>RepKanNP_Acetate_BrdU_F21BDRAFT_1000146_pt1 | contig 36827 bp, 31 predicted proteins | sample RepKananBrdUF21B_FD_10624 | JGI IMG/M metagenome (IMG submission 10624)
CGCGCCTTCCAGCACGAGACGCGGCGCACCGTTGATAGGGCGCGCCTGCCAGTCGGTTGCATTGGCCACGCGGCGCTGCCCGGAGAGATAGGCACCTGTAAGCGTGTCGGCTTTTCGGATGGCCGCGGGCGTACCGTCGAAGACGATGGTGCCGCCACGCTCGCCGGGGCCGGGGCCCATGTCGATCAGGCGATCGGCAGCCAGCATGACGGACGGATCGTGCTCCACGACAACCAGCGTGTTGCCTGCATCGCGCAGGCGTTGCATGGCTTCGACAATGCGGTCCAGATCGCGCGGGTGCAAACCGATGCTGGGCTCGTCCAGCACGAATAGCGTGTTGACGAGCGAGGTGCCCAGCGCGGTCGTCAGGTTGATCCGCTGGACCTCACCGCCAGACAGCGTGCGGCTCTGGCGGTCCAGCGTCAGGTAACCGATGCCGACGTCGCACAGGTAGGCCAGGCGCGTGCGCACCTCGTCCAGCAGCAGCTTGAGCGCATCGTCGAGCAGCGAGGAAGGCAACGTCAGTGCATCGAAGAAACGGCGGATGCGCTCGATGGGCAGCAGCATCACGTCGTGCACGGTCAGGCCGGGCAGGGCTTCAAGCTGGGCGCGGCTCCATTTCACGCCACGGGGCATGAAGCGGTGTTCGGGTGCGAGCACGGCGTCGGCGTTTTCCTTGCTGCCGAGGCGCCATTGCATGGATTCGGTTTTCAGGCGCGCACCGCCGCAGATCTCGCACGTCGTATAGCTGCGGTATTTCGACAGCAACACGCGGATGTGCATCTTGTACGCCTTCGACTCCAGGTAGTCGAAGAAGCGGCGCACGCCATACCACTGCTTGTTCCAGCCGCCGCGCTTGAACGTCGGATCGCCGTTGACGACCCAGTCGCGCTGGGCTTCGGTCATCTCTGCCCAAGGCGTATCTCGCGGGATGCCGGCCGCCGCCGAATAGCGCATCAGGTCGTCCTGGCATTCCTTCCAGGCCGGGGTTTGCATCGGTTTGATGGCACCTTCACGCAGTGTCTTGCGCTCGTCCGGAATCACCAGGCCGAGGTCGACGCCGATCACGCGGCCAAAGCCACGGCACGCATCGCACGCGCCATAGGCGGAATTGAACGAGAAGAGGGCCGGTTGCGGGTCGGCGTAGCGCAGGTCGCTCTCCGGGCAGTGCAGGCCGGTGGAGAAGCGCCAGATTTCAGGCTCGGCAGCCTCGTCTGCGGGCAGCACGTACACATTGACGCGACCGCCGCCGCGCTTGAGCGACGACTCGATGGCCTCCAGCGCACGGACACGCTCGGTGCCCTGCAGGCGGAAGCGGTCTGCCACCACGTCGAGCAACTTGCGCTCGCCCGAAGGTGTCATCACCTCGCGCTCAGCCTGCACCCGCGTATAGCCGCTGACAGACAGCCACTGCGCGACTTCTTCCGCGCTCGTATTGGCCGGCAGCTCCACCGGAAAGGTCACCACCAGGCGCGGATCGGCCTCGCGCGTGCGTGCCAGCAGTTCGCTGTAGATGGTCTCCGGCGTGTCGTGGCGCACCGGCAGCGCGGTATCGCGATCGAACAACTGCGCTGCGCGCGCAAACAGCAGCTTGAGGTGATCGTTCAGCTCCGTCATCGTGCCGACCGTGGAGCGCGAGCTGCGTACCGGGTTGGTTTGGTCGATAGCGATGGCCGGCGGCACACCCTCCACATGATCGACCTGGGGGCGGTCCATGCGGTCCAGGAACTGGCGGGCGTAGGCGCTGAAGGTCTCAACGTAGCGGCGCTGGCCCTCGGCATAGAGGGTGTCGAATACCAGGCTCGACTTGCCAGAACCAGACGGGCCGGTCACCACGGTCATCTCGCCCGTGCGCAGGTCCAGATCGAGGTTCTTGAGATTGTGCTGACGGGCTCCGCGCAGGCGAATGACACCGGAAGACATGAGGGGTGGTCCTTGGAAAACGTGAGGAATGCCGGCACGGCTAGCCAGACGGGCGCCGGTCGGCAATCAGAATGCGGGCCGTAAACTGTAGCGGATTCTGAAAAATCGGTTCATTTACGTTACGAGACGCGGGCGCGAGAGTAACGCAAGGCTCCTGACAACGTTTTGTCAGGAGCCTTCAGTGGGAAAGGGAGGGATGGCGGGCGGAGGAGGGCGGCCGATCAGCCGGCAGCGAGTCCGTAGGAGGATTGTTGCTTGCCCGACACTTCCGATACGGGCAGTCGGGGGGTGAACCGGTGGTGCTCCACAACACCACCCTTGACGAAGACAAGCGTCTCTTCCGGAATTTCCTCCCAGGCGTCGGCCAAGTCGACCAAAGGTTCGGACAGCACAAGTACGGCATCGTCGCCCGCGTCCGTGATCCGGGAGTTGTCCGGATAAAGCTCGTGCAGATGCCGGAAGGACGTGCTGTGGAAGAGGGAGCGCGAATCGCGCTCGCTGGAATAGCGTGCTGCGATGATCTGTTCACCGTCGGTCACGCAGACGGTCATGTTCAGCGGGTGCTCGATGCCGTGCCGGTGGCCGACGTGCTCGATCAGTCCCACCATCTGCTCCAGGGCGCTGCGCGGCTCCCGCTGCAGCCCGAACGTGAGCGCGAGGAAGAACATGACCTCGGAATCCGTCGACCCCTCGATCCAGCGAAACAGCTCTGGCGCGACTTCCATCATCAGGTCGCGCCGCAGCGTCGGGTAGTCGCGGATCAGGCCGTTGTGGGCAAACAGCCATCGGCCGTATCGGAACGGGTGACAGTTGGTTTCCTGCGTGGGGGTGTCCGTGGCCGCGCGCACATGGGCGACGAACAGCGGCGACCGGATGGCGCGGGCAGCTTCGCGCAGGTTTGTGTCGTTCCAGGCAGGGTGCAGGCACCGATACCGGAACGGCACCTCGGAATGGCCGCCGTACCAACCAATGCCGAATCCGTCACCGTTGGTGGTGGTATGTCCCAGACGAGATCGCAGGCTTTGGTCGATCAGCGAATGCGTTGGTCGAAACAGCACCGTCTCCATCTGAATGGGGTTGCCAGAGTAGGCCAGCCAGCGACACATGATGCGTTACCCGTAGAGGGAATATCTGGAAAATGAGTCTAGGCAATGCGGTTGGGAATGCACAGGAAAAGTGTTGCGCGTTGGCACACCCTGGGCACTCCCGCGACGCAGCGGCTTATCGCTGCGCCAAGGCCTCACCGTTGCGCGGGGTGGGCGTCTTGCCGGCGTCTTGCGTTGCGTCATGCACGATATGGAGCTCGCGCATGCGGACGGGCAGGGTGCAGCGCGCGTCCTTCAGGGTCGTACGAACTTGCTGCGCCAGCTTCCAGCGCATGTCCCAGAAGTGCTCCGTCTTGGCCCAGACGCGCAAGTTCAGCACCGCCACGCTGTCGTCAAAGCGCATGACCATCGCCATGGGGGCGGGATCCGGCAGCACCAGCGGCTCGCTGGCGGCCAGCGCCTTGAGCGCCTCGATCGCGCCTGCAATGTCGTCGTGCAGCGACACCTCGGTTTCCAGGTCCAGCCGGCGAGTCGGGTTGCGCGTGTAATTGCGCACCGAGTTGCTCCACAGCGCGCTGTTTGGCACGTATTCGCAAATGCCATCCGGCTTGGCCAGACGGGTCATGAACAGGCCGACTTCTTCCACAGTACCGGCCACCTGGCCACCACCGCCTTCAATGTAGTCATCCACCCGAAACGGGCGCAGCGCCAGCAGCATGATGCCCGCGGCAATGTTCTGAAGCGTGCCTTGCAAGGCCAGGCCAATGGCAAGACCCGCTGCGCCCAGCACCGCAATAATGCTAGTCGTTTCAATACCGAGCCGGGACAGCGCTCCGATGACGGCCAGAATGCGGATGCCCCAGACGCTGATGTCGCAGAGGATGGGCGCAAGCGTGGCATCAAGCTTGGCCTGGCGGTTCATCAGCCGGCTCAGCCAACGGCCGGTGAGTTTTGACAACCACCAGCCGCCGAGAAGAATCAGCAGCGCAGTACACAGGCTGATTGCGAAGCGGCTGAAGGTGCCCCAAAGGATGGGATCAAGGTAAGCGTGAAGGTTTTCCATCGTTGAATGCGTATGACATGACCTTGTGGTGGGAACCAGACTTTAGCGCTTGGTTCCCTCTGAATTATGCGCAGACTTGGTATGTCGGTACTTCTGTTGCGCGGGCCTTTCACTGCCTTACATTACATTTAGGGCAAGTTATCCACAGGCTCTGTTGCGTAACTGCTTCCGATCACATTGTTGCGTTTTCCAGTGTCGATCCACGCAACACCACTAGGCGCAACTAGGTGCCTCGCGGCTATGGCTCGGCGGGTGGCGGTGAGTTCGGAGGCAGGGGCTTGATGCTGGCTGCCTGGAGCGCGCCGAGGGCCTCGAGTTGTTTACGTGCGGCAGAGTAGTGCTCGTAGAAGGCGGCCCACTTGCTGAAGCCACCGAGCTCCCCCACCACCTTGATCATGGCCAGATGAGAGGACGCCAACAGCTTCACCTGGTTCTCGAGTGTAGTGATGCGCAGATCCTTGTCCGCAAGTGCTGCCGCAGTTTTCGCGACGGCCTGGTGTGATAGGCGGCGTTGCCAGCGGCGAAACTCGGCTTGGCGTTGCTGGTATTGCGTAAGCAACGCGCTGCGTGCCGGGCTGCGGGTGATCGAGGACGCGGCCTTGAGGGTAGGGTGGTGCCGGGTCACCGCTCGCGCGGTAATGTTCTCGTCGCGGGCCAGCAGTTCCTCCAGAACGCGCTGCAGGTCTGGATCGTCAAGAGCCCGTTTCTGTCTCTCGGCTTCAGTCATCGAGCACACCGCGTGGCGACGGCACTGACAGGTCTGGTCCATCAGGGAACGGACGCTCTCCGTCGGCGGTGGCCAGCAGCTTGCGCACGCCGTCCAATCTGACCCGCGCATGAGAAATCTGGTTGTCACGCCCTGGCGTTGTAGCAGGCCGCGCCTGCGCGTGCTCAAGTGCGGCTACAAGCTTGCCCTCGAGCCGAATCAGATGCGCATGGTTTTCCGGCAAGTTGGTGGCAGACAGGTGGCGACAACCTGCAAAGCATTCCAGATGCTTGGGGCACGGGTCGACCGTGAAGCTGTTTAAGCAGTGCCCATAGGGTGTCGCGTGGAAGCCATCGGCTTCGGCACGCAGATAAGCGAAGGCGGCCTCATCACCCTCGTCAGCTTGGATGCGCAGGAACGAGGCGACGATGGGGCCGCTGGCTTTGCCGCCCAAGATCATCTTGGCCACCGTGGAGGCTTTTTCCCCCAACGACAGTTCCACTTCTAGCGGCAGCTCAATCTGATCCAACTGCTCGGCCAGGCTGCGATGGTCATACTCGTAGCTCTGGGCCACGCTACGCCGATTAAAGCGCTTGGAGATGATCGTGTCGGCGACTCCGAGCCGGAACAACTCGGTGTTCTGCAAGTGCCGCAGCATGTGCGACTCGATACTCAACTGCTTGTCTTCCGGGCTTTGCCCATAGCGTCGGAACAGGGACGCCGACGTCGGGGGCTGTCCAATCGCGTTCGCCACTAGCTTTCCATCCGGCCGGTTCACTGCCATTACGCGCGTCACATCGCAGAGACCATCGGCGCGCTCCTCCACCAGCGAGCGTTTTGGCGTCAGGAACAACAACTCCCAGCTCTGCAGCGTGCCCGTCGCCAGCGGCAACGCTTCCGTATCCGAGAGCTTGGTCGGTACGGCAACACGCAGATACGCCTCGAGCTCCCCCACATGCAGGTAAGTTTGTTCCCACGCGATGCGGCGACCTGGCGGGACTACGCTGCCGTCCGGAAGCCTGAACGAGAGCGTATGGCTGCCCTGGTGCATCGTTTCCTCAAGGCGGTTCAGGTACACATATGCCGCCATATCCAGGCTGGCCCGCTGTGCGTAGCTAGCCCGTTGCTGCTCCTGGATATCCCGGAACACGGCTGCATCGAACCGGACACGATAGCGCTCCATCAATTCGGCTCGCCGATCGCTGTCCATGGCGGCCCAGAATGGATTGCCCGTCAGATGCGGATACAACTGTGTGGCGGGAACGACCTCATGCTCTGCATACCAGGGCAGTAAGCGCCCCATCTCAGTTTGCAGTCGCAGCGTTCGGCGCAATGGCTCGGTCAGATCCAAGCTGCGCTGCAGAGTCTCCGTGAGCAACTCGCGAAACATCTCAGGTACATACTGGGCCTTTTCGAACAGCACCCGGCTGTCACTCTCTTTAGTCTGTTGTTTTTCCGCGAAGTGGCGCAGCATTAAGGCATCCGCATAGCCTCCCTGTACTCCAGCGGGCCGACCTTGCCGGTCGTAGTAAACCCGGGTGCGCTGCCAGTCCGCCGGCAGCAGCACGGCCTCCCCAATACGCAGGCCCGTCACGATCATCATGCGCAGGCACAGGAAGCGTAGCGTGTCGATGTAGCTGCGCGGTGGCTCGGTCATCACGATCCGCACCAACTCCCAGAAGGCACGCCGCTCCGGCAAGCGTTCAGAGCGCTTGCGCTGCTCAAGACTGTCGCTCAACTCGTCCTGGGATTTCAGGAAGGCGGCGCGGCGGCGCGTCAAAGGGGAGCGCGGTTGAAGCACGCCGCAATACACCGGTCCCGCATCCGCGAGCTGGTGCACATCGAACAGGTTACGTAAAACGCTTTCCACCAACGCGCCCAGCTTACCGCTCGCCTGCAAGCCGCTTGCCAGCTGGATAGCACGACTGCCGTCCTCGACCGTCAATTGCCAGGGCTCCTTGTCCGACACGCATGTAGCCAGCACCCGCAAGGGGCGCACGATGCTTCCAGCGATATACCCCGTGGTGTTGCGCTTGACCAGCAAATGCTCCAAGGTTGCCGCCTTGATCAGATCCTGCCAAGCCACCGACAGAGGGGCCGCCGAGAGCGCCGGCGACTGCAAAGCCATCGTTTGCAACATCTGGGGGTCGCGGCCGAGATGGCTCAGGTAGTACTTGGGTGGTAGTACATCGCCGGCGAGTTCGTTGAGGTTCCAGGCATGCCCCTCGGTCACGCGCCCGTCCGGCTCAAGCGGCAGCAACCAACACAGACCCCGCTGTTCCGCCAGCGTGTGGCCCAAGTCCACGTAGGCACGGTAACCCGCGTTCATTTGGCCTCGCCCTCCAGTTCAGCGAGGATTGCTTGCACACCAGCAATGGCATGCTGTAATTGCAGGTAGGCGGGAGAGGATGCCTCGCCTCGCGAGGCATCATGGAAGAGGCGCACCACGCCACGCAGGCCTGCCAGCACTTCGCGATGCAGGCTAGCGTCACGCACCGGCATGAACCGATGGCAGCCATAACACGATGTAATCGGGTTAAACGGACACGCAGGTTGTCCGCTGGTGCAGCCACCAATGCCCGCAATCGGCAGCCCGTGCGGCACGCCGGCGATCTGCTGTTCGCCCTTGAGCGAACTCAATTCTTCCGAGCTGACAAAGCGCGCATGCGCAATGCGGGCCACCCGCTGATAGACCGGCGACAGCCCCATCGCGCGATTAACACGCTCGGCCTGGTTGGGTGAGCCGTCGAAGTACACCAGCCCCGTCGCCAAGTCGGCATGCCCCAGGAATGCGGCCAGCTCTTCCTGGTTAGCCCCCGCGTCCACCAGCCGTTGCGCTGCCGTGTGCCGCAGATCCGTGGCCGTGGCCCGCGCGCCGAGCAAGCGCTCCGTCAGTTCTGCAATCCGCGTCGATGCGTCCGAGGCTGAGCCCACGCAGCAGAAACGCTGGGCACCAGTATGCTGCTGGGCTCGATGCGCCTGCTCGAGTTGTGCAGGAAGTGCCGCCCACTCCCGCTTGACACGCCGTGGTAAGGGCTTGATCACCCTACTGCGCCGCTGCTTCGCCATGCGGAACGTCAAGTGCACAGAAGGAGACACATCGCTGGCATCCTGCCAGACGCGCACGTCACGCAAGGTCAGCATCGCAATCTGGATCGGTCGCATGCCAAACTGATAGGCACTCAGCAGCATCACGGCGTCGCACAGATCCGCAAGGTCTATTTCTGAGCCGGCTTGCACAGTCTGCGAGGTCTCGTCCAGGTAACGAATAATCACCGCCTCCTCCTCGACGGACAGGAAGACTTCGCCCGTGCGCACGCCAGCATATTTATCGTTAGCCGGCCAGGGCAGGGCAACGCTGACGAACTCGAGATACCCCGGGGCCCAGCCGCACAAACGATAGTGGCAGAGCATGCGCAGCAGCCCCTTGGCGAATCCGTAGGCCCTGACTGGCCTATCCAATGCCCGTAACGCCATCCATCTGGGGATGCTTCCTTCTGGCCCTACCACCAGTAAGCCCATAACCTCCGCGTGGCTAAAGTACCGGGCCCCTCCGATGTAATCGGCTACCGTCGATACGTGCAGGCTTTCGGTCAACAGATGCGCAAACAGATGGCGCAGCAGCATCCCGTAGCCACTACCATAGGCAGAGAAGTCGAGATACTCGATGCGGCCATTGGCATGAATGGGGAAGACTGTCGCGCTGGCCGGTGCTTCGATTACGCGCGTCGTGTCATCGAAGTCGTCGTAATAGCGCAGAAGGGGCGGTAGATCAGGCAGTTGCCGCACGATCTGGTCCAACCAGTCATCGGCGTCCTTCACTGTCCATTGTTGTCGGTCATCGGGTTGAACCGGCATCGCGCCCCCCGGCAGGTAGGGCGCGCAGCACCGCGACCTGATCATCGAAGACGTTGTTCCAGACCGCCGCAAGGCGGTCCTCGAACACGGCCCGCGCATAGTTTGCGGGCTGGTCGGACGTGCGAGACCAACCGAAAAAGGTGCGCATTTTTTGCAGCGCCTCATCCATCGAGTCGCCCTGGCTCAGCAATTGATTGAGCCGCACCACCGCACAGGTATGGCGCAGATCATGCGGCGTAATGCTCGTCTTTCCGGTTCGGTCCTCCAACTCCGCCAGCGCAGCGGCAGGCAAGGCCCTGGAGATGCGCGCAAAGAGCGTGGTCAGGGATTCCGTCGACAGCGGGGTATTGGTCTGCGCGTTCAGCAGATAGGGATGATCAGGCCGTCCGCGGTAATTGTCGACATAGCATTGCACCAGGCTGGAGGTCAGTTCGCTGACGGGGACCTGCCGGATCGAATCGGCGGTCTTGATACCCGGCCGGGAGTAGCGGGTATCGGTGTCGACACGCCCTTGTTCGCTGACATTGATCCAGTAGCGGCGGCGCTGCTGTCGCGCATCCAACCCGGACTTGATGGCATTCGCGTTCAACAGCAGCAATTCGCCGCGGCGCAACCCCTGGTGCAACATCAACACAAACGCGGTAAAGACGCGCCAGCGCGTGCGCACGCCCTTAAAGGGGTTCGTGCCGGATTCAGGATCCAGAAGCGCATACATCGCCTCGACGACCACGGCCGGAAGTGCACGCAGAATGTTGGTACGGAATTGGCGCTGAACCTGCAGTTGGCCGTACCGCAGGTTCAGGCGCTGCCAACGCGCATCGAGCCGCGCTAACTGGTTTTCATGCTGCGTGGCATGTCCCAGCCAGGTCGACACCATCACGACGAAGTCCAGCCCGGCACGCCAGCGCTTCTGATCTGAACCCGTGATCTGAGGCTGATTACGGATCGACACGAACCAGCCCTCAAGGATGGAGCCCAAACGCGCTTCGTCCAAGCTGAACAACGCGTCGTCCAAGGCACCAACCCCAAACAACTTGTCGGCATACGAGTACAGGCGCTCAACCGCGTACAGCTTGCCCAGGCACGTCAATTCGGCCAGATTCGCCAGCTCGAATTGAGCCCAGACGCTGGCCCAGTACCGCGGCATCCCACAGCGGTCCACCAGCATCGCACCATGCAGACGCTGCGGAATTTCCGGTTGCTGCACTTGAAGGGGCATGATGACCTACCACGCGAACAGACGGATGTGATTTAGTGCTTCGCTTTTTTATTGCTCGAGAAAAAATTACCGCCGTTGAAATGCCTTCTATTTATTAAGTCAAATTTCTTACAGGATTCCCAATCGACTTGGCTTTTTACATGGGAATATTATCGATATTATTTAAATATAGACGCCGAATATTTCGCATTTCCAGAATTTGAATAAAAATAAATATTTACGCCTTTCACTAAATAGTGGCGCCGCAAATTGGAATAAGACTGCACTCCGCTATCAAATTGAATGCGGAATGTTTCGCGTTCGATCACGCGATATCTTGACGTAATAACACGGCAAAAGAGAATTGCAAGTCGGTATATTAACTAGGCTCGCTTAGTTACAAAAAAAACTGAGCCGGCGCGATAAAAGTTGCCGGCAAATCACTTTTGTCGCGAGATGGGCGGTGCGCGGAAGCAATTCTGTGCGCAGATGATTTCCCCAGAACAGCACTGTGTAGCCAGCCCAACGAGGCCTCCTCGCTCCAACTCCTTCAGTAGATGTGCACCATCTCTGCTGCGCTGGTAGCGCTCCACAGCGTCCAAATCTCTAAATAGAAAGAGCGAATTGAAGACCCCAAAGTCTGCCTTTGACTCAGATAGCTCATCCAGTGGAACAACCGCAAGTTGAATATCTCCGTGCTGTACACGCCTGATGAGATCAGCTGGCGGTGCCGCTCCATCAACGCGATTTATTGTCAGCGGGTATGTGGTCGCAGTGGCGAAGCGTTCAGTCAGCTTCAGAGCAATGGCAGCATCCTGCTTGGAGATACCTGTGGGCAACTGAATGCTCCAACCATAGACTTGCGCGAAGCAGACTTGATAGCCGAATACCCAGAAGGTTGCGGTGACACATAGAGCGCGGAGGCACCGAGAAAAATTGAGGCGCCGGCGCAGCTTTTGATATTCAGCTCTCATGTCCACTCCTCCCCAGGTTGCGAAAATAGACGAAAACAAAGGACTGTCAATCCCTCTGTGGAAAGGGGGGGCTGTGACCTTAGGTGAATTTGAGTGGTCGGCAACAAGGCTGAGTCATACGAGGCCGATAATGACTTCGCCGATTAAGATTGATCACCCCTGAAGGGTGCTGCACCCAGCCGAGGGAGGATTTTTCGCATCTCGATCTTATGGATTATTGACTTCATTCCATGAAGAATGCGAATAAATGCATATCCTTGTCGAATGTGTTGCCTGTTTGAGCCTGAACGCAACACGCTATCCATGCCAGGTCATCTTGGCCGCCGCTCCACGGACCAACTTGGCTATTGCCGGACGAAAATCGCAGCGCGCAAATGGGTTATATGCCACAGAGAAAACGTGGACTGTCCGCGGCACCCGCTACGTAGTGGGCGATGCTTACAAGACGGCGCATTTCTTGTCAATTGGTACCTATCCCACAACGGTCCGGAGTTCGCTGGTAAGGTGCTCGATGCATGGGCCTACGAAGCGGGCGTCACGCTGTCGTTCATCCGGCCGGGCAAGCCAGTGGAGAACGCCTACATCGAGAGCTTCAACGGGCGTTTCCGCGATGAATGCCTGAACGAGCACTGGTTCGTCTCAATGCGCCACGCCAGGCAGCTGATTGAGGAATGGCGTATCGAGTACAACACCGAGCGGCCTCACAGTTCGCTCGGCTATCTGACCCCGGCGCGGTTTGCGCAGGGGCACGAGCAGAATGAGTTTTTAACCCCGGACTCTACGTGCGACTCGTACTAAAACCAGGGGCAGGTCAACCCAGCGAAAGCCGGGGAGATACCATTCACCAAGTTCAGCCAAGTTCCCTGAACTGAACAGTCCCTGGCCAACTGGGTGAAACCAATGCTCCGCCTGGAAGCTTCTTTCTGCCATACCCCTCCCATTTCAGCGCTGAATGCGCTTGTTGATATTGAGTCCGCCCAAGCCAATCTGACCGGTCGCTGCTGCCACGGGCCTTCAGGTCAGTATGCATCGATGCGCGGCCCTTTCGGTGTTCAAAGTGGCCATCGCTCGTCCTCTCCTTACCCGATCGTGCCATGCAGAAAGGTGCCGCGTTCGTGTGGGTTCTTGAGTGGGAAGCCGCGCCATGGATCTGAGCTCGAGATCTATGAGCGGGTACGTGGGTGGGTGATGGTCGGATTGATCGATCACACAAAGCCACCTGGCGCTCCGCACTCACGCGAGTACTATCCTAATTCCATAACTTCCGTTCTTTGGGAAATGACTCGCATCCGCTTTTCTTCTCAGACAAAAAGGCATCTTGGTCACTACGTCTATGCCCTTGTCGATCCACGCGACGATGCGATTTTTTACGTGGGCAAAGCAAGCGGCAACAATCGGGCTTATGACCACCTCAAATCGGAAACGAGCGAGACTTCAAAAAACCGACGCATCAAAGAGATCCGGGAAGCCGGCGCGGAACCGCTGGTTGATATCCTTCGGTACGGGCTCGACACAAAAGAGGCGTGCTTCGAAGTCGAAGCCGCCATTATTGATACGCTTGGCCTCGAAAACCTTACGAACAGTGTTCGAGGTCACGGCATCGAGCGCGGCCGCCAAACTGCTGCGGAAGTTGAGCGGCTTTATGGCTCTAAACCGATCGACGTCGCAGATATTAGTGAGCGGTTGATGCTCTTCTTCATCAACCGGACTTACTCGCCGACGATGCCTGAAATCGAAATCTATGACTGTGTGCGCCAGTTCTGGTCCAACGTGGGCGCCCGCCGTCGCACACCCGACGAGTCTGGCACTCCTCCATATTCAACAGCCCTGGGAATCGCTGATGGTGTGGTTGTGCGCGCGTATTCGATCGCGGAGTGGTTTCCAGCTGGGACTACCATGTCGACGCGTGGCTTTGCTGGAGGGGAAGGCAGATGGGAGTTTGTCGGCCAGTTACTACCAGACCATCCGCTCGTCGGTCGTCGTCTTGTCGACGGTGACTCTGCGGTAACGGCGACCCAGCAAGGCTATCGCTACGTCAACTGACTGCTACGCAGGGTTCGACTCGCTGGTCGCTTACGAACGAGCCTCATCTTCACGCTATATAACGTACTACCAGACGTGACGGGGGCAATCGCGATTGACGGCCCTACGGTAACACTGACTACGACAGCTCCGGGGCAGAACGGCAGCCTGACCTTCAGTGGGACGGCTGGCCAGAAGATCAATTTGACAACGAGCCAGAACGCCCTGGGGAGCTACAACCTGGCGATCCTGAATCCTGATGGCAGCAGTCTCTTTTCATCGCAGCCTGCTGGAGGGTTATCTAACGTGCCATCAGGTCCTGGATCGCAAGCTGATCAGCGAGGCGCTGGGAGAGGGCGGCGTTGTCGTTCCTGTTGGACTTTCCACAGTGAATGTGCGGCGTTGGCGGCCTAGCCTAGTGGTCGCCACGGCTTTGGGAGATCGGCGGATCAAGGTCCTCGCCGGGTTGATGGAACGGGCGATTGATCTGCTGGAGGAAGCGTCTGCCCCCTCGAAGGCGGAGGGTCTTTCTTCATGAATCGTTCATGCATTGGCGATGGATGGCCCCTGGGCCTATTTCAACGCAGTTGTTACGACGCCCGTTAGGAGGGCAGAAATCATGAGCACGAGAGACGTAGTGTTGTGTCATCCGGTCCGCACCGCCATCGGCGCGTTTAACGGCTCGCTCAAAGCCACGCCTGCGGTCGATCTGGGGGCGGCGGTGATTGCCGAATCGTTGTGCCGCTCAGGCGTGGATGCCGGTCTGATCGGCTGAGTCATTTTTGGCAACGTCGTTCAAGCCGGCAACAAGATGAACCCGGCGCGTCAGGCGGCAATTGGGGCAGGGCTGCCGGTATCGGTGCCGGCCATGACCGTCAATCGGGTGTGTGGGTCCGGCGCCCAGGCCATCGCGAGAGCCGCTGACGAAATCCGCCTCGGCTACGCTGACGTGGCCATCGCCGGCGGCATGGAAAACATGGACCGCGCGCCCTATCTGCTGCCGTCTGGCCGTTGGGGCAACCGTATGGGTGATGCTGCACTCCACGACAGCATGCTGCTGGACGGGCTGGTGGATGCCTTCTCCGGGGCGCATTCCGGCTGGCACACGGAGGACCTCGTCACCCGTTACACGCTGAGTCGGGAGGACCAGGATCGTTGGGCAGAGCGCTCGCAAAGCCGTTTTGCCCGCGCGCAGCAACAGGGCCGGTTTGTCGAGCAGATCGTCGACGTGCCGGTGAAAGTCAAGAGTGGCTCGGCCGCGTTCAACGTTGACGAGGCCAACCGGCCCGATACAACGCTGGAAGCGCTCAGCCGCCTGAAGCCGGCATTCCGCCAGGACGGCACCATCACGGCTGGCAATGCACCGGGTATCAACAGCGGGGCAGCGGCCATGCTGGTGGCAGAGCGCGCGTTTGCCGAGCGCCATGGTTTGGTGCCAATGGCGAGGCTGGTGGCCTATGGTGTCGGAGCGGTTGAGCCGGGCTTGTTTGGCATCGGTCCCGTGCCTGCCGTACGCCAAGCGCTGCAGCGTGCGCAGTGGGCGCTGGGCGATATCGAGCGTATCGAAATCAACGAGGCATTTGCGGCCGTCCCATTGGCGGTGGCTGCCGAACTCGGGTTGCCGCACGACATCATCAATGTGGACGGCGGGGCCATCGCACACGGTCACCCCATCGGTGCGACCGGCGCTGTTCTGACGACTCGGCTTCTGTACTCGATGCGGGCAGACGGCATCAAACGCGGCATCGTGACCTTGTGCATTGGTGGCGGACAAGGCATCGCGCTAGCGATTGAAACCCTTTGATCACTTGAATTGTGCGTGTGCCGCTAGCACAATGATAGTGACATCGACCAAGGATATGCCATGCAAAGAAAGACCTTTCGCGATATGCCATGCCCGATTGCGCGCGGCCTTGAGCGGGTCGGAGAGTGGTGGAGCATCCTGATCCTGCGCGAAGCGTTCTATGGGGCGACGCGCTTCGATACGTTCCAGAAGAATCTGGATATTGCACCCAACATGCTGACGCGTCGCCTCAATGGGCTGGTAGAAGAGGGCCTGCTGGAGCGTCGTCAGTATTTGGAGAAACCGCCGCGTTTCGAATACATGCTGACCGAATGCGGACGCGATTTCCTACCCGTTTTGCTGTCCTTGCTGGCCTGGGGGAATAAGCACTTTGCACCCGAAGGCATCAGTGCCCAGGTCGTGGATCGTGAAACGCGCAAACGCGCCGAGCCCCTGCTGGTGGATGCAAAGAGCGGCAAGCCGCTGGACTTCGCGCGCTATGTCATCGCGCCTGGCCCGGCGGCGCCTGAAGGCATGCGCCGGCGCTTGAAAGACGCCGCAGACCATATCGCGGCGCAGAGCGGGCATGGCGAGCCGGCAACGGCAAAGCATTGAGGTGAGCCCACGTCGCCGTCGCCGCCAAAACCATCGTCCGCCGCCCACGTGAAGCAGCGGAGCGGGTGCGTCCCCGGTTCCCGTACCAGCAATTGATTCAGCCGCAACCGATTGAGTTGGTCTCGAGAGGGGGATCAGCAAGGAGGTTGGCATTCAAATGCTGTGTTGCAGCAAGGGCTTGGTCCCGCATTTTTTCCCCTCCGCCGATTAGTTCCGGATACGCCTTGCCCCATAAGGCTTTGCGGGTCGCCGTCGCAGCTTGTATTCGGAACTACTCAAGCGCTGTATCCGCAACTAATTGATCGCTTCACAGCCGTCCGCGTTATTTGAACAACGAGCTTCGATAGATATCTCGCAGACGTCGCTATCGTCGCAGGCCATCGTGCGGGGCGCCGTCACTCGCATGGAGTTCGGCAATCGCCGCACGTGGCTGGCGGGGTCGTCAAAGCGCCAGAGCGGTCTTGGCGATGATGCCCAGTTGCACTTCGGCCGCACCGCCAAAAATCGTATAGGCGCGGCTGTTGAGGAACTCGGGCAGCAGGATGCCGACCAGTGCGCCGTCAGCATGGTCGGCATACGGCGTGACGCTGGCCTCGTCGCGCCAGCGCACGCCTTCCAGGCCCAACAGATCCACGCCGAGTTCAGCCACCGCCTGCTTGAGCCGGCTGGCGCGCAGTTTGAGGATGGACGAGACGGGGCCGGGGCTCTGGCCGGGCTCCAGCCTGCCGAAGGTCTTCAGCTCCAGCATCTCGAAGGCGTCCAGGTCGGCACAGACCTCGCCGAAGCGCGCTTCCAGATGCGGATCGAGCGGCGTGTCGCCATCCGCACGCACTGCGGCCATCGCATCCCCCACGCGCTTCAACTGCCCGCGCAGGCGGGGGCTGAAGATGCCCGCACCGCGCTCGAATTCGAGCAGGTATTTGGCGCAGTTCCAGCCCGCGTTTTCGGCGCCGATGCGGTTGGCTTGGGGCACCCGCACGTTATCGAAGAAGACTTCATTGACGTCGTGATCGCCGCCGATGGTGTCGATCGGCCGCACCGTGATGCCGGGGCTGTTCATGTCGATCAGCAGGAAGCTGATGCCGTCCTGCTTCTTGCCCTCGGTGCTGGTGCGCACCAGCGCGAACATGCGGTTGGCGTGGTGCGCGTGCGTGGTCCAGAGCTTGGAGCCGTTGAGCACGTAGTCGTCGCCATCGGCCACGGCGCGCATCTTGAGCGAGGCGAGGTCGGAGCCGGCGCCGGGTTCCGAGAAGCCCTGGCACCAGTAGTCCTCGCCCGAGAGGATGCGGGGCAGATGCTGCTGCTTCTGCGCTTCGGTGCCGAACTTCAGGATGACGGGGCCGACCAGGCGAACGCCCATCGGGTGCACGAGCGGCGCGCCCGCCAGTGCGCATTCCGTTTCGAAGATGAAGCGCTGCACCGGGCTCCAGCCCGTGCCGCCCCATTCCTTCGACCAGAGCGGGACGAGCCAGCCGCGCTGTTGCAGGGCCTGCTGCCAGGGGCCGGAGATTTCCGGCTCGGGATACATGGAGCTGGTCAGGCGCTGGCCAAGCCGCAATTCCGGCGTCAGGTGCTGGTTCAGAAAGGCGCGGACTTCGTCGCGGAAGGCGACCAGATCGGGCGTGAGTTCGAGATTCATGGCAAGCCTTACGCAGTGACAAGGGAGGCAGAAGCATCGGAAGCGGCGGGCGTTGGGCGAGAGCCAGACAGGAGCGTCTGGCTCTCGCGCCACGCGTCGCTTGCCAGCAGACGGCGACCGAGCTGCGCGCTGTGCCACGCGGTGGCGCCGCCTTGCTGCTGGAACGCAGTCAGCTTGCGGAACAGGCCAGCCACCGGCATCTCTTCGGAAACGCCCATGGCGCCATGCAGCTGCACGGCTTCCTGCGCGACATAGCGTGCCGCACGGCCCACCTTGGACTTCGCCATGGAGGCTGCCGCCAGTACGTCCGCGGCGCCGCCGTCTACACGCAGCGCGGCCAGTTCGCTGGCGGCCAGCGCTTCTTCGCAGCACACCGCCATTTCCGCCAGGCGGTGCTGCACGACCTGGAACTTGGCGATGGATTGCCCGAACTGTTCGCGCTGGCTCGTATAGGACACGGTTTGCTCCAGCGCCGCCTGCATGGCGCCGCAGGCTTCCCAGCACAGGGCAATCAGGCCTTCGGCCAGCACCCGGTGCAGGATGGGCGTGGCGTCGTCGGTGGTGCCGAGCCGCGCATCGTCGCTGACGTGCACGCCTTCGAGGTAGAGGTCGGCAGCGGTGCCGCCATCTGCGATGCGGCAGTTGTGCAGGCTGAGGCCAAGGCTTTGCGGCGAGACCAGGAACACCGCGTGTGCCGGCGTATCTGGCAGCCTGGCGGAGACCAGCAGCCCATCGGCACCATCGGCGCCTGCCGCCAGCACCTTCACGCCGGTCAGGCGCCAGCCATCACCGTCGCGCACGGCGCATGTCTGTCGCGGTGCCCACGGTGCGTGACGATGCGGTTCATCGTGAGCAAGTGCGATGCGCTTCTCGCCCGCCATCACGGCGGCCAACCATGTTTCACGTTGGTCTGCACTGCCCAGCTCGGCCAGCAGGCGCGCGGCCAGCAGCACGCAGCCGTAGTAGGGCGCCGTGACCTGATGGCGGCCGAAGGCGCGCATCAACACGCCCGTGTCCACCGCGCCGCCAGCAAAGCCATCATCGGCTTCGGGTAGCGGGAGTGCGAGCCAGCCCATGTCGGCAAAGTGTTGCCAGAGTTCCGGCGCCGCCATCGGGGCTTGCGGGTTGTATTCCTTCGCCAGGAAGGCGAGGGCACTGCTCTCCAGCAGTTGCTGTTCTTCAGTCAGGGAAAAATGCATGGTCTCGTCCTTGTCTGCCTGCCCACCTACGCGAGTGCGGGCGCGTTGCCGGCATGTTGTCGGTAGCAGGCGGGATCATTCCGTGGGGGCCGCAGGCGCTGTCGTTCCGTCGGGCGGTAGGAATTCGGCCACCTCCAGATCGAAGCCGGCGATGTTGCGATAGGCCACCGGCTGGCTCAGCAGGCGCAGCTTGCGTGCGCCGATATCGCGCAGGATCTGCGCGCCCACGCCCAGCGCCCGCTGCGCAAACGACGGCGGGGCGGGCGGGGCCGCGGTCTCCAGCCGCGTGAGCTGGCTCAGCACATGCGCGGGCGTTTCGCGCTCTGCCAGCAGCACGACCACGCCGCGGCCTTCCGCGCCAATGCGGGCCAGAGAGCGGCTCAGGTTCCAACTGGGCGTCTGGCCCATGGCAGTGGCGTCTGTTGTGTGGCTGCCGGCCAGGATCACGTCGCGCAGCACCTCCACCGCTTGCACGCGCGTCAGCACGGGCTCGGCCGGATCGATGTCGCCCATGACGAGGGCCAGGTGCATCGCATCCAGCGGCGCGTCGTAGTAGGCGTGGAGCGCGAAGCGCCCGTGGGGCGTGAGCAGCTCGCTGCTGTGCGCGCGCTGCAAGGTGCTTTCGGCCAGCAGGCGGTGATGGATCAGGTCGCTGATGGCGGCAACACGCAGCCCGTGCTGGTGCGCGAACGCCAGCAGGTGCTCGCCGCGCAGCAGTTCGCCGGCATCGTCGAGCAACATGGCGTAGGCGCCTGCGGCTTCGCGGCCGGCCAGCCTGGGCAAATCCGAGCAGGCTTCGGCAAAGCCTGCGCGCCTGAGTACGCCGTCCGGCTGTGCTACCACCGGGAAGACGTGGCCCGGCTGCACCAGGTCTTCCGGGCGGCAATGTCGAGCACTGGCCACGCGCGTGGTCAGGGCGCGATCGGCGGCAGAGATGCCCGTGCTGACGCCCTCGACTGCTTCAATGGAGACGGTATAGGCTTCGCGCTTGCGGCTGCCGTTCGCCATCCATGGCAGCTTGAGTTGCTTGCGGCGCTCTTCGGTGATGGCCAGGCACACCAGCCCGCGTGCCTGAGCGGCCATGAAGTTGATATCGGCTTCCGACACGTGGTCTGCCGCCACGAGGACGCAGCCGGTCGCCTCATCGCTGTCGTCTTCGATCACGACCACGCGCTGGCCGGTGCCCAGCGCGTGCAGCACCGCCTCGATGGGTGCGGCCGGTGCCGATTTCATGCGCACACCTGCGCACGCACGGGGCTGGCGAATGCATCGCGCAGGGCGGCCGCGGCGGTATCGATGGCGGCTTCCGCACCGTCGAGCAGCCCCAGCATGCTCATGAAACCGTGGATCTGGCCCGGCCAGCGGTGCACCGTCGCTGCCCCGCCGGCCTGCTGTAGGCGTTGGCCGTAGAGCTCGCCCTGGTCGCGCAGCGGGTCGTATTCCGCGGTGATGATGGTGGCCGATGCAATACCGGCCAGGTCTGCGCTGCGCAACGGGCTCGCGCGGACGTCACCGGCGTGTTGCGCGTCGCTGAGGTAGTGCCGGCTGTACCAGCGCAGCATGTCGATGGTGAGGAAGTTGCCTTGGGCAAACGTCTGCATGCTGCCGGATTCGTCCGCGCAGTCCAGGTACGGATAGAGCAGCAACTGATGGCACAACGCGACCTTGCCGCGCAATTGCTGGGCAGCCACCGCCGCCAGGTTGGCACCTGCGCTGTCGCCGGCAACGGCCAGGGCGCCGCTGCGCGCCCCAAGTTCTTCTGCATGGCTGGCAGCCCAGCGCACCGCTGCGCAGGCATCGTCGGCAGCCGCGGGAAACGGCGCTTCGGGCGCCAGACGGTACGCCACCGAAAGCACGATCGTGCCGGCGCGCTGAGCGAGCGAGCGGCAGAGGTTGTGGTGCGTTTCGATGCCGCAGGTGACAAAGCCGCCGCCGTGGAAGAACACCGTCAGCGGCCACGGTCCATCGCCATGGGGAACATAGAGATGCGCAGGCAGCGGGCCGGCGGCTCCGGGTATGGTCAGCGCGCGCTCTTGCGCCATGGCATCACCGGGTGCGAACGGCGGCATCTGTGCCAGCATGGCCCGGTAGACCTCGGGCGACAGCATGTCAAAGTCGAGTTGAGGCATCTGCGCCATGTTGTCGAGCAGCGCGCGGACTTGCGGATCGTGCGACATCTTCGGTTCCTGATGAAGGTGAGGACGGCAACAGGCCTTCACCGGCGAGACGGCCGGTTTGCCTGTCGTCGATGGAGGTCAGATCGCGAAGCTCGGCGCTTCGCCTTGCACGATGCGGTCGGCGCGTGCCTTGGCGGCGGCGCGCGCTTCGTCGTGCGGCATGATCCAGAAGTCGCCGGCGGCAATGCCCGCGACGATGTGCTGTGCCATCTCGTCGGCCGTCATGCCCTGGGCGATGCCCGTGCGCAGGGCATGGTTCATGTGGCTTACGCCGCCTGGCGCCTCGGTCGACAGGTTCTGCGCAATGCCGGTCGCCACCGGGCCGGGGCAGACCACCGAGACCTTGATCGGCAGGCCCGCCGCCTGCAGTTCCAGCGCCAGCCCTTCGCTCAGGGCAACGACGCCCTGCTTGGAAAGCGTGTAAGGCGCCAGCCAGGGCCCGACAGCGAGCCCCGCCATCGACGCGACATTGACGATGTGCCCCTGACCTTGTTGCCTCATGCGTGGAACAAAGGCACGCAGCGCATGGATGACGCTCCACAAATTGACGTTGAGCACCCGTTCATACACGCGCGTCTCCAGCTCCCAGCATGGGCCGGTCGCCAGCACGCCGGCGTTGTTTACCAGCAGATCGACGTGCCCCAGCCGCCCGAAGCTGAACGCGCAGAGCTGCTCGATCTGCGATGCATCCGCTACATCGATGCGCAGGCTCGCCACGGGCTGACCATAGGCTTCGATCTCTGTCTGCACGTGCGCGAGCGCTGCGGCGTCAATGTCGGCCAGTACCAGTGCATGGCCTTGTTTCGCGAGCGCATGCGCCAATGCACGCCCAATCCCGCCTGCCGCGCCGGTGATGACCGCCGTCCGATAGGCTGCGTTGACTTGGCTGGATGGCATGTGGGTCTCCTTTGTGATGTACCGATCATGAAGTTGCGCATCTGGCGCGCATGGCTTCTTTCTATCGGGTGACTACATGCCGGACATCGTCCATTTGAACGAGGTGAGGGCCTCTGGGCTGGACCACATTAAGGTCGGGTCATACCCCGAGCATGCATACGTTCCAAGGGTGAAAAGTTCGGGTATTGGAGTGGTGAAGATTCGGGCAAACCACTAGCTTTCCGGTACTAGCTCAGACCCGTACGACTCCTATAATTGCCCGACCAAAAATGGGGAGTGTGCCCCGGAAAAAACGACGCCTCGCCACGCAGCAGGGCGCGAGCATTGGAGACGACAAGTATGTTGATGGAGGCCACCCAGACCGAAGGGGGGAACGTACGTGCCCAGTCTGTACCGTTATCCCTGACGGAGTTTGGTGCATTGCTGGGTTCGGTCTATCAGGGGGCCATGGACCCGGTGCCATGGAGCCGTGCCCTTGAGCTGATCCGCACGCATCTGTGCGCGAATTTTGTATCGCTGATCCTGCGTGCGCCGGGAGCCGATCGGCTCTCGCTGGCGGTTCATGCTTCTCCCCAGGGTTTTTCCACGATGGAGGGCGACGCGATTTACAACAGCTACTACTACGCGCTCGACCCCTTCATCGGATTGCCGACGGATCGCCTAGTCACGATTGATGAGCACCTTGGCGGAAGCCATTGGTGCAACAGCGAGTTCTACCAGCAGTTCCTCAAGGCGTCTGACGTGCGCTACATCCTCGGTGCCGACATCACGACCGACGACGGTGCAGAATGCCGCTTCCGCGTCTGCCGCGGACATGACGGCCCCGACTTCAGCGCCGAAGACAAGGCCTTCTGCAGCATGATCGTGCCGCATCTGCGGCGCGCCGTGGATCTGCATTCGCGCATGGATGTGGTGGAGACGGAGCGCACGCTCTATGCCTCGGCCATCGACCGCATGCTGGTGGGTATGGCGATCCTCGACCAGAACGGTGCCATCATGCGCACCAACTCGGCGGCCGATGAAATCCTCGCCGAAAAGGACGGTATCAGCCTGGTCAAGGGTGCGCTTGAGGTGAACTACGCTCAGGAGAACCGGCGCTTCCAGCGCGTTTTGCGCGAGGCCGTCTCCGGCTACTGCAGCACCGCGCTGCCGGTGGTGGAGGCGATGTCAATCACGCGGCCTTCGGGCAAGGCGCGCTTTGGCGTGCTGATCCGCTCGATTCCGTTGGGCGAGTGGTCGGAGGACAGCAAGCACCGGCCGGCCTGCGTGATCTTCATTCGCGATCCGGAGCGCAAGTCGCAGGCCTCGCAAGAGGTCGTGCGCAAGCTGTTCGATTTCACGCCGGCCGAAACGCAGCTCGCGCTGCAGCTGGCAGATGGTCTCACGCTCGAAGAGGCCGCCGATGAACTTTGCATTGCCAAGAATACGGCGCGTGCTCATCTGCGGGCGATCTTCGCCAAGACCGGCGTGACCCGGCAAGCGACGCTGGTGCGCATGCTGCTGAGCAGCGTGGTGTCGCTGGGCTAGCGTTCCTTCTTCACCCTTCCCGACGGGCCCCAGGCATGACGTGCCTAGGGCCTGTTTCTTTGCGCCGTTACTTGTTGTCCAGCTTGGCGCTGACCACCAGCGGGAAACCTTGCGGTGTGGTCACCACAGCACGCCACTCGTGCGGCCCCTGCGTCAACGGCTCGGCCAATTGCGCGCCTTGCGCGAGCAAGCGATCTAGCGCCTCGCGAATGTCCTCACCAGGCACCACCGCAAAGGCCGGCGCGGGCTGAGCATGCAGCCGCTCGCCGCCGGCCACGAGCGCGATCGTCAGCGGACCGGCATCCAGCGCGCAATAGCGTTCGCCGTCCCTGAACTTCACGGCGAGCCCCAGGCCCTGCTCAAAGAACGGCAACGCGGCCGAGACGCCGTCAACCGGATACAGCAGAAGCTTGCACTGCATTTGAGTCTTCCCCACGGATAAGGCGCACGAGCGCCGCAATGACGAGGCACGCGCGCCTGCCCGCGATGCCGCGCGCGTGGCGGCCGGGTGATGACGCGTATGCGAAGGCGGTGCGCCGTGCACGGCTTATACCGCTGAGCGGCCCGTGCGTCGGCGCACCACGGCACATCTTAGGGACCGCACGCCGCTTCGCATAATCCAATCAGACGATGTTGCGAGCCTGTCGCCCGATGACACTGCATACACGCGGGCCAAAGTCACCACGCCGCCGCTGGCGCCACATGGTGCGACGCCACAGACGACGACCGGCGTATCCCGTGCGGTTGATTCCGCGATATTCCGTTCAATTCAGCCCAATTGGAATGATTCCACATGAAATTCTCCATCATCTACGAAGCTCAGATGGTCGACACGTCGCGCAAGAACGAAGCGCGCGTTTTCAACGAGATCATCGAGCAGTCGCTACTTGCTGAGCAGGTGGGCTTCGACAATGTCTGGGCGGTGGAGCACACCGCGCTGACGCAGTATGCGCATATGTCGGCGCCCGAGACGTTCCTCGCTTTCCTCGCCGGCAAGACCACCCGCCTCGGGATCGGTCATGGCGTGGTGTGCCTGCCGCCGGCAATGAACCATCCGGTCAAGGTGGCGGAACGGATTGCGACGCTGGACATCTTGTCGGGCGGCCGCGTGCATTTCGGCATGGGCAAGGGCGGTACGCAACAGGAGGCAGGCACCTTCGGCTACGACCTCGCCGAGCTGCAGCCGATGATCGAAGAAAGCATGCACCTGATCCCGAAGATCCTGAAGGACGGGCACGTCGAGCATGACGGCAAGTACATCAAGATCCCGAGCCGCCCGATCCATCCGAGCCCGCTGCAGCAACCGCATCCCCCGCTCTACATGGCTTGCACCCGCGAACATACGCTGGTGACGGCTGGCGAGAGCGGCATTGGCGCGCTGGTGCTGGGCTTCTCGGGCCCGGACGAGATCGCCAAGAAGAACGCCATCTACCGCGAGGCTTTCCGCAACCGGAAAGCGGAGAATCAGGTCGGTTTCCGTCCGACCGAGCATCTTGCAGCCCTGTGCGCGGCAACGGTGCTCGACGATCGCGGGAAGGCACGCAAGATCGGTCTGCGCGGCCAGCGATTCTTCGCGGAGTCGATCGCCTATTGGTATCAGGGCGGCCCAGCACCGACGGTCGACGAGCATCTCTCGGCCGAAGACCAGGAAGCGCTGCTGGCCAAGGACAAGGAAAAGGTCGTGGCCTACCTGTCGGAAGAGCACATCCCCATCGGCGACGAGCACCTCAGCAACTACACCGTCGCTCAGGATGCCTACGGCACGCCGGAAGACTGCATCCGCTATGTCCAGCGACTGCTAGACGCCGGCGCAGACGAGATCCTCTTCCTTTTCCAGATGGGCGGCATCCCGCACGACGTGATCCTCGAAACGATCCGCAACATCGGCGAGCACGTCATTCCGCACTTCCGCAAGCAAGGCCAGGCGCTGCGCATTGCCTGACATGCCTGCCGGCCGCCGGCTGCCTAGTCCCCTCAGACGATGGCAGCCGGCGGTTGCAGTGCGAGCATCAAGCCACGATACGAAATGCCGACGCAGGCATCGGCAAGAGGAGACAAGCGGTGCACCGAGACTTCGATTCCCAGACCCTGGCTGCAGAACTGATCGCGCGCGCTCACGCCCTGGCGCCTACCCTGGCGCAACGCGCGGAGCAAGCCGAGCAGGGCGCGCGCGTTCCCGAGCAAACCGTGGCCGACATGCAGGCCGCGGGTTTCTTCAAGGTCCTGCAGCCGCGCCGCTATGGCGGCTATGAGCTGGACCCGCAGACCTTCTTCGACATCCAGATGGCCCTGGCCAAGGGCTGCATGTCCACCGCCTGGGTGTATGGCGTGATCGGGGTACACAACTGGCAGCTGGCGCTGTTTGACGCGCGTGCCCAGCAGGAAGTCTGGGGCGAGGATCCCGCCACGCTGATTGCCTCGTCCTATATGCCGGTGGCCAAGGTCACCACGGTCGAAGGTGGTTTCCGCGTGTCGGGGCATTGGAAGTTCTCCAGCGGCAGCGAGCTGTGCGACTGGATCTTCCTCGGCGGTCTGGTGCCGCCGTCTGCGCCGGGTAACCCGCCGGAGTACCGCACCTTCCTGCTGCCGCGCGCGGACTACACCATCGCCCGCAACTGGGACGTGATGGGCCTGCGCGGCACCGGCAGCCACGACATCATCGTCGATGATGTGTTCGTGCCCGACTACCGCACGCACCGCGCCACCGATGGCGCCATGGGTACCAGCCCCGGGCTGGCGTTGAACGATTCGCCGCTGTATCGCCTGCCGTTCGCGCAGATTTTCGTGCGCGCAGTGTGCACGGCCTGCATCGGCGCGCTGGAGGGGGGGCTGGAAGACTTCCTCGGCTTTGCGAACGGGCGCGTCAGTGCCAACAGTGGCGGCAAGACGGCCGATGATGGCGGCGCGCAACTGGCCTGTGCCGAAGCCGCCGTGGGCATCGACGAGATGCGCATCATCCTGCAGCGCAATTTCAACGAACTGATGGAAGCTGCCAAGAGCGGCAAGCAGATCGAGCTCGAGCGCCGGCTGCATTTCCGCTACCAGTCTTCGCAGGTGGCGGAGCGCTGCGCCCGGCTGGCCAACGGCCTGCTGCGCTATTCCGGCGGCAACGGTATCTACAACACGAATCCGCTGGTCCGCCGCTTCCTGGACCTGCACGCCGCACGCGGGCACTACGCGAACAATGTCGATCGCTTCGGCCAGAACTTTGGCGGCGTGATGATGGGTCGCACCAACACCGACTTCTTCATCTGAGGCGGAAGGAGCGGAGCATGAGCGAGAGCAAGAGCGGGGCACAGGCATTCGGGCAGACTTCTGGGCAGGCGCAGGCGGCCCAGATTGTGGAGTTCGACGTGGTGGTGGTTGGCTCGGGTGGGGGTGGCATGCTGGCTGCGTGCCGCGCGGCAGATCAAGGGCTGTCGGTGGTGGTGCTGGAGAAGAGCGGCCAATACGGCGGCACCACTGCGGTGTCAGGCGGCGGCATCTGGATCCCGCTCAACCACCACATTGAAGAGGCGGGCGGTAAGGATAGCTACGATGCGGCGCTCACCTACCTTGAGGCCTGCACGCAGGGGCTGTCGTCACCGCAACGTTTGCGCGCCTATCTTGAGCAGGCGCCGCGCATGTTGCGCTATCTGGAAGAGCGCACGCGCGTGCGTTACTACTCGCTGCCGCGCTATGCCGACTACTTCCAGCGTCTGCCGGGCGCCATGCCGGGCTATCGCGCGCTGGACCCGATGCCGTTCGACGGCGCCGCGCTGGGTGACGAGTTCAAACGCCTGCGGCCGCCATCGCCCGGCACGCTGGTTGGCGGCCGCGTGGCGGTGACGTCAGCCGAGGCCCATACCATGTGGACGCGTTCGCGCGGCTGGCTTGGCGTGACGGTGCGGCAGTTTGCGCGCTACTGGCTCGACCTGGGCTGGCGGCACAAGACGCCGCGCGACAAGCGGCTGACGCTGGGCAACGCGCTCGCGGGCGGGCTGCGCCACGCCATGCTCGAACGCAAGATTCCGCTCTGGCTCGACACGGCGCTGAACGATCTGATAGTGGAAGACGGCCCGAAGGGCCAGCGTGTTGCCGGCGTGGAAGCCACGCGCGAAGGGCGTCCCCTGAGCGTGCGTGCCCGGCGCGGCGTGATTCTTGCCGCAGGCGGTTTCGAGCGCAATCAGGCCATGCGCGAGCAGTATCTGCCGCGCCCGACCCAGGCCGAATGGAGTGCCACGCCGCCCAACAACACCGGTGACGCGATTCGCGCCGCACAGCGTCTTGGCGCTGCGCTCGATCTGATGTCGCACGTGTGGGGCGCGCCGACCGTGCACGTGGTGGGCGAAGAGAAACAGCGCGCGATCTTCATCGAGCGTGCCGCACCTGGCTGCATGGTGGTCAATGGCAAGGGGCGGCGCTTCGTCAACGAAGCCGCGCCGTATTCCGAATTCGTGCCGGCCATGTACCGGGATCACGAACGGACCGGCTGCAGCGTGCCGGCCTGGATGGTGTTCGACGCGACCTTTCGGCACAAGTTTGCGTGCGGGCCGATCTTGCCGGGCTCGGTCATGCCGGATCACCGCATTCCCGCAGCGTTCCGCAGCCTGCTGGTGCGCGCCGACACCCTGGAAGCGCTCGCCGCCAAGACGGGCATCGACGGTGCCGGCCTGGCTACCACCGCGGCCCGCATGAACGAGTATGCGGCAACCGGCGTGGATACCGAGTTTGGCAAGGGCGACAACGTGTTCGACACCTACTACGGCGACCCGAGCACGAAACCCAACCCCTGCCTCGCGCCGATCGACCGCGCGCCGTTCTACGCCGTGCGGATCGACGCCGGCGACATCGGCACCAAGGGCGGTTTGCTGACGGACGAGCGTGCCCGCGTGCTGCGCGAGGACGGCTCGTGCATCGAGGGCTTGTTTGCCATCGGCAATACCAGCGCTTCGGTGATGGGGACGAGCTATCCGGGCGCGGGTTCGACGATCGGGCCGGCCATGACGTTCGGTTTCATCGCGGCGGACACGCTGGCCAGCGAAGTTGCTGTCCGCAGCCAAGAGCCTGAGCGAGCGACGGCAGCGGCGTAGGAAGACGAACGCAGGACACGTTTTTTTGGGGCACGCAGTGGCGGCGCCCTTGTACATGGAGACGCATCATGAGCCAAGACATTTCCACCAAGCTGCGCGAAGACATGTTGTCGGCCATGCGGCGCATGGCCCGTTCGGTCGCGGTTGTGAGTTGCCGCGACAGCGAGCGGCGCTATTCGATGTCGGTGACGGCAGTCGATTCCCTGTCGGCTGATCCGCCTTCGCTGCTGATCTGCATCAACCGCAATTCGTCGATCTATCCGCCGCTGGATGCGGGCGTGGATTTCTGCGTGAACCTGCTGGCGGTTGACCACCGCGAGATCGCGGTGGATTGCAGCGGCCGCCTCAAGGGCGAAGACCGCTTCACGACCGCCGAGTGGGATGCCGATCCGCAGAACGTGCCTTATCTGCGCGATGCGCAGGCGGCCCTGATCTGCGAGCAGGACGGGCGCTTCGACTACGGCACGCATGCCGTCTTCATCGGCCGGCTGCGTGAAGTGCGCCTGTCGGGCGAAGTGGCACCGCTGGTGTATGTGGACGGCCAGTATTCCAAGTCGGCACCGCTGATGGGCATGTGCGCGGTCTGAAGCCCGCAGGAAATTGGCAGGAAGGAAGGGGTAAAACTATGAGCCATCGTGTTGAAGGCAAGATTGCCATCGTGACTGGCGCCGCCAGCGGCGTGGGCAAGGAAGACGCGCTGCTGCTGGCGCGCCACGGCGCACGCGTGGTGTTGACCGACCGCGATGAAGACAGCGGAAATGCCGTGGCACGCGAGATTGGCGATGCCGCCGTCTTCGTGAAGCACGACATCAGCAGCGAGGCGGATTGGGAACGCGTGATGGCCACGACGCAAGCGCGTTTCGGTGCGCCGGACGTGCTGGTCAACAACGCCGGCATCCTCGCCCTGGGCACGGTGGAAGACACCACGCTCGACCTGTGGCAACGCATCATGCGCGTGAATGCCGATGGCTATTTCCTCGGCTGCAAATACGGCGTGGCGGCCATGAGGGCGGGCGGCGGCACGATCATCAATATGTCGTCGGTGGCAGCGCTGGGTGGCATGGCGCATTTCTGTGCCTACAGCGCCAGCAAGGGTGCGGTGGCGGCACTCACGCGCAGCGTGGCGGCCCACTGCAAGCAGCAGGGCTACAGGATCCGCTGTAACTCGGTGCATCCGGACGGCATCCTGACGCCGATGACGGAGGCACTGCTGCCGCCGGCGGCCAGCGCAAGCGCGGAAGATTCCGCACGCAGGCAAGCCGCCCTGCAACGGATGGCGGACCCGCGCGACATTGCCAATCTCGTGCTGTTCCTGGCGTCCGACGAGTCGCGCTTCATCAATGGCGCCGAACTGCGCATCGACAATGCGCAAACCATCATGGGCTTGGCCTGAAGCGAGTCATCATGGTGCTACCGCAATTTCATCGGCTGCAGATTGCCGAGGTCGTGGCCGAAACCGACGATGCACGGTCGCTGGTGTTCGATCTGCCCGAATCGCTGCGCGACGTATTCGCCTACCGGCCGGGCCAGTTTCTGACGCTCAGGGTGCCCGTCAACGGTGCCGCGCAGCAGCGCTGCTATTCGCTTTCCAGCACACCCGAGGTGGACGATGCGCTGCGCGTGACCATCAAGCGCGTGCGTAGCGGACAAGTCTCGAACTGGATCTGCGATCACCTTGGCGCGGGTGACACGATCGAGGTCATGCCGCCGGCGGGTGTATTCACGCCGCGCGCGCTGCATGGCGACTTCCTGCTCCTGGCTGGCGGCAGCGGCATCACGCCGGTGCTGTCCATCGCCAAAGCCGCGCTGCGCCATGGCCGCGGCAACATCACGCTCGTGTACGCCAATCGCGACGAGAACGCCATCATCTTCCGCGATGCGCTGCGCGAATTGGCAGCGCAGCACCCGGGGCGGTTGCGCGTGATCCACTGGCTCGACAGCGTGCTGGGGCCGCCTTCGTCGCGTCAGCTGGAAGAGCTGGTGCGTCCGTGGAGCCTGGCCGATTGCTTCATCTGCGGGCCCGCGCCGTTCATGGACTGCGCACAGGCGGCGCTGCAGGCGCTTGGCGTGCCGCCGGGCAACATCCATCTGGAGCGGTTTGGCGCCGCGCCCGCACAGCCTCCAGCCGAAGCGCCACGTGCGTCGACGGCGGCGCCGGAGGCCGAAGCCTTGGCCCCGTGTGGGCCGGTGCCGATGACGGTGGAGCTGGACGGCACCGCGCATCGCGTCACCGCCCAGGCCGGTGAAACCGTGCTCGATGCCCTGCTGCGCGCCGATATTGCGGCCCCCAATTCGTGCCGCACCGGTTTGTGCGGGGCGTGCATGTGCCGCGTCGAAGGCGGCAGCGTCAGGCTGGGCGAAAACCATGTACTGGATGCGGCCGACCTGGAGGCCGGCTGGACGCTGGCCTGCCAGGCCGTGCCTGTCGGCGATGAAGTTCACCTGAAATTCCCGGACTGACATGATCACTTCCGACACCATCGAAAGCGCCGCCACGACGCGCGATTCCGAGCTGGAGCGCGCGCAGCCCGCGGTCACCATTCCCGAGCTGCTCTGCCGTGCCGCCAAGCAGTACGACCAACGCGTGGCCATCCAGGAGGATGGCTTGCGACTCACCTACGCCGCGCTCAATGTGCAGCGTGTCGAAGTCGCAAAGGCGTTGCTCGGGCTGGGGGTCGAACCCGGCGACCGCGTGGCCGTGTGGGCGCCGAACCTGTCCGAATGGATTCTGACCACGCTGGCCACGCAAAGCATTGGTGCGGTGCTGGTGCCGATCAACACCCGCATGAAGGGGTTGGAGGTGGCGGCCACGCTGGCCGATAGCGGCGCCCGCGTGCTTTTCTGCATCGACCACTTCCTCGGCGAGACCTATCCGGAACTCCTGGCGCCGCACAAGCCGGCCAGCCTTGAGCACGTGGTGGTGCTGCGCCCGCGTGCGGAGCGGCCCACGGTCGACGGAGAACTGCTGTGGGCGGATTTCCTTGCGCTGGCCGGCAAGGTGGACGATGCACAATTCCGCGCCTGCGAGCAGCGCGTGACCGGTGAAACCGTGATGGACATCATGTTCACCTCAGGCACGACCGGCCGCCCGAAGGGCGTGATGACATCGCAATCGCAGAACCTGCGCGCGGTTGATGGCTGGGCGTATATCACGGGCCTGGAGACCGGCGACCGCTACCTGATCGTCAACCCCTTCTTCCACACATTCGGCTACAAGGCCGGCTGGCTCGCGGCGCTCACGCGCGGCGCTACCATCCTGCCCCACCTGGTGTTCGACGCCGATGCGGTGATGACGCGCATCGAGAACGAACGCGTGACCGTGCTGCCCGGGCCACCGACGCTGTATCAATCGCTGCTGAACAGCCCGCGCCTGCGCGAGTTCGATCTGTCGTCACTGCGCATGGCCGTGACCGGGGCATCGGCGATCCCGCCTGTGCTGATCGAGCGCATGCGCACCGAGCTGGGCTTGCGTGACATTCACACCGGCTACGGCCTGACGGAATCGTGCGGCTTTGCCACGCTCACCCGCACCGGCGACAGCGCCGAAACCGTGGCGCTGACCTCCGGCTGCGCCATGCCCGGCGTCGAACTGCGCTGCGTAGATGCCCAAGGCCAACCCGTGCCGCCCGATGAGCCGGGCGAAGTGCTGGTGCGCGGCTACAACGTCATGCGCAGCTACTTCAACCAGGCCGATGCCACGGCCGCGACCATCGATGCCGATGGCTGGCTGCATACGGGCGACATTGGCGTGCTGGATAGCCGCGGCTATCTGCGCATTACGGATCGCATCAAGGACATGTTCATCGTCGGGGGCTTCAACTGCTATCCGGCGGAGATCGAGAAGCTGCTGGCCTCGCACCCGGCCATCGCGCAGTGCGCCGTGGTCGGGATGCCGCACGATCGGCTGGGCGAGGTGGGCAAGGCCTATGTCGTCCTGCGCCATGGCGCCCGCCTCACTGCGGACGACCTGATCGGCTGGGCGCGGCGCTGCATGTCCAACTACAAGGTGCCCCGCGAGATCGCCTTCGTGCAGACGCTGCCGATCAGCGCGTCGGGCAAGATCCTCAAGTACCGCTTGCGCGAGTCCTGAACCCGCGCGGAGAGGCGTGACCGCCCATGGTGAAAGTCTATACACTCGACGGGATCACGCCCGTCGTGCATCCGGATGCTTTCGTGCATCCGGATGCCGTTCTGATCGGTGATGTGATCGTGGGGCCGGACTGCTATGTCGGCCCCTGCGCGTGTTTGCGCGGCGATTTCGGCCGCATCCGGCTGGAGCGTGGCGCGAACATTCAGGACACCTGTGTCGCGCATTCGTATCCGGGCGTCGAAGTCCTGGTCGAAGAGGACGGGCACGTCGGCCACGGCGCTGTCCTGCACGGTTGCCGCGTGGGGCGCAATGCCCTGATCGGCATGAACTCGATCATCATGGACGGCGCCGTGGTGGGTGCCGATGCCATGGTCGCTGCCGGCGCGTTCGTCAAGGCCGGCATGGCCGTTCCGCCAGGAACGCTGGTGGCAGGCATGCCTGCGCGCGTGGTCCGCACACTGAGCCCGGAAGACATCGCAAGAAAGTCGGCCGGCACGCGCATGTATCAGGAGCTTGCGCGCCGGTCGCTGGCTGGCATGCGCCTTGTCGAACCGCTGCGCAGCGAGTCGGCCCGCCAGCGTGGTGCCGACGACGAAGCGCAGGATTGATTGGCGGACGTCGTGTTCACGGGTGCGGCCGCTACACGAGCCCTCTGCGGTGGCAGAGGGCCTTAGGGTTGCGTTGTCAGGCGCATTGTCTGCCGCCCTCAAAGAATTGACGGTACCAGTCGCGCAATTGGAACAGCGGCCCATCGCCATCGCAGAGCAGCGGCGATGGCCGATAGATCTTGCGTTGCCAGATGACGACGTCCTGATCGAAGGCCTCGTGCGCCGAGTGGGCGTATTCCTGTGCAATGGCATCGGTATCAGGCAGCGCTGGGTCTCGCTTGATCTTGATGCCGTAGCAAACATCGACATGCTCCGTGTCGACCGGGGTGTGGATGTTCACTTGCTTGCTGGCATAGGTGCCTTCCATCGTGACGTGCTGCACGGCCGGACCATAGTAGGTGGCCTCGGTGGTGAGCTTGTGGCCCAGCGTCGGGTGGCCGCCGATGGTGGAGCGCTGTGATGCGATATGGCCATCGAAATGCACTGTAATGTCTTCGATGGGGGCTCCATGCACATAGGTGAAATGCGGTGTATCCACAAGGTTCTCGATGATTTCCTTGCCCTGCGTGCGCACACGCCAGCGTTTGAAATACCAGCGCGTCCAGCCAGGCGCGCCGTTCATGCTCGCGTCGACGGGAAGTTCCCAGTTGGGCGGGCCGCCGGCCGGATCGAACCACATATGAACGATCTCATTCACCTCGCGAACGATGTGGGTGGCCAGTGCCCCTTCGCGTGCCTTGATCGGAATGCGGCTGGCATAAGGAACGTCGACACACTGGCCGGTTTGAGAGAACGCCCACGCGTGGAAGGGGCAGACGATGGTGTTGCCCTGACATCGACCGTCGCCCAGGTGCGCGCCGAGATGCGGGCAGAACGCATCCAGGATCGCAACCTCGCCGTTTTCGCCACGGAACGCGACGAATTCGCGACCGAAATAGCTGAGCGATTTGACCTCGCCTTGCTTGATTTCGTCGGAAAAGAGCACTGCAAACCATCCCCTCGGATATTGACCTGCAAAAACATCGTCTGACATACGTTCCTCCTGTGCGCTTCGGACAGCCGTGCGCGTCTATGCATAAGAAGCCAAGCCCATGCTGTGCTCGCTCATGGGGCAAGGACGGATTCACCTGCAGCGGGGGCTAGTGTAGGAATCGCTTCCTCTGGAGAAAATGAGTTTGTTTGCACATCGGTCATGCAAAAACGCACACGCGCCGCGATCAAATGGGACGATCTTCGCTACTTTCTCGCCGTGGCGAAGACGGGCTCGTATCTGGCGGCCGGTAGAGCGCTCGGTGTCGACAGGACAACCGTGAGCCGCCGGGTGGGCGTTCTGGAACGCACCATGGGGTGTGCACTCTTGGTTCCCAACGACCACGGCTTCCACCTCACGGCAACCGGCCGCTCCGTGCTTGCCGTCGCGGCCCGCATGGAGGAAGTGACCGGCGTACTCGCCGCAATACGGCAACCCACTCACGGCGGTATCGCGGGGACGGTGCGGCTGGCGGTATCGGCTTCGCTCGGAGACGCGTTCATCGAAGACATCGTGGCATTCCGCCAACGTCACCCGTTGGTGATCATGGAGGTGAACCAGGTCAGCGATCCAATGATCGCCGTTAGCGAGCATCGAGCAGACTTCGGCATTGGTGTATCGCACGAGGCGCCGCACCGCCTCAACAGCATGCTGCTTGGTACCGCAGAGATCGCGGTGTACTCCGCCAGCAACAACGAGCCGCGTGCGTCCGACATCTGGGTGGGGTGGAGCGAGGACATTCCCAAGGCGTTTGCTGACTGGATGATCGAATACGCCCCCCTGGATGCGCACGTGAGCACCAAGGTCAATTCTTGGGATGCGCTCAAGCGCGCGGTTCTATCAGGCGGCGGTGTCGCGCCGCTATGGTGCATGTTGGCGGACCGCGAACCGGAGCTGGTGCGTGTGTTTCCGCATGCCGAGAAGCACTATCTCGCCCTCTGGCTGACCTCCCACCGAAGCACCGAGCGCAATGCCGCGCAACAGGCGGCGTGGATGTTTCTCGCGCAGCGGATTCGAAGCAAGCTGGCGGGCGCGGATTGCCTGGGGGAATGATTCAGGTGCTGCGTGACGCCGGCCAGAGCATCGTCTTGAGACTGCGGCGGCGCCAAGCGCAGTCACGCGTGAACCGGCCGGGGCGGCGCGCACCGGCTTTCCTGGCGTTTCCCGGAGCGCTCGCGTAGTCCCAATAGACGATGTAGGAAGCCGTCTCCAGCCGAACAATGGCTCCATCGAAGCCGCATTGCGTGACGTACAGCAAGCGGCAGGTGAAGAACCAGTTTTGCCAGGAGACAGCAAGATGGATATTCGCGCGCTCGGCTATATCGTCGTCGAGTCCACTGACATTGAACAATGGCGCCGTTATGCCGAGCAGGTGCTCGGCATGGCCTGCACCCAGGCGCCAGGCGAAGCGCTCTACATCAAGATGGACGAGCGCGATTTTCGCTATCTGATCGTCCCCGGAAAGGAAGACCGCTACGGCGCATCGGGCTGGGAGCTGGCCGACGAGGCCGCGTTCCAGCAGGCGCTGCAAGCGCTGCGCGAAGCCAAGGTCGAAGTGGTACAGGCCAACGCCGAAGAGCTGGCGCAGCGCCGCGTGCAGGCGGCCGCATGGTTTCGCGATCCGTCCGGCAACCGGCATGAAATCTACTGGGGGCCGCGCGCAGATTTCGCGCGCTTTGTCTCACCGGTGGGCGTACCGCGCTTCATTACCGACCCGATGGGCCTGGGCCACGCCGTGCTGCCTGCAGCGGCCTTTGACGAGACCAACGCCTTCCTGCGCGATGTGATGGGCTTCGGCCTGTCCGATATCTACCGGGTGCGCTTCACGCCGGACCCGGCGGAACCCGAGAAGCGCATCCACTTCCTGCATTGCGGCAACGCACGCCACCACAGCCTCGCGATCTTCGAGATGGCAATTCCGTCGGGCTGCGTGCACGTCATGGCCGAAGTGCCGGACATGACCGAAGTGGGCCGCGCACTCGATCGTGCGCAGCAGCACGGCACACCCATGTCGGCCACGCTCGGCCAGCACTGCAACGACCGCATGATCTCGTTCTACATGCGCACGCCGGGCGGCTTCGACCTCGAATACGGCTTTGGCGGCCTGGAGGTCGACTGGCACCAACACAACGCCTACGAAGCCACACGGGTCAGCCTGTGGGGCCACGATTTCAGCATTGGACGTCGCTAATTCCATGATCAAGACACTCGACAAAAGCATGAGCCCCGCCGACGTTGTGGCGCGGCTGACCGATGGCATGACGATCGGCATTGGTGGCTGGGGCCCGCGCCGCAAGCCGATGGCACTGGTGCGCGAAATCCTGCGCTCGCCGCTGAAGGACCTGACCATCGTGGCCTACGGTGGCCCGGACGTCGGCATGCTGTGTGCTGCCGGAAAGGTGCGCAAGGTGATCTACGGTTTCGTGTCGCTCGACGTGATTCCGCTGGAGCCGCATTTCCGCAATGCCCGCGAGAGCGGCGCGATTAACGTGTGGGAAGTCGATGAAGGCATGCTGCAACTGGGCCTGCGTGCCGCAGCCGCACGCCTGCCGTTCCTGCCGACGCGCGTCGGCTTGGGCACCGACCTGCTCACGCACAGCCCGCACCTCAAGACTGTGCGCTCGCCGTATGACGATGGCGAGGTGCTTCTGGCCATGCCGGCCATTCCGCTAGATGTCGCGCTGCTGCACGTCAACGAAAGCGACGTGAAGGGCAACACGCGCATCGACGGCCCGGACCCGTTCTTCGACGAATGGTTCGCGCGGGCCGCCAAGCAGTGCTACGTCAGCTGCGAAACGCTGACCCCATCGCTGGAGGAAGAAGACCTCGTCCGCGCCCGCAACAACCCGTTCGAACGCTCGCTGGTGACCGGTGTGGTGCATGCACCTGCCGGCGCGCACCCGACGTCGTGCGGGCCGCAATACGGCTTTGATGTGCCGCACCTGAAAACGTACTGCGCCAGTGCAGACCAGGACGCAGGCTTCGCAGCCTATCGCCAGGACGTGATCGGGAACAGCGAAGTCGATTACCTCGCCAAGATCGGCGGCACCGGCCACGTGCTGGGCCTGCCGCTGCCCGTCCTTTGACACCGACCTTTGACCCGCATTCAGGAGCCACTGTGAGCGTCAACCACGAATTCACTCTTGCCGAACTGATGATCGCGGCTGCGTCCCGCGTCTGGAATGACGACGGCGAGGTCCTGGCCACCGGCATCGGCGCCGGCCCGCGCATTGCTGCGGGCGTGTCCCGTCTGCTGCACAACCCGGGTCTGATGATGACCGACGGCGAAGCCTATCTGGTGGAACAACCCGTGCCGCTGGGCCGGCGCGAGCCGGGCTTCAAGGTGCGCGCCAGCGGCTGGATGGGCTACTCGCGCGTGTTCGACTGCCTTTGGGGCGGG
>RepKanNP_Acetate_BrdU_F21BDRAFT_1000155_pt1 | contig 36036 bp, 32 predicted proteins | sample RepKananBrdUF21B_FD_10624 | JGI IMG/M metagenome (IMG submission 10624)
CGTGCCAGTTCCAGCCCGCCGCCCATCGCCACCGAGTGGATGGCCGCCACAACCGGCTTGCTGCTCGACTCAACCGCCTTGATGACTGCGTGTAGCGTCGGCTCTTGCGTAGCCTTGGGCGTGTTGAATTCGCGGATATCAGCACCGCCCGAGAAGGCCTTGCCTGCGCCGGTGATCACAATGGCCTTGACGCTGGGGTCATCACCAGCCTTGACCATGCCCTCAACGATACCCAGGCGCGTGGAATGGCCAAGGCCGTTGACCGGCGGGTTGCTGAGCGTAATGACGGCAACGCCGTCTTGGACCTTGTACTCCGCAGTCATGCTGGTTCCTTTGGTGATGCGAGGGCCGGCTCGATTGACGCCAAAGCAGCGCACCGTGCCTCGCGGTTGAACTGTCTCTCAAGTATCGTTTTTTTTAACGCGCGGTAAGGCCGCGACTCGACACAGAATACACAAAATAGCACGGTCGTTCAATTTTTATTTTTGCGCTGCACGGCGCCATCCAGCGGGCCATGCAGCGGGCTGCGGCAGGTTCAAACGCGTGTGCTGCAGCATCGATTTTTTGCCCGGCACATGACGGTTTTGATAGAGTCGCGCATTTCGTTGCTTGGGATGATCCTGGGTGCCCATCAGGCGCGGGGACGTCTCGTCACATTTCGTCGATTCCATTCGCGATCCGAGTGGAGTCGTCCACTCTGTATCCATGTCAGAACACGCTACCCCGTCCACAGAGACGCCGGGCTTGCGCCGCACATTGCGCGCGCGCCATCTCACCATGATCGCCATTGGCGGATCGATCGGTACCGGGCTGTTCGTGGCCTCGGGCGCGACGGTCTCGCAAGCGGGCCCCGGTGGCGCACTCGCCGCCTACATCCTGATCGGGGTCATGGTCTACTTCCTGATGACCAGCCTGGGCGAGCTTGCCGCCTACATGCCAGTCTCGGGCTCGTTTGCCACCTACGGCGCGCTCTATGTCGATGAAGGCTTCGGCTTCGCGCTGGGCTGGAACTATTGGTACAACTGGGCGGTGACCATTGCGGTGGAACTGGCCGCTGCGCAGCTCGTCATGCACTACTGGTTCCCGGATGTGCCGGGCGTGCTGTGGAGTGCGGTGTTCCTCCTCATCATGTTCCTGCTCAACGCCATCTCGGTGCGTGGCTTTGGCGAGGCGGAATACTGGTTTGCGCTCATCAAGGTCGTCACCGTCATCTTCTTTATTGGCATTGGCCTGGCGATGATCTTCGGGATCATGAAGGGCGGTCCGCAATCGGGCCTTCAGAACCTGACGCTGGGCGATGCGCCGTTCGTGGGCGGGCTGCCGGCGATGATCGGCGTGGCGATGATCGCGGGGTTCTCGTTCCAAGGGACGGAGCTGATCGGCGTGGCAGCAGGCGAATCGGCTGACCCGGCGCGCACGATTCCGCGGGCAGTCAAGCAAGTGTTCTGGCGCATCCTGCTGTTCTATGTGCTGGCCATCTTCATCATCGGTGTGCTGGTGCCGTACACCGATCCGAACCTGCTTTCGACGGAGGTCAGCAACATTGGCGTGAGCCCGTTCACGCTGGTGTTCAAGCACGCCGGTCTGGCATTTGCGGCTGGGCTGATGAACGCGGTGATCCTGACCGCCGTGCTGTCGGCGGGCAACTCGGGCATGTATGCGTCCACGCGCATGCTGTACAACCTGGCCACCGAGGGCCGTGCGCCGCGCATCTTTGCGCAACTCACCAAGAATGGCGTGCCCCGCAATGCGCTGCTGGCCACGACGGCCGTTGGTGCGTTGTGCTTCCTTAGCTCGCTGTATGGCGACAAGACGGTCTATCTGTGGCTGCTGAATACGTCGGGCATGACCGGCTTTGTGGCATGGCTGGGCATTGCCATCAGCCACTACCGGTTCCGCAAGGGGCTGGTGGCGCAGGGGCATGATCCGGCGCAGTTGCCGTATCGCTCGAAGTTCTTCCCGTATGGCCCGCTGTTCGCGTTCGGGCTGTGCCTGGTCATTACGCTCGGCCAGAACTACCAAGCATTCACCAGCGGCACGATCGACTGGCCCGCGGTGATTGCCACGTACATCGGCATTCCAATCTTCTTCCTGATCTGGATTGGCTACCGGCTGGTGCGCGGTGGCGGCATTGTCCGCTACCAGGACATGCACTTCCCGCGCCCGCCCGTGACGCGCGATCCGCTGGCTGGCCAGGACCCTGGCCCCGAACTGCCGACCATCGCCACCCGCGTGTCCGGCACGCAGCAATAACATTTGCCTCGCCTGCCGTTTGCATCGCACTCGGCAGGCGTTTTCATTTGCGCGCCCCACCCCGGCGCATCCCCTATGCACACACCGATTACCCCGACCGGCCTCGAAGCCCAATCCGAACTGCGCCGACGCCTGCGCTCGCGGCACATCATGATGATCGCCCTGAGCGGCGCCATCGGCACGGGCCTGTTCGTGGCATCCGGCGCGTCGATTGCAACGGCCGGCCCCGGCGGCGCCCTGCTGACCTACACGCTGATCGGCGTGATGGTGTACTGCCTCATGACGAGCCTGGGTGAGCTGGCCGTGCATCTGCCGGTGTCGGGCTCGTTCGTGACCTATAGCCGCCTGTATGTGGAAGAAGGCTTCGGCTTTGCGCTCGGCTGGAACTACTGGTTCTCGTTGGCCGTGACGGTGGCCGTCGAGCTGGCCGCCGCGCAACTGGTGATGAAGTATTGGTTTCCGGGCGTGTCGGGCATGGTGTGGAGCGCGGCGTTCCTGCTGCTGATGTTCGGCCTCAACGCGATCTCCGTGCGTGGCTTTGGCGAGGCGGAATACTGGTTCTCGATGATCAAGGTGGTGACGATTGTCGTATTCCTGCTGATCGGCTTGGCGATGATCTTCGGCATCATGCACGGTGGCCCGCAGTCAGGCTGGCAAAACTTCACCGTGGGCGATGCGCCGTTCGTGGGCGGCCCCGCTGCAATGATTGGCGTAGCCATGATCGCGGGGTTTTCGTTCCAGGGCGTCGAGACCGTCGGTGTGGCCGCTGGTGAAGCGGAGAACCCCTCTCGTACGATCCCACGCGCCATTCGCCAGACGTTCTGGCGCATTCTGCTGTTCTATGTGCTGGCGATCCTGATCATCGGTGTGTTGCTGCCCTACACCGATCCCAACCTGCTGCGCAATGAGGCAACCGATGTGGGTGTGAGCCCGTTCACGCTGGTGTTCCAGCATGCCGGCCTGGCATTTGCCGCCGGGATGATGAATGCGGTGGTGCTGACCGCACTGCTGTCGTCGGGCACGTCGAGCCTGTATGTATCGACGCGGATCCTGTATGACTTGTCGCTCGAAGGCCAGGCGCCGCGCTGGTTTGCCAAGGTGTCGGGCGATGGCGTGCCACTCCGTGCGCTGTTGGCCACGTCCGCCGTGGGGGCGCTCTGCTTCTTCAGTTCGCTGTTTGGCGATCAGGTGGTCTACCTGTGGCTGCTGAATACGTCAGCGGTGACGTGCTTCATCGCATGGTTTGGCATTGCCGTGGCGCACTACCGGTTCCGCAAGGGGTTCACGAGCCAGGGGCATTCGCTGGATCAGTTGGCGTATCGGTCGCCGTTCTTCCCGTTCGGGCCGATCATGGTGGCGATCCTGTGTGTGGTGATCATCCTTGGGCAGAACACCAAAGCGCTGCTTGCACCGATCGACAATTTTGGCCCCTTCGTTGCGACGTACTGCGGGGTGTTTCTGTTTGTGGCGATCTGGCTGGGATACCGCTGGAAGTTCAAGACGCGGTTTGTGAAGTATTCGGAGATGCAATTTAGCGGGGCGCATCTCCAGCAGGCCAAGGCGGCCTCGGAAGCCGCCTCGCCTGCTGCTGGCGTCGTCACTCACTAAGCGACGCCCGCAGGTTTACAGCCCAACGGATCGCAGCGTCGAGAGATTGACCGCATTGGCCATCGCCGCGTAGCCCGCGTCATTCGGGTGCAGGTGATCTCCGCTGTCGAATACCGGCAGCAGGTTTTGTGGACTGGCCGGATCGCGCACCACCGCATCGAAATCGACAACGGCGTCGAACGCGCCGCTGGTGCGGATCCAGCGGTTCACTGCCTGGCGCGTCGCCTCTTTCTGGGGCGACCAGTAATTCGGATACGGCACCTCCGAGCCCTTGAACGGCGTCAGGGTGCCGCCCATGATTTTGATGCCGTGTTGCCGGCTACGCACGATGATTTGCCGGTACCCGTTGATGATGTCTTCCGCCGCAACGAGCGGGCTGGCGGGGGCCAACGATGTACCGGGGTAGCCAATGTCGTTGATGCCCTCCAGCAGGACCACCCACTGCACGCCGGCCAGGCTCAAGACATCTCGGTCATATCGGGCCAGCGCGCTGACGCCCGCCAGGTCTGCGAGAACGCGGTTGCCGGCAATCCCCTGGTTGAGCACGGCAAACGCGCCCCATGGGCCATTGCTGTTCAGGCGCCGCGACAGCACATCGGGCCAGCGCTTGTTGGCATCGGTCGTGGAATTCTGGCCGTCCGTGATCGAGTCCCCAAACGCAACAACGGTGCGCGGCTGGTTCTGTGCCTCGACCAGCAGGCCGGACACATAGAAGCGGCTCGTGTACGGGGTTGGCGATGGCTGATCCGGTGCGGCTGTGTTGTCACCGCTCGAGACATAGGCCGTCTGTGCCGCGTAGTTGTGGATCGTCCCCAGCGTCGTGGCGTTGGGCAAGAACAGCGTGATGGCAACGTCTGACAACGGCGCAATGGGAAGGTCGATCGGGTCACTGATCAACGGCGCGCCGGCATAGAGCGTGGTGGTGGTTTTCCCGCCAAACGTAACGGTTCGGTCAGAGTTGGGGCGGATCTTCGCACCGCCGGCGGACAAGGCAACATGCACCGGACCAACGACCACCGGTGCTGTCCCGAACTCATTGCTTAACCGCAGGCGCAGCTGATTGCCTCCAACGCTGGCATGGACGATCTGGCGAATGGTTGTTGCTGCGGGAAAGTTCTTGGGGGCAGTCGGATAGATGTTGCGATCGGGGCTGGCCGTCCAGGTTGCGACCCACCGGCCGTTGAATCCGTTGGCCCGGTAGTCCTCGTCCGCATGTGGCGCTGAAGAGGCCAATGAGATAAGGGCAATCACTGCTGCACGGTAAAAGCGCTGCCGAAAACTACTTCTGCGCATGGTGTCTCCATTGAGTGTTATCGAGTGAACCAGGCCGCCTCGAACGCACGGTCCATTCGATGTCGTAATGACCGGGTCCCCCGACTTCAAGGAGAAATTTGTCAACTGTTGGCTACCGATCGACAAAAGAAAAAGCCCGCACGGTCATCCATGCGGGCCATCTGTCGATCGTGATGCTGGGAGCGGTGTTTAAACCTCCAGCCACTCCTGCCGGACCTTCGCATCCGCCTTCAACTGTTGCGGCGTTCCCTCAAACACGATCTGTCCATGCCCCATCACGTACACGCGCTGTGAGATGTCCAGGGCAATAGCCAGCTTCTGCTCCACCAGCAGCACCGAGATCCCCCGCTCCTTGAGCGTCTTCAGATACTCGCCTACCAGCGTTACGATCAGCGGCGCGAGCCCTTCGGTCGGCTCATCGATGATGATGAAATCCGGATCGCCCATCAGCGTGCGGCACAGCGTGAGCATCTGCTGTTCGCCGCCGGAGAGCACACCTGCCGGGGTGTTCTCCCGCTCCTGCAGCCGGGGGAACATGCGATACATGTCTTCCAGCTGCCAGCGCGGCTTCGGCTGACTCGGGTTGCGCTTCTCGCCCAGCAGCAGGTTCTGCCGTACCGTCAGCGTTGGGAAGATGTCGCGGTTCTCCGGCACGTAACCGATGCCTTGATGCGCCACCTCGAAGGTGCGCATGCCGCTCACGTTCTTGCCACGCAGCAGGATCTCGCCTTCGTGCTTGACCATCCCCATGATGGACTTGGCCAAGGTCGAGCGCCCCACCCCATTGCGCCCAAGCAGGGCGACGATCTCGCCCTCGCCCACGTGCATGTCGACGCCGTGCAGGATGTGGCTCTTGCCGTAGTACGCGTGCAGGTTGCGCACCTCCAGCATTGGAGTATTCGTTGCCATCAATGCGCTCCTGCAGGTTCGTCCAGCGTGGTGCCGAGGTAGGCCTCCTTCACGCGGCGGTTGTTGCGAATGGCTTCAGGTGTGTCGGTGGCAATCACCTCGCCGTAGACCAATACCGAGATGCGATCGGCCAAGCCAAATACCACGCTCATGTCGTGCTCGACCATCACCAGCGTCTTGCCAACCGTCACCTTGCGGATCAAGTCGACCGCGTGGTCGGATTCGGAGCGGCTCATACCGGCAGTCGGCTCGTCCAGCAGGATCACGTCGGCACCGCCCGCGATGGTGATGCCAATCTCCAGCGCACGCTGCTCGGCATACGTCAGCATGCCTGCGGCGGCATCGCGCCGATGCGTCATGCCGATCTGCTCCAGCACTTCCTCCGCACGTTCACGTGCATCGCGCAGTTCGGCCAGCTTGTGCCAGAACGAATACTTGTAGCCCAGCGACCAGAGCACCGCGCAACGCAGGTTCTCGAACACCGTCAGCCGATGAAAGATGTTGGTGATCTGGAAGCTGCGCGACAGGCCCTTGCGGTTGATCTCGAACGGCGCCAGGCCGCTGATCTCTTCGCCATTGAGCTGCACGCTGCCCGACGTGGCTGGGAAGCGGCCCGAGATCAGGTTGAACGTGGTCGACTTGCCTGCGCCATTCGGGCCGATGAGCGCGTGGCGCTCGCCCTTGCCGATGGTAAGGTTCACGCCCCGGATGATCTCGGTCTGACCGAAACGCTTGCGGACATCGCGCAGTTCCAGCGCGGCGGTGGGACCCAATGCGGGTTGACTCATGGTTGCGGCTCCTGCAAGGCGTTGTCCCAGGCGGTGCGCAGCTTGCCCGCTGCGGCACGCAAGCCGAAGGCGCCCACCAGCCACAGCACGGCGGTCACGGCCCACGGCATCCAGGTGGTCGGTGCGACGGACATGCCGAACAGCGTGGCCACGCCGCCCGAGCCCTCGTCCTGCACGGCGTAGATCATCTCTACGGTGGAAATCAGCGCCACCAGCAGGATGGCCGCCGGCACGAATGCCACGCCGTAGGCCGGCAGCAGTGTCTTCAACTTGCCGCGCCGTGCAATCGGCAGGTGCATCACCAGCAGGCTGGCGATGCCGCCCGGCGCATACATGACCATCAGCACAAAGAACAAGCCCAGATACAGCAGCCACGCCTTGGTGATACCCGACAGCGCCACGGTAAAGAACACCGTGAGCACCGCGCCGATGATCGGGCCAAAGAAGCTGCCCATACCGCCAATGAACGCCGCCAGCAGCACCGCCCCCGACCGCACGGCCGAGACGTTCTCTGCCGTCACGATCTCGAAGTTGATGCATGACAGCGCCCCGGCAATACCTGCAAAGAACGCCGACAGAATCACTACCAGAAAGCGCACGCGCTGCGTGTTGTAGCCGATGAATTCCACGCGCTCGGGGTTGTCGCGCACGGCGTTGGCGATACGGCCCAGCGGCGTCTGCGTCCACGCATACATCAGCGCCATCGAGATCAGGCACCACGCGGCAATCAGGTAGTAGACCTGGCGCGCCGGACCAAAGCTGACGCCAGCAAGCGCATCGCCGATGCTGCGGTTGGTCGACACACCGCCTTCGCCACCGAAGAAATCCGGGAACATGAGCGCGCTGGCGAAGACCATCTCGCCGATGCCCATCGTGATCATCGCGAACGTCGTGCCAGCCTTCTTGGTCGTGACGTAGCCGAAGATCACGCCGAACAGCGCGCCGCCCAGGCCGCCTACGATGGGCAGCAACGCCACCGCCAGCGGCCCAGCGACGCCCAGCGACTGCATGGCGCCGATCTTGTTGAGCACGTGCACGGCCATGAAGGCGCCCAGGCCGGCGTACACCGCGTGCCCGAACGACAGCATGCCGGACTGCCCCAGCAGCATGTTGTACGACAGCGCGAAGATGATCATGATGCCCATCTGCGAGAGCAGCGTGATCGCAAAACCCTGCGGCCAGATGAGCGGCAGCACGATCATCACCAGCGCCGTGATGCTCCAGATCAGCCAGCGGGCGAGGTTGACCGGCCTGAACTTCATTGTTCGCGCGCGATCATTGGCCGGCAATGCCCCGTGTTGTTGCGCTTGTTGGTGCATAGTGCGTTCCATTTAGCTCTCCCGCGTACCCATGAGCCCACGCGGGCGGAAGATCAGCATCAGCACCAGCAGCAGGTACGGCAGCACCGGCGCGACTTGCGCAATCGTCAGGTTCCAGACCGAGATGAGCGGCACGTCCGGATGGAGCGTGACACCGATCGTCTGCAGCACGCTCGTCACCGAGATATCCAGCGTGACGGCAAAGGTTTGGATGCAGCCGATCAGCAGCGATGCGATAAACGCGCCCACCAGCGACCCCATGCCGCCCACCACCGCCACCACGAAGACGATGGAGCCGACTGCCGCCGCCATGGACGGCTCTGTCACAAAGGCATTGCCGCCAATCACGCCGGCCAGCCCGGCCAATGCGCAGCCGCCGCCGAACACCAACATGAACACGCGCGGCACGTTGTGGCCGAGCGCTTCCACCATGTCCGGATGCGTGAGCGCTGCCTGAATGACCAGGCCGATGCGCGTGCGCGTGAGCAGCAGGAAGATGCCCACCAGCATCAGCAGCGACACCAGCATCATGAAAGCCCGGTACTTGGGGAACGACGACGTGAACAGCGTGAACAGCGGGCCGTCCAGCATCTGCGGCACGCGATACGGCACGGCCGGCAGGCCCCACACCAGCTTCACGCCTTCTTCAATGAGGTAGGCCAAGCCGAAGGTGAACAACAGCTCAGCGACGTGGCCATAGCGGTGCACGGTACGCAGGCCAAAGCGCTCGACCACCGCGCCCAGCGCGCCCACCAGCAGCGGCGCAACGATCAGCGCGGTCCAGAAGCCCAGGTACCCGCTGACGACGTAGGCGAAGTACGCCCCCAGCATGTAGAAGCTGGCGTGCGCAAAGTTGAGAACGCCCATCATGCTGAAGATCAGCGTCAGGCCCGAAGACAACATGAACAGCAGCAACCCGTAGCTGATGCCGTTCAAGAGATTGATGACTAGAAATTCCACGCTACAGCCCTCTCGGCAAGGCATGGACCGTCCCGCGAAAATGCGGTGCCGGTCCATGCCTTTCCCCGTTTAAAACATCGCCGCACGATAGCATCGGGCGGCCCTTCGGCACACCTCTCGCCGTGTTATTGCGGGCGTTTCATCTGGCAGGAAGTTGGCTGCGACGCAATGTATTGATCGAGCACAGCATCGGTCTTCCAGCCGTAGCCCGTGTTTTCCTGGTCGTACTTGACGTTCTTGCCGTTGGTCTTTTCCCAGGTGGCGATGTAGAGCGGCTGCTGACCCTGGTGGTCGGATGCGCGCATCTCGAAGGTGCCATTCAGGCTGTCGACCTTCATCCCTTCAAAGGCCTTGGCGACCTTGGCAGGCTCGGCCGACTTGGTCTGCTTGATGGCTTTGGCCAGCATGGCGATGCCGGTGTACGAGGCCATCAGGTAGAAGTCGTCGTTGTACTTTTTCTTGAAGCCGTCGACGATATCCGCGCCTTTGTAGCCGTCGTTGTTGACGTTCCAGTAGCCGACAAACTTCACGTGGTCGGCACCGGCTGCGCCCATGGCGGTCGGCACACCTGTCGTGGCACCGTAGTACGTATAGAAGTTGGCGTTCAGGCCCGCATCTTTGCCTGCCTTGATCAGCAGTGCCAGATCGCTACCCCAGTTGCCGGTGATGACGGTATCCGCACCCGACGACTTGATCTTCGAGACATACGGCGAGAAATCCTTCACCTGTGCCAGCGGGTGCAGGTCTTCCCCCACGATCTCGATGTCCGGACGCTTGCGCTTGAGGTATTCCTTGGCCGCACGCGCCACCTGGTGACCAAACGAATAGTTCTGGTTGATCAGATAGACCTTCTTGACCTTCGGGTCCTTGGCCAGGTAGCTGGTCAAGGCTTCCATCTTCATGTCGGAGTTGGCGTCCAGACGGAAGTGCCAGTAGTTGCACTTGCTGTTGGTCATGTCCGGGTCCACCGCCGCGTAGTTCAGGTAGACGATTTCCTTGCCCGGATTGCGCTCGTTGTACTTGGCCACGGCGTCTTCCAGCGCCATGCCGACGCTCGAGCCGTTGCCTTGCACGATGTAATGGATGCCCTGGTCGGCCACCTGCTTGAGCACAGTCAGGCTTTCCTGCGGCGAGAGCTTGTTGTCGAAGCCCACCACCTCGAACTTGGTGCCGTCGCCGGCCCAGTTCTTTTGCGTGGCCATGTCGGCGATGTACTGCCAGCTGCGCAACTGGTTCTGCCCCAGCGCACCCATCAGGCCCGACAGCGGGTCGATCCAGGCGATCTTGACGGTTTCGGCGGCAGACGCAGCAGCGCTCCCCAGCGCCCCACCGATTGCCACGACACTTGCAACAGCCACAATCAACGGACGGAACTTCGTCATGCGTGTCTCCTTCAGGTGGTGGAGTCGCCGGCGAGTCACTCTCCCGCGTGCCACGGATGGGCACGTCGGCTGCTTGCGTCTCCAGGTTGCAACGCGCCCGGGCTTCATTCCGCCGCGACCCGATTGCTGGTGGGTGTGCGGTGGCTGGCCCTGATCCGGTTGTCTTGCGTCCGCCGTCCTCACGCTCGGCTTGTTGCCGATGCGCGGGCGGCGGTTTCTGTTCTGACTGCTAGGCCTGTGCGGCCGGGAACTGGTAATCCTTGAACTGCTCGCGCAGCTTGAGCTTCTGCATCTTGCCGGTGGCCGTGAGCGGTATTTCGGTGACGAACACCACGTCATCCGGGATCCACCACTTGGCAACCTTGCCTTCGAAGAACTTGAGCATCTCCTCACGCGTGAGTTCGGCGCCCGGCTTCTTCATCACCACCAGCAGCGGGCGCTCGTCCCACTTCGGGTGGCGGCAAGCAATGCACGCAGCCATATGCACAGCGGGGTGCGCAGCGGCCACGTTCTCCACGTCGATGGAGGAGATCCACTCACCGCCGGACTTGATCACGTCCTTGCTGCGATCGGTGATCTGCATGTACCCGTCGGCGTCGATATTGGCCACGTCACCCGTCGGGAACCAGCCGTCCACCAACGGTGAATGGTCGCCGCGGAAATAGCTGTCGATGATCCACGGCCCACGCACATACAGGTCGCCGAAGGCCTTGCCGTCCCACGGCAGTTCGTGGCCCTCTGCATCGACGATCTTCATGTCGACGCCGTAGATGGCGCGGCCCTGGCGTTCGAGCACGTGCTGCTTGGCTTCTTCGGGCAAATCGGTGTGCTTGCCCATCAGCTTGCAGGTCGTCCCCAACGGCGACATTTCCGTCATGCCCCAGGCGTGGATGACTTCCACGTCGAGCGATTTCAGTGTGCGAATCATGGCCGGCGGCGCGGCCGAACCACCAATGACGGTGCGGCGGAACGTCGAGAACTTGAGGTTGTTGCTCTGCACGTGCTGTAGCAGACCCAGCCACACAGTCGGCACGCCGGCGGAGAAGGTCACCTTCTCCTGCTCGAACAACTCGTAGACGGAGGCACCATCCAGCTTCGGCCCCGGGAAGACCAGCTTGGCGCCCACCAGCGGCACCGAATACGGCAGGCCCCACGCGTTGACATGGAACATCGGCACCACCGGCAGGATCACGTCCTGCGCCGAGCACCCCAGCGCATCCGGCAATGCCGATGCGTACGAGTGCAGCACGGTAGAACGATGCGAATACAGCGCACCCTTCGGGTTGCCCGTCGTGCCCGACGTGTAGCAAAGGCTGGAGGCCGTGTTTTCGTCGAATTGCGGCCAGGTGTATTCAGCGCTCTGCGCATCCAGCAGCTCTTCGTAACAGAGCATCGGCACGCTGGAGTTGGGCATGTGCGCGCGATCCGTCATCGCCACCCAGCCCTTCACGTTCGGGCAATGCGCCGCAATGCCCTCGATGAGCGGCACGAAGGTCAGATCGAAGAAGACGTACTGGTCGTCAGCGTGATTGACGATATAGGCGATCTGGTCTGGAAACAGCCGCGGGTTGATGGTGTGGCACACCGAACCCGAGCCAGACACGCCGTAATAGATTTCAAGATGGCGATAGCCGTTCCAGGCCAGCGTGCCGACGCGCTCGCCGGGCTGCACGCCCAATGCGGCCAGCGCATTTGCCAGTTGCTTGGAACGATCCCGCACTTGCCGGTACGTGGTGCGATGGATATCGCCCTCGACACGGCGTGACACGACTTCAGTCGAACCGGAATTGCGCGCTGCATGTTCGATGATGGTCGAGATGAGCAAAGGGTTGCTCATCATTTGTCCCATCAGGGCCATGGTGTCTCCTAGAAAAACTGAACAACCGTTCTATTTTTTGGCCGATTGTTCCCGTGATCGTCTAGCACGTCAACGGGTTGTTGTTGTGCGCTGCGGCATGTCACACAATCGCGGCCCCCATGTTTACCCGGCCATCTAAAAAACCCTGCGAACCGTTGTGGTGCAAGGGTTCGCAGGCTGCAGCTTTTTTTACTGCCAAGTACAATACGCGATAGCGTTGCTGCGTCTCAACATGGCGTTTTCCCCTACACAGAGCGCATTTTTCTGCACTGCGGAATTCACAACTGTTGACGATTTGGCACTGTTTTTGCGCCATTTCCCGTGCTAATCGAGCGCCCCGATCCATGCCGACTTCCCCTGCCGCCTTGCCTGACGATTCCCTTATCAGCACCTTCGACTGGGCCGGCCGCCCTGCCGCTGCCCCCGGATTCTCCACACTCGGCGAGCGGTTTCTGACCCGGTTGTCGCCTATGCCGATGCCCACGGCGGGCACACCGTATCTCGTGGGCTTCTCACCCGATGCGGCCGCCCCGCTGGGCATTGCCCGCGCAGAACTCGATACACCTGCCGGCCTGGATGTGTTCACGGGCAACACGATTGCCGCATGGAGCGACCCGCTCGCCACGGTCTACTCCGGTCACCAATTCGGCGTGTGGGCCGGTCAGCTGGGCGACGGCCGCGCGTTGCTGCTGACTGAACTGCAAACCGCCGATGGCCCCTGCGAAATCCAGCTCAAGGGTGCGGGCCGCACGCCGTATTCGCGCATGGGCGACGGGCGCGCCGTACTGCGTTCGTCCATTCGCGAATTCCTGTGCTCGGAGGCGATGGCCGGCCTCGGCATCCCCACCACGCGCGCGCTGTGCGTGACCGGCTCCGATGCCCCGGTGCGCCGCGAAGAGATCGAAACCGCCGCCGTCGTCACGCGCCTGGCGCCATCGTTCGTGCGCTTCGGTCACTTCGAACACTTTGCCGCCAACGAGAAGCTGCCCGAATTGCGCGCGCTGGCCGACTACATCATCGACCGCTTCTACCCGGACTGCCGCACCGCACCACAGCCCTACCTGGCGATGCTGCGTGAAGTCGCCCGCCGCACCGCCGAGTTGATGGCGCAATGGCAAGCCGTCGGCTTCTGCCACGGCGTGATGAACACCGACAACATGTCGATCCTCGGCCTCACGCTCGACTACGGCCCGTTCGGCTTCCTGGATGGCTTCAACGCCAACCACATCTGCAACCACTCCGACACCGGCGGCCGCTACGCCTACGCCCAGCAGCCGCAGATCGGCTACTGGAACCTGTTCTGCCTCGCACAGGCCCTACTGCCGCTGTTCGGCGAAGATCCCGACGTTTTCGTCGACATAAGCGACGAAGCACAAGCCCAGCCTGCCATCGACGCCGCGCAAGATACGCTGCTCACCTACCGCGACGTCTACGGCGCAGCCTTCCACGCCCGCTATCGCGCCAAGCTCGGCCTGTCGACCGCGCAGGATGCCGATGAGACCCTCTTCGGCGACCTGTTCAAGTTGCTGCATACCCAACGTACGGACTACACGCTCTTCTTCCGCCACCTCGCCGATGTGCGTCGTGACGACACACCCGCCGCGGCAGAAGCGCGCACCGTGCGCAACTTCTTCTTCGACCGCGCCGCCGCAGACGTGTGGCTGAACGCGTATCGCCAACGGTTGCAGGCCGAACCGCAATCCGACGATGAGCGCGCGACCGCCATGCGCCGCGTCAACCCGAAGTACGTGTTGCGCAACCACCTGGCCGAAGTCGCCATCCGCCGCGCCAAAGAAAAGGATTTCTCCGAAGTCGAGAACCTGCGCGCCGTGCTGGCCCGCCCATTCGACGATCACCCTGGCTTCGAGCACTACGCGCAGCCAGCACCCGATTGGGCGTCGTCGCTGGAAGTGAGCTGCTCGTCGTGATCCGATATGCGGCACACGTGATGCGCCGGAACTGACGCCATGCTCTAATCCGCGCCTGTCAGGATCGCCGCCGCAACACGACAAAACAACGTTGGCTGCCCACGAAGCCGCCAACGACACCAACAAGGAGTCTCATCACCATGACCGTCCAGAAAACCAACGCCGAATGGCGTGACCAGCTCTCCGACATCGAATACCGCGTCACCCGCGAAGCCGCCACCGAACGCCCTTTCACCGGCGAGTATTGGGACCACTGGGAGCGCGGCGTTTACAACTGCGTGTGCTGCGGCACCCCGCTCTTTGAATCGTCGACCAAGTTCGATGCCGGTTGCGGCTGGCCTAGCTATTTCCAGCCCATCAACGGCGAGGTGATCGCCGAGAAAACCGACCGCTCGCACGGCATGTTGCGCATCGAGGTGCAATGCAAGAACTGCGGCGCGCACCTGGGCCACGTGTTCGAAGACGGCCCCGCGCCGACCGGCCTGCGGTATTGCATCAACTCGGCTGCGCTAAAATTCGGCGATTAATCCTTCGCATAGGCCCGCACAAGCGCCCTACACGCACATTCCCGCATGAAATTCCTGTTCGATCTGTTCCCGGTCATCCTGTTCTTTGCTGCCTTCAAGGTGGCCGGTATTTATGTGGCGACCACCGTCGCGATGGTCGCCACCGTGCTGCAGATCGCCTGGGTGTGGTTCAAGCACCGCAAGGTGGACGCCATGCAGTGGCTGTCGCTGCTCATCATCGGCGTGTTTGGCGGCGCGACGCTCATCTTCCACAACGACACCTTCATCAAGTGGAAGCCGACGGTGCTGTACTGGCTGTTTGGCGTCGTGCTGCTGGGCAGCGTGGTGTTTGTTCGCAAGAACCTGATTCGCGCCATGATGGAGCAGCAGGTGTCGCTGCCCGAGTCGATGTGGGGCCGCCTGAATCTGGTGTGGGCCATTTTCTTCCTGGCCATGGGTGGTCTGAACCTGTATGTGGCCTACCACTACGACACCGACGTCTGGGTCAACTTCAAGCTGTTCGGCTCGATGGGCCTGATGGTGGTGTTCATCCTGGCGCAGAGCGTCTGGCTGGCGCGCCACATGCAGGAGCGCCCCGCCGATGCTGCCAATGACCCCAGCGCCAAGGACAACTCGAAGGAACAGATCTGATGGCCGCCGATCCACGCGAGATTGAGCGCCTGTTGCGCGAAGCCTTCCAGCCTGCCCACCTCGTCGTTGAAGACGACAGCGCCAAGCATGCCGGCCACGCCGGCGCGGCCTCCGGCGGTGGGCATTACAACGTCGAAATCGTCAGCTCAGCCTTTGCCGGCAAGAGCCGCGTTGCGCGTCATCGCATGGTGTATGATGCGCTGCACACGCTGTGGCCGGAGGCGATTCATGCCCTGGCGATCCGCGCGGTCACTCCCGAAGAAAACACGTAAGCGCCTTCCACGCTCACTCGTCCTTCCCTCGAACGCAATCCCATGAAGATTTCCAGCCTCACTGCCAGCCTGCTGGCTGTTGCCCTTGCTGCGACCGTTGCTCCGGCCATGGCCCAGAATGCCGCCGTCGTCAACGGCAAAGCCATCCCGAGCGCCAAGGTGGACGCGCTGATCAAGAAATCGGGCCAGCCCGAATCGCCGGAGCTGCGCAGCAAAGCCCGCGACATGCTGATCGACCGCGAACTGATCGAGCAGGACGCCGCCAAGCGTGGTCTGCTGGAGCGCGATGACGTGCAGGAACAACTCGCCGCATCCCGCCTGAACGTACTGGTGGCTGCGGAGTTTGAAGACTACGTCAAGAACAGCCCCGCCACCGAAGACGAACTGCACAAGCAGTACGACAAGATCAAGGCGCAGTTTGGCAACGGCAAGGAATACCACGCCCACCACATCCTGGTGGACAAGGAAGCCGACGCGAAGGCGATCATCGCCAAGCTGAAGGCTGGCGGCAACTTTGAAGCCATCGCCAAGGCCCAGTCGAAGGACAAGGGATCGGGCGCCAACGGCGGCGATCTGGACTGGGCCAACCCGGGCACTTATGTGCCGGAGTTCTCGGCAGCGCTGACGGGCCTGAAGAAGGGTGAGATCACCCAGACGCCGGTCAAGACGCAATTCGGCTGGCACGTGATCCGCCTGGACGACACGCGCGATGCGAAGATCCCGTCGTATGAAGAGGTCAAGCCGCAACTGCTCGAAATGATGATGGGCGACCAGAACTGGCAACGCAGCAAGTTCCAGGCAATGCTGAAGGATCTGCGCGAAAAGGCGAAGATCCAGTAATAAACGCCCCGTAGGGGCTGTAAAAAAGGGGCCTCGTGCCCCTTTTTGATTTTTGGGCTCCGGATGAATCGTGCGCAACCCGAGTCCCTTGCCTGATCAATCAGGTGAGCTCCAAAACGCTTCTGAAGTGTTTGCTGAAAAGCGCTGAGATTTGTCTCATAATGTGCGCCCACGTGCGCCGGCTTTGCACCGCTTCGGTGCGCTCAAGAACGTCTGAAAACCAACCACGCCAGCACGGGCTCATCCCGCCCGTCGCCAGAGCGAAACCACCCAAAAGGGAAACAGGAGATCCGTATGTCCAGCTTTAAGCACGCCTTCCGCCTCGCAGCGCTTGCCGCCATTCCGATGGCACTTCTGCAAGCCACCCCGGCACTGGCCCAGGCCACCAAGTCGGTCGAAGTGCTGGCCATCGTTGAACACCCGGCACTCGATGCCATTCGCGACGGTGCCAAGGAAGCACTCAAGGCCGAGGGTTTCGACGCCGGCAAGAACCTGAAGTGGGAATACCAGAGCGCGCAAGGCAGCCCCGCCACCGCTGCGCAGATCGCCCGCAAGTTCATCGGCGACAAGCCGGATGCCATCGTCGCCATCGCGACGCCGTCGGCACAGGCTGTCGTGGCTGCCACGAAGACCATCCCGGTGGTGTATTCCGGCGTGACCGACCCGGTTGCCGCACAACTGGTCAAGAACTGGGAGCCGACCGGCACCAACGTGACCGGCGTGTCCGACAAGCTGCCGCTGGACAAGCAGATCGCCCTGATCAAGCGCGTGGTGCCGAATGCCAAGCGCGTGGGCATGGTCTACAACCCGGGTGAAGCCAACTCGGTCGTGGTCGTCAACGAGCTGAAGAAGCTGCTGACGGCCCAGGGCATGACGCTGGTGGAATCGGCTGCACCGCGCACCGTGGACATCGCTCCCTCGGCCAAGAACCTGATCGGCAAGGTCGACGTGATCTACACGAACACCGACAACAACGTGGTGTCGGCGTATGAGTCGCTGGTGAAGGTGGCCAACGAAGCGAAGATCCCGCTGGTGGCTGGTGATACCGACAGCGTGAAGCGTGGCGCCATTGCCGCGCTGGGCATCAACTACTACGACCTGGGCAAGCAGACCGGTGCCGTTGTTGCCCGCATTCTGAAGGGCGAGAAGCCGGGCGCAATCGCCTCGGCCGGCAGCTCCAACCTGGAACTGTTCGTGAACGAAGGCGCTGCCAAGAAGCAAGGCGTGACCCTGTCGGCAGACCTGCTGAAGGACGCCAAGGAAGTCATCAAGTAAGCCGCAAGGCGCCGGCCAACTCCATCCAACGGAGATGGCCGGCGCGGGTCATGGCAGCCCGGTTCCAAAACGCGGTGATCCGCCGCATCATGGCCGGGCGCTCGCGCTCCACCCACAAGCGTCCCCGTTCATTGCCTTCTGGCGCGGTGCCCAACCGCCGTGCCCTACTCTGACATGTCACTGTTTTCATTACTCGGCGCCCTGGAGATCGGTCTGATCTTCAGTCTCGTGGCGCTCGGGGTGCTGATCTCTTTCCGCATCCTCAACTTCCCTGACCTCACTGTCGACGGCAGCTTCCCCATGGGCGGCGCTGTGGCGGCCACGCTCATCGCCGGCGGACACGATCCGTTCATGTCGACCTTCTGCGGCATGCTGGCTGGTGCCGCTGCGGGCTTCATCACGGGCTGGCTCAATGTGCGCCTGAAAATCATGGATCTGCTCGCCAGTATCCTGATGATGATCGCGCTGTACTCGGTCAACCTGCGCATCATGGGCAAGCCGAACGTGCCGCTCATCTCCGAGCCGACCGTGTTTTCGCTGCTGCAGCCGGAATGGATGCCCGACTACGTCTTCCGCCCCGTACTGCTGGGTGTGGTGGTCGTGATCGTCAAGCTGCTGGTGGACTGGTTCTTCTCGACGCAAGTCGGCCTGTCGCTGCGTGCTACGGGTGCCAACCCGCGCATGGCACGCGCCCAGGGCGTTGCTACCGGTGCCGCTACGCTGGCCGGTATGGCGCTGTCCAACGCGCTGGTCGCCCTTGCTGGTGCGCTGTATGCGCAAACGCAAGGTGGCGCGGATGTGTCGATGGGTATCGGCACCATCGTGATCGGCCTGGCCGCCGTCATCATCGGCGAAACCGTGCTGCCGGCACGCCGCCTGGTGCTGACCACGCTGGCCGTGGTGATTGGCGCAATCCTGTATCGCTTCTTCATCGCCCTGGCGCTCAACAGCGATTTCATCGGCCTGCAGGCGCAGGATCTGAACATGGTGACCGCCGCGCTGGTGGTGATCGCCCTCGTGCTGCCGGGTGTGCGCCGCAAGGTGTTCGGCAAGCTGGCCAAGACCGCTACCAAGGGGAACTGACATGCTGAGCGCACAAGGACTCACCCTCACCTTCAACCCGGGCACGCCCATCGAGACGCGCGCGCTGCGGGGTCTGTCGCTGGAGATCCCCACGGGCCAGTTCGTGGCCGTGATCGGCTCGAACGGCGCCGGCAAGTCGACGTTCCTGAACTCCATCAGCGGCGACCAACTGGTCGACTCGGGCAGCATCACCATCAACGGTGAAGACGTCACCCGCAAGACCGCATGGCAACGCGCCGACAAGGTCGCCCGCGTGTTCCAGGACCCGATGGCCGGCACCTGCGAGAACCTGACCATCGAAGAGAACATGTCGCTGGCCATGTGCCGCGGCCAGCGTCGTGGTTTCAAGTTCGCGACCAACCGCAAGTGGCGCGAGATCTTCCGCGAGCAACTGCGTCGATTGGACCTGGGCCTCGAGAACCGTCTGACGGATCGCATTGGTCTGTTGTCGGGTGGCCAGCGTCAGGCTGTGAGCCTGCTGATGGCATCCCTGCAACCGTCGCGCATTCTGCTGCTGGATGAGCACACCGCCGCGCTGGACCCGAAAACAGCTGCCTTCGTGCTGGAGCTGACCGCCAAGATCGTCTCGGAGAGCAAGCTGACGACGATGATGGTCACGCACTCCATGCGCCAGGCGCTCGACTACGGCGACCGCACGGTGATGCTGCACCAGGGCAACGTAATCCTCGACGTGCAAGGCGAGGAGCGCAAAGGCCTGGACGTGCCGCACCTGCTGCAGAAGTTCGAAGAAACGCGCGGCGCCAAGGTGGACGACGACGCGCTGCTGCTGGGCTGATGCCGGCACAACGCTTCAACGCACCATGAAGAACGGGCACCTTCGGGTGCCCGTTTTCTTTGCGCGAATGGAGTCGCCACAAGGTTGGCATGATGCCGCCTGCCTACAATGCACAGTCAACCGTGATGTCTTTCGCATTCTTGAACACCCTGCCATGACCAAGGCACGCCGTCCGGCCATCAGCATTGCGCCCGATCAGCACCAACAAGACGCGCCAACGCTGTCGAAAGGGCAGAAATCATTCAACGCACTGATCAAGCAGATCGAGAACCGGCGCAAGCGGCTGGCTGACTGGGAAGCCGCCACAACGCAGTTTCAGGCGCGCTATGCGGGCGAGTTCCTACCGCTGCAGCGGACCAGCACCGATTTGAAGATCCGCATGGTGCATTCCCTGGACCAGGCCTATGAGCACGACGGACTGACCAAGCCTGAGCGCCGCAAGATATCCGCTCTCATCGTCGATCTGACCGGAGATTTGATTGCTGAAGACGGCAGCCTGAAAGCCCTTTACAACAAGTACAGCGGAACGGATTTCGATCGTGAAACTGCAGCGCAAGCCGCAGAAATGAAGTCGCGGCTGGAGGCAATGCTCGGTGTCGATCTGGGGGATGACGCTGATGCGCATTCGCAGGACGCTGTACTGCAACGCGCCCGGGCACACATCCAGCAACAGGCAGCAAAAAAGGCAGCCCTCGCAAGCAAGCGCGAAGCACGCCGGGCTGCGCGGGAAAAATCCCCCAAACAGCTCGCGGCGGAAGCCCGCGAGCAAGAGGAACAGGCGCAGATCAGCCTGTCGATCCGCGAGGTCTATCGCAAGCTCGCCAGCGCCCTGCACCCCGACCGCGAAACCGATCCACAGGAACGCGATCGGAAGACCCGGCTCATGCAGCGTGTCAACGAGGCCTATGACAAGGGCAACCTGTTGCACCTGCTGGAGTTGCAGCTTGAACTCGACCACATCGACCAGCGCTCGATCAACCACCTGAGCGAAGCGCGGCTGACGCACTACAACGAGATCCTGAAGGATCAGGTGCGCGAGCTTGATCGGCAAATCCACCGTGTCGAGATGGCATTCCGGCACACCTACGGGTACCACCGGCCCGGGGCGCTATCTCCGGATGCGCCACTGCAAAACCTCGCCACCAACATCGGTGCCCTGCACCACACGATTCGCAACCTTGAGCAGGACCTTGCCGCGTTCGACGACATCAAGGACCTGAGGCGCATGCTGAAACGCGCGCAATCGACCAGCGATTCGATGCCCTTTTGAAAGGGAATCGGTTCAATCCAACAAAACGGGCGCCCGAAGGTGCCCGTTTTGTTGGGTAGCTAAGTGGCCGTACAACGGCCTGCAAAGCCGTGTACGCCAGTTAGAAGCGGTGCTGCAGACCCGCCGTCACACCGATCTGGCTGTTGCCGTAGCCGACCACATCACGCGACAGGCTCACGTTCTGGCCGTTCTGGGCCTTGGCGTAGGCCGCTGACAGATAGGCCGTGGTGCGCTTGGACAGCGCGTACTGGCCGCGCAGCGAGAACAGGATCGGGTCCGCCGAGTTGTTCACGCCCTTGATATTCTGCTTGTACACCGCGCCGTACAGCGTGAACGCCGGCGTGAAGTCGTAGCTGGCACCGGCCCAATACATGTCGCTGCGCTGGGTGGCAGCAGTCGTGGTGAACGCGCGCTTGTAGTTGCGGTAGCCCGCGAACAGCTTCAGTGCACCAAAGTCGTAGCTGGCACCGGCGTGGATACCCTGGATGTAGTCCGTCGTGTCGGCCGGCGTCACGCTCGTGCCTGCGCCGTTCTGGCGGTCCCACGTGGCAGCAGCCGAGAAGCCGCCCACGCTGTAGCCGATACCCAGGTCGTACTTGGACGAGCGCTTGAAGTTGCCTGCGGCCTCGCCAAAGCCAACCGTGGCGCCCAGCTTCAGGCCGCCGAAGGTGCCGTCATAGCGGATGGCATCCGACGAGCGCGAGAACAGACCGTCCTTGCGGCCGCCCGTGGCCGTGGACGACGTGGCCCACGAGTAGTTCGGCGCGTAGCCCATCGGGTCGTACGGCAGCATGAAGTCGTACGTGGTCGTGAAGGTACGACCCGCCACCACCTGGCCGAAGCCACCTGCCAGACCCACCACGGCGCGGCGATCGAACAGCACGTTGTCGGTGTCGAGCTTGCCGGTGTCGACGGCGATGCCGCTTTCCAGGTTGAAGACCGCCTTCAGGCCGCCGCCCAGGTCTTCCGTACCACGCATGCCCCAGCGCGAGGTGTTCTTGCCACCCGACACCAGTCGCGTGACGCCGCCGCCGTTCGGGCCGGCGTGGTTCACGTACTCGATGCCCGAGTCGACGATCCCGTACAGGGTCACGTTGGACGATTGTGCGGCTGCAGAGCCGGCGGTGGCCAACGCAACTGCCGCCAGCGCCATCGAAGTCTTCTTCATCAGGTCTCCCTTTATCGTTGTTCAGCCGCAAGGGCCGCTACAACGGGGCTCTTGGGGCGGCACGGATCGTATGAGGAGCGCACTTTCAGTTCACTTTCGATTGCCGGGAAATTGGGAGGGTGTGGGGGCCTGTTCCTGGGGGTTTCCCTAGCTTCAAAACACAGGGGGATGCCTGTATTTCTCTGCGCCTTATTGAGAAAAATCCGATATGCGCATCCTGTTGGTCGAAGACAACCTGAAGCTGGCCAGTACGCTGGAAGACGCCCTGAGCCAGGCCGGCTTTACGGTTGACTGCGTGCACGACGGCCACGCGGCTGATCTGCTGCTGACCACGCAGGACTACGCGCTGGCCATTCTCGACCTCGGCCTGCCGCGCCTGGACGGGCTGGAAGTGCTGCGCCGCCTGCGTGCCCGCAAGAATCCGCTGCCGGTGATGATCCTGACTGCGCATGGCGCCGTGGAAGAACGCGTGCGCGGCCTGAACCTCGGGGCTGACGATTACCTTGCGAAACCGTTCGACCTGACCGAGGTGGAAGCGCGTGCCCGCGCATTGATCCGCCGCAGCCACGGCCACGAGAGCACGCAGTTGCAATGCGGCCCGCTGCACTACGACGGCATCAGCGGCGCCTTCACACTTAACGGCGAACTGCTCGCCCTCACCGGCCGCGAGCGCGCCGTGCTGGAGGTGCTGATGCTGCGCGACGGCCGTGCCGTCAACAAAGCCGCCATCTCGGAAAAGATCTTCAGCATCAACGAATCCGTCAACGCCGATGCCATTGAGATCTACGTGCACCGCCTGCGCAAGAAGCTCGACGGCAGTGGCGTGGCTATCGTCATGCTGCGCGGACTCGGCTATCTGCTGGAAGCCACACCGGGCGCACCGGCAGACGCAGCCCCATGAGCCCGCCGAGCCTGCGTCGGCAGCTCTCACTCTGGCTGCTGTTGCCGCTGTTGGGGCTGCTCGCGCTGGATGCCTGGCTGACCTACGCGCGCGCCATGAACGCCGCGCACGCCGCGTTTGACCGCACGCTGGGTGCATCGCTCAAGGCCATGCATGAAGGCGTGCGCCTGCGCGAAGGGCGCTTCGCCATCGACCTGCCTTATCTGGCGCTGGAAATTCTGGAGTCGGAAACCGGCAGCAGCATCTTCTATCGGATTGCCGATACCGCCGGCAACACGCTCACCGGCTACAGCGAACTGCCCTTGCCAGGCGGGCGGCAGCCCACGCCATATGGCACCGTCTTCTACGACACGACGTTCCGCAACATGCAGGTGCGCGTGGCGGCGCAGGCGGTACCCGTGCGCGACGCGCAGTCCTCGCAGATTCAGCTGGTGTGGCTACTGGTGGGCGAAACGCTGGAGCCGCGTGAAGCATTGGCCCACGAGATCCTGGCGGGCTCGCTGCAGCAGGAGGTGCTGCTGGTGGTGCTGGCCGTCGGCATCGTCTGGCTGGGCGTACGGCGCGGGCTGCGGCCGCTACGGCAATTGAGTCAAAGCATGGCCAGCCGCGGCACCGATGAACTGGCGCCCCTGCACCAGCACGGCTTGCCTGCGGAAGTCGCACCGCTGGTGGAGGCCATCAATCAGTACGTGGCACGCCTGCTGCGCATGGTGCAGGCCCGCAAGCGCTTCTTTGCCGATGCGGCACATCAATTGAAGACGCCCCTCGCCGTCATCCAGGCGCAATCGGAACTCGCCCTGCGCGAGCCCGACGGCGATCGCATCCGCCGCCATCTCGAACCGCTGCACGGCACCGTGCGCCAGGCGGCCAAGGGCGTGCAGCAGTTGCTGTCGCTCTCGCGGCTGGAGCCCGACAGCGGCTACGCCCCGCAATTGCAGCCGTTGCGGCTGGACACGCTGGCCGGCGATGTGGCGCTCGAACTCGCCCCAGTGGCGCGCAAGGCCGGCATCGACCTCGGCTTTGAAGGCGACCCCGTCACCGTGGCCGGCGAGCCGCAATGGCTGCAGGAACTGATCGGCAACCTGCTCGACAACGCCATCCGCTACGCAGGCCACGGCGCCCGCGTCACGCTGCGCGTCACACGCCAGACGATGGCCATGCTGGGCGACCAGGCTGTGCTGCAGGTGGAGGACGACGGCCCTGGCATTGCCGTGCCCGAGCGCGATGCGGTGTTTGGCCGCTTCTATCGCGGTGCCGCCGCAGCCGCAGCACAGGATCAGGACGGCAGCGGCCTGGGCCTGGCCATCGTGCGTGAGATCGCCCGCGTGCATGGCGGCACGGTGGCGCTGTCTGAAACACCCGGCGGCGGGCTGACCGTGAGCGTGTGCCTGGCACTCGCCCCGACTGACGCACCCACGGCCTCAGCCTGATCGCGTCTTGCACGGCCGGTTGCTGCAGGACAACATAGACGCGCCGTCATCGCGTGCTGCGTCAACTGCCGTGCACCGCTTCCGTGACGACGCGGCGCACCATTTCCAGGCGTGCGAGCGACCTGTCTCAGCACTCGAATTGGTTCCATCCGATCCCTCGCGACCATCGCCGCACCTGCCCCGGCAGCGACCTACACTCAAACGGTTGCTCCATCCCTCCGAAACCACCGCCGTGCTTGCCTCGGCAAGGCCCTGGGGCTTTTCCCTATTGTGGTGCCTGAGGGCCTTTCGCCCGCTTGCGGTGCAAGTTGAGTCGCCTAAATTGGCTCTATCAAATAACCAGGATTGGGTCCACTTTGCAAAACAATGAGCCGCTATAGTCCATCCACAATTCTTCACAACACGGCTTGTTGACCAGCCTTGATGGGCTGAGGAACAGCAGGAGGCAGCAATGAAGACCGACGACGTGATCGTCAGCTTTCGCGGTGTACGCAAGACGTATGACGGCGAGACCCTCGTGGTCAAGCACCTGGACCTGGACATCTACCAGGGCGAGTTCCTGACCCTGCTCGGCCCCTCCGGCTCGGGCAAGACCACGTGCCTGATGATGCTGGCCGGGTTTGAATTCCCGACCGGCGGAGAGATCCGTCTGGAAGGCGCGCTGCTCAACAACGTGCCGCCGCACAAGCGCAACATCGGCATGGTGTTCCAGAACTACGCGCTGTTCCCGCACCTGACGGTGGCGCAGAACGTGGAATATCCGCTGACCGTGCGCAAGATCCCCGCCAGCGAGCGTGCCGACCGCGTACACAAAGCCCTGCAGATGGTGCGCATGGAAGGCTTTGCCAAGCGCTACCCGGCGCAGCTTTCAGGCGGCCAACAGCAGCGCATTGCCCTGGCCCGTGCGCTGGTGTTCGAGCCCAAGCTGGTGCTGATGGACGAGCCGCTGGGCGCGCTCGACAAGCAACTGCGTGAACACATGCAGTACGAGCTCAAGTCCCTGCACGAAAAGCTGGGCGTGACGTTCGTCTACGTCACGCACGACCAGGGCGAGGCGCTCACCATGTCCGACCGCGTGGCCGTGTTCGACAAGGGCATCGTGCAGCAGCTCGACACGGTGGACAGCCTGTACGAACGCCCCTGCAACGAGTTCGTCGCCAACTTCATCGGCGACAGCAACACGCTGCGCGGCACCGTCACCCGCGTCGACGGCGACTACTGCGAAATGCAGCTCAACGACGGTGCCCGCATCGTCGGCCGCAACATCGCCGGCGCCGCCGTGGGTGCCACCGCCACCGGCTGCATCCGCCCCGAGCGAATGCGTTTGGCAGACGGTGCACCCGCTGGCGGGAATGCAATCGCTGGCCAAACGCGCGGCCTCGTCTACTTTGGCGACCACGTGCGCATGCGCTGTGCCCTGCCCGACCAACCCGAATGTTTCGTCAAGGTGCCGCTGGGCACGCGTGCGCTCGAAGGCTTTGCACCCGGCGCGCCGATCCAGCTTGAGTTTGCACCCGAACACCTGCGCGTTTTTGTCTGAGCCGTAACACGACCACAAAGCCGTAATCACACGCTAAAGCCAAAAGAGGAGCCAACATGAAACACAGCACGAAAATGCGTCTGAGCCTGCTTGCCGGCGCGTTTGCCATTGCCTTCGGTGCGCATGCTGCCGAGATCACCGTCGTCAACTTCGGCGGCGCCAACGGCGATGCGCAGAAGGCCGCCTTCAACAAGCCGTTCGAAGCGCAGACCGGCAATAAGGTCACCGTGGTCGAATACAACGGCGAGCAGGCCAAGATCAAGGCCATGGTGGAAGCCAAGCACGTCAACTGGGACGTGGTGGAAGTCGAATCCGGCGACATCGGCCGTGGCTGCGACGAGGGCCTGTTCGAGAAGCTCGACTGGAGCAAGATCGCCAAGAAGGGCGACCTGATCCCCGAGTCGCCCAGCACCTGCGGCGTGGGCTTCTTCGTGTGGTCGACCGCGATGGCGTACAACGCCGACAAGCTCAAGACTGCCCCGACCGGCTGGGCCGATTTCTGGGACGTGAAAACATTCCCCGGCAAGCGCGGCATGCGCAAGGGTGCGCGCGGCAACCTGGAATTCGCGTTGATGGCCGACGGCGTGCCGCCCAAGGACGTCTACAAGGTGCTGGCCACCAAGGACGGCCAGAACCGCGCGTTCAAGAAGCTCGACCAACTGAAGGCCAACATCCAGTGGTGGGAAGCCGGCGCGCAGCCGCCGCAATTCCTGGTGGCGGGTGACGTGGTGATGTCCACGGCCTTCAACGGCCGCATCGACGCCGCGCAGCGCGAAGGCAAGAACCTGAAGGTGGTCTGGAACGGCAGCATCTACGACCTGGACTACTGGGCCATCCCCAAGGGCACGCCCAACAAGGCGCTGGCCGAGCAATACATCGCCTACACGCTCTCGCAGAAGCCGCAGCAGGAATACGTCAAGCACATCGCCTACGGCCCGGCCAACGTCGCTGCCATCAAGGCGCTGGATGCCAAGACGCAGGCCAACATGCCCAACTCGCCGGAGAACAGCAAGAACGCCGTGCTGCAGAACCTGCAGTTCTGGACCGACCACGGCGACGAGCTGGAGCAGCGCTTCGCCTCGTGGGCGTCGAAGTAACAACGTAAGGCAGTGACCTGTGCGGATGCCACGCCACCCTGGTGTGGCATCCGCCAGATGAATCTCCGTAGCACTCGGCGAGGCAGCATTGAACACCATGACGATCGCGGCTGAATCGGTTCCGGAATCGACGGCCAAACTCAAACGCGAATTGAAGAGCGCTGAGGCGCGCAGGCGTGCCATGGCGCTGGCGCTGGTGGCGCCGCTCGCCATCTTCCTGCTGCTGATCTTCGTTGTACCGATCGGCGCCCTGCTCACGCGCGCCGTGCAGAACCCCGAGGTGGCCGACGCGCTGCCCAAGACGGTGACCGCGCTCAAGAACTGGGACCGCAAAGCCCCACCCGCCGATGCCGCCTACGTTGCATTGGCCGCTGACCTCACCACCGTGAGCGAAGGCGAAGCCATGGGTGCCCTCGCCCGCCGCCTGAACACCGAAATCCCCGGCTTCCGCTCGCTCGTCGCCAAGACCGCGCGTGCCATGCCGCTGGCCGACGACCAAGGCAAGGCACTCACGCTCACGCCCGAGCAGACCCGCGCCAAGCTCCTCGAACTCGACGAGCGCTGGGGCGATAAAACTTATTGGCAGGCCATCGCCAAGAACGGTAGCCGCACGTCGCCGTTCTACCTGCTGGCCGCGCTCGACCACCGGCAAGACGCCTTCGGCCATATCGAAGCGACCGACCCCGACGAGCAGATCTACGTGACGGTGTTCATCCGCACCTTCGTCATCAGCGCGATGGTGACGCTGTTCGCGCTGCTGCTCGGCTACCCGCTGTCGTACTGGATCGCCTCGCTGCCGGAGCGCCGCGCCAACCTGGTCATGGTGCTGGTGCTGATCCCGTTCTGGACGTCCATCCTGGTGCGTGTGGCGGCGTGGATCGTGCTGCTGCAGACCGAGGGCCTGATCAACCACGGGCTGATGGACCTGGGGATCATCAAGGAGCCGCTCGCGTTGCTGTTCAACCGCGTGGGCGTGTACATCTCGATGACGCACATCCTGCTGCCGTTCATGATCCTGCCGCTGTACAGCGTGATGAAGTCGATCCCGCCGACGTACCAGCGCGCAGCCGTATCGCTGGGCAGCCATCCGTTTGCCGCGTTCTGGCGCGTGTACGTGCCGCAGACGTACCCGGGCATCGGCGCCGGCGCGCTGCTGGTGTTCATCCTCGCGCTCGGCTACTACATCACGCCCGCGCTGCTGGGCGGGCCGAACGATCAGATGGTCAGCTACTACGTGGCCTACTTCACCAACGTCACCATCAACTGGGGCATGGCGTGCGCGCTGGGTGCACTGCTGTTGCTCGCCACGCTGGTGCTGTATGTGGTGTATGGGCGCTTCACGCGGCCCAAGGTTCGCGTCGGTTGAACGGAGCCCATCGACTATGAAACTCGCCAAACCGATGTTTGCCCCGCACACCTCGCTCGTCGAGCGCGTGTGGTACTTCGCGCTACGCGCCCTGGCCGTGCTGACGCTGCTGTACCTCGTGCTGCCGGTGCTGGTGATCGTGCCGCTGTCGTTCTCGTCGAGCACGTTCCTCTCGTATCCGATCCCGAGCTATTCGCTGCGCTGGTACCAGAACCTCGTCACGTCGGATGAATGGCGCATGGCAGCCAAGAACAGCTTCATCGTTGCGCCTGCGGCCACGATCGTGGCAACGGTGCTCGGTACGCTGGCCGCCATCGGGCTGAACAAGGCAGACTTCCGTGGCAAGGGCTTGCTGATGGCCGTGCTGGTGTCGCCGATGATCGTGCCGGTGGTCGTCGTCGGTGTCGGTATGTATCTGTTCTTCGCGCCGCTGGGGCTGGCGAACACGTATATCGGGCTGATCCTCGCGCATGCGGCGCTGGGGGTGCCGTTTGTGGTGACGACGGTGTTGGCGACGTTGCAGGGCTTCAACCACAACCTCGTGCGGGCGAGCCTGTCGCTGGGCGCCAATCCGGTGATGACGTTCTTCCGGATCACGCTGCCGGTGATTGCACCGGGCGTCATCTCGGGGGCGTTGTTTGCCTTTGCTACGTCGTTTGATGAGGTGGTGGTCACGCTCTTCCTCGCTGGCGCCGATCAGGTGACGCTGCCGCGTCAGATGTTTACCGGGATTCGCGAGAACATTTCGCCGACGATTGCCGCGCTGGCGACGATCCTCATCGTGTTTTCCACTTGCCTGCTGCTGACGTTTGAATGGCTGCGTGGGCGGGCTGCGGCTAAGGCCATTGCCTGATTGTTTGTCCTTCGCCATGCACTGGCGTTGCTGGTGCATCCCTTGTTTCATCCCCTGCCGGGGCTGACTCACTTTCTTTGTCTTGCCAAAGAAAGTAAGCAAAGAAAGGCGCGCCCGATGCGGCGACAGACTCCTTGAATTTCCGTGACCGTGCGGGGAAGGAGCCAAACTCGCTTCGCTCAGACAAGGCTACTTCCTTTTTCCGCACGCCCACAGAAATTCAAGGCGCCGCATAGGGCAATGGAAAACAAACCATCTTTTGCCCGCGCACGACTTCGTCTTGCCATCCCCTCAGCGTGCCTGACTCGACTGCATTGGCGCTCGCCTCCGCACCGCGTTGGTTTGGCCTTTGACGTTCCTGCCCTTGATGGCGCCTTGAATTTTCGTAAGCGGGCGGAAAAAAGACGGGAAACTGTTTGAGCGCAGCGAGTTTTTCCCGTCTCCGCCCGGTTACGAAAATTCAAGGAGGGGGTCGCCATCTCGGGCGCGCCTTTCTTTTGCTTACTTTTCTTTGGCAAGACAAAGAAAAGTGAGTCGGCCCCGGCAGGGGACGATACTGGGGATGGACCGCCGCACCCAGCATCGCGCGGGGTCCTATCAAAGCCTCGCCGCAAGCAGCCCAGACCTCCACACATGGACCTTTTAGCTCCACAGCCGAAGGTCTGAGCTCCACCATTGAACCTCAGACCCTCACAAGCGCACCTTTTAGGCGCACCGTTGGACCTCCCGACCTCCACCGTCGGACCTTTGAGGTCCAGCTTAGGCTCTCAGAGCCCCGGCGTCGGACCTCCGAGCTCGGCGCGTGGGCCTTTTTGCTCCATCAATGGACCATTAGCCATCCACCGCTGGACCTCTGAGGCCCGCGCATGGACCTCAAACCTCCACGCGTAGCAGTTCGAGGGGCTTACAGGAACATCCCACCCGAAGCCTCAATCCGCTGCGCATTGATCCACCGGTTATCCGGCGACAGCAGCGACGCCACCACCCCGCCGATATCATCCGGCACGCCAGCGCGGCCCAGGGCCGTGTTGGAGGCGACCATGGCATTGAGATTTGCGTTGTCACGCACGGCACCGCCGCCAAAGTCCGTCTCGATGGCACCCGGCGCAACCACGTTCACCGCAATGCCCCGCGCGCCAAGCTCCTTCGCCAGGTACTTGGTCAGCACCTCGATCGCACCCTTCATCGCCGCATACGCGCCGTAACCCGGCAGTGCAAAGCGCGCCAGCCCCGACGAGATATTCACGATGCGCCCGCCGTCAGCCATGAGCGGCAGCAGGATCTGGGTGAGGAAGAACACGCCCTTGAAGTGCACGTTCATCAGTTCGTCGAACTGGGCTTCGGTCGTCTCGGCCACGGTGGCGTGCACGCCGACGCCTGCGTTGTTGACGAGGTAATCAAAGCGCTCGGCCTTCCATTGCGCCAGCACACCGCGCACGGCATCCGCAAACGCCGGGAAGGTGGCGATCTTGCCGGCGTCGAGCTGTAGTGCGGCTGCACGGCGGCCCTGGGCGGTCAACTCGGCGACCAGGGCGTCCGCTTCAGCGCGGTTGCTGCGGTAAGTGAAGATCACGTCGGTGCCGCGCTGGGCCAGTTTCTGCACCATGTTCTTGCCGAGGCCGCGGCTGCCGCCGGTCACGATGGCGATGGGGGTGTGGGATTGGGTCATCTTGCTCTCCTGGGTTGTCGATCAGGTTGGTGGTGTCGAACACCGTGAGAGCATGGTATTGGGCGATCAAAGCAGAATAAATCTCGCCTATCCTATTGCTGTGTTTGCCCACAGATAACAATTGACCCACCCTCGCCATGTCCACCAACCGACTCGAAGCCATGCAGATCTTTGTGCGCGTGGCTGAACTTGCCAGCTTCACGCGCGCCGCCGAGACCTTGAGCATCCCCAAGCCGGCCGCCTCGGTGGCGGTGCAGCAGCTGGAAACGATGCTCGGCACGCGCCTGCTGCACCGGACCACCCGCAAGGTGCAGCTCACGCAAGACGGCCAGACCTTCTACGAGCGCTGTCAGGATCTGCTGGCCGACATGGATGAGTTGCAGACCATGTTCCGCCAGACCCCGCAGGCGCTGCGCGGCCGCTTGCGCGTGGATATGCCGGTGGGCGTGGCGCGCCGCATTGTCATCCCCGCCCTGCCCGGCTTTCTGGAGGCACATCCCGATCTGGAAATCGAACTCTCCAGCACCGACCGCCGCGTGGACCCGGTGCGCGAAGGTTTCGACTGCGTGCTGCGCATCGGCGCGCTGACCGACAGCAGCCTGATCGCCCGCCCGCTCGGTCAACTGCATCAGGTCAACTGCGCCAGCCCCACGTACATCGCGCGCTATGGCATGCCCAAAACGCTGGAAGACCTCGACCACCATCGCATCGTCCATTACGTGCAGACGCTCGGCACCAAATCGCCGGGATGGGAATACACGGTGGAAGGCCGCTCGGCATTTCGGCCGATGCTGGGCGCGGTGACGGTCAGCTCGGCAGAGAGCTATGACGCGGCGTGCCGCGCGGGGCTGGGGATGATTCAGGCGCCGGTATATGCGGGGCTCTCATCGGCCATTGCAGATGGCACGCTGGTTGAGGTGATGCCCGATTTCCGCCCGCCGCCGATGCCGGTGTCGCTGGTGTATCCGAACCGGCGAAACCTGCCCGTGCGGGTACAGGTGTTTATGCATTGGATGGAGGGGTTGTTGGGTCCGTATTTGGAGGCGCAGCCGTCGGGTTCGTAGGAAGTCGCGCGTCAAATGACCTGTTTGCCTCGAACAGGTCGCCTCCTTTCCATTTGAGACGCCGCTGAACCTATAAAATACGGCTTCGCCGCGATTCCCGTGGCAACCGCACTCAGCACCCATGTTACGTTTAAGCGAAGTCAAACTCCCTCTGGACCATGCCGAAGACGATCTTGACGCCGCAGTTCGCGCGCGCCTCAAGGATCTCGGCGTTGCGGCAGACGGGCTCGTCCGTTACACCGTATTCCGCCGTGCCCACGATGCACGCAAGCGCTCGGATATCAAGCTGACCTACATCGTCGACGTCGAAGTCAAGAACGAGGCAGCCGTGCTCAAGCGGATCGCCGGCAAGCCGCATTGCGGGGTGACGCCGGACATGACCTACCGCTTCGTTGCGCAGGCACCCGAGCACACAACGCGCCCGCGTCCGGTGGTGATCGGCATGGGGCCGTGCGGTCTGTTCGCAGGACTGATCCTCGCGCAGATGGGGTTCCGTCCCATCATCCTCGAACGTGGCAAGGCCGTGCGCGAGCGCACCAAGGACACCTTTGGCCTGTGGCGCAAGAGCGTGCTCAATCCGGAATCCAACGTGCAGTTCGGCGAAGGCGGGGCCGGGACGTTCTCCGACGGCAAGCTGTACAGCCAGATCAAGGATCCGCACCACTATGGCCGCAAGGTGCTCGAGGAATTCGTCAAGGCGGGCGCACCGGAAGACATCCTGTATCTGAGCCGACCGCACATCGGCACGTTCCGCCTCGTCAGCATGGTGGAAAAAATGCGCGCCACCATCCACGAACTGGGCGGCGAAGTACGCTTCGAAACCCGGGTTGACGATATCGAAATCGATCAGGGCAAGGTCCGCTCGCTCAAGCTCTCGAACGGAGAAACACTGCGGTGCGACCACGTCGTGCTGGCCGTTGGCCACAGCGCCCGCGACACATTCCAGATGCTGCACGATCGCGGTGTGTATATGGAAGCGAAGCCGTTTTCCCTGGGGTTTCGCATCGAACATCCGCAGGGGCTGATCGATCGCGCCCGCTTCGGCAAGTTTGCAGGCCACAAGCAACTCGGCGCAGCCGACTACAAGGTGGTCCACCACTGCAGCAATGGCCGGGCGGTCTACAGCTTTTGCATGTGCCCAGGCGGCACGGTGGTGGCGGCAACCTCCGAGCCGGGCCGCGTCGTCACCAATGGCATGAGCCAGTATTCCCGGGCCGAGCGCAACGCGAATGCAGGCATCGTCGTCGGCATCACGCCGGAAGACTATCCCGGCGGGCCGTTGGCAGGCATCGCGTTCCAGCGCAAATGGGAAGAGCGGGCATTCGAACTCGGCGGCGGCAACTACCAGGCGCCCGGTCAACTGGTCGGCGATTTCATCGCCGGCCGGCCGTCGACGTCGCTTGGTTCCGTCATCCCGTCGTACAAGCCGGGCGTGCACCCGACCGATCTCAGCACGGCGCTCCCGGACTACGTGATCGAAGCCATCCGTGAAGCACTCCCCCAGCTCGATAAGAAGATCGCAGGCTTCGCGCTGCACGATGCCGTGCTCACCGGCGTGGAGACGCGCACTTCGTCACCGCTGCGGATTCGACGCAAAGACGACTACCAAAGCATGAACGTCGAAGGTCTGTATCCGGCTGGCGAAGGTGCCGGGTATGCCGGTGGGATCTACTCGGCGGCCATCGACGGCATCGAAGTGGCGCAAGCGGTGGCACTCAATCTGACATCGACGCACGCGTCCTGATGTGTGGGAGTGAGGGCGGCTGGTGAGCCGCCGCACGACGCGAACGCGCGGTCTCCTGAAGCCAGCAAATCTGGACGTGCTGCCGAATGTTCGGCCGCTGGGGTGATCGTGCCGGGTGGCTTCAAGCACCAGCCCCAACTGTTTTGAACCCCATGGTCGCCCTTGCTTTCAGCCAATCGCAACCGATTCTGGCGGTGGAGAACGTCGATGTGCGCGTATCCTCAGGCGCTTGCCACCTCTGAAACACACAGATTCATGATCAATAAAGGGCGCCTCACCGCCAAATTTGACGAAAACTTCGTCGTATTCTTGATCGGCATGCGGGTGAATCAGCCCCTCAAGGTGCATAAATGGTGGCCCGTCGCCACAGCAATGCCCCGCATGATCAAGGAGCTGAGTCGCCGTCCCGAGTTGGGATTCCTGCACGCCGAGATGTGGTTCGGCCGCACAACGCTGATGGTGCAATACTGGCGTTCAGTCGAACATCTATTGCACTACGCTAAAGATCGTGAAGCGGAACATTTGCCCGCTTGGCGAGCGTTCAACCAGCGGGGCCGGGGAACCGATGCAGCCGTCGGCATCTGGCATGAAACGTACTTGGTTTCGCCGGGTACCTACGAAAACATCTATGTCGACATGCCGCCATTCGGCTTGGGGAAAGTCGGTGCCCTTGAGCCGGCAACAAAGGGCAGGCAATCCGCCGCGGACCGGCTCCGTGGCAGCTAACGATGCGAGGCTTATTCCGAACGCATCCAAACGTGCGGGATCCCATCTTCATCATGCACGTCTGAAATCGCTTTGAAGCCGAACGCACCATAGAACTTCTGCAAATGCGCCTGCGCGTGCAAACGCATGGGCACGTCCGCCCATTGCGCAGCGATATGCTGCATTGAACGTTCAAGCAATGCGTGACCAAGCCTGATGCCGCGGTGATGGGGCGACGTCAACACACGGCCAATGCGAATATCGCTATCGTTTGCATCCGGCGGCAATACACGCAGATAAGCGGCCAGTGCCGAGCCATCCCACGCAAACAGATGCCACGCGTTGATATCGAGATTGTCGATGTCGCTATAGGCGCAGTTCTGCTCCACTACAAATACGTCGGAACGCACCTTGAGCATGGTGTAGACCTCATGGGGGACGAGCGTACTAAACGCTTTCCAATCCCACGTGAGATGGCTGAGGTTTGCATGTGGTATTGCGGAGAAATGCATGGTCATGGTGTTGGTCTTCAAATCCGGCCAATCGCTGCCCCGCGCTCACGGCGCATTGACGACAGCGGGGCCGGTACCCAACGGTCCAGCCCCTTGAACAACAAGACCAGGACACCCGCCCCACCCAACACCGCCACCGTATTCGCCAACGCAGCCGGATACCCGATCTTCGCCACATTCAAGAACGGATAGGGATACCACCCACTCAACGCGCCGTGCACAAAGGTGTACGCCAGCCACACCGCCGGCCAGATAAGCGACAGCGCCACGGTCGACCACCCGATGCGGGGCCGGGGGCCAAACAGCAGCCAGCCGACCAGCGCCATCCATGGCGAGACGTAGTGAAAGCCGTTTGACGCCAAAAGCGCCAACCCCGTTGCCTTCGAGATCGGCGCAAGCACGATGTGAAACACCAGCCCCGTCGTCGCGATGCCGAGCAAACCATCCAGCCTGAGTACGCGCCACCATGTGCCATCGCGCGCAGGGTCCAGCACGAGAGAGATGGCAGCCACCGCAACCAGGAGGTTGCTTTGGATGGTGAAGTAGCTGAACAACCGGACAAGCCGCGTGGCAAGCGAGACCTGGCTACCCACACCACTGACGGTCACGCTGAGCTGCACGATCAGTGCAACGACAATGACGGCGGCCAACACGGCTTGCCATGCCCGTGCCAGCCGCATCGGTGATGCATTGGCCAACTCAGCCACGCATCAACCCATCCACTTGCGTGCGTTGCGGAACATGCGCATCCACGGGCTGCTGCCGTCACCGGCGGCTTCCCATTCCTTCGGATGCCAGCTCATCTGCACGGCGCGGAACACGCGTTCCGGGTGCGGCATCAGCGCAGTGAATCGGCCGTCGTGCGTCGTCACCGAGGCAATGCCCTGCGGCGAGCCGTTCGGGTTCAGCGGGTACGTCTGCGTGACTTCGCCGCGGTTGTCGACGTAGCGCAGGCCGACGGCCACCTTGTCGATGTCGCCTTGCTGCGAGAAGTCG
>RepKanNP_Acetate_BrdU_F21BDRAFT_1000156_pt1 | contig 35836 bp, 31 predicted proteins | sample RepKananBrdUF21B_FD_10624 | JGI IMG/M metagenome (IMG submission 10624)
GTTGGCGGCGTAATCCGAATTCGGGCAGTAGACGATGGCGTCTTCGCCCGTATCGGCAATCACGTGGAATTCATGCGAGCCCGACCCGCCGATGGCACCGTTGTCGGCCGCCACCGCGCGGAACTGCAGGCCGAAGCGCTGGAAGATGCGCGTGTAGGCGTCGTACATCTTCTGGTACGAGACCTTCAGGGCTTCCGCATCGCGGTCGAAGGAGTACGCGTCCTTCATGGTGAATTCGCGGCCGCGCATGATGCCGAAGCGCGGACGGCGCTCGTCGCGGAACTTGGTCTGGATCTGGTAGAAGTTGATCGGCAGCTGCTTGTACGAGCGGATTTCGGTGCGGGCGATGTCGGTCACCACCTCTTCCGAGGTCGGCTGCACGACGAAGTCGCGCGCGTGGCGATCCTTGAAGCGCAGCAGTTCGTCACCCATCTTGTCCCAGCGACCGGTCTCCTGCCACAGCTCACCCGGCTGGACCACTGGCATCAGCACTTCCACCGCGCCGGCGGCGTTCATTTCCTCGCGGACGATCTGCTCGACCTTGCGGATCACGCGCAGACCCACGGGCATGTACGTATAGAGGCCCGCGCCGAGCTTCTTGATCATGCCGGCACGCATCATCAACTTGTGCGACACGATCTCCGCGTCGGCGGGCGCTTCCTTGAGCGTGGAAATGAAGAACTGGGACGCTTTCATGCGACTGACAATAAGGGATGGCGCGGCCATGCAAAGCCGCGAGGACAAGGGCAAAAGCCACCGGAATCAAGGGATACGGCGAGACGCCAGGCGCACATCTGAGCGCGAGGCGCTCCTCCCCCAGGAGGCGCGAGTGAGCGGCAACATTGCGGCATCCGGCCATCAGGACACAGAAGGACGATGCACCGCTCTATAATCGGCGTAATTCTAAAGTATTCGAGGTGCAGTCATGCTCGATCGTGAAGGCTTCCGCCCGAACGTCGGCATCATCCTCATCAACGCAAGAAACGAGGTGTTCTGGGGCAAGCGCATTGGCGAGCACTCCTGGCAGTTTCCACAAGGCGGCATCAAGTACGGTGAGACACCCGAACAAGCGATGTTCCGCGAACTGCACGAAGAAGTCGGCCTGTTGCCAGAACACGTCCGGATCGTCGGTCGCACGCGCGACTGGCTGCGGTATGAGGTGCCGGACAAGTTCATCCGCCGCGAGATTCGCGGCCACTACCGGGGCCAGAAACAGATCTGGTTCCTGCTGCGCATGGTCGGTCGCGACTGCGATATCCAGCTGCGCGCCACCGAGCATCCGGAGTTCGATGCCTGGCGGTGGAGCCAGTACTGGGTGCCGCTGGAAGCCGTGATCGAGTTCAAGCGCGAGGTGTATCAGCTGGCGCTGTCGGAGCTTTCCCGCTTCGTGCAGCGGCAGACTCGTGCGCCGCTGTCTCCGTATGGACGCGGCGGGCAGCACCGCGACCACCGGGCAGACAATCGCAGCAGTAACGAAGGCCGCGACAACCGCCCCGGCGGCCAGAACGCGCGCGGCCCACGCCCTCAAGCGGTGATGACGGTCACCACCACGACGGTCATCGTCGAGACGGTGACGACGTCGGAACCAGCCTCATCCTCCAACCCTGACGACACACGTCCCAAGGACAACTCGTGAATGTGAAGACGACGACACGTGGAGCGCGCCGCGCTCTCGTGCCGCTCGCGCTGGCGACTGCGCTGGCGCTGACGGCATGCGGCCACGCCCCCACCGGCAACATCGAAGACAAGCTGTTGATGGACCCGTTCAACGACAAGCCCTTCAAGGAAGATGCCGTCACCTTCCCGGCCCCGCCGGTCGATCGTGATGCCGTGCCGTTCGATGTGGGTGGCCGCAATGATTCGCCGCTGCGCTTTGCCATCGATCCGAAGTCGGTGTCGATTGGCACGGACAACGTGGTGCGCTACACCGTGCTGATCACCAGCAAGACCGGCGCGCGCAACGTCAACTACGAAGGCCTGCGCTGCGACACCGCCGAGCGCCGCATCTACGCCACGCTGCGCAACGACACCAACCAGTGGATCGGCAACCGCGCCGTCGACATGAACGAAACCGCGAATGCGGAATCCGCCAGCATGAACGCGTACAAGCCTGCCACCGACTGGCAGCGCGTGGGCAACGGCGGCCCGACGGACTACGCCTCGGCGCTGATGCGCACGTACTTCTGTGACGTACGGTCGGTAGCCGGGGACGGAAAACCCGCGACGCTGGTGCGCCGGCTGAAGGATTCGGGAAGAGGGTTCACCGGGCCGTAAGAGATAACGGCTTGATCTGAGGGGATGACCGTTGGGTTCATCCCCTTATTTTTTGCTGTTGCTCGTTGAGCCCTGGTAGCTCACATCGGCGATCAGAGCAGTACTAGGTTGTCCCGGTGCACCAGCTCAGCAGCGCTGACGTAGCCCAGCACCGCCTCGATCTCCGACGATGCCTTGCGCGCAATCAGCCGCGCCTCGGCCGACGAGTAGTTCGTCAGCCCCCGCGCCACCTCGCGTCCGGCGGCATCCACGCAGGAGATCACCTCCCCGCGCGCGAACTCGCCCTGCACTTCGGTCACGCCGATCGGCAGCAACGACTTGCCGCCCGCGGTGAGCTTGTCCACCGCACCGGCGTCCAGCACCACGCGACCACGCAATTGCAGATGGTCGATCATCCACTGTTTGCGAGCCGCCATGCGCCCGGTCTGCGCGCGCAGTTGCGTGCCAATGGCCTCGCCATTCGCCAGCCGCGCGAGCACGTCGGCCTCACGCCCCGAAGCGATGATGGTGTGCGCCCCCGATTTGGCCGCACGCTTGGCCGCCAGGATCTTGGTCAGCATGCCGCCCTTGCCGATGCTGGAACCTGCCCCACCGGCCATCTGTTCCAGATCGGGCATGCCGGCTTGTGCCTCATCGACGAAGCGCGCATCCGGGTCCTTGCGCGGGTCAGCGGTGTACAGGCCGCGCTGGTCCGTCAGGATGATCAGCGCATCGCCTTCGATCAGGTTGGTGACGAGCGCACCCAGCGTGTCGTTGTCGCCGAACTTGATTTCGTCGGTGACGACCGTGTCGTTCTCGTTGATGATCGGCACCACGCCCAGGCTCAACAGCGTGAGCAGCGTGGAACGCGCATTAAGGTAGCGCTCGCGGTCCGCCAAGTCGCCATGCGTGAGCAGCACCTGCGCCGTGCGGATGCCGTGCCGCGCGAACTCGGATTCATACACCTGCGCCAGCCCCATCTGTCCGACGGCAGCGGCGGCCTGCAGCTCATGGATTTCCTTCGGGCGCTTGGTCCAGCCCAAACGCTGCATGCCCTCGGCGATGGCGCCGGAGCTCACCAGCACTACCTCCTTGCCGGCCGCACGCAGCGCCGCGATCTGCGCGGCCCAGCGGGCGATGGCCGCCTGGTCCAGACCGCGACCATCGTTGGTAACCAGGCTGGAACCAACCTTGACGACAAGGCGGCGCGCATCGGCAATCAGCGAACGCAGGGCCATGGTGGGCGTGTCTCCGAAGGATGTTGGTGTTGTGTGTTTTATGCGTTGGCGCTGCCGTCGCCGCTGTCGTGACTGACGTTGTGCAGCGACGGGTCCAGCCGTTGGTCAGGTGCAGCCGCTGCGGCGTCCTCTTCGGCACGCAGCTCGTCGAGGTACTCCTGAATGGCGTGGACCAGCGCCTGCGTGCCGTCGTGCGTCAGCGCAGAAATGCGGTGCACCGGGCCCTTCCACTTGAAGCGCTTGACGAAGTCCTTCACGCGGGCTTCGCGTTCGTCCTCGGGCACCATGTCGAGCTTGTTGAGCACCAGCCAGCGCGGCTTGTCGAACAACTCGGCATCGTACTTCTTCAACTCGCCGACGATGGCCTTGGCTTCAGCTACCGGGTCGACTGCCTCGTCGAACGGGGCAAGGTCCACCACGTGCAGCAGCACGCGCGTGCGTTGCAGGTGTCGCAGGAACTGGTGACCCAGGCCCGCACCTTCGGCAGCGCCTTCGATCAGGCCAGGAATGTCGGCCACCACGAACGACTTCGATGGGCCCGTGCGCACCACACCCAGGTTCGGGTGCAGCGTCGTGAACGGGTAGTCGGCAATCTTGGGGCGCGCGTTGGAGATGGCCGTGATCAGCGTCGACTTGCCGGCATTGGGCATGCCGAGCAGGCCCACATCGGCCAGCACCTTCAGCTCCAGGCGCAGGTTGCGGCGCTCGCCGGCCTTGCCGTCGGTCTTCTGGCGCGGCGCGCGGTTGGTACTCGACTTGAAGTGGATGTTGCCCCAGCCGCCCTCGCCGCCCTGCGCCAGGCACAGGCGCTGGCCATCGAGCGTCAGGTCAGCGATCAGCTCTTCCGTGTCGGCGTCATAGATGGCGGTACCGACCGGCATGCGCAGGGTGATGTCTTCACCGGCAGCGCCATAGCAATCCGCACCGCGGCCGTTTTCGCCGTTGCGCGCGAGGTGCTTCTTGGCAAAGCGGTAGTCGATCAGCGTGTTGATGTTGCGATCAGCGACCGCCCACACGCTGCCGCCACGCCCGCCGTCGCCGCCGTCCGGGCCGCCGAACGGGACGAATTTCTCGCGGCGCATCGAGGCGCTACCGTTGCCGCCATCACCAGCGATCACTTCAATCCGGGCTTCGTCGATGAACTTCATGGAGGTCTCCGCCCGTGCGACGTGCGCACGGCAGGTAAAAAAGAATCGGCGTCACAAGCGCCATCGCTAACAAAACGCGGCTGGAATAACACGCCAGGGACCAGCGTAGCGCCCAGGATCAGGCGTCGCGTTTTGTTAGCGGCCAGAAACGAAAAAGCCCCGCACGGGTGCGGGGCCTTTGCACTACAAGGCTGAATCAGGCCGCCGGAACAACGTCGACGAACTGCTTCTTGCCTTCGCCGCGGTTGGCGAACTTCACGTGGCCATCGACCAGCGCGAAGAGGGTGTGGTCCTTGCCCATGCCGACGTTCACACCAGCGTGGGTGCGGGTGCCGCGTTGGCGAATGATGATGCCGCCAGCATTGATTGCTTGGCCGCCATACACCTTAACGCCCAGGCGCTTCGACTCGGAATCGCGGCCGTTCCGTGTGGAACCGCCGCCTTTTTTCTGTGCCATGACTGAACTCCTATCCGGTTACGTAGACGATGCAGCCTTAGGCCACGATCGAGTCGATACGCAACTCGGTGTAATTTTGACGATGCCCTTGGCGCTTTTGATAGTGCTTACGACGGCGCATCTTGAAGATGTGCACTTTGTCGTGACGACCGTGGGAGATGACGGTGGCTTTGACGGCAGCACCGCTCACCAGAGGCGCACCAACCTTGAGTTGGTCGCCAGCGCCCACTGCGAGCACCTGGTCAAGCGTGATTTCTGCGCCAACGTCCGCCGGTATCTGTTCTACTTTAAGTTTTTCGCCAGCAGCAACCTTGTATTGCTTACCGCCGGTTTTTACGACCGCGTACATTGTCGGACCTCGATAAAAGAACGTTAATTCTTGAACTAAACGTGACTCTTGCGCCGCTTGCAACCCGCCTGCGCGGAAAGCGGACACAGAGAACTCGCAACTATACAAGAAAAACCCAAGCAAATCAAAGACTAATCGCGTGTTGCCCGCGCAACGGCCTGCCACGCCGCTTGGCTGTGGCCGCACTGCCGGGGCAAGTCACCTGCTTGCTCTATAATCTCGCGGTTTTTGCGCTGCATCGAACGCGCGCAAGCCAATCATCCGTCACACCGCCTTCCGCCGGAATTCGCCTTGACCCAGACCTCCGCCTCCGTCCTGCTCGCCCCTGTCGCTGAAGACATGCGCGCCGTCGATGCCGTGATCCGCCGCCGCCTGGGCTCCGAGGTGGTGCTGATCAACCAGATTGGCGAGTACATCATCAGCGCCGGCGGCAAGCGCCTGCGCCCGGTGATCCTGCTGCTGGTGGCCAATGCGCTGGGTTACAAGGGCGAGCATCACCACGAGTTAGCCGCGGTGGTCGAGTTCATCCACACCGCCACGCTGCTGCACGACGACGTGGTCGACGAATCCGACCTGCGCCGCGGCCGCAAGACCGCCAACGCCGTGTTCGGCAACGCGGCCAGCGTGCTGGTGGGCGACTTCCTGTACTCGCGCGCCTTCCAGATGATGGTGCAGGCCAACAGCATGCGCATCATGCAGATCCTGGCCGACGCGACCAACATCATTTCCGAAGGCGAGGTCCTGCAGTTGCTGAACATGCACGACCCCGACGTGACGGAAGACCGCTACCTGCAGGTGATCCGCTACAAGACCGCCAAGCTGTTCGAGGCCGCCGCGCAGATCGGCGCAGTGCTCTCAGGCGCGGATGCCGCCACCGAAGAGGCCGCCGCTGAATACGGCCGCCGCATCGGCACCGCCTTCCAGATCGTCGATGACCTGCTCGACTACACCGCCACCGCCGACCAGATGGGCAAGAACGCCGGAGATGATTTGCGCGAAGGCAAGCCGACGCTGCCGCTCATCTATCTGCTACGCAACGGCACGGAAGAGCAACGCGCCCTGGCGCGTCAGGCGATCGAGCAAGGCGGCACCGAGCATTTCGACGCAATCTTCGCCGCTATCCAGGCTTCCGGCGCGCTGGAATACACGCGCCAAGCCGCTGAACGCGAAGCCGCAGCTGCAGAAACCGCAGCAAATGCATTACCCCCTTCCCTTTTCCGCCAGACGCTGATAGACTTGTGTGCTTTCTCGCTGCAACGTCAGTCCTGACCAGTACGAGAACTACGAAGAAGCATCGGGGTGTAGCTTAGCCTGGTAGAGCGCTACGTTCGGGACGTAGAGGCCGGAGGTTCGAATCCTCTCACCCCGACCAGAAATTCCCTTGTCGATCAAGGACATCAAGCCCAGCAACTGCTGGGCTTTTTTGTTTCTGGACGTCCGCCTGCGGCAACGGCTCGCGCAGCCGCCCGCATTGGCGCGACAAACCCCTCTGCTATAGTGGGCGCCTTGCTTTTCTTCCGCTCCCACCTTGGACTCTTGGCCGCTCTGGGCACAAATCGGCGCCGTCGCGCTGCTGCTGTGCTGCTCCGCCTTCTTCTCGATTTCCGAAACCGCGATGATGGCGCTCAACCGCCATCGCCTGCGCCATCTCGCCAAGTCCAACGTCTCGGGCGCGCGCAATACCCAGCAATTGCTCGGCCAGACCGACAAGCTGCTCTCGTTCATCCTGATCGGCAACAGCCTGATCAATACCGCTGTGCCGGTGCTGATCACCACCCTTGCCATCCACTACTTCGGCAATAGCGGGACGACGCTGTCCATCGCCACGGCAGTGGTCGCTTTCCTCATCATCATCTTCTGCGAGATCGCACCCAAGATCGTCGGGGCGACGTACCCGGAGCGCATTGCGTTTCCGGCAAGCTTTGCCATAGCACCGCTGCTCAAGATCACGATGCCGCTGGTGGCTGTGGTCAACGCGCTCGCCATGGGGGTGCTGCGCCTGGCGCGCATCAACACGAAAGCCGCGCCGGAGCAGCGCATGTCCACCGAGGAGCTGCGCACGCTGGTGCTGGAATCGGGCAACTTCATCCCGCACAAGCACCGCAGCATCCTGCTCAACCTGTTCGACCTCGACGCCATCACCGTGGACGATGTGATGACGCCGCGCGCGCGGGTGGAGTCGCTCGACCTGTCGCGCCCGATCGACGAGGTGATCCAGCAACTCGAGACCTGCTATCACAACAAACTGCCCGTGTTCGAACAGGACAGCGACCAGGTGATCGGCATCCTGCATGTGCGCAAGGTGCTGTCGCTGCTGGGCGACACCGAGCTCACGCATGACGACTTTCGTGCACTGCTGGTGCAGCCCTACTTCGTGCCGAGCGGCACGCCCGTATTTCGGCAACTACAGTACTTTCAGGAAAACCGCCGCCGCATCGGCCTGATCGTCAATGAATACGGCGACATGCTGGGGCTGGTGACGCTGGAAGACATCATCGAAGAGATGATTGGTGAGTTCACCACCACGCTACCGAACGCTGGCAAGCTCGCCTGGGATGCCGAGGGCGCCTATCTTGCCGATGCAGGCATGTCGCTGCGCGACCTGAACCGGCGTTTGGGCCTGACCCTGCCGACCGACGGCCCGAAGACGCTCAACGGGCTGTTGCTGGAAGTGCTGGAGGAGATTCCCGAAGCAACGGTCAGCGTGAAGATTGCTGGGTGCGTGATGGACATCGTGCAGATGGACAGCCAGTCGATCCGCACGGTGCGGCTGCACCGGCCGGCGGCAGGCAAGCGTAGCTGAGACCACTCGCAAGACAGAAACTGGGCCAAAAACTTCAGCCCGGGCGGTTTTCTGCCGATGTGGCACAAATGCAAGCTGCACACTGATGTGCGCTTTACAAATCCAGGGGCGGTCGGCAAACTGCCCCGATTCCGGGCGCCACCCCCCACGAATGGGTGGGGTACCGGCTGCAAACATAGAACAAACTCGCCTTGGGGGGCGGGCGCACACGCAAGGCGGTGGGGCCGAGTGTGCGCTGAAATGGTCAGCGGCAGCCTGACGGACTGGACTCATGACACTCGGACTCGCTCTAGCGCAGAGCCGGCGGATCGCGCCGACGCTACTCACCCAGTTGGAACAGAGCGCGCGCGAAAAACGCACGCAACTGATCGACGAGCTGGTGGGCAGCGGGATCATGAGCGCGCACGATCTGGCCGTGTTCGTGGCCGGCAAGTACCAGATGCCGCTGCTGGACCTGGCCCAGTACAAGCTCGACACCGTGCCGGCCGTCCTATCGGCCAACAAGCATTTCGCCCAGTTGCGCCTGCTGCCGTTGGGCCGCCGCGACAACCGCCTGATCCTGGCCACGTCCGACCCGAGCGACCCCAAGCCGATCGAAGAGCTGCGTCAGAAGATGAACGTGGCAATCGAAACGGTCATCGTCGAGCACGACAAGCTGGTGCGCCAGTTGAGCCTTGCCAACGAGGCGCCGGCCGAGATTAAGTCGCTCTTCCCCATGCAGGAGGCGACACAGATCGAGTATGACGCGGGGGCCGCAGCCGCCACGCGCCGCACCACCCCAGACGGCATCGACGACGCTCCCGTCGTGCGTTTCCTGCAAAAGCTCTTTACCGAAGCCCTGCTGCGCGGCGCCTCGGACTTGCATTTCGAGCCGTTTGAAACGTTTTACCGCGTGCGATTCCGCATCGACGGCATCCTGGCGCAGGTCGCGCAACCGCCGTTGGACATCCGCGACAAGATCGCGACCCGCATCAAGGTGCTCTCGCGCCTGGACATTTCCGAGAAACGCGTGCCGCAAGACGGCCGCATGAAGCTGCTCATCACCGTCCCGAAAGACCGCAAGGACAAGGACAACAAGGAGACGGTCGAGCGCGCCATCGACTTCCGGGTGTCGACGCTGCCGACGCTGTTCGGCGAAAAGATCGTGATCCGGATTCTGGAGTCGTCCACCGAGCGGCTCGACATCGACCAACTCGGCTACGAGCCTGAGCAGAAGCAGTTGCTGCTGGACGTGATCAAGCGCCCGTACGGCATGGTGCTGGTGACGGGCCCGACCGGCTCGGGCAAGACGGTGTCGCTGTATACGTTCCTGAACAAGCTGAACCAGGGCGACATCAATATTTCCACGGCCGAAGACCCGGCGGAAATTCAGTTGCCCGGCATCAACCAGGTCAACGTGAACGACAAGGCGGGGCTGACTTTTGCGGCGGCGCTCAAATCGTTCCTGCGACAGGATCCGGACATCATCATGGTGGGCGAAATCCGGGATCTGGAAACGGCGGACATCTCAATCAAGGCCGCGCAGACCGGTCACTTGGTGTTCTCCACACTGCACACCAACGATGCTCCGACCACGCTGACGCGCCTGATGAACATGGGTGTGGCGCCGTTCAACATCGCGTCGTCGGTGCTGATGATCACGGCGCAGCGTCTGGCGCGCCGGCTGTGCAAGGACTGCAAGAAACCCGGTCCGCTGCCCAAGGAAACGCTGCTCGACGCAGGCTTTACCGAGGCCGATCTCGACGGCTCGTGGCAACCGTATCACCCGGTCGGCTGCGAGACCTGCAATGGCAGCGGCTACAAGGGCCGGGTCGGTATCTACCAGGTCATGCCGATCACCGAGGCAATCCAGGAGATCATCCTGACGCACGGCACCGCACTGCAGATCGCCGAACAGGCGCGCAAGGATGGCGTGCTGTCGCTGCGCGAATCGGGCCTGAGAAAAGTCAAGACGGGACAGACTTCCCTCGAGGAAGTGCTGGCCACCACAAACCAATAAGCGACCAATAACCTTCTCGATCAATCGTTCCCATACCGGGGGGTAGGAACCAACCATGGCCACACGAGCACCCGCCGCAAACCGCGCGGCCGCCGCGCCCGATCGCAAAACCGGCAAGACCGCCAAGACAAAGGCACCCACGCAGTACATCTTCGAGTGGGAAGGCAAGGACCGCAAAGGCAAGATCTTCAAGGGCGAGATGCGTGCCGAGAGCATCACCGAGGTGAATGCCGTCCTGCGCAAGCAGGGCCTGTCGATCACCAAGTCCAAGCGCCGCCGTGCCGCCCGTGGCAAGAAGATCACGCCGAAGGATGTGGCGTACTTCACGCGCCAGCTCTCGACCATGCTGAAGGCCGGTGTGCCACTGCTGCAATCCGTCGACATCATTGCGAAGGGCCACGCCAACCCGAACTTCACACAGCTGCTGACGGAAATCCGCGTCGACATCGAGTCGGGCAGCAGCATGGCGGCCGCGTTCCGCCGTCATCCGAAGTACTTCGACACGCTGTACTGCAACCTGATCGACGCCGGTGAACAGGGCGGTATTCTCGATGCCCTGCTCGAGCGCCTGTCGATGTATATGGAGAAGTCGCTAGCACTGAAAGCGCAGATCAAGTCGGCCATGATCTACCCGATCTCGGTGCTGACGGTGGCGTTTGCGGTGACGGTGGTGCTGATGATCTTCGTGGTGCCGTCGTTCAAGGGCGTGTTTTCCAGCTTTGGCGCGGATCTGCCGGCCCCGACACTTTTCGTGATCGCAATCTCGGACTTCTTTGTAAAGTGGTGGATTCCCATTGTGCTGGGCCCAGTCATCGGCATTGCACTATTTACACGCGCGTTCAAGAGGTCCGAGAACGTTCAGCGCTCCACACATCGCTTCATTCTGAGAATACCCATCTTCGGCGACATCATCCGCAAGGCAACGATCGCCCGCTGGACACGTACGCTGGCTACCATGTTTGCAGCAGGCACACCGTTGGTGGAATCGATGGACTCCGTGGCTGGCGCTGCCGGCAACTGGATCTATCACGATGCCACCCTGGAAATCCAACAGGCGGTGCGCATTGGCACCAGCCTGACCAATGCCATGCAGGCCACCCATGTCTTCGACAACATGGTCCTGCAGATGACGCAGATCGGCGAAGAATCCGGCGCGCTCGACAACATGCTGCTCAAGGTGGCCGAGTTCTACGAGCGCGAAGTGGATGATGCTGTCGCCAACATCTCTACCTTGATCGAGCCAATCATCATCGTCTTCCTGGGTGTGATGATTGGCGGCATGGTGGTGGCGATGTATCTGCCGATCTTCAAGCTTGGCACGGTGGTCTGAGGCAATGCCAGATGTCTTTGTCATCCCCACGTTGGCACAACTGCCGGCGTGGTTTGTAATCGGGATGGGTGGGCTGGTCGGCCTGCTCGTCGGCAGCTTCCTCAACGTGGTGATCCACCGTCTGCCCCGCATGATCGAGCGCGAGGAAGCCAACTACATCGCCGAGTTGCGCGAGGAACCGCTCCCGCATCCTGACGCGTACAACCTGGTCGTACCGCGCTCGGCCTGCCCGTCGTGCGGCCACCAGATCACGGCCGTTGAAAACATTCCCGTGGTGAGCTGGCTGGCGCTGCGCGGGCGCTGCAGTGCCTGCAAGACGTCGATCTCATGGCGCTACCCTGCTGTCGAACTGGTCACCGGCCTGCTTACGGGAGCCTGCTTCTGGCACTTTGGGCCGACCTGGGTGGCGGTGGCTTCGGCCGTGCTGCTGTGGTTTCTGGTCGCCGGCACGATGATCGACGCCGACACCCAACTGTTGCCCGACGCCATCACCCAGCCGCTGTTGTGGCTCGGGCTGGGCGTGAACCTGTTCAGCATGTTCGCGCACCTGCACGACGCAGTGATCGGTGCGATGGCCGGCTACCTCTTCCTGTGGTCGATCTACTGGGCCTACAAGCTGCTGCGCGGCCGCGAAGGCATGGGCTACGGCGATTTCAAGCTCATGGCTGCACTCGGCGCATGGTTCGGCTGGCAGGCGTTGCCGCTGCTCGTGCTGCTGTCTTCGGTGGTGGGGTTGGTCTTCGGGCTGTTCCGCATGGCACGCGGCATCAGCAGCGAAACCCCCTTCTCTTTCGGACCGTTCATTGCCGGCGCCGGCGTGATCGCCCTGCTGGCTGGTCCGCAGTTGGTCATGCTGACGGGGCTCGGGCCCCTGCTGGCACCGTAAAGGCACCCTCAGCATGCGTGTGATCGGACTGACCGGCGGCATTGGCAGCGGCAAGAGTTATGTGGCGGACCGCCTGGCTGAGCGCGGTGCCGCCATCGTCGACACCGACGCCATCGCCCACGAAATCAGCGCGCCGGGCGGCGCCGCCATTCCCAAGCTCGTCGAAGCCTTCGGCCCCGGCATCCTGCGTGCCGACGGTGCCATGGACCGCGACGCCATGCGCGCCCTCGCCTTCTCCGATGCAACGGCCAAGACGCGGCTCGAGCAAATCACGCATCCGCTGATCCGGGAGATTGCCCTGTCACGTGGCGCAGCCGCGCAGGCGTCGGAGGCACATCCGTACCTCGTCTACGTCGTTCCGTTGCTGGTGGAATCGCGGGCCGGTCATCAAAGCTGGCGCGCGCTGGTCGACCGCATTCTGGTGGTCGACTGCCCGGTCGAAACCCAGATCGCCCGTGTGATCGCCCGCAATGGCCTGCCACGTACGCAAGTGGAGGCCATCATCGCCCGCCAGGCCTCGCGCGAAGCTCGCCTGGCTGCCGCCGACGACGTGATCGACAACAGCGGAACGCTGGCCGACCTCCTTCCGCAGATCGACCGACTGGACCAAGCCTGGCGGACGCGCTGAAACCATCTGAAAGGCGGCAGAACGGGGCCTTGTGGCCCCTTTGCATTGTGATGCGCGAGGGTCTCGCATAGAATGCGGGCAGATCGAAGCCAAACGGGCTTCGTGCCAGCCGAATGCCACCCGAACGGGCACCCAAGTTTTGATCCTGTACGAATATCCCTTCAACGAACGCATTCGAACGCTGCTGCGGCTCGAAGATCTGTTCGAGCGGCTGGATTTCTTTCTCGTGCAGGAACACCCGCTGCAGCACCATGTGGCGCTGACTACGCTGTTCGAGGTGGTCGACGTGGCCGGCCGCGCCGACCTCAAATCCGACCTGCTCAAAGAACTCGATCGCCAGCGCCAGACGCTCACCGCGCTGCGCGCCAATCCGCAGATCGATCAGGACGCGCTCGACGCCGTCATCAGCGAGCTGGAAACCGCCTCGGGCAACCTCACCGCCACACACGGCAAGGCCGGGCAGCTCATCGCCGACAACGAGTGGCTGACGAGCATCCGTAGCCGCGCCATCATCCCCGGTGGCACGTGTGAATTCGATCTGCCGGCGTATTTTGCATGGCAGCATCATCCGGCCGAGCGCCGCCGCGCCGACATCATCAAATGGGCCCAGCCCCTGGTACCGCTGCGTGACGCCACGATGATCGTGCTGCGCCTGCTGCGTGAATCTGGCCAGAGCGGCAAGGTGATTGCCAACGCCGGTAGTTATCAGCAGATGCTGTCGGGCCGCGTGTACCAGCTCATGCAGGTGCGCCTGGATGAGTCAGCGCTGGGCTTCATTCCAGAGATCAGCGCCAACAAGTACATGCTCTGGGTACGCTTCACCCAGCAGGATGGTGACCTGCGACCCAAGCCGGTCGATGCGGATATCCCGTTCCAACTCAAGCTCTGCAACTTCTGAGCCGCGCCATGGATGTGAAGACCGTCAAATGCCCGACCTGCGGCAAGCCAGTACCTTGGGTATCTGAGAGCCGCTACCGTCCATTCTGCTCCGAGCGCTGCAAACAAATCGACCTGGGCGCCTGGGCTGCCGAGCAGTACACGATTCCGGTGGTGGAAGACGACGACCTACCGCCCGACGCGCCGGGCGGTGATCCGAGCGGCAAGCTCAACTAGCCGTCGCTTCCTCACGCATCCATTCGAATACGGGCAGCGTCGCCGGCAGCACCGGATCGACATTGATCGGCAGCGTCTGCCAGGCGAAGTCCTGACCTTCCAGCGCCCGCAGCGTGCCTTCCCACGACGTCACCTTGCAGAAGTGCAGCCGCACATACGCGTGCGGATAGTCGTGCTCGATGGTGTGCCACGGCACGCAGGTGCGCAGCGTGACATCCAGCTCTTCCTTCAGCTCACGCGTGAGCGCAGCTTCGACCGATTCGCCCGCCTCCAGCTTGCCGCCAGGAAACTCCCAGTAGCCCGCATACGGCTTGCCCTCGGGGCGCTGCGCCAGCAGGAACTGGCCATCCGGCTGCACAAGCACGCCGACGGCGACTTCGGTGATCTTGCGGCCGTCGGGCGTGTGGGTTGGCACACCCGTCGGCGGCACTTGCGTCAGGTTGTCAGTCGACATGCTGCCGCCCATGCCTGCCACCCCAGTCACGCGCAAACTGCCATGCCACACGGCCCGAGCGCGAGCCGCGCTCCAGCGCCCACACCAGCGCATCGCCACGGGCGGCGGCGATGTCTTCATCGCTGCAGCCGAAGTGTTTGAGCCAGTGGCCGACGATGGTCAGGTACTCGTCCTGCTTGGGCGGATAGAACGACAGCCACAGCCCGAAGCGTTCCGACAACGAGATCTTTTCTTCCACCACTTCACCCGGATGGATTTCGCCGTCCGACGTGTGCTGATAGGTCTCGTTGTCCTTCATGTATTCCGGCAGCAGGTGGCGCCGGTTGGACGTGGCGTAGATCAGCACGTTGTCCGACTGCGTTGCCACCGAACCATCCAGCGCAGACTTCAGCGCCTTGTAGCCCGACTCGCCCTCTTCGAACGAGAGATCGTCGCAAAAAATCGCGAAGCGCTCGGGGCGCTGCGACAACCGCTCGACGATATCGCCCAGGTCAGCCAGGTCATCCTTGTCGACTTCAACCAGGCGCAGGCCGTCCTTCACGAATGCGTTCAGGCACGCCTTGATGAGCGACGACTTGCCCGTGCCACGCGCGCCTGTGAGCAACACGTTGTTGGCCGGCAGCTTCTGCACAAACTGGCGTGTGTTGGCGACGATGGCGTCCTTCTGACGCTCGATGTTGTGCAAATCGCTCAGATGGATCGGAGGCAGTTGGCGGATCGGCGCGAGATAGCCGATGTTGCCGAACAGGCTCTGGCGTTTGCGCCAGCGGAAGGCAACCGCCTCGTTCCAGTCGGCTTCGGTCAGTTCAGGGGGCAGCCACTGCTCAAGCCGCCCCAGGAAGCGGTCGAGCCGTGCGGAAAGATCAGACGACATAGCGGCAGACTCCGGATTACGAGCGGTAATCCGCGTTGATCGACACGTAGTCGTGCGAGAAGTCGCACGTCCACACTGTGGCGGTGGCGTCGCCGCGGCCGAGTGCGATGCGCACGGTGATCTCGGCCTGCTTCATCACGCGCTGGCCGTCTTCTTCGCGGTACTCGGGGTTGCGGCCACCATCGCGGGCGACCCACACGTCGTCGAGCCACAGGTTGACGCCATTCACGTCGAGGTCATTGACACCGGCATAGCCGACGGCCGCCAGGATACGGCCCAGGTTGGGGTCCGATGCGTAAAACGCCGTCTTGACCAGAGGCGAGTGCGCGACCGCGTAGGCGATCTGGCGGCACTCATCCACGTTGCGACCGCCTTCCACCTGGATGGCCATGAACTTGGTGGCGCCCTCGCCGTCGCGCACGATCTTCTGTGCGAGTTCTTGTGCGAGGCCGGTCAGTGCGTCGCGCAGTGCGACGTAGTCGGGGTGCGACTCGGAATCGATGCGCGGCGTGCCGGCGCGGCCCGTGGCGATCACGACGAACGAGTCGTTGGTCGACGTATCGCCGTCCACCGTCACGCTGTTGAACGAGTGGTCGGCTGCGTAGCGCACCAGACCCTGCAACACGGCTTCGTCGACATTGGCATCGGTGGCGATGAAGCCGAGCATCGTCGCCATGTTCGGGCGGATCATGCCCGCGCCCTTGCTGATGCCCGACATGCGCACCGTCTTGCCCGACAGCGTGCACGTGGCGGACGCGGCCTTGGGTACGGTGTCGGTCGTCATGATGGCTTCAGCGGCGGCCAGCCAGTTGTCCGCCTTGGCATTGGCCTGGGCCGCCGGCAATCCGGCAACGATACGATCAACCGGCAGCGGCTCCAGAATCACGCCCGTCGAAAACGGCAGCACCTGCTCCGCCGACACGCCCAGCAGCTTGGCCACCGCATCGCAGGTCTGGCGTGCATGCGCGAGACCCGGTGCGCCCGTACCCGCGTTGGCGTTGCCCGTATTCACGACGATGGCGCGTGCGCCCTGGCCACTCGCCAGATGCTCGCGGCACACCTGCACGGGTGCGGCGCAGAAACGGTTCTGCGTGAATACGCCGGCCACGCTCGAACCCTCGGCAATGCGTACCAGCAGCACGTCCTTACGATTGGCCTTGCGGACACCAGCCTCGGCCCAGCCAAGGTCTACGCCGTCGATCGGCAACAGGGAGTCAGCGGCGGGGGCGACGAGATTCACAGCCATGGAGCACACCTTTCAAATGAGGATGCCCGCATTGCGGGCATCGTGAATCAACAGAAAACGGCAGGAAAATGCGGCGCCGCATTAGCGGCGCGTGTGAGCAGCATCAGGCCAGCTTGCCGTGGCACTGCTTGTACTTCTTGCCCGAACCGCACGGGCACGGATCGTTGCGGCCAACCTTGGGCACTTCGCCTGCCAGCGCCGCTGCCGCAGCAGATGCCGCCGAACGGTGGGCCGGCATGCCCGGCTCTGCACCGTGAATCTCGGCATCGCCAGCCGCCACTTCGGCCAGCTCGTTGAACTCGTCGTGCTTGTACTGCACGTTGCTCAGCGCCGACAGGTCTTCCTCGATCTGCTCCGAAGCCTGCTCCAGTTGCTCCTGCGACTGGATGCGCACCGTGAAAACGATACGCGTGACTTCGTTGCGAATGGTATCGAGCAGGCGGCCGAACAGTTCGAACGACTCGCGCTTGTACTCCTGCTTCGGATCTTTCTGCGCATAGCCGCGCAGGTGGATACCCTGGCGCAGCATATCGAGCGCAGCCAGGTGCTCACGCCAGTGCGTATCGAGGCTCTGCAGCATCACCGAACGCTCGAAGCCGGCGAAGGACTCGCGGCCAACCTGCGCCACCTTGCCCTCGTACACGGCTTCGGCGGCGTCCAGCACCATCTTCAGCAGCGCTTCGTCTTCGATGGACTGGGCGTCTTCCAGCGTCTTCACCAGCGGCAGGTCAACACCCCAGTCGTCACGCAGCGCCTTCTCCAGCCCGGCGACATCCCACTGCTCTTCCATTGTTTCCGCCGGCACGTAGTTGCGGAACAGCTCGGTGAACACGGATTCGCGCAGGTTCTTGACGACATCGCCAATATCACCGGCTTCAAGGATCTCGTTACGCAGCTTGTAGATTTCGCGACGCTGGTCGTTGGCAACGTCGTCGTACTGCAGCAGTTGCTTGCGGATGTCGAAGTTGCGGCCTTCCACCTTGCGCTGGGCCGATTCGATCGAGCGCGTGACGATGCCGGCTTCGATCGGCTCGCCTTCGGGCATCTTCAGGCGATCCATGATGGCGCGCACGCGGTCGCCCGCGAAGATGCGCAGCAGCTGGTCGTCCAGCGACAGGTAGAAACGCGACGAACCCGGGTCACCCTGACGGCCGGCACGGCCACGGAGCTGGTTGTCGATGCGGCGCGATTCATGGCGCTCGGTGCCGACAATGTGCAGGCCGCCGGCAGCCTTCACCTGCTCGTGCAGCGATTGCCATTCGTCCTGCAGCGTCTTCACGCGCTTGGCCTTTTCTTCGTCGGAGAGCGACGCATCGGCCATCACGAAGCCAGATTGCTTCTCCACGTTGCCGCCCAGCACGATGTCGGTACCGCGGCCTGCCATGTTCGTGGCGATGGTGATCGCCTTGGGCCGACCCGCTTCCGCGATGATGGCGGCCTCGCGCTCGTGCTGCTTGGCGTTGAGCACCTGGTGCGGCAGCTTGACCTGGTTCAGCAGGTTCGACAGCAGCTCGGAGTTTTCAATGGACGTGGTGCCCACCAGCACCGGCTGACCGCGCTCGTAGCAATCTTGAATATCGCGGATGACGGCGTCGTAGCGCTCCTTCCCGGTCTTGTAGATCTGATCCTGCAAGTCCTTGCGCTGCGGCGTGCGGTTGGTCGGGATCACCACGGTTTCCAGACCGTAGATCTCCTGGAATTCGTACGCTTCCGTATCCGCCGTGCCGGTCATGCCCGCCAGCTTGGTGTACATGCGGAAGTAGTTCTGGAACGTGATGGTCGCCAGCGTCTGGTTTTCCTGCTGGATCTGCACGCCTTCCTTGGCTTCCACAGCCTGGTGCAGACCGTCGGACCAGCGGCGGCCCGTCATCAGGCGGCCGGTGAATTCATCAACGATGACCACTTCGCCGTTCTGCACCACGTAGTGCTGATCGCGGAAGAACAGGCTGTGCGCGCGCAGGGCGGCGTACAGGTGGTGCATCAGCGTGATGTTCTGCGGCGCGTAGAGCGATTCGCCCTCGCCGATCAGGCCAGCCTGCAGCAGAATCTGCTCAGCCTTTTCGTGGCCCGATTCGGTCAGGTAGACCTGGTGCGATTTCTCGTCGACGTAGTAGTCGCCCGGCTTCTCGACGCCCGTGCCATCGGCTTTCTCTTCGCCGATCTGGCGCGTGAGCTGCGCCGGGATGCCGTTCATGCGGCGGTACAGGTCGGTGTGGTCTTCAGCCTGGCCGGAGATGATCAGCGGCGTGCGCGCTTCATCGATCAGGATCGAGTCGACCTCATCGACGATGGCGTAGTTCAACGGACGCTGCACGCGCTGGCCGGCGTCGTACACCATGTTGTCGCGCAGGTAGTCGAAGCCGAACTCGTTGTTGGTGCCGTAGGTGATGTCCGACGCGTAAGCGGCTTGCTTCTGGTCGTGGTCCATGGTGGTCAGGTTGACCCCCACCGACAGACCCAGCCAGTTGTAGAGCTGGCCCATCCACTCCGCATCACGCTGCGCGAGGTAGTCGTTGACCGTGATGACGTGCACGCCCTGACCGGAGATGGCATTCAGGTACACCGCCAGCGTCGCCGTGAGCGTCTTGCCTTCGCCCGTGCGCATTTCAGCGATCTTGCCGTCGTGCAGAACCATGCCGCCGATCATCTGCACATCGAAGTGGCGCATCTTCATCACGCGCTTGCTGGCCTCGCGGCACACGGCAAACGCTTCGGGCAGCAGCGCGTCCAGCGTCTCGCCCTTGGCGAAGCGCTGGCGGAACTCCTCGGTCTTGGCCTGCAGCTCGGCATCGGAAAGCGCCTCGAACTTGGGCTCGAGCGCATTGATCTGCGCCACCTTGCGGCGGTACTGTTTGATCAGCCGCTCATTGCGGCTGCCGAAAATCTTCTTGAGAAGGCCCGTGATCATCGATGGCTAGGGCCGGTGTGCTACCCGAAAAACGCTTCGCGAGAGACGGCGAAACACAGGCGGCGCAACGGCCCGAATAGGGTTGGCGCAAAGGCGGGAGTTTAGCATGCGCCAAACCCCCGTTTGATGGCAGCAGACCGGCCGGATGTGGCAGGAACGCCGCACTTTCGTGACGCCCCGGAACCAGTCCGGGACGGCCGCGCAATCACGCTGATTTGGGGACGGACGCCCCAATTGCAACCCGGCGCAGTCAGTGGCCAGCGGCTGTCATGCTCTTGCCGATATCAGCTGCTGCAACCTGTGGGGCAGGCGCCTTGGTCACGGCCATCTTGGGTTGACCGGCGTTTTCCAGGAAGGCCACAGGATTCTGCGGCACATCGTTGACGTGCACCTCGAAGTGCAGGTGCGACCCGGTAGCGCGGCCGGTGCGGCCTACCAGCGCGATGCGCTCGCCCGCCTTGACGATGTCACCAATCTTCACGAACACCTTGGATGCGTGCGCATACCGCGTCTTCAAGCCGTTGCCGTGGTCGATGTCGACCATGTTGCCGTAATCGCTGCGGTATTCGCTGGCCACCACCACGCCGCCGGCCGCCGCCACGATGGGCGTGCCCACGGGCGCGACGAAATCCACGCCGTCGTGCTGTGTGCGCCGGCCGGTGAATGGATCAATGCGCGTGCCAAAACCCGACGAGTCGTAGCCAACCGCCACCGGGCGCACCGTCGGCATCATCTTGGCGTGGATCTGGCGATCCATCAAAGTGCTCTCGAGCACGCTGAGGTAATCGTTACGCTGGTCTGCGGAGCGCGTCAGGCGATCGAGTTCGGATTGGATCTCCGGCATCGACACTGCACGAGAGAAAGCGCCCTCCGGCCCACCGCGTCCAGGCTGCGACTTGAAGTCGAACTCGCGCGGCGGCACGCCAGCCAGACCCGATACGCGTGCGCCCAGCGCATCCAGGCGCACCATCTGCGCCTGCATTTCGCCGATGCGCGCGGCCATCAGGTTGAGGTTTTCGCGGGTTACGCTGGCGTCGGCACCGGAGGTGCCGGACAGGCCGGCGCCAGGCACCAGGCCCTGCTTGACCGCCAGCCACATCGCCCCGCCCGACAATGCCGCAACGGCCAGCAGCGCCGCACCGATAGCCGCGACGACACTGCGCCGCGACAGGTGCACCGCGCCAGTCTTGCGCGGATGAATCAGGATGATCTGCATCGCTCGCCCATGGCCCCAAGAAGGGACAAAAAAGCCGCCCAACGGCACGAAAGCGCAATGAAGCGCCCTACAATGCCGGCATGCGAATCTTTGTTCATCCCGCTCTCAAGACGCCCATAGCAAAACCGGTCCAGGACTGGCTCTCGGGTGCCGGCTCGGTCGGCCCGCTGATGCAGGCGGCCAAGCAATTGGCGTCGTTGGAAGCGGAGGTGTTGTCGCTCTTGCCGCCCGGCTTGGGCGGCGGCGTGGCAATCGGCGGCATCAAGAACGATGCGCGCGACAGCCGGGAAGCGACCTTGGTGTTGCTCGCCGCACATAGTGCGGCTGCGGCGCGCTTACGGCAGGTGGTACCCACCTTGCTGGAGCGTCTGCAGCGCCGGGGATCGCAGATTACCGCAATTCGTGTACGGGTACAACCGCAGGGCGGAAATGACAGCTTATGGCCACAAGAGACCGAAAAGCCGCCCAAACGCGCCAAGATGACAGCAGTTGGGATCAACAGCCTGGCGGCGCTGGCCAACGAATTGCCCGATTCGCCGCTACGCCAAGCCTTGGCGGAGATGGTTGCGAGGCATGTCCCGCCGCGCACGGCACCCAAATGAAAAGCGCCCCGTAGGGCGCTTTTTTCATGCTTGCAATCGCAGCAACCGATCAGGAAAACGCTGGTTGCAACTGCGGCAGGAAGGCGCGCGGCGCTTCTTCCACCTTGTCGAACGTGACGACCTCGTAGGCTGTTTCATCTGCCAGCAGCGCGCGCAGCAGCGCGTTGTTCAGGCCGTGGCCCGACTTGTGCGCCGTGTAGGCAGCAATCAGCGGATGGCCCACCACGTACAAATCCCCAATGGCGTCGAGAATCTTGTGGCGGACGAACTCATCGCCGTAGCGCAGTTCATCGTTGTTCAGCATGCGGTGCTCGTCGAGCACGATGGCGTTGTCGAGACTGCCGCCGCGCGCCAGGCCCACTTCGCGCAGCATCTCGAACTCATGCGCAAACCCGAAGGTACGCGCACGGGCGATCTCGCGCGTGTAGCTGGTATCGGCAAAGTCGATTTCGAAAGTCCGGCCGGTCTTGTCGATGGCCGGATGGCGAAACTCGATCGTGAATGCGAGCTTGAAACCGAAATACGGATCGAGGCGGGCGAGCTTGTCGCCCTCACGGATTTCCACCGGCTTGGTCACGCGGATGAAGCGCTTGGCAGCGCCCTGCTCTTCGATGCCTGCCGATTGCAGCAGGAATACAAACGAGGCCGCGCTGCCGTCCATGATGGGAATCTCTTCCTCATCGACGTCGATGTACAGGTTGTCGATGCCCAGGCCGGCACACGCCGACATCAGGTGCTCGACGGTCGACACGCGAGTGCCGTCCTTCTGCAGCACGGAAGCCAGGCGGGTGTCGCCAATGGCGCTGGCGCTGGCGGGAATCTCAACCGCCGGGTCGAGGTCGACACGCGTGAACACGATGCCGGTGCCTGCGGCTGCCGGGCGCAACGTCAACGTCACCTTGCGGCCCGAGTGCAACCCGATGCCGACGGTCTTGACGACGGACTTGATGGTGCGTTGTTTCAACATGGCCGCCCTCAACTCACGAATTCTGTACGATTGTTTTTATCTATGCAGTCTGCATAGGTGATAACCCTAAGCATACCATTTTCACACCCCTGCCTTCAAAACGACTTTTGTATCGGGATGTTAGGGGCCTCCGCATTCTGCTCAACCTTAACGCGCGCGAACGCTCCGCAGATGCCCCATCCGTCTTGTGGCGGCGAGCCTGGCGGGCTGGGCTCCGCCATTTGGTGGGTTTTGGCGTGGCGTCAGAGTATCGCCAAGATCGATTCCGCGTCGCTGACAGCAAACTGCCCCGGCGCCTCCACTTGTAGCGCTGTTACCACACCGTTTTTCACGACCATCGCGTAGCGCTGCGAGCGTACACCCATGCCGCGCTTGGAGAGATCCTGGTCCAGGCCGAGCTTGCGGGTGAACTCCGCGCTGCCATCGGCCAGCATGCGGATCTTGCCGTCGGTGCCTTGCGCTTGCGCCCATGCGCCCATCACGAACGCGTCGTTGACGGACACGCACCAGATCTCGTCGACACCCTTCGCACGCAGCCCGTCATAGTTCGCCACATAGCCCGGCACATGGCGCGCCGAGCAGGTCGGCGTAAAGGCGCCGGGCAAACCAAAGATGACGATCGTCTTGCCTTCGGCCAGATGTTCCACCGAGAAGGCGTTGGGTCCGAGCGCGCAGCCATCCTTCTCCACTTGGAAGAACTCGTAGACCGTCGCATCGGGAAGCGGTTGACCAGGCTGGATCATGATGGTGATGAATCGTTGCGCACTGATACCGCGATCATAGAACGAGACCGCCCGCGTGAGGAGATCACGCGGGCGGTCTTGGGAGACAACCACATCAGGAACATTGCACCACACGCGACACGACGAACGGGCACACCCGCCGGGCGGGCTGAACCCTTCCGGGGAGGCGGCCAGAGGCCAGCCCACCCGGCGGCAACGACTGTGTCCTATTCGTCTACTGCTGTCACGCGCTGTCGACTGTTCAGCGGCAGACCATCACACAACGGCGGTCACGGGAGGGGAGCCGTGAGCCGCACGCGGCGTGGGGTGCCACCGGCAGCCGGACGTGCGCGGGCGCTTTGCCTGACTCAGTCCGCCTGCTTGCGCAGGAATGCCGGAATGTCGTACGTGTCGACGCCCTTTTCCTGCAGTGCTGCCACGTGAGCCGACGCCGACTCACGCGAGCTGCGCCACACGGCGGGGGTGTCGAAGTTGCTGTAGTCCGGCGCGGCCGCCACCGAATGACCCATGGCGCCACCGCCAAAGGCCACCGGCTGGTTATCGGTACCGGTCTTGAGCAACGTCATCGTCTGCTGCTGTTGCTGCTTGTTACGGGCAGCGCGGCCCAGGCCGGTCGCGACCACGGTCACGCGCAGCGCATCGCCCATGGCGTCGTCGTAGACCGTACCGAAGATGACGGTGGCATCTTCCGCGGCATAGCTGCGGATGGTGTTCATCACTTCCTTGGTCTCGGACAGCTTCAGCGAGCGGCTGGCCGTGATGTTGACCAGCACGCCGCGCGCGCCCGACAGGTCCACGCCTTCCAGCAGCGGGCTTGCCACAGCTTGCTCGGCGGCCAGGCGTGCACGGTCGACGCCGGACACGGTGGCCGTGCCCATCATCGCCTTGCCTTGTTCGCCCATCACGGTCTTCACGTCTTCAAAGTCGACGTTCACCAGACCGTCGACGTTGATGATTTCTGCAATGCCGGCCACAGCGTTGTGCAGCACGTCGTCGGCGCACTGGAAGCACTTGTCCATCTCGGCGTCGTCGCCCATGACTTCGAAGAGCTTCTCGTTAAGCACGACGATCAGCGAATCAACGTTGCCTTCGAGTTCGTTGGCACCATGCTCGCCCACCTTCGAGCGGCGTGCGCCCTCAAAGTCGAACGGCTTGGAGACCACGCCCACCGTCAGGATGCCCATTTCCTTGGCGATCTGTGCGACCACCGGGGCCGCGCCCGTGCCCGTGCCGCCGCCCATGCCGGCGGTGATGAAGACCATGTGCGCGCCGCGCAGTGCATCGGCGATCTGTTCACGTGCTTCATCTGCGCAGTGCTTGCCGACTTCTGGCTTGGCACCCGCGCCCAGGCCCGTGCTGCCCAGTTGCAGCACGCGCGATGCGGTCGAGCGCTTGAGCGCCTGCGCATCGGTGTTCATGCAGATGAATTCCACGCCTTGCACGCCGCGGCTGATCATGTGCTGCACGGCGTTACCGCCCGCGCCGCCGACGCCGACCACCTTGATGATGGTGCCGTCCTGCATTTCCGTTTCAATCATGTCGAAGTCCATCGTTGCCTCCAGAAGTGATCAGTCCCAGACGATGCAGCCTCCCCGCCGCAACCCCTGGTTCCTGAACAAAAAACATCAAAACAAGAAACTCAACTTGCTCCCGTTTGTGGACACATCGGGGAGCACATCGCCAATCCTCAGCACACGCGTGCTTAGAAATTGCCGATGAACCATTCCTTCATGCGCGTCCAGATCTGCTTGGCCGATCCCGACTGCACAACCACCTTGCGCCCGCGCATGCGCTGCACACGGCCTTCCTGCAGCAGGCCCATCACCGTGGCGTAACGCGGGCTCTTCACCACCTCGTGCAGGTTGCCGCGGTACTCGGGCACACCTACGCGCACGGGCTTCAAGAACATGTCTTCGCCAAGCTCAACCATGCCGGGCATCATTGCGGTGCCACCGGTGAGGACCACGCCGCTGGAGAGCAATTCCTCGTAACCGGATTCACGCACCACTTGGTGCACGAGCGAGAACAGCTCTTCCACGCGCGGCTCGATCACGGCGGCCAACGCCTGGCGCGAGAGCGTGCGCGGGCCGCGGTCGCCCACGCCCGGCACGTCGATCATCTCGTCCGGATCGGCCAGCACCTGCTTGGCGATGCCGTACTGGACCTTGATGTCCTCGGCGTCCGGTGTCGGCGTGCGCAGGGCCATGGCGACGTCGTTGGTGATCTGGTCACCGGCGATGGGGATCACAGCCGTATGGCGGATCGCGCCTTCGCTGAAGATGGCGATGTCGGTCGTGCCGCTGCCGATGTCGACCAGCACCACACCGAGCTCCTTTTCGTCTTCGGTCAGCACGGCCAAGCTCGATGCCAGCGGCTGCAGAATCAGATCGTGCACTTCCAGCCCGCAGCGGCGCACGCACTTGACGATGTTCTGCGCCGCGCTCACCGCGCCCGTCACGATGTGCACCTTCACCTCGAGGCGGATGCCGCTCATGCCGATCGGCTCGCGCACATCTTCCTGGCCGTCGATGATGAATTCCTGCGTGAGGATGTGCAGGATCTGCTGATCGGTCGGGATGTTGACGGCCTTGGCGGTCTCGATCACGCGCGCCACATCGGTGGAGGTAACTTCCTTGTCCTTGATCGCCACCATGCCGCTCGAATTGAAGCTGCGGATATGGCTGCCGGCGATGCCCGTGAACACCTCGCCGATCTTGCAGTCAGCCATCAGCTCCGCTTCTTCGAGCGCTTTCTGGATCGACTGGACGGTGGCCTCGATGTTGACGACCACGCCCTTCTTCAGCCCCTTCGATTCGGTCTGGCCCATGCCGATGACCTCGTAGGCGCCGTCGGGGCGCAGCTCGGCCACCACCGCCACTACCTTGGAGGTGCCGATATCCAGCCCGACCAGAAGATCCTTGTATTCCTTGCTCATCGCGTTTTCTCTGTGCTTCGCGTTGCTTTGTTGTTGGCCACCGGCTTACCCCCCAGCGTGGCTTTCGGCTTTGCGGCACTGTTGGTGCCATTCGTGGTGCCGGGCAACTTGCCCCCCTTGGCCAGCACCGCAGCCTGCGCATCGGTCAGGAAGCGCACACCCGCCGCCCGAACCGCGAACCCGTTGGGGTAACGCAGATCGGCGTATTCAATCTGACCGCCCCAGCGCTGCGTGACCTGCGGCCACGCACGCACAAAGCGGCGGGCACGCGCGGCCAGCGCGGTGCGATCGTCATCATTCAACTCGCGGCCAAACTCGACGACCGTGCCGTTGGACAACCGCGCGCGCCAGGCGTAGCGGTCGGTGAGCGTCACGCTCACGGGCTCGGTGTTCATCGGCTTGAACCACTCGGTCATGGTTTCCAGCTTGTCGACCACTTCCTGCTCGGTACCGTCGGGGCCGGCCAGCGCCACCAGATCAGCGTCGTCTTCCGCCTCGGCCAGGTTGGCAACGAAGACCTCGCCGTAGGTGTTGACCAGCTTGCCAGAGTCGTTGCCGCCCCACGTGCCCAGCGCTTCGTGCTCCTGCACTTCCACCAGCAGCCCGTTGGGCCACACGCGGCGCACGCTGGCGTGGCGCACCCAGGGCACCGATTCGAAGGCCTGACGCGCGTCGTCCAGGTTCAGCGTGAAGAAGTTGCCGCGCAGCTTGACCAACGCGTTGGCGCGCAGGCTCGGCGCGTTGACGTGGCGCATTTCGCTACCCGCCATCGGCATCACGCGCACCTGCTGCAACTGGAACATCGGACGCTGCATCAGCCAGACCGCCCCCACGCCCAAACCGCCGAGCGCGAGCAGCGCATACAGCGCACTCGCGACGGCGTTGAGGAGACGGGTGTTGTGCCACATAACGTTGTGCTGGCCGGTTCGGCTTACTCAGGTTTCCAATCGGTGCTTGCGTGCAGCTCCAGCGACGCGCTGGCCGCCAGTTGCAACACGAAATCTTCGTAGCTGATGCCCGCAGCGCGCGCGCCCATTGGCACCAGCGAATGGCCGGTCATGCCCGGCGACGTGTTCATCTCCAGCAGGAACGGCGCGTTATCAGCCTTGCGCAACATGATGTCGGCGCGGCCCCAGCCGCGGCAGCCCAGCCCGCGGTACGCCTGCACGACCAGCGACTGCACCTTGGCGGCCACGTCAGCCGGAATCGGTGCCGGGCACTCGTAGCGCGTGTCGTCGGTGAAGTACTTGTTCTGGTAGTCGTAGTTGGCCTGCGGCGCGACGATGCGGATGAGCGGCAGCGCGGTCGCGCTCTCGCCTTCGCCGATCACGGGGCAGGTCAGCTCGTCGCCGTCGATGAACTGCTCGGCCATCACGTCACGGTCCAGGCGCGCGGCCTTTTCGTAGGCGGCGGGTAGTTCGGCAGCGCTCGTGACCTTGGTCAGGCCGATCGACGACCCTTCGCGCGCCGGCTTGACGATTAACGGCAGGCCCAGGCGGTCGGCCACGGCTTGCCAGTCGGTGTCGGCCTTGAGCATGACGAAGTCGGGCGTGGGCAGGCCATGGGTCTGCCATTGGCGCTTGGTGGCTTCCTTGTCCATCGCCAGCGCAGACGCGAGTACGCCACTGCCGGTATAGGGAATGCCGAACTGCTCGAGCAGCCCCTGGATCGTGCCGTCTTCACCAAAGCGGCCATGCAGCGAAATCACCACGCGGTCAAAACCCTGCGTGGCAAGCTCGGCCACCGGCTGCAGGCCCGGATCAAACGGATGCGCATCCACGCCGCGCGAACGCAGCGCGGCCAGCACGCCGTTGCCCGACAGCAGAGAAATCTCCCGCTCGGCCGAGCGGCCACCCAGCAGCACGCCGACCTTGCCGAGGGACTTCGGATCAACCGTCGGATGCGGAACGAACGGACCGGTGCTCATGCTGCTGCCCCCGCCGAAATGCCGTGAGTCATCACTGCTCCCGAGTGTCGGGGGCCGGCGTCATTCGCGGCCGTGCGCATCCCCACTACGTGGGGCCCCTGCTTACTGCTCATGCCGCCCCTCCATTCAGATCAACCACATTCGAGGTGCGCACTTCAGCCTGCCGCGCAACCACCTGACCCGGCACTTGCCCGATCGTCCCTGCACCCATGGTGATGACCACGTCGTTGTCCTGCGCCACATCCAGGATGGCTTGTGGCATGTCTTCAATCTGTTCCACGAACACCGGCTCGATCTTGTTGGCCACGCGCAGCGCGCGGGTGAGTGCACGACCGTCGGCTGCCACGATAGGCGGTTCGCCGGCGGCGTACACCTCGGCCAGCAGCAGTGCGTCGACGGTGCCGAGCACCTTCACGAAATCTTCAAAGCAATCGCGCGTGCGCGTGTAGCGGTGCGGCTGGAACGACAGCACGAGGCGACGATCCGGGAACGCGCCGCGTGCGGCAGCCAGCGTGGCAGCCATCTCGACCGGGTGGTGGCCGTAGTCGTCGATGAGCGTGAAGCGGCCCTTGCCGTCGGCGGTCGGCACTTCGCCGTAACGCTGGAAGCGGCGGCCCACGCCGTTGAATTCGGCCAGCGCCTTGACGATCGCCTCGTCCGGCACTTCCAGTTCCGTAGCGATGGCGATGGCGGCCAGCGCGTTCTGCACGTTGTGCAGGCCCGGCAGGTTCAGCGTGATCGACAGCGGCGGCTCGGCATGGCCGTTGAGCTGGCGGATGACGGTGAACTCCATGCGGCCATCCACGGCGCGTGCATTGACGGCGCGCACCTGCGCATCTTCGGCAAAACCGTAGCGCACGACGGGCTTCGAGACGAACGGCAGGATCTCGCGCACGTTCGGGTCATCCACGCACAGCACGGCAATGCCGTAGAACGGCAAGCGCTGCGTAAACTCGATGAACGCCTGCTTCAGGCGCGAGAAATCGTGCCCGTAGGTCTCCATGTGATCCGCATCGATATTGGTGATGACCTCGATCACGGGGAACAGGTTGAGGAACGATGCGTCGGACTCATCCGCCTCGGCGACGATGAAGTCGCCCGTGCCCAGCCGCGCGTTGGCGCCAGCGGAATTCAGGCGACCACCGATCACGAAGGTCGGGTCCAGGCCGCCTTCGGCCAGTACAGAGGCGACCAGGCTGGTGGTCGTCGTCTTGCCGTGCGTGCCGGCAATGGCGATGCCCTGCTTCAGGCGCATCAGCTCGGCCAGCATGACCGCACGCGGCACGATGGGGATGCGCTTGGCGCGCGCGGCCAACACTTCCGGGTTGTCACCGCGCACGGCGGTGGACACGACCACCGCATTGGCGCCGATCACGTGTTCCGGCGCGTGGCCCTGCATGACGGTCGCGCCCAGCGAAGCGAGACGCTGCGTCGCCGCGCTCGTTCCCAAATCCGAGCCCGTCACGCGGTAGCCCAGATTCAGCAGCACCTCGGCGATGCCGCTCATGCCGGCGCCGCCGATGCCCACGAAATGGATGTTCTTAACGATGTGCTTCATCAGTCGATTCCTTCCCTATGCCCGTGCCACCGCAACACACACGTCGGCGACACGCTCGGCCGCTTCCGGCCTTGCCTGTTCACGTGCTTTAGCCGCCATATCGGCTAATTGGGCACGCGTCAGGGACGCGAGTGTATCTGCCAACGAGGCCGGACCCAGTTCCGGCTGAGGCACCAACAAGGCCGCGCCGCGTTCGGACAGGAAGCGCGCGTTGGTGGTCTGGTGGTCGTCCACCGCATGCGGGAACGGCACGAACAACGCCGCGACACCCGCCGCGGCCACTTCAGAAACAGTCATTGCGCCTGCGCGGCAGATCACCAGATCGGCATGCGCATACGCTGCGGCCATGTCGTCGATGAAGGGCACGGCCTGCGCGTGCGTGTCATCAATGCCGGCGGCGGCGTAGTTGGCGCGCAGCGTGTCGATCTGCTTGGCACCGGCCTGGTGGATGACGATCGGGCGCGTATCGGCGGGCAACAGCGCCAGCGCCTTGGGCACCACGTCGTTCAGCGCGGCGGCGCCCAGACTGCCGCCCACCACCAGCACGCGCAACGGGCCGGTGCGCTCGGCATAGCGTGCTTGCGGCGACGGCAGCGTCGCCAGATCCGCGCGGATCGGGTTACCGACCCACTCGGCGCTGGCCAGCGCATTCGGGAATGCACACAGCACGCGATCAGCCACGCGCGCGAGCACGCGGTTGGCAAGACCAGCAATCGAATTCTGTTCGTGCAGCACCAGCGGGCGACCGAGCAGCACGCTCATCATGCCGCCAGGGAAGGTGATATAGCCGCCCATGCCCAGCACCACGTTCGGACGCACGCGACGCACCACGCCCAGGCTTTGCCAGAACGCCCGCAGCAGATTGAGCGGCAGCAGGAACTTGGTGACGAGGCCCTTGCCGCGCAAACCACCAAACTGCACCGACTCCAGCGGGAAACCGTGCTTGGGCACGAGTTGGCCTTCCATGCCATTCGCGTTGCCGAGCCAGACCACCTTCCAGCCGCGCGCGGCCAGCAGCTTGGCCACCGACAGCGCGGGGAAGATGTGGCCACCGGTACCGCCGGCCATGACGAGAAGGGTGCGCGGCGCGTTGGCCGTCATACCTTGCCCCCTCGCATCAGCACGCGGTTCTCATAGTCGATACGCAGCAGCAGCGCGATCGCCACACAGTTCATCAAAATGCCCGAGCCACCGTAGCTGACCATTGGCAGCGTCAGGCCCTTGGTCGGCAGCAACCCAAGGTTCACACCCATGTTGATGAAGGCCTGCCAGCCGATCCAGATGCCCAGACCCTTGGCGACCAAGCCAGCGAACGTACGGTCGAGCTGCAGCGCAGTGCGGCCGATCTCGAACGCGCGGCGCACCATCCAATAGAACAGCAGGATCACGATCAGCACGCCGATGAAGCCAAGCTCCTCGCCGATCACAGCGAGGATGAAGTCGGTATGGGCTTCTGGCAGGTAGTGCAGCTTTTCGATGCTGCCGCCCAGGCCAACGCCGGTCCACTCACCGCGGCCGAAGGCGATGAGCGAGTGCGTGAGCTGGTACGCCTTGCCCTGTGCGTATTCCTCTTGCCACGGATTCAGGTACGCGAAGATCCGCTCACGCCGCCAGGGCGACAGCAGAACCAGCAGCGAGAACGTCGATACCGCCGTCAGCACCAGCCCGCCGAACAGCTTGCCGTTGACGCCGCCCAGGAACAGGATGCCCATCGCCACGGCCGCGATGACCAGGAACGCGCCCATGTCGGGCTCCAGCAGCAGCAGCGCCCCAACAAACGCCACCGCCACGCCCATCGGCAGGAAGCCCTTGCGCACGCTCTGCATCCAGTCCTGCTTGCGCACGGTGTAATTGGCCGCGTACAGCACCACGGCCAGCTTCATCAACTCCGACGGCTGGAAGTTCATGACGCCCAACGGCAGCCAGCGGCGCGCGCCGTTCACGCCCTTGCCCACGTGCGGGATCAGCACCACGATCAGCATCACCAGCGCGATGATGAACAGCTTGGGCGCGTACTTATCCCAAAACTTGACCGGAATCTGGAAGGCCACGACGGCACCCACCACGCCAATCACCAGGGAGAAGATGTGGCGCGTCAGGAAGTGCCCGTTGCTGTAGTTGGCGTACTTGGGCGAATCAGGCAGCGCGATCGACGCCGAATACACCATCACCAAGCCGAGGCCGAGCAGCACGATCGCCACCCACATCAGCGGCTGGTCGTACTCCATCATCTTGGAGCGTGTGGGCTTGACGCCCGAGACGGCATCGCGCAGGCCGCCCCACGCGTTGCCGATGGTCGCGCCGATGAAGCCACTGCGCTTGATCTGGGTGTCGCTCATAGGAGGACTCCTCGGTCGGCGGCGAGTGCCACCACGGCTTCGTGGAAGACCTGCGCGCGATGTTCGTAGTTACGGAACATATCGAAGCTCGCGCACGCCGGCGAGAGCAGCACGGCATCGCCCGGTTGCGCGCGATCGGCGGCTTCCAACACGGCGGCTTCCAGCGTCGGGGCGTCAACCAGCGTGACACCGGTATTGGCCAGCGCTTCGCGGATCAGCGGTGCATCGCGCCCGATCAGCACCACGGCGCGCGCGTATTGCGCGACCGGCTCGGCCAGCGGTGAAAAGTCCTGGCCCTTGCCCTCGCCTCCAGCGATCAGCACCACATGCTTGGACAGGCCCGACAGCGCCGCCACCGTCGCGCCGACGTTGGTGCCCTTGCTGTCGTCAAAGAATTCGATGTCATCAAACGCGGCGATCAGCTCGACGCGGTGCGGCTCGCCGGCATAGTCGCGCAGACCGTGCAGCAGCGCGCTCACCGGAAGGCCGATGGCGCGGCACAGTGCCAGCGCGGCCATCGCGTTGGTGGCGTTGTGCAAGCCGCGAATGCGTAGCGCGTCGGCGGGCATCAGGCGTTTCAGACGCACCGGCACCGGCGCGGCGGGCGTGGTATCGCCCTTCTTTCGGCGGACCGGCTTTGTCGGCAGATCATCCTCATCGGCTTCTGCCAGCACGATCCACGGCATACCGCCTTCACGTAGCAGGCCGAGCGCGTCAGGCGTGGCCGGCTCGTCCGTGCCGAACGTCACATCGCCGCCCTTGCTCGCGAAGGCCATCACACCGGCGTCCTGACGGTTCAGCACGCGCACGGTGCTGGCGCCGAAGATGCGGCCTTTGGCAGCCGCGTAGGCTTCCATCGTGCCGTGCCAGTCGAGGTGATCCTGCGTGATGTTCAGGATGGTGGCGGCGTCGGCATCCAGCGTATGCGTGGTTTCCAACTGGAAGCTGGAAAGCTCCAGCACCCACACGTCCGGCAGCGTGCCGGCGTCAACACACTCGGTGAGCTTGTCCAGCGCCGACGGGCTGATATTGCCCGCCACGCCAACGGTCTTGCCGGCGCGCTCAGCCAAAGCGCCGGTGAGCGCGGTGGTGGTCGTCTTGCCGTTGGTACCGGTGATGGCTAGCACTCGCGGTGCGTAGCCCTGCGCGGACTTGAGGCCGGCGAGTGCGCGAGCAAACAGTTCGATCTCGCCCCACACCGGCACAGCGCGCTCTTTAGCGGCGGCCAGCAGCGCAGCGACGTTGGCGTCCAGCGGCGACAGGCCGGGGCTGATCGCCACCAGCGTCACGCCTTCCAGCAGCGACATGGCAAACGGGCCGCTCACGAATTCCGCATCCGGCACATGCGCACGCAGCGTCGGCAGGTTGGCGGGCGCCTCGCGCGTGTCAGCCACGCGCACGCGTGCACCGTGGCGTGCGCACCAGCGCGCCATCGCCAGGCCGGATTCGCCCAGACCGAGCACCAGCACAAACGGCGATTCCTGCTCGCCGAACATGCGCGGCTCCTGCACGGTCTCGGCGGCGGGCATCGACTCAGTAGAGTCGAACGTGGCGGCCACAGCTTCCACGTCCGCACCCACGACGGACTCAGCCGCCGCTTCCGTCAGCGTCGGTTCCATGTCGTCGGGATGGGCGATGGGTTCGGTCATGTCCGTGCTCATCGCAGCTTCAGGGTCGACAGGCCAATCAGCACCAGCAGCATGGTGATGATCCAGAAGCGCACGACCACCTGCGTCTCCTTCCAGCCGGAGAGCTCAAAGTGATGGTGCAGCGGCGCCATGCGGAAGAGGCGTCGGCCCTCGCCGTAACGCTTCTTGGTGAACTTGAACCAAGTCACCTGCAGCATCACCGAGAGCGTCTCGACCACGAAGATGCCGCCCATGATGAACAGAACGATCTCCTGGCGCACGATTACCGCGATGGTGCCGAGCGCGCCGCCCAGCGCCAGCGCGCCGACGTCACCCATGAACACCTGTGCCGGATGTGCGTTGAACCACAGGAAGGCAAGCCCCGCCCCGGCCATCGCCGAGCAGAAGATCAGCAGTTCGCCCGCGCCCGGAATGTGCGGGAACAGCAGGTACTTGCTGTAGACGGCGCTACCCATCACATAGGCAAAGATGCCCAGCGCGCTGCCCACCAGTACCACCGGCATGATGACGAGACCATCAAGGCCGTCGGTCAGGTTCACCGCGTTGCTGGAACCGACGATCACGAGGTACGTCAGGATGATGAAACCGAACACGCCCAGCGGGTAGCTGATCTCTTTGAAGAACGGCACGATCAGGTGCGACTTGGCTGGCAGGTTCAGCGAGAAGCCGCTGCGCACCCAATCCAGGAAGAGTTCAAGCACGCGCATGTTGCTGGTCTCGGATACCGAGAACGCCAGGTACGCGGCAGCAAACAGGCCGATCACGGTCTGCCAGAAGAACTTCTCGCGCGAGGACATGCCTTTCGGGTCACGATGCACGACCTTGCGATAGTCATCCACCCAGCCGATGGCGCCGTAGCCGAGGGTGACCAGCAGCACGATCCAGATGAAGCGGTTGCCCCAGTCCGCCCACAGCAGCGTCGACACAGCAATGCCGATGAGCACCAGCACGCCACCCATGGTGGGCGTGCCGGCCTTGACCAGGTGGGTCTGCGGGCCATAGCTGCGCACAGCCTGGCCAACCTTCATTTCCGTCAGGCGACGGATCACCCACGGCCCGAACCCAAGGCCGATCACCAGTGCCGTGAGGGATGCCATCACGGCCCGGAACGTCAGATAGTTGAAGACGCGCAGGAAGCCGTAGTCGTTCTGCAGCCATTGCGCCAATGCCAATAACATGGGTTCTTGCTTCCCTTAATGCTTCTGTTGCGTGGTGGAATCGGCCGGCGATGCTGCAGCCGGGTCTTTCAAGACCAGCGCTTCGACAATGCGTTCCATCCGCATGAAGCGCGAGCCCTTCACCAATACCGTCGCGCCCGGCGCAATGTCCGGCACGCCTTGTTCAATCAATGCTTCGGCGGATGCGAAATGCCGCGCACCGGCGCCAAACGCATCCACCGTGTGTTTCGCCAGTTCGCCCGTCGCCAGCACGGCATCGATGCCGTGCTCGCGCGCATACGCGCCAATCTCTTCGTGGAATGCCGGGCCTTGCGAACCAACCTCGCCCATGTCACCCAGCACCAGCCAGCGCGGTGCCGGCAGTGTGACCAGCGCATCGATGGCGGCGCGCATGGAGTCGGGATTCGCGTTGTACGTGTCGTCGATGACGAGACCGCCGCGGGCGCCCGGCTTGCGCTGCAGCCGGCCCTTGACCGGCGCGAAGTGGCTCAGCGCCTGCGCGATCACGTCCGGTGCCACGCCCGCTGCCAGTGCACATGCCGTGGCGGCCAGCGCATTGCGCGCGTTGTGCACGCCAAGCAGCGGCAGCGTGAAGGCGAAGTGTTGACCCGGCGCTTGCACATCCATGTGCTGACCGTCTGCGGTGTCGGTCACCACACCGGTCACCGCGCCCGCTTCGATACCGAAATCGAGCACGCGGCGCGATCCTGCTGCCGCTTGCCACACGGGAGCGTATTCACCACCGTTGGCCGCATCACGCGGGAACACCGCCACGCCATCGGCCGGCAACGCGGCCAACACGGCGGCATGTTCTTCCGCCACCGCTTCCACGCTGACCATGAACTCCTGGTGCTCGCGCTGCGCGTTGTTGATCATCGCCACGGTCGGCTGTGCAATGACCGCCAGCACAGCCGTCTCGCCCGGATGGTTCATGCCGAGCTCAAGCACAGCCAGCTTGTGCTGCGCGTTCAGGCGGAACAGCGTGAGCGGCAAGCCAATGTCGTTGTTGAAGTTGCCAGCGGTCGCAAGGCGGGCG
>RepKanNP_Acetate_BrdU_F21BDRAFT_1000159_pt1 | contig 35190 bp, 28 predicted proteins | sample RepKananBrdUF21B_FD_10624 | JGI IMG/M metagenome (IMG submission 10624)
GCAGCGGGTAGTTAGCAGGAACAGGCAGGCGCGCGGTCATCGACACCCGCGCGCCTGCCGCTGACCTGCGGGGCAATGACTTCGCAGGCAAATACAAGAGAAGAGGAGACAGGGCCATGCGCCAATCACACACGCTGTCGCGTGACGGCGGGTGTCTGCCTGTTGCCATTGATTCCTGATCAGGGATCGCCATCGCCACGCCTTTCTTTTCCTTTGGGATGTCCGCTTGCACACCCAGGGCACGGCGAAAGAGAAAAACCAGGGAGACACGCTGTGCATTCAAGCACTCGCCATCTGTGCCAAGCCGCACCCCGCGCGAGCGGTGTGGTGTTGGCGCTCGCCGCTGCCGGGCTGCATTCGCCGGCATTGGCCGAGGACCGGATCATTGCCGTGGCCTTGCCAACGGCCGAGGTCGTTGGCTCGACGCCGATCGACAGCATTGGCGTCCCGCTGTCGCAGTTTCCGGCCAACGCGCAGCGCATCAGCGCAAAGGACATCCGCGAGCAACGCAGCTCGAATCTGGCAGACGCGCTGAACGACAACCTTGGCCAGGTCAGCGTCAGCAACGGATCCGGCAACCCGTACCAGAACGACGTCAACTACCGTGGGTTCCAGGTGTCGTCGCTGCTGGGCGTGCCGATCGGAGTATCGGTCTACTTTGACGGCGTGCGGATGAACGAGCCCTTCGGTTCGATCGTGAATTGGGATCTCATTCCTATGAACGCGATGTCCAGCGTCAACATCCTGCCGGGCTCTAACCCGATGTTCGGGCTCAATACCCTGGGCGGGGCACTCGTCGTCAATACGAAGAATGGAAAGGACTACCCTGGAACGTCGATCGACGTGCTTGGCGGATCGTTCGGCCGCAAAGCCGTGAGCTTCGAGACCGGCGGTGTCGACGAGGCGCACAACCTCGACTATTTCGCGGCCGGCAACTTCGATAAGCAGGACGGCTTTCGCGACCACTCTGGTTCGGAGGTCAAGCAACTGTTCGGCAAGGCACGGTGGCGCGGCAATGAAGGCGCGACCCAACTGGAGCTGTCTGCGGCGCTGGCGGACACGTCGCTGAACGGCACGCAGTCGCTGCCAGCAGACATGATGTCGAACCGCAGCGCCGCCTATACCTGGCCGGACACCATCTCAAACCGGATGGCGCTGCTGAACCTGAAAGGCAGCCATTGGCTGAACGACAACAATCAGCTTGCCGGCAGCCTCTACTACCGCAAAGCCAACCTGCACAACGTCAACAGCAACGCGCAGTTGGACGACGGCTGTTTCAACGACGATGGCTCGCTGGCAACGACCACGGCCCGCGGCGCCACCACCTACAAATGCGCGAACAAGGCGCCGAATGGCACCGCCGTGAATTCCGTGACGGGTGCCAGAGCGCTGGCGCTGGGCTATGGCCGCTGGACCAGTTCCATCAATACCAGCCTGGTCGATTCCGCCACGCATGAGGACACGGTGGGCTCGTCCCTCCAGTGGTCGAATTTCGATAACCTGGCAGGGCACAAGAACGCGTTCACGCTGGGCGGCGCGTTTGACCATTCGCGCATCACCTATGACCAGACCACCTACCTGGCCCGGTTGATCAACTACCAGACGGTGGTGATCCCCAATCAGGAATACGGCTTCACCGCCAATGGGTTGGCACCGTCCGCATCGAACCCCGCGTCGTTTACCGGCAGCAACGTCATCGGGGCGGTGAACCTGACGTCCAACGTCAACAACTTCAGCGCGTACTTCACCGATACGTTCAGCGTGACGGAAAAGCTGAGCGTGACCGCGTCCGGCAGCTTCAACTACACCGTGCTCAACCAGGGCGGTGCAAACCGCAAATTCCTGAACGAAGACGGCGGCTACACCTGGACGGACAGCATATCGGGCACGTCGTACTACAACCCCGACTACCTGGGCGCTTATCGGTATGCGAACTCGGGGTCGGGTGTCGCATCCAGCCCGAATGGCGTTCCGGCGGGGTCGGTGGCGGGGCCGGAAACCAACGGCCTTGCCGGTTCGCACCACTATCAACGGTTCAACCCGGCACTGGGGTTCAACTACGACCTTGGCAAAGGGCAGGGCATCTTCGGCAGCTACAGCGAATCGATGCGGGCCCCGACCTCGATCGAGCTCTCGTGCGCCGATCCGAACAGCCCGTGTTCGCTGCCTACCGGCTTCAATGGCGACCCTGACCTGAAGGCCGTGGTGGCTAAAACCATCGAGTTCGGCGGGCGTGGAAAGGTGGGCAAGTCCACCTACTGGAGCGCGTCAGTCTACGACTCGCGGCTCAGCAACGACATCCAGTTCATTGCCACGTCGAACACGTACGGCTACTTCGCCAACGTTGGCAAGACCGAACGGCGTGGTTTCGAGGTGGGCGCCAGCACGACGATCGACAAGTTGAGCCTGTCGGCCAACTTCGGCTACGTCGATGCGATCTACAAGTCGGCATTCACCACCGCCAGCGGACAGAACGTGGTCAGCGGCAACAAGATCCCCGGCATCCCCGCCAAGACGCTCAAGCTGGGGGCGTCGTATGCGTTCAGCCCCAGCTTCTCGGTGGGCGGGAACGTGATGCTGGTCAGCAAGCAATTTGCCCATGGCAACGAAAGCAATGCGGACCCGAATGGCGTGGTGGCTGGCTACGGTCTCGTCAATCTGAACGTGCACTACAAGCCGATGAAGAACCTCGAGATTTCGGCCTACATCAACAACGTGTTCAACAAGCGCTACTCCACGTATGGCCTGTCGGGCACCACGAGCATCTACACGCTGGCGACGCAGCAGTTCATGACGCCAGCACCCCCGCGTGCGGTCTGGATTGGACTGACCTACTCGTTTGGCGGCAAGGCTTCCAGCGCGGACAAGGACTGAACGCATTGAAGAAGACACGATCATGAAAACACGCACGTACACCGTTCAGATAGCCACGTTGATCTGCGTAGGCTTGCTGTCCACTGTCCAAGCCGTTGCAGAGGTGCCCGATCCCGTCGCCTATGTCACGAACCAAGGGGGTGGCGTGACCATGCTGAATGCCCGCACGCTCAAGCCCGTTGCCGAGATTGCCGTGGGCAAGGACCCGCGCGGGCTTGCCGTAACTCCGGATGGCCGCTGGTTGCTGACGGCCAATCAGGGCAGCGCGGACGTGTCCGTGGTCGATACCGGCACGCGCAAGGAAATCAAGCGCATCGCGGTCGGCCGGAATGTGGAGTTCATGCGTATCTCGCCAGATGGCCTCCGGGCGTTCGTGACCTACGAGCCCTCGTCGGAAGGCGGGCCGCCTGGCAAGAGCGATCAGGCGAAGAAAGACGACAAGGATGACGCCCCGGCCGAAGTGGCCATCATCGATCTCAGTCAATGGGCCGTCGTTGGCCGTATCAAGGCGGCGCAGGAAACAGAGGCCATCGAGTTCTCGCCGGACGGCAAGTTGCTGCTGGTGGCCAACGAGGGCGACAACACGGTCGGCGTGTACGACTTGTCTACGCTCAAGCAGATGCAGTCGGTGGATGTCTCATCGTTCGGCAATCGGCCGCGCGGCATCAAGATCGCGCCGGATGGCAAAACCTACGTGGTGACGCTGGAAAACTCGAACAACCTGCTGTTGCTCGATGCCGGCTTCAAGCCGATCCGGGCGGTGCCGACCGGGCAGGGCCCTTATGGTGTGGCGTTCGATCGCGAGGGCCGATACCTCTGGGTGGCGGCCAGCCGTGCGGATCAGCTGCAGGTGTTCGATGCGCGCACCTTTGCGCCGGTGGCCGCCATTCCGGTCGGCAAACGCTGCTGGCACTTCAGCTTCACGCCCGATGCACAGAAGCTACTGCTGGCCTGCGGCCGATCGAACAGCGTGCAGGTGATCGACCCGCAGAAGTGCGAGGTCGTCGATACGCTCCCCGGCTACAAGCTGCCATGGGGTGTGGTGACCTATCCAACCTCGGTCGGAAGCCTCGATGCGCCGCGCTAACCGACCCGCTGGCCCGCTGATGCGAGGCGCTGCCACAACCTATGCGGGCCTCCAGATCACATTGCATTGGGCCAGCGCCTTGCTGCTGTTCGCGCTGTTTCCACTGGGCTACTACATGACCAGTCTGGCGAAGGGTGCCCCTGGAAAAGCGGCGTTGGTGAATCTGCATAAGTCGCTCGGGTTGACGGCCGCACTGGTGATTGCGTGGCGCGTGATCGCGCGCATGCGCCAGTCCACACCGCCACCGATTCCCGGCCTGCATTGTTGGGAGACGGAGCTGGCGCGCATCACCCACCGTCTGCTTTACATGTGCATGGTCGTGATGCCGCTCTCCGGCTACCTGGGCTCTTCGTTCAACCAGTACGGAACACGCTTCTGGGGTGTGCCGCTGCCGCGCTGGGGTTGGGTCGATAGCGCACTGCAGCACCTGTTCACCACGCTGCATGGCATGACTGCCTATCTGCTGCTCGGTTTGGTTGTGTTCCACGTTTCTGGGGTGATCAAGCATCAGTGGTTCGATGCGCAGCGCTGCGTGCAGCGCATGTTGCCCGGTCGTGGCGCCCCCACCCTGTAGGCCGAGGTATCGATGAAGAACCCTGGTTCGGTTGCGCTGTTCCATTTCGCAACAGAACACACGATGTGTTCCGGTATGGCACGCACCGTGGCGGTTCGCCCCGTGTGAAACCGCAGTTTCACGGCGTTTTCCGATGGCACGGGATTTGCCCTGGGTCCCTCCGGTGTGACATCACACTGCCAGACCCGGACCATAAAGACAGAGGTAGAGGAGATAAGAATGAGGACACTACGAGTGATTGCACTTGCGGCTGCCATGGCGGCAGCAAGTGTTGCCGTGCACGCGGCAACGCCCCCCGTCACCGACGCCATGATCGACAACGACGCCAAATCGGCGGGCGACGTGCTGACCTGGGGCATGGGCACGCAAGGGCAGCGCTTTTCGACGCTCACCAAGATCAACACGAAGAACGTCAGCCAGCTCGTGCCGGCCTGGTCGTTCTCGTTTGGCGGTGAGAAGCAGCGCGGGCAGGAAGCCCAGCCGCTGATCTACAACGGCAAGATGTTCGTCACGGCGTCGTACTCGCGCATCTACGCGATCGACCTGAAGACCGGCAAGAAGCTCTGGAAGTACGAGCAGCGCCTGCCCGAAGGCATCATGCCCTGCTGCGACGTCGTCAACCGCGGCGCGGCGCTGTATGACAACCTGGTCATCTTCTCCACGCTCGATGCACAGTTGATCGCGCTCAACCAGGACACCGGCAAGATCGTCTGGAAAGAGAAGATCGACGATTACGCCGCAGGGTACTCAAGCACCGCCGCACCGTTGATCGTCAAAGGCATGGTGCTGACCGGCGTATCAGGCGGCGAGTTCGGCGTGGTGGGCCGTGTGGAAGCGCGCGATGCCAAGACCGGCAACCTGATCTGGACCCGTCCGACCGTCGAAGGCCACATGGGCTACAAGTACGACAAAGACGGCAACAAGACCGAGAACGGCATGACCGGCACGCTCAACGCGAGTTGGCCCGGCGAGACGTGGAAGACCGGTGGCGCATCGACGTGGCTGGGCGGCACGTACGACGCACAGACCGGCCTGGCCTACTTCGGTACCGGCAACCCGGGGCCGTGGAACAGCCACATCCGCAAGGGCGACAACCTGTATTCGTCGTCGACGCTGGCCATCGACCCGAACACCGGCAAGATCGTCTGGCACTACCAGAACACCCCGAACGACGGCTGGGATTTCGACGGCGTGAACGAGTTCGTCACGTTCGACATGGACGGCAAGCGCGTGGGCGGCAAGGCTGATCGCAACGGCTTCTTCTATGTGAACGACGCGAAGACCGGCAAGCTGCTCAACGCGTTCCCGTTCGTGAAGGTCAACTGGGCCACCAGCATTGACCTCAAGACCGGCCGGCCGAACTACGCACCGGACCACCGTCCGGGCGACCCGTCCGAGGCTACAGGTGAGGACAAGAAGGGCAAGTCGGTGTTTGCCGAGCCGGGCTTCCTGGGCGGCAAGAACCAGATGCCCATGGCGTATAGCCCGCAGACCGGCCTGTTCTACGTGCCTGCCAACGAGTGGGGCATGGACATCTGGAACGAGCCGATCAGCTACAAAAAGGGCGCCGCTTACCTGGGTGCCGGCTTCACCATCAAGCCGCTCAATGAGGATTACATCGGCGCCCTGCGCGCGATCAATCCGAAGACCGGCAAGATCGAGTGGCAGATCAAGAACAACGCGCCGCTGTGGGGTGGTGTGATGACCACCGCCGGCGGCCTGGTGTTCTGGGGCACGCCCGAGGGCTACCTGAAGGCGGCCGATGCCAAGACCGGCAAGGAACTGTGGGAATTCCAGACCGGCAGCGGCATCGTCGCGCCGCCGGTCACCTGGGAAGACAACGGCGAGCAGTTCGTCGCCGTCGTGTCGGGCTGGGGTGGCGCCGTGCCGCTGTGGGGCGGTGAGGTGGCCAAGCGCGTGAATTTCCTGGAGCAGGGCGGTTCGGTCTGGGTGTTCAAGCTGCACAAGAACTAAGCGAGTCCGCGGTGTGCTGTGCGCTCCCAACAGTGCACAGCGCAGCGCGGCCGATTTACAGCGTCATGGAGTTGAGAACGTGATGATGCGCAATGGAGTTGTTTCGCTGTTGGCCCTTGCGTCAACAGCATTCTGCGCGGCTGGTGCGCATGCCGCCCCCGATATGCAGGCCCTGGCTGACAAGAGCGGCTGCTTCTCGTGCCACAGCGTGCAGACCAAGATTGTCGGGCCGGCCTTCGTCGATGTGGCTGCGAAATACAAGGGCGACGCAGACGCGCCCGCCAAGCTGGCCAAGAAGGTACGTGAAGGCGGCAAGGGTGTGTGGGGCCGCATTCCGATGCCGCCGCACCCCAACCTCAATGAAGACGAGGCGAAGCAACTGGTGGCCTGGGTGCTGAGCGCAGGCTCCTGATTTTCTGCGTTGCTTGCGAAGGAAGAGGGCCGGCATTGTCCGGCCCTTCTTCATGGCTACCCGCTATGACGGTGTGAGGTGGCGCGAATTGGCATCGGTCCGGAACACGATGGGCACTTCGCCGGTGCGGGTGTCGCGCATCTTCCCGAAGCCGTTCATCGCAGCCATCCGGCCTTGCAGCACGACGGTCTGCAAGGTCCCGTGATCGGGCGAGCGGCCGCATGCCGGGTCGGCGCGTGTGGCATCGCCGGTTAGCAGATAGGCCTGGCAGCGGCAACCGCCGGCATCTTGCTCACGCGATTCGCACGACTGGCACGGCTCGGGCATCCAATGCGTGCCACGGAAGCGCTGGAAGGCATCGCTGGTCTGCCAGATCTCGCGCAGCGGCTGGTTGAGGACGTTGGGCAACTCCAAGCCCGGCAGCATGCGCGCCGAATGGCATGGCAGGGCCATACCATCGGGCGCGATGCCAAGGAATGTCGTGCCCCAGCCGTTCATGCACTTCTTGGCACGGTCTTCGAAATAATCCGGCACCACGTAGAGTAGTTGACAGCGTTTGCCGATGCGAGTGCGGTACTCGTTCACCACGGCTTCGGCGTCGCGCAGCTGCTCGAACGTCGGCATCAGCGCCAGGCGGTTCTCCCATGCCCAGCCGTAGTACTGCGTGTTGGCGAGTTCCAGGTACTCGGCGCCAATCTCCAGCGCCATGTCGATGATGGCGCCCACGTGCGGCAGGTTGTGCCGGTGCATCACGCAGTTCATCACCATCGGATAGCCGTGCGCCTTGATCAGGTCGGCCACGCGGCGCTTGAGATCAAAGGTGCGCGTGCTCGACAGGAAGTCGTTCAGCTCGCGTGTGGAATCCTGGAACGACAGTTGGATGTGGTCGAGCCCAGCGGCACGCAATGCGCCGAGCCGTTCATCGGTCAGGCCCACGCCCGAGGTCACCAGATTGACGTAGAACCCGAGCTTGTGCGCGTGCGACACCAGCGTTTCGAGGTCCTTGCGCATCAGCGGTTCGCCACCGGATAGGCCGAGCTGCACCGCGCCCAGCGCCCGTGCTTGCGTGAAGACATCGCACCATTGCTCGGTGGTGAGTTCCCGATCGTGCTGCGTGTAGTCGACCGGGTTCGAGCAGAACGGACAATGCAGCGGGCAGCGATAGGTCAACTCCGCCAGCAGCCAGAGCGGCGGGCCCGGGAGCGGAGGCGGCGCAGCCTCAAACGAGCCAGCCGCGTTCGAATGCATGTTTGACAAAGGCGTGGACCTCCGGCGCGATGCCCTGCACGCCAAAGGCGGACTGCAGATCATCGATCAGCATGTCGAGGGTATGGGCGCCGTCGCAGCGCTGCAGGATCGCGGCGGCGCTGTCGTTGAGCGTGACCATGCCCTCGGGGTAGAGCAGCACCCAGCTCTGCTGCATGTCTTCCCACTGCAGCCGGAAGGTCCGGTGTAGCGTGGGGTGGCTGGGATCAGGCAGGGATGGCGTCATGAGCGTGGGCCTGTTGAATGGCATCGAGCATCGACCAGAGGATGTCGAGCTTGAACTGCAGGATGTCCAGCGCGCGCTGCTGTTGCTCCGGCGTGCGGAAGTAGTCGAGCGTCACGCGCAGGCCGTGTTCAACATCGCGCGAGGCCAGCGGAATACGCGAGCGGAAATAGGCCAGCCCTTCCGGCTGCACCCAGGGATACTGCTCGGGCCAGCCGGCCAACCGCTCCTTGTGGATGTCCGGTGCAAACATCTCTGTGAGGGAAGAACACACGGCCTCCTGCCACGGTGCACGGCGCGCGAAGTTGACATACGCGTCCACAGCAAAGCGCACACCCGGCAACAGATGCTGATGCGACCACAACGCGTCGCGCTTCAGCCCAACCGCTTCACCCAGACGCACCCAGCTCTCGATGCCGCCAGGCCGGTCATCGTCGCCGTCGTGATCGTGAATGCGGACGATCCACTCGCGGCGCGTTTCCCGGTCGGGGCAGTTGGACAGGATGGCCGCATCCTTGAGCGGGATGTTGACCTGGTAATAGAAGCGGTTGGCAACCCAGGTGCGGATCTCCTCCGGCGTGCATTCCCCGGCGCGCATGCGCAGGTTGAACGGGTGGTGGATGTGGTAGCCGGCCTGCTTCGCACGCAGGCGGGCTTCGAACTCGTGGGCGTTCCAGGCAACAGGGTGTGTCATAGCGCGATTTCCATGCCGTCGTAAGCCACCTCGATGCCGTGCGCATCCAACTCCCGGCGTTGCGGGGAGTCTTCGTCGAGGATCGGGTTGGTGTTGTTGATGTGGATGAGGATCTTGCGTGCGGCCGGCAACTGGTCGAGCGTCTCGATCATGCCGCCAGGGCCGGATTGCGCGAGGTGTCCCATGTCAGCGGCCGTCTTGGTGGAGAAGCCGAGGGCGAGCATCTCGTCATCGCGCCAGCAGGTGCCATCGACCAGTACCACATCGGCGGCACCCATCTCGTCGAACACGTGCGGTTCGATGCGTGCGAGGCCCGGTGCATAGAAGGCGCGCCGACCGCTCTTGCGATCGACGATGCGCAGGCCTATGTTGTCGCCCACGCGGTGGGCATTGCGGCTGGGCGAATACGGCGGCGACTTGCTCTCCAGCGGGATCGCCGTCAGTGCCAGATTGTCGAGCGGCGGGACGGAGAACGCCGTGCCGTCCAGCGAAAGCGTGTGGGTATCCAGCCCGCAGTAATACGACAGCAGGTGTGTGAGCGGGAACGCGGTGGACAGATCGCTCAGCACTGCCGCGCTGGCATAGAGCGGCAACGGCTGCCGGTGCTCGCGCAGCATCAGCAGACCCGTGACATGGTCGATCTGCGCATCCATCAGCACCACGCCCGCGATGCCCGTATCGCGCGGCGTGCGCGCCGGTTGCAGCGCCGGCGATGCGCGCAATTGCGCGAGGATGTCCGGCGAGGCATTCACCACGATCCAGTTGTGCAGACCATCGCCCAGCGCGATGGAAGATTGCGTGCGCGGGGTGGCGCGCACGGTGCCGCGCCGCACGCCGTCGCAGTTGCGGCAGTTGCAGTTCCACTGCGGGAAACCGCCGCCGGCGGCCGAGCCAAGAACTCTGAGTATCGTCATGATGCGAGCCCAACGTGTTGAGCGGATTGAGCAAGAATTCGGCCAGGAAGATGCACGAGGAAGTCGGCGGGCGAAAAAAAACCCGCCGTGAAAAACCAGCGGGCTTAGAGGGCTTTGCGTGCTCAGTCGTGCGACATCAGCGGTTCGCGATGTACATGGTGATCTCGAACCCCAGTCGCAGTTCGGTGTAGGCGGGCGTTGTCCAGTTCATGTCTCCTCCGTGAGGGTTGGCATAGTTAGTGAGTGCAATGTTCTGCAGCTGACGCAGGCGTTTTGCCGAACGCAGCCGCCCATCATGAAGGCAACATCCATGCCCACTCCAGACTGGCCCGCTACTTCCGTTCGCCTTGACCTGCGCACGCCGGACGGTCATGTCCTGCATGTGCGGCAATGCGGGCCGGACAGCGGCGAGCCCTGGCTGGTGCTGCATGGCGGCCCTGGCAGCGGCTGCTCGCCTTCGATGGCCGCGTGGTTCGATCCACTGCGGCATCGTGCCGTGCTACCGGACCAGCGCGGCGCAGGACGCTCGCGCCCGGCCGGCACCCTGCGGCGCAATACGGTGACGGCGCTGCTGGCTGATCTGGAACAACTGCGCGCCACGCTGGGCATCGCGCGCTGGGGCGTGGTCGGCGGGTCATGGGGTGCGGCGCTGGCGCTGGCCTATGCGGACCGCTTTCCCGATGCGGTGGCGGCGCTGGTGTTGCGCGGCACCTTCCTGACCGGCTTTGACGATGTGCAGGCGCTGTTCAACGCGCGCGGCGCCGGCCGTGATCTGTTGCGTGGAATTGATCGACGGGGCGAGGGTTTTCCCGGCGGGCGTGGGCGCCTGCTCGTTGCAACAGATTTGTTGCAGGTTGGTACAACTGTTCAGAAATGGAACATCGCCACACAGTGGCAGCGCGCAGAGCGTCGGTTGTTGGGGCTACGGCCGCAGGCGGGGCACCCAACGTGGCCGCAACAGATGGGCTTGGTGCGCAAATACCGGCTGCAGGCGCATTACCTCCACCGCCGGGCGGGGCTGGGCAAGTCTGCGCTGCTGAGGGCGGCTGCACGTATCGGCGCACGTGGGGTGCCGGTCACGCTGCTGCATGGCCGGCAAGACAACGTTTGCCGACCGGAGAATGCGCTGCGCCTGTCTGCAGCGATGCCGCAGGCCCGGTTGGTGTGGGTGCAGGGCGGGCACCTGGCCGAGGGCGAGATGGCGCAGGCGCTGGGCGCCGCCATTCGCGCGTCGGCGTGGTCAGACGGTGTCTGAGGGCAGGCCGCCGGCCTCGTCGATCCTGCGGTAGATGGTGTTGCGCGAAATGCCGAGCGCCTTGGCGGCAGCCGAGATGTTGCCGTTGTGCGCCTTCACCGCTGCCATGATGGCCATGCTTTCCACGTCGGCAAGCCGCTTGGGGTGAGCGTTGCCGGGGGCGACAGCGGCTGGTTGCACATCCGCAGCCGTTGCACTGACCGGCGCAGGTTGGTCGCCATGGCGCGCCTGCCAGTCTTCAAGAAAGTCGTCGGGCAGGTGGTCTTCCGTGATTTCTGGCGCGCCATCGGCCATCAGCCGGGCAGTGCGCAGCAGGTTGCCGAGTTGGCGGATGTTGCCGGGCCAGTGGTAGCTGCGGAACATCTGCATCACGGCCTCGCTGATGGGTGGCGCGTCTGCCTGTTCCTGCTGCAGCAGCTTGCTGGCCACCACATCGAGGTCGCTGCGTTCGCGCAATGCTGGCAGGCGCACGACGAGGCCGTTGAGGCGGTAGTACAGGTCTTCGCGGAACTGGCCGCTGGCCACCATCTCGCGCATATTGCGGTGCGTCGCACACACCACCGCCACATCCACCTGGATCAGCTTGTTGCTGCCCAGCGGCGACACCGCACGCTCCTGCAGCGCGCGCAGCATGCGGGCCTGCAGGTGCAGCGGCATGTCGCCGATTTCATCGAGGAACAGCGTGCCGCCGTTGGCCAGCACCATCTTGCCGATGCCGCCTTTCTTGCGCGCGCCGGTGAAAGCGCCTTCTTCGTAGCCGAAAAGCTCCGATTCGATGAGCGCTTCCGGAATCGATGCGCAGTTCACGGCGACAAACGGCCCGGCGTGGCGCGGGCTGTCGGCGTGGATGGCGCGTGCCAGCAGTTCCTTGCCGGTGCCGGTCTCGCCCAACACCATGATGGTGATGCCCTTGCCGATCACCTTGCGCAGCTTGCCGATGACGGTCTTGATCTGGGCATCGCCCGTGTCCAGCGCCTCCAGGCTGGCGGGTTGCCTGGCCGGCTCGATGTAAGGGCGACGCGGCGCCGTATCACGGTCGATTGGCATATCTGTGCCAATTGCACCGCCCACGATGCGGTTTGCAGGCCGCTTCCATTCCACACGCGCAAACACCTTCACGCCGCTAGGCAACTGCAACTGCACGATGCCCGCCGGCGCGCTGCGCTCCCGGTCGATCAGTTGCGACATCGACAGCCCGAACAGTGACGAGAAGGTATGCGCATGCAGGGAGCGGCTCGACAACCCAAGCTGGAATTCGCCGCTGCGGTTGGCCGACAGGAAGCGCCCCGCCGGCGTGAAGGCGGCAATGCCTTCGACCAGCGTGCCGATGAACTCCGGGCGTGAGTGGAAATGGATGCACACCACGTCCTGGAACGTGTTGGCAAACAGCTGGTTTTCGATCATTTGCGCAGACATGCGTACCAGCGCCATGGTGTGCTTGTGGAAGCCGCGGTGGTCGCCCGTCACGTCCAGCGCGCCCACCGTTGCGCCGTACGGATCGAAGATCGGCGCGCAGGAACAGGTGAGGAACTGGTTGGCCTGCAGATAGTGTTCAGAGCCGTGGACCAGCGTGGGTTTGGCATCGGCCAGCGCCGTGCCGATGGCGTTGGTGCCCCGGGCTTCCTCCGACCATGACGCGCCCGGTTGCAAGGCCACCTTGCTGGCTTGGGCGAGGAAATCGTCATCGCCCAGCGAATGCAGGATCAGGCCCGACGTGTCGGTCAGGATCACCATGCTCTGCGTGTTGACGATCTGGCTGTAGAGCGTCTCCATCACGGGCAGTGCATGCGCAAACAAGGATTGGCTGCGCTCGATCTCGGTTTTCAGCTCGCTTTGCAGCACCGGGCAGAAGTCGGGCGACTCATAGGGCCGCAAGCCATAGGACTTGGATCGTTCGTGCGATTGCGCGATCAGCTCGGGCTGATCTGCCAGAGCACTTTCGGAACCGCGCGAGTCGGCTGCCGCGTGAGGGATCATGGTCGGTCTCCTTAAACTCGCCCGCAATCTGTGTGCGGGTCGCCCGGCTCGCCCTGGTCGCGATCGCCAGGAACAAGCCGGAAGTGTTGCGCCATGAAGCAAGACCCTTGCCAGGGTGTTGCATTCCTGAGCACCTGTTGCCAATCCACGCGCCGGATCTCCAGACCGCTTCGCGGATGTTCCCCGATTTGCCGGTCGCTTTATCGCCTTGGTATGGGTCTTGCAGAAAGGTCTCCAAAAATCGTTTTAACGACACTAAGGAGACAACTCTTGAAAACGCCTCGCAACTTGTTCGCGCTGCTTTCTGCCTGCGCACTTCTGGCTGGGGGATTGCCCGCCACCGCAACCGCGCATGGCGATGTCACGCCGCAGGCCGTGGACACGCACACCTTACCGCAACTGGGCGCCGATTGGCGTCAGGACAATCCATACCGCGCAGGCCCTGCACATGACGAGGCATTGCGCATCGGGGCCTCGGCGTACAACCAGAACTGCGCGCGCTGCCACGGGCTGGAAGCCATCTCCGGTGGGATTGCGCCTGACCTGCGCAAGCTCGATACCGACTGCATGTCGCTGGCCGACGGGAAGAAGAAGGACGCTTGTTTCGCAGAGGTCTCGCAGTACATGACGAGCACCGTGCGCCATGGCCGTACGCGTGACGGCCGCGTCTACATGCCGCCGTTTGACGGCGTGCTGAGCCAGGAAGCCGTCTGGGCGATCAAGACCTATCTGGAGTCGCGCCGCGTGCAGGATTAAGCGGCCGTCCCGTTGTTTGCAGTTTCGCGAGCCGGCGCTGTCCCAGTCTGCGTGCTGCGTCGGCTCGTCTATCTATCCGCCAGGAGAGGTCTCATGAACGCCCGTCTTCGGTTGGACACGGCTCGGTTCTTTTGTCGTCTTGGCCGGAGCCTTGCCAGCTTCCTAGTTGCTGCGGCAGTCATTTGGGTGGGCGCCGCACCGGCGCATGCCGACATGGCAAAGATTCGTCAGAGCGGCAGCCTGAAGGTCGCGCTGTACAAAGGCCTGCCGCCATTCTCAGACAACGTTGGCGGCCAGTTCACCGGCATCGACGTTGCGCTGGCGAACGCACTCAGCAAGCAGATGGGGTTGTCTGCCGCGCTGCTGCCGTTCGATGCCGACGACGACGGCATGTCGGGCGACCTGCGCAACATGGTTTGGAAGGGGCACTACCTGGGGTACGGCCCGGCCGACGTCATGCTGCACGTGCCGGTTGACCCCGCGTTCATACGCCAGAACCACCAGGTGCTGATCTTCGCGCCGTATCACCGTGAGGGGTTCGTGCTGGCCTACGATCATGACCGTATCCATCAGGTCAGCCGCTTCGAGGACTTGGCCGGCCAGCCGACCGGTGCGGAACAGGGGTCGGCAGGTGCCAATGCCTTGCTCTCGGGCGCCCAAGGCGCGCTGCGCGACAAGGTGAAGATCTACGCTGAAGCTGACGCGGCATTGCGCGCTTTGTTCTCCGGCGAAATCGCCGCGGTGATGGTGACGCGCTCGCAGTACGAAAGCGCGTTGAAAACGCAGGGCAAGTCTGCCGCACGCTTCCTCGTCACTGAACTTGAGTCGCCCGTTCTGCCTCCGCGTGGCTGGGCCATTGGCATGGCGGTCAAGGAGGATCAGCGCGCGCTGGCGCAGGCGCTGGAAAGTGCACTGCAAGCCCTGCGCGAGAGCGGTGAATTGCAGCGCATTTTTGCCCGGTATGGGGTGTCGATCGTGGCGCCTTAGGGGGTAACTTAAGGGGGTAACTTAGGGGGCAAATATCGCCCCCGTTCCTCCTCAACCTGGCTGCGAACCATCAGCACAAGTTTGGCTGGTCTTGCGAACCGTGCTTTCGGCGGCACAAACACGATCAGGTCCGCCCGGTTTCGTTGGCCTGCGCCACGAAATCGTCGCGGAAATCTGACCTGACACCCAGACGGATACCTTAGGGAAGGGTGTCCCATGCCGTTGGATACCTGCACTGCCGGGCGTTGCGTTTCCGTACAAGTCCATGCATTGTGAGGCCCGCGCCTGACGGGGCGCATGACCACACAAGACCAAAACGGGGAGCAACGATGTCTGAAGGATTTCACGTACACGGCGCACACGACCATGTGCTGGAACACGCCGCAGAAACCGGCCACGCCGACAGCTTTGCCGGCCGCATCGCCGTCATGACGGCCATTCTGTCGACCGCCGGCGCCATCTTCGGCTACCAGGGTGGTGCCACACAAAACGAAGCGTTGCTTGCCAAGAATGAAGCCGCCATCCACAAGACGGAAGCCGCCAACCGCTGGGCCTACTACCAGGCCAAGGGCCAGAAGCAGGCGATTGCCGAGCTGACCGCACAACTGCCCGGCGCCGATCAGGCGGCCGCCAAGCGCGAAGCCCAGCGCTACGCCACCGAAAAGGAAGACATCCGCCGCCAGGCTGAAGAGCAGGAACGCTTGGCCAAGGAAGCCGACGAAGCCAGCGAGCGCGCCGTGCATCACCACCATCGCTGGGCACAGGCGGTGGTGGCGATGCAGGTGTCGATTGCGCTGGCGGCCATCACGTTGCTGTCGCGCCGGCGCTGGCTGCAGGTGATCTCGTATGGTGTGGGTGGGCTGGGTGGTGTGTTGGCCGTGCTGGCGGTGTTGCACATCTAGACCAGCGCAATCGTTCATCCGTTCATCATGCGGTGGTTGCGCCGCCATGTGCGCTGCCGCCAGAATGTCGCCCGTGCAGGAGGCAGCCCGCCTCCCGAAACTGGATACGAACACCATGACACGCGGAATGTGGATACGGCGCGCAGTGGCAATCCTGGGCTTGTCGGCCAGCGTGCTGGCGATGGCAGCTGGCCCGGCAGTTGAGCCGGGCGAGTACATCTATGTGGAAGGCGGCAGCAGCCACGGCGCAATGTCGGTCAAGGGCAACCGCTTCAACATCGAAACCATGGGCGCGAACTGCCATACCTGCGCCGTCAGCGGTACGTTCAAGGGCCGCACCGGCGTGGCCGATGCATGCCGCATCGCGGTGTCGGGCGATAACGGCGTGCTCAAGCTCGATACGTCCGCCACGCAGGAAGCTTGCCGTGACTTCTGCGGCATGCGCGCCGGGTTCGATGGCGAGTATCGCCGTCCACCCGCTGCGTGCACTGATCGCCAACGTACGGTCCGCATCGGCCAGGCGCACAAGCAATACGCTGCCAAGGACTATGACGGCGCCCGCACGACGCTGCGTGCACTGCTCTCCGAATGCGACACCTTCATGGACTGGATCGAGCGCGACAAGGCGCGTAGCGACCTGGCCGTAACGGAATACCACCGTGGCGACAACCAACAGTGTCTGACGGCGTTGTCCGACACCGTGGCCGTACGCATGCAGGGCGACAGCTCAAGCTTCCTGCCGCCGTGCGACGCCGACAACTACGCCTCCACCAGCAAGGCCATCCTCTACAACCAGGGGTTGTGCAAGGCGCCAGCCAAGCACTGACAGTGCGGCCTTGAGCCTTGAGGACGGCGCAGGCGTCATTCGTCCATCAACCGAACCCGAACCTTCTTGCCCTTTACCGTGCCCCCGTTGAGCTTGCGTAGCGCGTCGCGTGCGATGCCGCGCTCGACGGCAACGTAGGTCGAGAATTCGGTCACGTTGATCTTGCCGATCTGGTCAGCGCGAAAGCCCGCGTCGCCGGTCAGTGCACCGAGGACATCGCCGGGGCGGATCTTGTCCTTGCGTCCGCCGAGAATCTGCAGGGTCTCCATCGGCGGCAGCAGCGGCGCTTCGCTGCCGCTGTCGAGCTCGGCAAGCTTGTGCCATTCGACCTCGCGCCCGAGCACCTCCTCGATATTGCCGACACGCCCCATCTCATCCATGCTCGCCAGGCTCAGCGCCCAGCCGTCCTGGTCGGCGCGGCCCGTGCGGCCGATCCGGTGCACGTGCACTTCGGGGTCAGGCGTTACGTCAACGTTGATGACCGCTTCGAGCTGCGCGATGTCGAGCCCGCGCGCGGCAACGTCGGTTGCGACGAGCACCGAGCAACTGCGGTTCGCGAACTGGATCAGCACCTGATCGCGTTCGCGCTGCTCCAACTCGCCATGCAGCGCGAGTGCGTGGATGCCTTGCGCGCGCAGCACGTCGAGCAGGTCGCGGCATTGCTGCTTCGTGTTGCAGAACGCGAGCGTGCTGACCGGCCGATAGTGCTTCAGCAATCGCCCGACCGCATGCAGTCGCTCGTTATCCGTTACCTCGTAGAAGCGCTGGCGGATCTTGCTGTCGTCGTGGCGCTCTTCGAGCTTCACCTCTTTCGGATTGCGCAGGATCTGGCGGCACAGCTTGGCGATGCCGTCCGGGTAGGTCGCCGAGAACAGCAGCGTCTGCCGGTCGGTCGGGCACTGGCGCACAACCGTGGCGATGTCGTCGAAGAAGCCCATGTCGAGCATCCGGTCCGCTTCGTCGAGCACGAGCGTCTTCAGCGCGCCGAGCGTGAGATTGCCGCGCTCGAGGTGGTCCATGATTCGACCCGGTGTGCCGACGACGATATGCGCGCCGTGCTCGAGGCTCTCCGCCTGCGGACGCATCGGCGTGCCGCCGCAGAGCGTCAGCACCTTCACGTTCTCTTCGGCGCGCGCGAGGCGGCGGATTTCCTGCGTGACCTGATCGGCGAGTTCGCGCGTCGGGCACAGCACCATCGCCTGCACGTCAAAGCTGCGTGCGTCGAGTCGCGTGAGCAGTGGGAGCGAGAACGCGGCGGTCTTGCCGCTGCCGGTTTTCGCCTGTGCGATCAGGTCGTGGCCCGCGAGCGTGATCGGCAGGCTCGCGGCCTGGATCGGCGTCATGTCGGTGTAGCCGAGCTGCGCGAGATTCGCGAGCACGGCGGGGGCGAGCGCAAGGGTGCTGAAAGGTGTGGCGGTCGGTTCGGTGGTCATGTTGTTGCGTCGGGTCAATTCAATTGAGCGGCCGGCCTTCGATTTGCTCGTAGACGACCGTGCCGTCGTCGGCTTCGAAACGCTCGACGTAGTTGCGCGCGCCACAGAGCGTGCAGCGGAACAGCGGCCCTTGGCCTTCGTCCTTGATAACGACTTCGGACAGTTCCCACTGCGTGCCGCAGCTCTGGTTTTTGCAAGTGAACACGGTTTTCTCCGGATGGGTTCGGTTGCGCACCGTTGGTGGCAAGGTGGGATGGGGCGACAAGATGGGGCAACGGCAAGGACGGTTAGAAACAGGCTAGCGCAGAGCGAAAGTTGTGATACTGTATATCCATACAGTATTCGCGATTTTCTCCCGCGCTTTCCATGTTTGCGCCGTCCCCGTCTCTTTTTCCCGCTGAAGGTGTCGCGGAACACCCTGTCGCCACTGGGCCGGCGGTGTGTGCGTCGCGCCTGCCTGCGCAAAGAGCCCGGATAGTACCAGCGCCCGAGACGCTGCACCCGGCGCTGTGGCGTGCAGGCAGCCTGGCACGCGCCAGTGGCCGCGTTCTGGCCACCGGTTATGACACGCTGAACACCGAATTGCCCGGTGGCGGCTGGCCGCTGGGCGGGCTGACCGAGTTGCTGTGTCCTCAGCCCGGTATCGGTGAGTGTCGTTTGCTGCGCCCGGCGCTGTCCACACTGTGCGCGGGGGCAGGGCTGAGTGGTGGACGGATTGCGCTAGTCGGCCCTCCACATCTACCCAACGCCGTGCGGCTGGTCGGCTGGGATTTTTCTCCTGAACAGATCGTCTGGGTGCGTGCCGACAAGCCTGCTGACCTGCTGTGGGCCGCCGAGCAGATCGTGCGCAGCCAAGCATTCGGCGGCGTGCTGATCTGGCTGAACCAGGCGCGCCCTGGAGCACTGCGCCGGCTGCAGGTGCTGGCACAAGCAGGCGAGAGCGCCATCTGGGTGTTCCGGCCGGCGCAGGCGTTGCGCGAGTCGTCGCCGGCGGTGCTGCGCCTTGGGCTGGTGCCGGCGGGTGGCGATGCGTTGTCCATCGTCTTTCACAAGCGGCGCGGGCCGTTGCGTGACACGCCGTTGCTGCTGCCGTTGGCGGATCCGTTGCAGGCGGGGCGCGCTTCCGTTCGTGCGTTGCCAACACAACCCGCCGAGCCCTTCACCATGGACCCGGCCACCGCGTCGCTGCTGGCCGCGCTGTCGTCTTCTTCTGCGTTCGATGCTCTGTCGGACGCTTCTGATCATGCCGTTCTGGATCGCGGTGCATCTGCCCCGACTGCCGCTGGACGCGCTTCGACCCCGGTGGTCTGACCGGGCCGCGCTGCCCCTGCCGGTGGTGGTGCTGGAGCAGGAGCGCGTGGTATCGGCCAACCGTCTGGCGGTGCGGGAAGGCGTGCATGCGGGCCTACGCCGGGCGGGTGCGCAGGCGCTGGTACCGCACGCTGTACAGCTTGAGCGTGATCCGGCGGCTGAAGCACGGCTGATGCAATCGCTGGCGCTGGCGCTGCTGGCATTCACACCACACGTGACGCTGGATGTGGCCGACGAGGCAACCGTGCTGCTGGAGGTGGAGGCAAGCCTGCGCCTGTTCGGCGGGCATCGCGCACTGTGTCGGGCGGTGAAGTATTGCGCGTACCGGTTAGGTGCCGTGCCCGTGCTCGGCGCCGGACCGACGGCGCGCGGCGCCGCATGGCTGGCGAGCACGCGACCGGTGCGCGGGCGTCGCACCGCAACTTCAGGCGGCCTGCAAGGTGGCGTACGACGGGCGGTGCGACTGGAACGCATGTCGACGTTGCTGGATGCATTGTCGATCGATGCCGTGGTTCGCCTGACACGCCCGGACTGGCTTGAGGGCCTCGGTTGCCGCAGGCTGGCCGACTTGCGCGGGCTGCCACGTGCGGGCCTGCGCCGCCGCTGCGGGCCATTGCTGGTTGATACGCTCGACGCGGCCTATGGCGATGGGCACGAGAGCTTCACATGGTTTGCTGCGCCGCTGCGCTTTGATGTGCCGCTGGAGCTGCCCGGTCGTATCGACAGCGCCGAAGGCGTGCTAGCGGCGTCTGAGCAACTGCTGCTGCAACTGGTCGGCTGGCTGTCGGCGCATCAACTGGGCGCCAAGACCTACCGGCTCACGCTGGAGCACGAGCGGCGGCGCGGCCGGAGCAGTGACGATGCCGTGTCTTCCACGCCGGTGGAGATCGCACTGGCGCAGCCGGTCCGTACGCTGGCGCATCTGTCACGCGTGCTGCACGAGCGTGTGCACCGGCTCACGCTGATCGCTCCGGTGGTCGAGCTGCGCCTGACGGTGACAGACGCCACACCGCTGGCGCCGCCCACCGAATCCTTGTTTCCCGAGCCGGGCGGCCGCGCGGAAGATGCAGCCCGCCTGATCGACACGCTCATCGCCCGGCTGGGTGCAGACAACGTGCGCCACCCGCAGCCATGCGCTGACCACCGCCCCGAACGTGCCAACCACTGGGTTGAGGTGAACGCTGCTACCACCGCGCATAGCCGCGCCGCTGTGCGTCAGGCGCTGGCGCAATGGCACGCGCAGCAGCCCGAGCGGCCGCTGTGGCTGCTGGAGAAACCCATCCCGCTGCTGACGCGCCAGCACTATCCGTACTACCGCGGACTGCTACGGCTGGTGTCCTTGCCCGAACGCATTGAATCCGGCTGGTGGGACGACGCCCTCATCAAGCGCGACTACTTCATCGCAGAAGGCCGGGGTGACGATGGCGCCGTGCGCTACTGGGTCTACCGCGAGCGTGTTTCGGCATCGGCCAGCGAGGAAGACGCCCGCTGGTATCTGCACGGCCTGTTCGGCTAAGCGTGCCATGGCGACAAGCACATTGCCCTCCATCGGCCTGCCTGACTATGCCGAGCTGCATTGCATCAGCAACTTCACGTTCCTGACGGGCGCGTCGCATCCAAAAGAATTGGTGGAGCGCGCCAAGCAATACGGCTATCAGGCCTTGGCGTTGACCGACGAATGCTCCGTGGCCGGCACCGCGCGTGCGCTTGTGGCGGCTAAGGAGCAGGACTTCAAACTCATCATCGGTAGCCGCTTTACCGTGCGCAATGCACAGGGCGAGCCCTGGCTGCGGTTGGTGCTGTTGGCGCAGAACATCGAGGGCTACGGCAACCTGAGCGAGGTCATCACACACGCGCGGCTGGCGGCGCCCAAAGGGGAATACCGCCTGCTGGCCGATGACTTGGCTGCGCCCAAGGGTGAGCTGGCCCACCTGCGCGGTGTGCCTGACTGCCTGGCGATTCTGCTGCCCGACTATGACGCCGATCCGCAACAACTACGCATGCAGGCGTTGTGGTGCCGGGGCGTATTTGGCGATCGGCTATCGATTGCGCTGGAGTTGCCGTTGCGGCATGCGGATGACCGCCATCGCGGCACGGTGGCGGCAGTCTCTGAGCAGCTCGATGTGCCCATGGTTGCCACCGGCGGCGTACAGATGCACACGCGGCAGCGCAAGCCATTGCACGATGTGCTGACGGCCATTCGCCTGTCCAAGCCGATTGCCGAGTGTGGATTGGAGCTGTCACCCAGCGCCGAGCAAGCCATGCGCACGCGCATGCAGCTCGCGTTTCTCTACCAGGGCGAGCGTGGCAAGCGTGCTCTGCAACGCAGTGTGGAGCTGGCCGGCTTGTGCAAATTCTCGCTCGATGAAATCGAATATGAATACCCGAGCGAGGTCGTGCCAGAGGGCATGACGCCTGCCGAGTACCTGCTCGCCGAGGTCCACGCCGGTGCCAAGCGGCGCTACCCACAAGGCACACCCGAGAAGGTGCTCAAGCAGATCGGCATGGAGCTCGATCTGATTGCCGATCTCGGCTACGAGCCGTTCTTCCTGACCGTTTACGACGTGGTGAAATTTGCTCGCAGCCAAGACATCCTTTGCCAGGGGCGTGGCTCGGCGGCCAATTCTGCGGTGTGCTACTGCCTGGGGATCACCGAGGTGGACCCGGACAGTGGCAATGCGTTGTTCGCACGCTTTCTTTCACGCGCACGCAGCGAGCCACCTGACATCGACGTCGACTTCGAGCATCAGCGCCGCGAAGAGGTCATCCAGTACATCTACAAAAAATACGGCGTGACACGCACCGCGCTGGCCGCATCGCTCATCACGTACCGCACGCGCAGTGCGTTGCGTGACGTTGGGCGCGCGCTCGGCATCGATCTCGGCATCATCGAGCAGGTCGCCAAGGGGCAGGCGTGGTGGGATAGCCGCAAGGAGTTTGCCGAGCGCGCTGGTCAGCAGGGGTTGGACCCGGAATCCCCGCTGGTGCAGCGCTGGGCTGAACTGGTGAGCGAGTTGCGCGGTTTTCCGCGCCACTTGTCGCAGCATGTGGGCGGGTTCGTGATCGCGCAGCACAAACTCTCGCGCCTGGTACCGATCGAGAACGCGGCCATGGAGAACCGCCGCGTCATCCAGTGGGACAAGGATGACCTCGAATCGCTGCGCTTGCTGAAGGTGGACGTGCTGGCGCTGGGCATGCTGACGGCCATTCGCCGCACGCTCGATATGGTCGACGCGCTGCCCGGTCGTCGTGCGTATTACAAGACGGCTGACAAGCTCGCCATGCAAGACCTGCCAGAGGGCGACGAAGAAGCCTACGACATGATCTGCCGTGCCGAGACCATCGGCGTGTTCCAGATCGAATCGCGCGCACAGCAATCGATGCTGCCGCGCCTGCGCCCGCGCAAGTATTACGACCTGGTGATCCAGGTGGCCATCGTGCGTCCGGGGCCGATCCAGGGCGGCATGGTCCATCCATATCTGCAGCGGCGCGAGGCCATGCGCAACGGCAACACCGATTGCGTGACGTATCCCGGCAAGGAAGTGGAGGGCGTGTTGAAGCGCACGCTCGGCGTGCCGATTTTCCAGGAGCAGGTCATGCAGATCGCCATTGATGCTGCGGATTTCACGCCCGACGAGGCTGACCGCCTGCGACGCGACATGGCTGCCTGGAAGCGCAAGGGCAATCTGGTGCAGCATCAGGTGCGGCTGAAACAGGTGATGGTGGAAGAGCGGAACTACGACCCGGCTTTCGTAGATGCGCTGTGCAGTCAGATGGAGGGCTTTGCCGAATACGGCTTCCCCGAAAGCCACGCGGCGGGTTTCGCCAAGTTGGCTTACATCAGCAGTTACTTGAAGTGTCATGAGCCGGCGGCGTTCTTTGCCGCGCTTCTTAACAGCCAGCCGATGGGGTTCTACTCGCCGTCACAGTTGGTGCAGGAGGCACGGCGCAGCCGGGTACGCGTGCTGCCGGTGGACGTGACGGCCAGCGTGTGGGACAGCACGTTGCACGAACGTCCGGGCGCGGCAGGCGAGGAGAGGGCGCAACCGGATATCCGCCTCGGTTTCAACCGCATCCGTGGTATGCGCCAACCGGCCGCCCAGCGCATCGAAGCGGCCCGGGCACAGGCCCCATTCACCAGCGTGGACGACCTGGCATATCGCGCGGAACTGGATCGCCACGACCTGAATGTGCTCGCCGCCGCCAACGCGCTCAAGCCGCTGGCTGGCCATCGCCGCCAAGCGTTGTGGCAGACGCTCGCACTGCAGGAGCCCGGGCATGACCATGCGCTACTGCGCCAAGCGCGTCCGGTGGAAGCTTCGCTTGTGCTGCCCGCCCCGCCCATCGGTGAGGAGGTGGTGGCCGATTACAGCAGCCTGGGTCTGTCATTGCAGCGTCACCCCATCAGCTTGCTGCGGCCCCGGCTTGACGACATGCGCTTTGTTACCGCCGCCACGCTGGCGGGGTATCGCAACGGACAGCTCGCACGCGCCTGCGGCATCGTCACGGTGCGCCAGCGGCCGGGCACGGCCAAGGGCACCATCTTCGTCTCCATTGAAGACGAGACCGGCACGATCAATGTCGTGCTCTGGCCGCGCCTGATCGAGCGCCAGCGCCGCGAGGTGCTGAACGCCCAACTCCTGGGCGTTTACGGCACATGGCAGTGTGAGCGCGAGACGCGGCACTTGGTCGCCCAGCACCTGGTTGATCTGACGCCACTTCTGGGGCGTCTGGCCACCTCCAGCCGCGATTTCCACTGAACCGGCACCCGCCGGTTGATTCCCCCAACGCCAACTGACCGCCGAGTCACCTTCCGGCACGGCAATTGCGTGACGAAAGGCGTGTGCCGCCCGCTCCCAAGATGCGCCCGTGACGCCGGGGTTGCCGATTTCAGGCGCCCACCCGAGACCCCTCCAATTGGTGGATAGGGCAAGCGCGGATCGACGAAACGTGGTGTGAGTGCAAGGATTTGCGCATGAGGCGTCACAAATGTGACACACCAAGCGAAGAAAACAGCATCTGCGAGGGAACCGACCCCTTACCGGGCTTGTCACGGTAAACACAGATGACGGGATGCGCTTTCATCACGCGTCAATGTTGGGTGCAGTCGAAATTACGTCTACTCTGTAGAAAACACATCGCGGAGGCCGCCACCCAAAGCGTGTGCAACGGTGTGCAATAGAACGACGACACCGACCGCACACATGTGTACGACCGCGAATCAAGGTGCAGCGCACCCGACATTCGCTTTGTTTTCAGCCCATCGTGCGGGTCCCCCCGGCCCGGCGGTGTTTCCCATCTCAGGTGCAGGAGCGAACAGATGGAACAGCCCTTCAAGCAGTTACACAGTCTGCGCAAGTCGCGCAAGCTCAAACAGGAAGACGTCGCCAAGATGGCCGGCATCTCCCGCGAAGCGTATTTGCGCGCGGAATCCGGTCGCGCCGACCCGCGCCTGTCGACGCTGATGGCCGTGGCCGGCGCGCTGGGGCTGGAAGTCGTGCTGGCCCCGCGCGAGGCGGTTGCCGAGATCGAGCGCGTGATTGCCAGCCATCCGACCCAGCCGCTGCAAGGCGGTGTGTCGAGCACCGAGGCCAGCCAGTCCGGTTCGATGGGCGGCTCGACCGGCGGTCACGGCCTGGCAGGCCAGTATCGCGGTCCGGAGCGTACCCCGCAGGCGGCCTACCACCCGAGTGGCGCCAGCGGCACGAGCGATCGCCCGAGCGCTGGCGGTACGGGTTCGTCTGGCGGCTCGGATCGTCCGGGCGGCTCGCGCGAGTCGTAAGCGAGCTGGCAAGCCTTGATCGGGTGCGCCCCGCGCGCCCGGTCTGCGGCTGCGCGCTTGCGTTGAGCGACTGAGGCTGCTGCACGTACAATCGGCCGGGCAAACCACGCCCGGTTGGTTTGTGCGCATCTGCGCCAACGTTTCCCTTTCCGTTTTTTCGTATGCACGGCAGTCCGTCTCGTACGCGCGTGGCACAAGCCATGCCGGCGCCCCATCCGGCCTCTGCCGCGCAGCATCACCCGCCGTTCTGGCACCACCTCAAACGCGACGTTTTCTTCTGGCTGCTGCTGCTCGTCTGCGGTGCGTTTTCGATCGTGTCGCCGCAGCGCGTGGCCGACTATCCATCGTTGGTCGACTGGCACACGATTGCTGCGCTGGCCGGCTTGCTGATCCTGACCAAGGCGGTTGAGTCCAGCGGCATGCTGCAATTGCTTGGCGTGCGTCTGGTTGATGCCGTCAGCAGCGAACGCGTGCTCGCGCTCAGCCTGGTGGGCGCGTCGGCGGCGTTGTCGACGTTGCTGACCAACGATGTCGCATTGTTCGTGATCGTGCCGTTGACCGTCGGCTTACGGCAGGTGGCGAAGTTGCCGGTCACGCGGTTGGTTATTTTTGAGGCGCTGGCTGTCAATGCAGGCTCGGCGCTCACACCGATCGGCAATCCGCAAAACCTCTTCCTATGGCACCAGTCTGGGTTGTCCTTCGGGGCGTTTGTCTGGCAGATGGCGCCGATGGTCGCCTTGCTGACTGTGCTGCTGCTGGTGGCCACGTGGCTGGCGTTTCCATCGCACGAAATCCATCTGCACGCCGAAACGGGTGATGTGGAAGTGCACAAGCGCCTGCTGCTGCCAGCGCTGGCGCTGTACGTGCCGTTTCTGGTGCTGACTGACCTGGGGTATCCGCTTGCAGCGCTGGCCGGACTGGTCGTGCTCTACCTTATTGGCGCGCGCTACGTGCTGGCGCGGGTGGACTGGGGCCTGTTGCTGGTGTTCGTGTTGATGTTCATCGACCTGCGTCTGGTGGCTCAGCTTGGCGTGGTACGGCAGACGCTGGATGCATTGGCGTTGGCCAATCCGATGCATTTGTACTGGGCCGGCATTGGCGTGTCGCAGGTCATCAGCAACGTGCCGGCCGCGATCCTGCTGGCCGAGTATTCGCACGATTGGCCGTTGATTGCCTTTGCGGTGAGCGTGGGCGGGTTTGGCACGCTCATTGGCTCGCTGGCCAACCTGATCGCGCTGCGCATGGCGGGGGATCGGCGTGCCTGGCTGGCATTCCACGCGTACTCGATCCCGTTCCTGGTGGTTGCGGCGGGGGCCGTGTACGCGTGGCTGACTTGGTTACGCTGAAGCGTTAGGCGGACACCGCATTCCAATCCGGCGCGAAGGTTGGCTGCACGTAGCGCAGCGTCTTGGGCAGGGCGGCAATGGCGGCGCGGTCTGCGTCGTCCAGGCGCAGGTTCAATGCGTCGAGGTTCGCCTGCTGGCTTTCGCGCCGCTGGGCCTTGGGGATGGCCATCACGTTGGGCTGATCCATCAGCCATGCAATGGCCACCTGGGCTGCCGACGCGCCATGCTTGCGGCCGATGGCCTGCAACATGGCATCCTCCGCCACGCGCCCTTGTGCCAGCGGAGCGTAGGCAGTGAGCGGAATTCCCCTGCCACCCAGATAAGCCAGCAGCGCCGACTGATCCAGAAACGGGTGGTATTCCACCTGCACGCAGGCCAGCGGCGCACCGATGGTGTCAATGGCGGTCTTGAGCATCGGCAGGTTGAAGTTGCACACGCCGATGGCACGCACGCGGCCGCTCTCACGTAGCGCCATCATGGCTTCCATGGTGGCCGCCATGTCCATGCCTGGTGCCGGCCAATGGACGAGATACAGATCGGCGTAATCCAGCTTCAACCTGGCGAGGCTCTGTTCGAGCGCCTGCGGGACGGCCTGCGGCGCGAGTTGGTCATGCCAGACCTTGGTGGTGACGAAGATCTCGTCGCGTGGCAGACCCGAGGCTGCGATGGCCGCGCCCACGGCGGCCTCGTTGGCATACATCGCGGCGGTGTCGATGTGCCGATAGCCAAGCGCCAGCGCGCTTTCGACCACAGGCTGGCAATCTTCATTGGGCACGCGGAATGTGCCGAGCCCCAGCCGGGGGATGGAAACACCTTGCGTCTTCAATGCGTGCTGCATGTGCGGCTCCTTGGGTTGCTTGATGAGTGAACGGAGGGACCAACGGGTGAACAGGCCGCCATGGTGCCGATCACTCAGCTTTGAATAAAGTGCGTAACATGCAAATTATTCGTGAAAAAAATCACGTAATGACGACGGGCAGAAGGGGTTTGCATGACGTTCGATGGGCAATTGTTCTCTGGCATCACGCTGCTGGCAGCCGTGGCAGAAAGCGGCAGCTTCGTACGTGCGGCCGATGCGCTGGGGTTGTCGCCGTCCGGGGTGAGCCGTGCGGTCAGTCGGCTGGAGGCGCGCATTGGCGTGCGCCTGATCGAGCGGACTACGCGTTCGCTTACGTTGACTGATGAGGGCCGACGCCTCTACGAGCAAGTCAGCCCGCACCTGACGGGTATCGCCGAGGCCGCTGCCATGGCTTCGGGCGCAGCGGGCGCTGTGCAGGGCCGACTGCGGGTGAACGTCGATCCGTTTTTCTCGCGGATGGCGTTGGCGACGCCGGTGGCAGGTTTCCTGGAGCGCCATCCTGATCTGTCGCTGGAGCTCATCATGCGTGACGACGTGGGCGATCTGGTGGCCGATGGGTTTGATCTGGCGATCCGATTCGGGCCACCGCCGGTGGGCTCGTTCGTGGCGCGCAAATTGATCGACACGCGCATCGTGACCGTGGCGTCGCCGGGTTACATCGCCCGTCACGGAAAACCCGCGCACCCGCGCGATGTGCCGTCACACGAGCGCATCCTGTTCTACAACCCGGTCACGGGGCGCCCCTACGAGTGGGAGTTCTGGCGCAAGGACGAGCGCATCGAGATCCGGCCCGCCGGGCGGTTGATGGTGTCGGACGTGCGCACGATGCACGCGGCGTGCGTGGCGGGGGCGGGCATTGCCCAGGTGATGGCGCTGGGTACGGAAGACCTGCGGCGCAGCGGCCAACTGGTCGACCTGTTCCCCGACTGGCCGGACGAACGCTTTGCCTTGTACGCGCTGTACCCATCGCGGCGCCACCTGCCGGCCAAGGTGCATGCGTTCATCGATTTCTGTGTTGAGAACCTGCCCGCGGGTTAGCCCGCAAAGCACTGCGGCCGCACGAGGCGGCCGCAGCGGATGAAGCAAAACAGCCTTAGACCTTCTTGGCCGAGATCACCGCTTCAGACACATTGCGCGGGGCTTCCGCGTAGTGCTTGAACTCCATCGTGTACGTCGCGCGGCCCTGTGTGGCGGAGCGCAGCGCGGTGGAGTACCCGAACATCTCGGCCAGCGGCACCTCGGCCTTGACGATCTTGCCGCCGCCACCCGCGATGTCTTCCGTGCCTTGCACCATACCGCGCCGTGAAGAGAGATCGCCCATCACGTTGCCCATGTAGTCTTCGGGCGTTTCCACTTCCACGGCCATCATCGGTTCGAGCAGGATGGGGCCGGCCTTGCGCATCGCGTCTTTGAAGGCCATCGAACCGGCCATGCGGAACGCGTTTTCGTTCGAGTCGACATCGTGGTACGAGCCGAAGGTCAGGCGCACCTTCACATCCACCACCGGGTAGCCGGCCAGCACGCCCGTGTTGAGCGTGTCGCGGATGCCCTTGTCCACCGCCGGGATGAACTCGCGCGGGATCACACCGCCCTTGATCTCGTCGACGAACTCGTAGCCCTTGCCCTCGTTCGGCTCCAGCGTGATGACCGCATGGCCGTATTGGCCGCGCCCGCCCGACTGCTTGACGAACTTGCCTTCGACGTCTTCGGCGGCCTTCTTGATGGTTTCGCGGTACGCCACCTGCGGCTTGCCGACGGTCGCTTCCACGCCAAACTCGCGCTTCATGCGGTCGACCAGGATTTCCAGGTGCAGCTCGCCCATGCCGGAAATGATGGTCTGGCCCGATTCCTCATCCGTCTTCACGCGGAACGACGGGTCTTCCTGTGCCAGGCGGTTCAGGGCGATGCCCATCTTTTCCTGGTCAGCCTTGGTCTTGGGTTCCACGGCCTGGCTGATGACGGGCTCGGGGAATTCCATGCGCTCCAGCACGATCACGTTTTCGGGGTCGCACAGCGTCTCGCCGGTCGTCACGTCTTTCAGGCCCACGGCGGCGGCAATGTCGCCGGCCAGCACTTCCTTGATCTCTTCGCGCTGGTTGGCGTGCATCTGCAGGATGCGGCCCAGGCGCTCCTTCTTCTGCTTGACCGAGTTGTAGACCGTATCGCCCGAGTTGATCTTGCCCGAGTACACGCGGAAGAACGCGAGCTGGCCGACAAACGGGTCGGTCATGATCTTGAAGGCGAGCGCGGAGAACGGCTCGCTGTCGCTCGGATGGCGCTCCAGCGGCTCGTCCTTTTCGCCGTGGCCTTCAATGGCGGGAATGTCCACCGGCGAGGGCAGGTAGTCAACCACCGCATCGAGCATCGCTTGCACGCCCTTGTTCTTGAACGCGGAGCCGCACAGCATCGGCTGGATTTCGCCGGCGATGGTGCGTTTGCGCAGGGCGCGCTTGATCTCTTCCTCGGTCAGCTCTTCGCCGCCGAGGTATTTGTTGAGCAGCTCTTCACTCGCCTCGGCTGCGGCTTCGACCATCTTTTCGCGCCATTCCTGGGCGATGGGCAGCAGCGCCGGGTCGATGTCGACGTACTCGAACTTCACGCCCTGCGAGGCATCGTCCCACAGGATCTCTTTCATCTTGACGAGGTCGACCACGCCACGGAAACCGTCTTCCGCGCCAACGGGAATCTGGATCGGCACTGGGTTGCCCTTCAGGCGCTCGCGCATCTGGCGCTCAACGCGGAAGAAATCCGCGCCGATGCGGTCCATCTTGTTGACGAACGCGATGCGCGGCACCTTGTACTTGTTGGCCTGGCGCCAGACGGTTTCCGACTGCGGCTGCACGCCGCCCACGGAGTCGTAGACCATGCACGCGCCATCCAGCACGCGCATAGAGCGTTCCACCTCGATGGTGAAATCGACGTGCCCGGGGGTGTCGATGATGTTGATGCGGTGCTCGGGGTAGTTACCCGCCATGCCTTTCCACATGCAGTGGGTGGCGGCGGACGTGATGGTGATGCCGCGCTCTTGCTCCTGCTCCATCCAGTCCATCGTGGCCGCGCCGTCATGCACCTCGCCAATCTTGTGATTGACCCCGGTGTAGAACAGGATGCGCTCGGTCGTGGTGGTTTTGCCGGCGTCGATGTGCGCTGAGATGCCGATGTTGCGATAGCGCTCGATGGGGGTCTGGCGGGGCATGATGGATCTCTTGGAGAAAGTCTCGCTTCACGCCCTCCACACCATGCGAAGGGCGAATGTGCGAGTGGGAACACATTATAGGATCGGTCCTATCTGACCGCATGTAGGGGCATTGGTTGGTGATTCAACCCTCACCCCGGGCTAGATCACGCAATCCGGCGAAGTCCAGCAGTTCAATCTCGCCGTAAGCCACCTTGAGTATCCCGCGTGCCTGCAGGTCTTTGAGCACCTGATTGACGGTCTGGCGGGACAGCGCCAGCAACTGTGCAAGCTGCTCCTGCGGCACCCGCAGCACGCGGCGGGTGCCCAGACGCAGGTCGCCGTAACCGTCGGCCATCAACAGCAAGCGCCGGGCCACGCGCACGGAGGCGGGCAGCAGGGCGGTTTCTTCCAGCACGGTGAAGGTCAGCCGTAGCTTGTGCGTGAGCAGCAGGGCGAAGGCATGCAGCAGGGCCGGGGTGCTGTCCAGCAGGGCGATCAGCGCAGCCTGCGGCATGTGCAGCAACGTGGTACTGGCGTCGGCGCGGGCGTCATGGGTGCGCGGCTGGCGGTCGAAAACACCAATTTCGCCAAACCAGTTGACGGGTTCCAGCACCGCCAACAGGGCTTCGCGCCCCTCTGCGCTGGTGGCGCCGATGCAGATCGTGCCCTCCACCACGCAATACAACCCGTCGGGTGGATCGCCGCGCCGGAACAGCACATCGCCCGCGCCCAAGCGGCGCACGGCGGCAATGCCAATCAACGCGTCTTGTAGCGATACGTCGAGCGCGCCGAACCAGCTGCTGGCATGCAGGCGTTCACGGTACGACGCAGCATCTGCGGGTGGGTGAAGGGGAGCGGAGCGGTCCATAGGGCCGGCAGTGGAGGGGCAACGGACAAGGCGAATTTGTCGGCTATGTGACAGAGCGCCGTTCCATCTGCTGACTAAGATGAAAGGATGATAACGAGGGGGCAACTGCAGCGTCCATGCTGCAAACGCACAAAACCGGAGACCACAATGCGCAGCCTGTCAGACCACCTTTCCAATTACGCGGCCTACCACCAGGACGGCCGGAATATCGCCACGCACTTTGTCGGCATCCCGGCCATTGTGCTGGCGGTGGCGATTCTGCTGTCCCGCCCCGTGTTTGCAGCATTGCCCGGCGGGGTGGCTGTAACGCCGGCGCTGTTCCTACTTGCGGCCGTCACGGTGTTCTACCTGCGCCTGGATGTGGCGTTTGGCGTGGTGATGTTTGTGCTGATCGGCCTGTGCGTGTGGGTTGGCCAGCAGGTGGCCGGGCATTCCGTGGCGGCTTGGCTGTCAGCGGGCATCGGCGCGTTTGTGATCGGCTGGATCATCCAGTTTGTCGGCCACTACTACGAAGGGCGCAAACCGGCCTTTGTCGATGACTTGGTCGGGCTGGTGGTTGGCCCGTTGTTTCTGGTGGCCGAGACCGCCTTTGCGATGGGCCTGCGCGCGCCGCTGCGTGACGAGGTGGTCAGCCGTTCGCGCGCCATGCGTGCGGCGCTCGGCGGCAAGCCCGTCGCCGCCTGAGTGCATCGCTTCCGTTGAACTAGCTGTTCGAGTGCTTCGCGGCCGGCTGAAACGCCGGTGCGCGATTTTCCATGCCGGCGAGCACCGCCTCACGCTGGTTAGCCGCGCCGATCAGGCGGTCCTGCTCAATCGATTCCGCCAGCAGGATGGCAGCGGTATCGCCATCCTCCACAACGCGCATCAGGCGCTTGGCTGCACGGATGGCGTCTGGGCTCTTATGCGCAATTTCTCGCGCTGCCGCCAGGGCTGCCGCATGCGGGTCGTCGACCACGTGGGTTGCCAGACCCAGGGCGCAGGCTTCGTCACCGTTGACAACGCGCCCGCTATAGATCAGCTCGCGCAGCCGGTCGGGCCGCACGAGGCCACGCGTGAGGGCCATGCCGCCCATGTCGGGCACCAGGCCCCATTTGACTTCCATGATTGACATGCGCGTGTCGGCGCGCACGTAGCGGACGTCTGCACCCAGCGCAATCTGCAGCCCACCGCCGTAAGCGACGCCATGCACTGCCGCCAGCACCGGCACTGGCAGTTCGCGCCAGACCGTACAGGCGTACTGCGGCAGGTTGGCCGATCCATGCGTGCGCCGAGCCAACCGGCCAGCGCCAATGTCTGATCCGCTGTCGCCCTTGCCGAGGCTTGCCATGCTGCCCATGTCCAACCCGGCGCAGAACGCGCGACCTTCGCCGGACAACACCACGGCGCGCAAGTCTGGTTCATTCATCAGGCGTTCACCGGTTGCGACCAGGGCCTCGAACATGGCCGGGTCGATGGCGTTCATCTTCTCGGGCCGGTTGAGCCGGACTTCGGCCACGCCGGCGTCGATGCTGAGGAGGATGCGTTCTGTCATGGCGGGGATGTCGGGTGTCGGGGTCTGCCGCATCTTATCGCCCCTGCCACTGCGGGCGGAAGGTGGCCATGGGCCGTCGGTAAGTCGAGGGAGCTTCTTTTGGCTGGGTTGCGTGCACGAATGGTTTAAACCATCAGATGGAATTGCTCGCGAGACGTCTATTGATTATGAGCGGCTCTAAACTGCATTGCATGTTTGAATGAATGCTTATTTGTTTTGCTTGCGGGACATTTTTCTAAGCACATTGCCGGCACCCAATGTTAAAAAAATGAAAACGAAAGGGGGTGTTTTTCTGGCCTGGGATATTGGTTATCCATGGGCGGATGATGTCGAAACGGTGTTTGGTGTGTTTTAAATAATTCACTGTTGAATGCACAATGTGAATGCGCTATGATCCGCCCTCGCAAGAAGAGGCACATTACGTGCCGACGATGACGAATAAGGCGCTGCCGCGACCGTGCGGCGCAAAGTGCCATGGGTATCGCGTTTTACATAAGCCATTGAATTAAATAGAAGATTGGCGGTAGTCAGGGGGGGCTGGGAATCTCTTGCTTTGTTCCATGCGTCGCATGCTGTGGTGGTGCGGTCGTGGAGCAAGTCGGGGCGCGGCAAACAGAGTGATTCGCCGCGTATTACCAGGCCATTGATGTTGCGGGATCAGGCAGTGGGTCAATGAGCGGGGGCGTTCTAGGTTGAACTTGCCGTTGCTGTGGGTGTTCTACTCCAGCCGGTCGGGTTTACATGCGGTCTGCACGCAAAGTGCAATGACCATTCGCCGCTATCTAAACCGCTTAATGGGTTTTGTCGCCACGGTTTACCGTGCTGGCTTCGCTCGTCCCTAGTTTTCTGAATATCCGCGTTTTTCCTCCTGTCTTTCCGCCTTGCTCGTTGCCGCATGCGCATGTGCGGTAGCGACATCCATTACCGAACAAGCGGGTCTGGCCGGCGCATTGCCGGCGGCACGTTGTCGTCTGTTGATTAAGGGGCGTTCCAAAAATGGGTTTTCTGGACCGAGGCTGCCGCACGCCTGGTGTTTCTAGTCGTGCGTGGTGGAGACGTTGTAACCAGCTGCTGCTGATAACACTGGGTTGGTTATTGGCATTGCCGGCATTTGCCAACAATCTGTGTCGAATGGCCGACCCGAACTCGAAGGGCGTGCACGTTGACGAGATCTGCTGGCTGCAACTCGACGGCGTATCGCTGACGTCGAACGGCTCAACGCCGCTCACGTTTGATCTGCCGGATGGCTCGACCCTGACCCTGACGGCGGTCGTGAGCAACATCGGGACGAGTTCGGGCTTGAGCGGCGTACAGGCGCCCTCCTGGACCGGGTCTCAGTTCAGCGGCTCCAGCGGCTACTACACCATCTACCAGCCTAACAAGGCCGCGCTCTATACCAACAACGGCAGCGTCGCGAACCACACCACGGTCACGCTGCAGGACATTCACATCTACAACCCGGCGGGCCAGGAAGCGACCAACAGCTTCGAAATGGTGCTGGCGGACGGTGAGAGCACGAACAGCGGCGAAAACCTGGATTTCGGGGTGGTGTCCGGGGGAAGCGCGCTCCATCTGGTGGAGTGGCTGGGCGCGTCGCCAAGCAACAACCTCAACTATGGCCAGCCAGGCTCGGGGTCGATCCCGGCCTCGCCGGTATCGGCTTGCTCTGGCATGCCCGACTGCCAGCGGCTGGTGGGCAAATCCGGCACCGCCAACGCCGCGGTGTTCTCCACCACGCGCACCGGCTCCCCGTTTACCGTGATGGGGCAAGTCCACACCAACAGCTCCAGCCTGCAAGGCATGGCGTTTGGCGTGCGTTGGGGCGGGGTGCGACTGCGCAAGGCGCTGCCGAGCGGCCGGCTGGACCCATCGGATCAATTTACCTACCGCGTGCTGAATGCCAAGGGTAGCGAGGTCATTAACACCTCCACATCGGGCACCGGTACCGGCAACTATCCGTACATCAGCGGCCAGGCTGTCATGCCGGGCAACGTGCTCACCCTGATCGAGCAGATGGCGCCGGGCAGCCGCTACACGCTGGCGCAGTACGACAGAACGATTGCCTGTACCAACGGCAATGCGGCTTCGAGCACGGTGCTGCCCAGCGGCTCGTTCGATCCCGCCAATCCGCCGACGCTGAACCTGCTGCAACTGGCCGACC
>RepKanNP_Acetate_BrdU_F21BDRAFT_1000163_pt1 | contig 34765 bp, 36 predicted proteins | sample RepKananBrdUF21B_FD_10624 | JGI IMG/M metagenome (IMG submission 10624)
CCGCTCGCCGGACGCGCGCCGCCTGCCTGCGGGCCGGAGGGCCAGCGCCATTGCAGCGGCGAGAGTGGCCGGGCGCCGGGCCATTGCGAATGGGCCTGCAGGCCGGTGCACGGTGTCAGGTAACGCCACTGACGCTGGTCGCGGCCGATGCGGCGCAGCGGATCCAGTTCGGCCGACAGATCAAACTTGCCGAGGAAGGTGGCATTGCGCGACTTGATCGGCGAGCGCGCGTAGACGTTGAAGTCGGGCCAGCCTTCGTACAGGTTGATCTGCGGCAGCGTGTGGTGCTTGTCCAGCGCATCGTCGGGTTGATCGATGCGGCGGGCGGTGAGGAACAGCGCGCGGCAGTCGAGCGTGGGGACGGCACCGCGCAGGCGGAACAGTACGAGCAGGTCGCCGAACTCGGCGGGGCGGGCTTCGGCACGGGCCGGATAGGCGTGCGGTTGCTCTTCGGGCCAGAACGTCGTCAGGCGCAGGGCGGCGCCCGGAAATGCGCTGCGCAGTCCTTGCCGGAGCAGGCGTAGGCCATCGGCACCACGCAGGATACGCAGAATGGAGAGATCGTCGCGCAGCGCGGCGTCGGGATGGGGGCCACGGCCGCCGTTTTCTGCTGCCAGGGCAAACCGCCACAGGGCGGTATCGCTGGCCAGATCCTGCGCGGCGACATCGCGCGCGGTGTTGGGGCGGCCGCCAGACATCGGCTCACGGGCGCCGCCGGGCGTGTCTTCAGGGTTGTCTCCTGTTACGGCCTGGGCGCTGGTAGTCGACCCGGCAATCGCGCCAGTAAGGCCGCTGAATGGCGGCCGGTTGCGCTCGGGCATGGCTATTCCAACGTGTTGTTTGTATTGATTCCTCTGCCGCGCAGCATAACACCATGCGACATACCGGAGAACGGACCGCCGCCCCTCCACTCGTTGGGGCTTGGGCGGTATTTAGCCCGGCTTTTCGCGCAAAATCAGGCGGTGCGGAACGACGCCACCGCGTCGCGCAGCACGTGCGCCTGCTCTTCCAGTGACAGCGCTGCCGCTGCTGCCTGCTCCACCAGCGCAGCGTTCTGCTGCGTGACTTCATCCATCTGGTTGACGGCCTGGTTGACCTGCTCGATCCCCGAGCTTTGCTCGTCCGACGCCGAGCTGATCTCGCCCATGATGTCGGTCACGCGCTTGACCGCCACGACCACCTCGTCGATCACACTGCCGGCTTCTGCCACCAGCGTGGTGCCATTTTCAACGCGGCCCACCGAGTCGCTGATCAGTTCTTTGATCTCCTTGGCCGCCGTGGCACTGCGTTGCGCCAGGCTGCGGACTTCGCCGGCCACGACCGCAAAGCCGCGTCCTTGCTCGCCCGCCCGTGCCGCTTCCACAGCCGCATTCAGCGCGAGGATGTTGGTCTGGAACGCAATCCCCTCGATCACGCCGATGATGTCGGCAATCTTCTTGCTGCTTTCATTGATGCCGGCCATGGTGTCTACCACCCGGCCAACCACTTCGCCGCCTTTGATGGCGATGTCCGATGCGTTGCCCGCAAGCTGGCTTGCCTGACGCGCGTTGTCGGCGTTCTGCTTCACGATGCTGGTGAGCTCTTCCATGCTGGAGGCCGTTTCTTCCAGCGAGCTGGCCTGCTGTTCCGTGCGCTGCGACAGATCCGCATTGCCGGCGGCGATCTGCTTGGTGGCGCTGGCAATCGAATCCGCCGACGTCTTGATATGGCCGATGGTGCCGGTCAGTTGCTGCTGCATCTGCGCCATGGCGACCAGCATGCTGTCGCGGTCGTCCGGGCGGGTCTGCACGCGCACCGCCAGGTCACCGGCGGCAATGCGGCGGGCCACCTCGGTGGCGTAGCTGGGTTCACCGCCCAGCCCGCGCTGTACGTTGCGGATGATGAGCGACATGGCCGCCGACACCACGCCACCCACCAGCAGGATGACGATCAGGTTGGCGATGAGCGAGTGGTGGTAGGCCGCATCCACCTCTTGCAGGAACACCGCACTCGACAGGTTCCAGTCCCACGGCGCAAAGCGCTTCACGTAGCCGATCTTGGGTAGCGCGGTTTCGCTGCCGGGCAGGCGGCCCTGGTATTCGGCAAAGCCGAAGCCCTTGTCCTTGGCCGCGTTGACGATGGTCGGGTAGACGGGTTTGCCGGTCGGGTCCTTGAAGCCGGCGGTGCTCTTGCCGACCATGTCGGCCAGCGTCGGATGCATCAGCAGGATGAACTGCGAATCGACGACGAACAGGTAGCCGGTGGTGCCGTAACGCATCGAGGCGAGGGTGGCCAGTGCGGTCTTCTTGGCGTCGTCCTCGCTCATGGCACCGGATTGCGCTTTGGCGTGATACAGCTTGGCAACGCCCTCAGCCGCATCGACCAGGTTCTGCAGGCCGACCTTGCGCTCATCGAGCATCGTCGAGCGGGTTTCCATGGCACTCCACACGCCGACGCCAATCAGGCCCAGCCACATCAAGGCCAGCGCCAGGCGCAGTTTTGCTTTGAGTGTCCACTGTCGCATGTCGCGTTTTCTCCACTTTGTTGTGCCCCTAGCGGGCCGTTCCCTCCGGGTGTAACGGCGATCGGCGGCTGGTTCTTTAGTGAAGGCTGAATTCAGGCGGGGCGTGGAGCGGCGCTGCGTATGCGCAAAAAAGAAGGCGCCGGCTTGCACCGGCGCCCGAAGAGACGGCGCCCCCGCTTACAAAGAGGGGCACCGCCGCGCGTTGGGAGGCTTCTTTATTAGCGGGGGGTCACTGCTCGCGAATCCACGTTTGCGAGCGGCCGATCAGGCTGATGCCGATGAAGCCGCGCACAGTGAGTTTGTTGCCCGTGTCGTCCAGCGACATCTTGGCGCTGTAGACCTTGCCGTTTTCCGGGTCGAGGATGTTGCCGCCATCCCAGTTGTTGGTTCCGTTCGCCTTCAGATCCTTCAGGATGGTCAGGCCCTGGATCGGCTGGTCCTTGCGGTCGTCCGTGCACTTGGTGCAGGTCTTGTTCTCGTCGCCCGGCACCAGGATCTTGGTGACCTTGCCCGTGAACACGCCGCCGTTATCGACGATCGTCACTTGGCCTTTCTGCTTGCCCGTGTTGTCGTCGATCGTCTTCCAGGTACCAGCCGGGGTGGCCTGCGCGAAAGCGCTGCCAGCAGCCAGTGCAAGCGCCAGTGCGCCGGCCAGACGTGCGAGAGAGTGAGGGGTGCGTTGCATCGTGGTGTCTCCTTATCAGGGTAAAAAATTCGGTGAGGGTGATCGGCCGCGCAGATCGTCTTGATCAATGGGCGCTCAGCGCGCCGGTCAGGGGGGACAGCGGATTGCTGCCGGAGCCGCCGGCGGCGTTCGTGACGCCACCCAGCGCATTCGTGATCGGGGCGAGCGGGTTGGCGCCGCCTGACAGTGCACTGGTGATTGGCGCCAGCGGGTTGCTACCGCCGGCTGCACCGCCGAGGCCGCCGCCCAGCGCATTCGTGATGGGTGCGAGCGGATTGGTCGAGCCGCCACCACCGCCGGTGACCAGGCCACCGGCGCTGGCCACCGTGCTGCCCACCGCGCCGACGAGGCCACCCACGTCACGCGTGAGTGCATTGCCGCCGGCCGCGCCGACTTGCGCGCCGCCGCTCTGCAGAGCACCGCCCACCGTGTTCAGCGCACCGGCCAGCGGGGCGCCGAGCATGGTTGCCGCGCCCACCTGCTGACCCGCCCCGGCAACCTGTGCAGACAGCGGCACGATCGCATTGCTCAACTGCTGCGTGACCTGCTGCACCGGTCCGCTGGACGTGCCAATGGTCACCAGTCCGCCCGCACCTTGCGCCACCTGGCCGAGTGCCGACACACCGCTGCCCACCGGCGACGTGATCGGATTCAGCGGCGCCAGCGGGCTGCCAGCGGCACCCAGATCGCTGACGGTTTGCCCAGCATTCACCAGCGTGACGCCCGTCGAGCGCACCACGTCGCCCGAACTCTGCACCGTCGTGCCGACCGGGTCGGGCGTCGAGCCGATCTTGCCCAGCCCGTTGCTGATGCCACCGCCCAGCGTTTGGACCGTGTTGCCGGCGGAGGTGACCGTCGCACCCAGATCCTTCTGTGCTGCCGTACCGCCCACGATGGGCACCGATGCCGTGCCGATGGTCGTGCCGAGGTCACTCACCGTCTTGCCGGTCTGCGTGACGACGTTGCCGCCGTTGCTGGCAACGTTGCCAACCGGCACCGCACCCGGGCTGTTGTTGGCGTTCGACGACGGGGTGGTATCGCCGTTTGGATTGCCACCCGAGGCGCAACCGGCCAGCGCGAGCACGGCCAGTGCGGCCGCCGCCAGCAGCGTGCGCGATGACGTGGACGACGAAGCGTAAGAAGCTTGGAGCGGGGTTTGAATCTTCATGGTGAGTCTCCTTGTAAGCGCGGCCCGTACCGCGTAATCACCACCGGGTGTCAGAAGAACGCGCATCTGGCGTCCAGTGGGCAGCATTCGCCAGCGTTTGCCGCCGAATGAAAAGAACGTTTTCCGAAGCGCTGAGGCCATCAGTGATGTGCACCCGGCGTCGTGCCCGACAGCAGCCCGCCTACCAGTGCGCCGACCGTCGAGCCGACGCTGCCCAGCCTGCCGATTCCACTCGCAGGCGAACCCGTGGTTGCGCCGCCACCGAGCGTGCCGACACCGGGAATCGCCGCCGTCAACGACCCGACTGCGGTCGTCACCGGTGCCAGTGGGCCGCCAAGGCCACCAGGCAACGCACCAGCGAGTGCGCCGCCCGTTGCGGTAGCGCCACCACTGGCAGAAGGCGCAGTCGGCATGACCACCGCCGACAGCCCACCGGTGATCGCGCCGAGCGCACTCACCGTATTGCCCAGCGTCGACACCAGCGCATCGCCCTTGCCAGCCGTGGTGATCGTCTTGCCCTCGCTGCCGAGTGCGCTGCCCAGTGTCGTCAGCACACCGCCGACCGGCGTGCCCAGACCTGTTGCTGCGCCCAGTGTTTGCGTAGCGGAAGTCAGCGTGGTCGTGAGCGGCACGATGGCAGCCACGGTGGTCGTCGTCACCTGCTCGACCGGACCGGTCAGCGTCGCGATCGGCGAGCTACCGCTCGACGTGCTGCCGGTGCTGCCCGATGTGGTGCCGCTGCCGTTGCTGTTCGACCACGTTGGCGAACTCGACGCCGTAATCGTCGGCTTCGATTGCGTATCGCTGCCGCCGCCTAGCGACGTTCCCATGTCACCACTGCCCGAATTCGCGCACCCGGCCAGCAATGCCAGCGACGCAGCTGCCAGAGAGCAAGGCATCCGGCGCAACGCACGACGCTGGGGCTGCGGGAAAACCCCACACTCCGGTGGGTTCGAACTGAACAAGAACGCTGGATTGCGCATCTTGTGCCTCCACTGCTTAGAACGCTTCTGTTGGACCCCTTCTGTCTTGCGCTCTTTCTTCGTCGGGCATGTCACCAACCGCGTGTCTGACACGTGCGGTTGGCAACGATCTCCCTGTCTCATCGCGGACCACGCGCCGGTCCGCACCACGCCGCGCGATCGATGCCGTGCTGACGTGGTGATCGGATCGTGAAGTGAAACTGAATGGCATGACAATCAGCGCCAACCTGACGCGCCGATATGCGAGTGCAGCATCCCAACTGGGTTGATCCGTGTAAAACGCCGGCTGAAGCTGGTCTCGGAGTATCGACGCTGCAGCAAAGTTGGCGCCCGGATTGCCGTAGAACAATCCTTCTATCGTCGCAAAACCGCCTCGTTTCAAACGCGATGGCGCGCGGTTTTCAGCAGCTGCTGAGCGGGGCTTCTTCGTGATGGGCGACATGTCAGCGCGCTTGCTCGTCGCCGTGATCGCGCGTTTGGGCACACGACGCATGTGCATATGCTCGTTTGCGCGTTCATTGACATGCGCGATGACGTTGGTGCGTCATCGCGCGTCGACATCGATGCGAATGTGCCGACGCGATTCACCTCGACGCGTATCACGCCTTCGACGGTCACGCGCCCGATGCACGGCGCGCGAATTGCGGCACGTGCAAGCGTCGTGTCGGCCGTGTCGGTCCATCGCGATTGCATCGCGCTCACACATCGCGCGTAGCACGCGAGCGAGGAGCGTGTGAGAAGCGCGTCGTCGATGTCGATGAACACGTTCAACGTGTCGATGCGCATGCGTGCTGCGCGTCGGTTGCGTGCGATCACGCGAAAAATTCGCGCGCGTTGTCGTATCCGCGCATCGTTTTTTTCCACACGCATCGCGTTGCTCGCGCAGCTGACATGCACGACATCGCAGAGTTCACGCGTCGTGCGCGCGCAGCTTTGCGAGCGACATGCACACAACATTGCGCGTTGCTGTAAACCGGCATGAACATTGGGTTCGCGGGAGGCGAGTGTCTGCGCGAAGCAACGCGTTGACGTGATGTCACGACGCAAGAAAATGCGCATTCGAGAGGTCGACATGCATGCGTTCGCGATCCAAATCGCGACGACGCACAGACGCGGCGCAATCCTTCACCAAAACTCGCCGCGCTTTTTGCATAAATCTCTTAACATCACCGCGCAAACGAATTATGATTCGCCTTGACAAGACGTTGACTTCGATGCAAGGGCGGTTCGCGCGATCAACGACGATGAACTTCCAAGCAAGCGGCAAGTGAAAGGTAGTCGAGGAGCGTAACCACTTTGATGCACGCCACGCCGACAGGGCTGTTTGAACTCGGTGCCGTCTCTGCGATCCCTTCGTCGGGATGGGCGTACTACCCCCAAAAGAAAACGCGCGCTCTCCAGATTTCCGCTGTCCGCAAAGTCACGCTGCAAGCGGCTTTGCGCTCTACACAGCGACTCGCGCTAGATCAAATTTCGACCGGTGTGGCAACGATGCCCCGGTCCTCTCAACTGATGAAGACTCGCCGGATGCAGTTCGTCCGGCCAACTGCGGCTGCGTGCATGTGCCCTGCCGAGGTGTGCAACTTGCTGCGTGCGTCCACCGCGCGGGTTGCGGGTCTTCCTACCGAATTCATTAGCGTGCGACTGCGGTTTGGTGGCGCGCCGATGAATCGCTCGCTCGGTTGGTCTGGCGATGCCAATGCATCGTGGGATCGGGCCGGTCGGGTTGCTCAATCTCGATAGTTCGATACCCAATCTCGAAGGAGTTTCCCATGGCAACTGCTGCTAAGAAGAAACCGGCCGCCAAGGCCCCGGCCAAGAAGGCCGCTGTGAAGAAGGCTCCGGCCGCTAAGAAGGTCGCTGCAAAGAAGGCTGCTCCGGCCGCCAAGAAGGCACCGGCAAAGAAGGTTGCTGCCAAGAAGGTTGCAGCTAAGAAGGTCGTTGCCAAGAAGGCACCGGCAGCCAAGAAGGCCGCAGTGAAGAAGGTTGCTGCCAAGAAGGCACCGGCAGCCAAGAAGGCCGCAGTGAAGAAGGTTGCTGCCAAGAAGGCACCGGCCGCTAAGAAGGCTGCAGTGAAGAAGGTTGCTGCCAAGAAGGCACCGGCCGCTAAGAAGGCTGCAGTGAAGAAGGTTGCTGCCAAGAAGGCACCGGCTGCCAAAAAGGCTGCTGCTAAGCCTGCTGCGAAGAAGGCTCCTGCTGCCAAGAAGGCACCGGCTACGAAGAAGGCTGCTGCCAAGCCTGCTGCGAAGAAGGCTCCGGCGAAGAAGGCTGTTGCCAAGCCCGCTGCTGCTCCGGCCGTTGCACCTGCTGCTGCACCCGCTGCCAAGACCGCGCTGAACCCGGCTGCTGCATGGCCGTTCCCGACTGGCAACCGTCCGTAAGTCATTCTTGCGACGGTGATCCTCCGGGACCACAGCGGCGCGCTGGTCGCGCCCACCTGATCGGATACTGCGTATCTGGTCCGCAAGACCTGGTGTCTTGCACCGCCCGCCGATCGGCTCACGCCCCGGCGGGCTTTTTCTTGTCCGTGCGATGACCTGCGTGTTTTCTTAAGGCGCAAAAAAAAACCGCACCGGCGTGATGCCGATGCGGTTTTGCTGATGCGTTGGCCGCCAGCCCAATCGGCCGGCGATCGATCAGTGCGTCACGCGAGTCACGCCGCCCGACGACAACAGGCGGACACGCTCGCCGGGGCGGAAGGCCTCGTCAGCGTCTTGCGTGATGGCGCGGTACTCGCCGTTGTCCAGCTTGACGGTGATTTCCAGGCCGGGGCGCTTGTTCATCTGACCTTCGATCGCGCTGCCTGCAACGCCACCCAGAATCGCACCCAGCACACCTGCTGCCACCGAACCGTTGCCGCGGCCAATGGCAGCTGCAGAACCAATGCCGCCGATCGCGCCGCCAGCAATCGTGCCCACGCCGGTCTGCTCGCGATCGATCACGACATTGCGGACCGAATCCACCGTGCCGAAGCGCACGGTCTGCTCGCGCTGCGCCTGCCCCGAGGTATAGGCGCTGTTGGAGTTGGTGCCCATGGCGCAGCCTTGCAGGCCAAGGGCGGCGACCAGCATGGTCGCAGCGCCGATGCGATAGATGGGTTTCATGTTCATTCCTTATTGATACCGGTACCCGAAAGCAGATTCGAAGCGTCGGGCAATCTCGTCGACGGGCAGGCCGTGATTCTGCGGGCCTTGGCAAGCGATCTTGAGGGCGCCCATCAGGCTGGCGAGCCGGCCGGTGGTTTCCCAATCCATGCCGTTCTCGATGCCGTAGAGCAGGCCGCCGCGGAAGGCGTCGCCACACCCGGTCGGATCGACCACACGTTCGGCCGGCACGACCGGAATAGTGTACTGCTTGCCGCCGGCGTGAATTTCCGCCCCTTCTTCCCCGCGTGTGACGATGAAAGCCTCGACGCGTTGCGCAAGCTCCGTCGCACTGTAGCCCGTGCGTGACAGCATGACCTGCGCTTCGTAGTCATTGACCACCACGTAGCTGGCGAGTTCAACGAAGCGGCGCAGGTCGGCGCCGTCAAACAGCGGCATTGCTTGACCCAGGTCGAAGATGAACGGCACGCCGGCTTCGGCAAATTGCGTGGCGTGGTGCAGCATGCCGTCGCGGCTGTCGGGGCCGACCAGGCCCAGCTTGGCCGGCAGCGCATCCTTGACCGAGTTCACACTCGACTGGCTCATCGCGCCCGGGTGGAACGCGGTGATCTGGTTGTTGTCGCGGTCGGTCGTGATCATGGCCTGCGCCGTGAACGTGTCCGGAATCTCCTTGACGTGCGTGGTCGAGATGCAGAGCTTCTTCAGGTAGTCCAGGTACGGGCCTGCATCCTGGCCGACCGTGCCCATGATGATGGGCTCGCCGCCGAGCAGCTTGAGCGTATAGGCGATGTTGCCTGCGCAGCCACCGAACTCGCGGCGCATGGTCGGCACCAGAAAGGAGACGTTCAGGATGTGAATCTTGTCCGGCAGGATGTGTTCGCGGAAATGTCCGTCGAACGTCATGATGGTGTCGTAGGCAATCGAGCCGCAGATCACGCTGGCCATATTGGAGGGCTCCAAATGTGAACGCGGCCGTCCCAGTGGACGGCCGTGTGATGAATGAGAGACCGGAGGCCGGCCTCTCAGCAATACCGTGAGCTTACTTCAGCGCGGCCAGGGCTGCGTCGTAGTTCGGCTCTTCCTTGATTTCCGGCACGAGCTGGGAATACAGCACGTTGTCGTTGCCATCCAGCACCACCACGGCGCGGGCGGTCACGCCGGCCAGCGGGCCGCTCGTGATGTCGACGCCGTAGGCTTGCTTGAAGCCCTTGTCACGGAAGGTCGACAGCGGCACGACGTTCTCGATGCCTTCAGTCGCGCAGAAGCGGCCGGCTGCGAACGGCAGGTCAGCCGAGATCGAGAACACCACCGTGTTGTCCAGCTTGGCAGCGGCTTCGTTGAACTTGCGCGTGGAGGTGGCGCACACCGGGGTGTCCAGGCTCGGCACGATGTTCAGGACCTTGCGCTTGCCGGCAAAGTCAGCCAGCGACACGTCCTTCAGGTCCTTGCCAACCAGCGTGAATGCCGGAGCCTTCGCGCCAGCCGCCGGGAACTGGCCGCTGACTTCGATCGGGTTGCCGCCAAGGGTCACGTTTGCCATGGTGTTACTCCTTCCTTTGATGCGTGTTGGGGTAAGAGCCGCTAACAAAACCCACCTGGCGTTGTTGCGCCTCCTTGCCGTATTCAGTACTGTCTGCGTCGGCACGCCTAGCCAGGTGGGTTTTGTTAGCGGCTCTAGGCCAGGGGTGAAAAATCAGGGGTAAAAAATCAGGACCCGGTAGTTGGCCGTCGGGCGCTGGGACTGGAATCGTACCCGAATCGGCAGCTCGGCGCGGGCGGGCAGACCTGACGTGCCGTATGCACTGTCGGTCGGGTTCAGGTAGTCGTTGGGCAACAGCGCGCGGCGTGAGAGCAGTTGGTCCTGTAGATCGGTCGTCACCAGCTCGATGGCTGGCAAGGCGACCGGGTTGCCGGCACGGTTGCGAAGCGTGGCGGTCAGCACGTACTGGTCGGATGCATCACCTTCCTGGCGCTGCAACTGCGACGATTCGATCTGCAGCGCGTCGAGGTCGCGCGGCGGGGTGATCTTGCAATGCAGCGGTTGGCACAGCGCTTCCCATAGCGGGCGTGTGGACGGTGCGCGGCGTGCGATTTCCGAACGGCCCAGAAAGAGCGCCTGTGCCACGGCCAATACGATCAGAAAGCCGATCGCAATGCGCGCCATCGCACGGCGCCCCGTCGACTTGCGCACCTGCTCGCGTGCCTGCGCGGCGCGCAAGAAGTCGAGTGTGGCGGCCGAGACACCGTGGTTCGGCCCGCGTGCCTTGCGCGGGCGTGGTGCGCCGGTTAGCGTACGCTGCGGCGTCGGGCCGTCGTGTTCATCATGCGCGCGGCGTGCGTGATGGTTCCGGCGCGGCACCGGCGCAAATATCGTATGCGGATCGGTCTCGTGACGCATCCAGACCGAATCGTGCTTGTCCTGTTTCTCTGCGGCGGCGGGTGCGAGCGCTTCCGGCTTCGCTACCGCAGGCGCGGGGATGGCGGTGACGGCTGGCGCGAGCGGTAAATCTGCCGATGGTTGTTTGGGCAGGGCGGCCGCGAACGCATCTTCGTCGTCCTCGAACTCCCGGATCGGCGGTAGGCCGTGGAACGGATCCGCCGGTGCCGCGGGCGCAGCGGTGGGTACGTCGGCGGCAGGTTCAATGGCTGCTGGTGCGGGTTCGTCTGCGGCTTCAACTTCGGCTTCGGTTTCGGTCCGTGCTTCATCCGCGAGCGGGCGCGTATCGGGCGCGGTGGGATGCGCGTCCGGAATGGGCGTCGCACCTTCGACTTCGCCCAGATGCACTTCGGCGACGCCGTCTTCGGCAACGTCTTCCTCCCAGATCAGCGTCATGCCGAAGCCGTGGTCGTCTTCGGCCGTGGGCGTTGCCGGAGAAGCTTCGGCGGGTGCTTCAGTCGGCGGAGTGGAGGGTTCTGCGGGTACGGGTGCGGGCGTGGTTCCGACGGCCGGTACACGCGGATCTGCTTGCTGCGGTGCTGGGGTGACCGGTGTTGCTGTCGGCGGCGTGGGCGTAGCGCCCAGCTCGATCAGGTGTGCGCGCCCGTCAAAGACGTGATTGCAGCGCCCGCAACGGACGAGTCCGCCCCGCAGCCGAAGCTGATCGGCGACGACGCGGAATGCGGTTTGGCAATTGGGACAGCGGGCGGCCAAACGTGGCGCAGCTTGTGGCGCGGATGCCATGCAGAACAAGGAGAAGAAAGCCGACCGCGCGAGTATTGCAGACAGTGACGCCAGCGTCGACCTTTGCAGGTGACGCCGGCGCCCAATGTTGCGAACAACGCCGTGAAATTACGCGGGTTTCACACCGTGCAGGCAGACCCAGCCGTCACGTGCACGCCACACCGTAAGCGGAATGGCGGACGCATACGCCGCGGCAACTTCCTCTGCCTGGCGCTCCAGCACGCCCGACAAGATCAGTCGGCCACCTGGGCGCACGCGTGCGCACAGCATCGCCGCCATCAGCTTGAGCGGATTCGACAGAATGTTGGCGACGACGAGGTCGAACGTGCCTTCCGGCGCATCGTCGGGCAGGGCGAACGTGGCGTCGACATGGTTGCGCTCGGCGTTGTAGCGCGAGGCGTCCACGGCGTTTGGGTCGATGTCGACGCCGACGGTTTCACCGGCACCGAGCTTCTTGGCTACGATGGCCAGGATGCCCGAGCCGCAGCCGTAATCGAGCGTGCGCTCGCCCGGCTGCACGTGCTGCTCCAGCCATTCCATGCACAGGCGCGTGGTCGGGTGGCTGCCGGTGCCAAAGGCGAGGCCGGGGTCCAGCTCCAACACCACGGCGTCGGGCTCCGGTGCGTCGTGCCACGAGGGCACGACCCAGATGTGCTCGCCGATGTGGATCGGCTCGAACTGCGATTGCGTGACGCGCACCCAGTCCTGCTCTTCGACTTCGCGCACGGTGTACGCAGGCACGGGCGAGAGCTTGATCTCGTTGGCTGCGGCTGCCACCAGCAGTGCAGGATCGGCGTCATCCGCCAGCAGCGCGACCACGCGCGAGCGGTTCCACGCCAAGCGGGTCGGCTCGTGGCCGGGCTCGCCGAAGAGCGGTTGTTCTTCCGGCGTGTCGGCATCGGCGTCTTCCACCGAGACCGACAGGGCGCCCAGGTCGAACAGCGCCTCGGACAACGCTTCCGCGTCGTCGCGAGACACCTCAAGTACGCATTCGCGGTACGTCACTTGCCGCCACCCTTGGCCACTTCCTGTTGCGCCAGACGGTGCTCCAGGTAGTGGATGTCGGTGCCGCCTTCGACGAAGTTGGCGTCGAGCATCAGGTCGCGGTGCAGCGGTACGTTGGTCGAGATGCCTTCCACCACCATTTCCGACAGGGCGATGCGCATGCGGGCGATGGCCTGCTCGCGCGTGGCGCCGTACGTGATGACCTTGCCGATCATCGAGTCGTAGTTAGGCGGCACGAAGTAGCCGTTGTACGCGTGCGAATCCACGCGGACGCCCGGGCCACCCGGCACGTGCCACGACGTGATGCGGCCCGGCGACGGCGTGAACTTGAACGGGTCTTCCGCGTTGATGCGGCACTCGATGGCGTGGCCCTTGAGCGTGATGTCCTTCTGGCGGAAGCGCAGCTTTTCGCCGGCCGCCACGCGGATCTGCTCTTGCACGATATCGACGCCGGTGATCATTTCCGTGACCGGGTGCTCAACCTGCACGCGCGTGTTCATTTCGATGAAGTAGAACTCGCCGTTTTCGTACAGGAACTCGAACGTGCCGGCGCCACGGTAGCCGATCTTCTTGCAGGCGTCGGCGCAGCGATCGCCAATGCGTTCGATCAGGCGGCGCGGGATGTGCGGTGCCGGCGCTTCCTCGATCACCTTCTGGTGGCGGCGCTGCATCGAGCAATCGCGCTCGCCCAGCCAGACGGCGTTGCGGTGCTGGTCGGCCAGGACCTGGATCTCCACGTGGCGCGGATGCTCCAGGAACTTCTCCATGTAGACTTCCGGGTTGCCGAAGGCACGGCCGGCTTCTTCGCGCGTCATGTTGACGGCGTTGATCAGCGCAGCCTCGGTGTGCACCACGCGCATGCCGCGGCCGCCGCCGCCGCCAGCGGCCTTGATGATCACCGGATAGCCGACCTTCTTGGCCGTTGCCAGGATTTCCTTCGGGTCTTCGGGCAGGGCACCTTCCGAGCCCGGCACGCACGGCACGCCGGACTTGATCATGGCCTGCTTGGCCGAGACCTTGTCGCCCATCAGGCGAATCGATTCGGGCGTCGGGCCGATGAAGGTGAAGCCGGATTGCTCCACGCGCTCGGCAAAGTCGGCGTTTTCCGACAGGAAGCCGTAGCCAGGGTGGATGGCCTGGGCGTCAGTTACCTCGGCGGCCGAGATGATGGCCGGCATGTTCAGGTACGACAGCGGCGACGGTGCCGGGCCGATACACACGGCTTCGTCGGCCAGCTTGACGTATTTGGCTTCCTTGTCCGCCTCGGAATAGACCACCACGGTCTTGATGCCGAGTTCGCGGCAGGCGCGCTGGATGCGAAGCGCGATCTCGCCGCGGTTCGCAATCAGGATCTTGTCGAACATCGTGTTCTCGCTACAAAAAGGGGAGGCGAGGGCGCTGTGTTGGGGCCGTTTTCAACGGACCTGTGCACTCGGTTGCGTCAACTCGCGCTCGGATGCGACGCGCTGGGCGCCGCACGATGAGGGTCGGATGCCGGAAGATCAGCCGATCACGAACAGCGGTTGGCCGTATTCCACAGCCTGGCCGTTGTCGATCAGGATTTCCTTGATGACGCCAGCCTTGTCCGCTTCGATCTCGTTCAGCAGCTTCATGGCTTCGATGATGCAGATGGTCTGGCCTTCCTTGACGGTGTCGCCCACCTTGACGAACTCGGCGGCGCCCGGCGACGGCGAGCGGTAGAACGTGCCGACCATCGGCGACGTCACGATATGGCCGGCCGGCAGGGCCGGAGCAGCGGCTTCAGCGCTGACCGCAGCCGGAGCGGCGGCGGCAGGCACGCCCACAGCGGGCGCGGCCTGCATCGGCATCGGTGCATATTGCATCGGGGCCATCACTTGCTGCGGTGCCGATTTGACGATGCGGACCTTACCTTCGCCTTCGGTCACTTCGAGTTCCGAAATGCCCGATTCGGCCACCAGGTCGATCAGCGTTTTCAGCTTGCGCAAATCCATGAGCGTTCTCCTGCAGCGTCGGCGATCTGGGGCAAAGAAGGGGCGCACGCGAATGGCTCTTCAGCGTACGTGCTCCAGGCGCTGGCGTCGTTGCGTTGGTTAAGTGATTGAGATGAAGGGGAAGAAGACGGCTGATCAGCCGCCGTGTTGATCGCTGTATTGGTCGATGCAGTAGTCGAGCGCGGCGACGTAGCCGCGCCAGCCCAGCCCACAGATCACGCCCACTGCTTGGTCCGCCAGATACGAATGGTGGCGGAACGGCTCGCGGCGGTGCACGTTGGACAGGTGGACTTCAATGTACGGAATCACCACCCCGGCCAGCGCATCGCGCAGGGCCACGCTGGTATGCGTGTAGGCCGCCGGGTTGATGATGATGAATTCGACGCCTTCGCTCTTGGCCGCGTGGATGCGGTCGACCAGTGCACCTTCGTGATTCGACTGGAAGTGCGCCAGCGTCACGCCGCGCGCCTTGGCACGTTCGGTCAGGGCAGCGTTGATGTCGGCCAGCGTGGTTGCGCCATAGACTTCCGGTTCGCGCGTCCCCAATAAATTGAGGTTCGGACCGTGCAGCACGAGCACGTTGCGAAGCGCTTTGACGATCGGTTTGTCAGCCACGATTTGACTGGTTGAGCGAAGTTGGGCGCAATTTACAGCAACTTAGAATGCTTTGTCTAGTTTTTGCTGAAAAGGGTTCGAGAAACTGGTGTTTTCACCGATCTTGCCAACGGCGCAGTCAATTTTATGTAGAAAGAAGGGTAGTTGCGCGCACATGACCGTCATATGACGATTTTGCATATTTACGTACGCTGCAGTGCCTGACGCAGTTCGTCCGCGTGCACGCGGCCCATCTTTCGGAATGTGATCTCGCCTTGTGCGTTAAGAATCACAGTAAACGGCAGGCCGCCCATCTCATTGCCAAACTGCCGGCCCAACTCCGTGCCACCAAAACCGGCCACCGCAATCGGATAAGTGACGGGCACTTTACCCAGGAAGGTCTGGATATTGGTCGCCGTATCGATACCGATGCCGACAAACTTCACCTTGGCCTTCTGCTCCTGGGCGAGTGCGGACAACTCCGGCATCTCTTCCACACAGGGGCCGCACCACGGCGCCCAGAAGTTGATCACCACCTGCTGCCCGCGGAGTGCCGACAGGTCGATCGGCGTGCCGTTGGCGTCCGGCAGCTTGCTGCTGTAGAAGGCGACGACGACATCGTTGGCCGGCGCCTTGGGTTCGGTGGCCTTGTGTCCGGTGTAGATGCCCAGGGCTGCGGCGATCGCGCCGGCAATCAACAAGGCAATCAGGGCGGTACGGCGGGACATGGTTCGGGCGGTCTCTCTATATAAACAGAGGCGAAGCGTGCCGGATTGTACTCCTCTTGGTGGACTACCCCTTCGAGAGGAGGGCGCGCACGGCTGCGGCATCTCCGCGCGCAGCTTTGCCGCTGGCGTCTGTGCGTCGGGCGCCGCGCACATCGTTCATGTCATACAGGGCGATGTGCACGCCGACTGGCGTACCGGTTTCGGCGCGCAGTTCCTGGGCCAGTTCGCGGGCCTCACGGCTGGCCGGCCATTGGCCGCGCCACAGGAAGCTGAGCGTTTCCACCTCGTCGCGGCCTGCGAAGTGAGCGCTCTCTGTTGTATCGAAATCCACGCCGGCGTTGAGCAGGAAGATCGCCACGTCCTTCGGGCTATCGCAGAAGACCTGCAGGTGGATGTCGGAGTGCTCGCTGGCGGTGCCGTTGAAGACCGCGCCGGCCAGGTACGGGTTGTGCACCTGCAGCCCCTCCATCAGCACCAGCGCGATGCGGCGCAGCAGCGCCAGCACGCGCGGCTGGGAATCGGACTGGAACAGCGCCTGGTATTCGCGGACTTCGGTTTCGACCTGTTCGTTGTCGGGCAGCCATTCGCCAGCGGCGCGCGATTCTGAGCCGAGCACTTGGCGGGCGGCCTTGCGCTTGGCCGTGGCGTAGTCGGCACCGTCCTCCGCAATCATGCGGGCGGCGACGGCGGCAATTTCTTCCCGAACGCGGGTCGGATCGAGGAGGGGGCGTTTGGATGACATGATTTCTATTTTACTGAAGCGCGCGCGTCTGCCCGTGGGCATGCCCGGTACAATGCCGCGCAACGTAGTTGAGATGGCTCCCATGCATATCCACATCCTTGGAATCTGCGGCACCTTCATGGGCGGCATTGCCCTGATCGCCCGCCAGGCCGGTCACCGTGTTACCGGCTGCGACGCCAACGTCTACCCGCCGATGAGCACCCAGCTCGAAGCCCAGGGCATCGAGCTGATCGAGGGTTTTGACCCCGAACAACTGTCGATCGGCGCGGATCTGTACGTTATCGGCAACGTGATTTCGCGCGGCAACCCGCTGATGGAAGCCATCCTGGATCGCAACCTGCCGTACGTTTCCGGCCCGCAATGGCTGGGCGACAACGTGCTGCGCCAGAAGTGGGTGCTCGCCGTGGCCGGCACGCACGGCAAGACGACCACCACCTCGATGCTCGCCTGGATTCTGCAGGATGCCGGCTACAACCCGGGTTTCCTGGTGGGCGGTGTGCCGCGCAACTTCGGGTTGTCGGCGCGGCTGACGGAATCCGACTTCTTCGTCATCGAGGCCGATGAGTACGACACGGCCTTCTTCGACAAGCGCAGCAAGTTTGTTCACTATCGCCCCCGCACGGCCATTCTGAACAATCTGGAGTTCGATCACGCTGACATCTTCCCGGATCTCGCCGCGATCGAAACGCAATTCCATCATCTCGTTCGCACTGTGCCTGGCCAAGGGCGTTTGCTCGTCAACGGCCGCGAAGACAGCATGAAGCGCGTGCTTGCGCGTGGATGCTGGTCAGAAGTCGAGTATTTCGGCGCAGAAGAGGGTGATGGCTGGAAAATCGCCAATCTGGGCGATGACGAAAATGCGGACGACAGCTTCGACGTGCGCTTCAACGGCCAGACGCAGGGCCGAGTGCACTGGGCCCTGCAGGGCGACCACAATCGCATGAACGCGCTGGCCGCCATTGCCGCTGCGCGCCACGTGGGTGTGCCGCCCGCGCAAGCCATTGAAAGCCTGGCCCGTTTCGAAAATGTGAAACGTCGTATGGAAGTGCGCGGCACCGTTGACGGCGTGACCGTCTACGACGACTTCGCCCATCACCCGACCGCTATCCGCACGACCATCGATGGTCTGCGTCGCCGCGTCGGCAGCGCGCGCATCCTAGCGGTGCTGGAGCCGCGCTCGAACACCATGAAGCTGGGTGTGATGAAGCAGGCGCTTCCCGATAGCCTGACCGGCGCCGACCAGGTGTTCGCTTACGGTGCCGCCAGCGGCAAAGATGCCATCGGTTGGGATCTGGCCGGCGCGCTGGCGCCGCTGGGCGAGCGTGCGACGGCGTTCTCCGACCTGACCGCGCTGGTTAAGGCCGTGACCGCTGCTGCCCGCCCGGGTGACCAGGTATTGGTGATGAGCAACGGCGGCTTCGGCGGCGTGCACCAGAAGCTGTTGGACGCGCTGGCTGAGCGTGTCGGTGCCGCCAAATGATCTAGATATGCCGGCTTCCATCGTCTATCTGCACGGATTCCGCTCGTCGCCACGCTCATTCAAGGCGCAACTGCTGGGCAAGCGGATGGCCTCGGTCGGACTGGCGGATCAGTATGTCTGCCCGATGCTGCCCGTATCGCCGCGCGAGGCGATGGCTGAAGTTGAGGCATTGATCGCTGACTTGAGTACGCGTGATGGCGCAAAGCCGGTGCTGATCGGCTCGTCGCTGGGCGGCTATTACGCCACCTGGCTGGCTGAGCGCCACGGCTTGCGTGCCGCGATGCTGAATCCGGCCACACGTCCGGAGCGGGATCTGGCCAAGTACGTGGGTGAACAGCCGCTCTGGCACGGCGGCGGCACGATCCGCGTCGAGCCGCATCATCTGGATGAGCTGCGTGCGCTGGCCGTGCCCGCCATTACGCAGCCAGACCGCTACTACCTTCTGGCATCGACAGGCGACGAGGTGCTCGACTACCGTGAGATGCTCGCCCACTTCCGGGGCGCCGCCACTCGCGTGATCGACGGCAGCGATCACGGCATCAGCGATTTCGCGCAGTACATGGACGAAGTGCTCGTCTTCTGCGGCGTTCCTGCCGACTTGTTGGCTGCGCATCCGTTTGACGGCAACGCGTCCGCATGACCGAGTCTCCGTCGTACCCGCGCAGCCTCTGGCGCAGCGCGTTGCCGCCGGCCGTGGTGTATGACCGCCATTGGGCGCTCTGGGCCGTGGGCGCAAATTCACTGACGGCGCGCCTGCATGCGGCATCGTCCACGTTTCGGGTGCAACTCCTTGGCCAGAAACGGGCGATGCCGTTACGTGACGAATGGCGCTGCCTTGGCATGGCGGGCCCCGCCGAGACGCTGGCGCGCGAGGTTTTGCTGATCTGCGACGACATCCCCGTTGTGTACGCGCACACCATCGTGCACCCGCGCAGCGTGGCGCTGGATTGGCCATTCCTGAAGGCACTGGGCACGCAGCCGCTCGGGCATTCGCTGTTTGCGGACCCGCGTGTCGCCCGGGGCGATTTTGAGTTCGCGTTGCTCGACACGCATCACCCGCTGGTACGCCGCGCACACCATGCGTTGAGTGATGCACCCATCACTGGCGTTGAGCGTTTGCCGGCGCGGCGTTCCGTGTTCCGGCGCGGGGCGAGCGCGATGCTGGTGACGGAGGTGTTCTTGCCGGCACTGGCCGGGTTCAAGCCGCCAAGGTAGGCGCGAAGTTGGCGTATTTTCGGCGGTTCGGACGCCGTCCCAGTGCGGTATCATCGCCCCCAACTTTTTGTCGCCGCGCACCGGGTTTCTGACATCCGGGTGCACGGTCAGTCCATCTCATTCAAAGCGGCGTTCGCTTATGCGAGTGCGGCAATCCAGACATATCCATGCAGTTGCTGTTTGAAGAAGGCGGCGAGATCCGCGCAGGCACCGTTTTGTCCCAACAAGGCGAGGCCTATCAGGTCGAGTTGCCGAGCGCCAAGCGCACCAAGGTCAAGTCGCGCGATGTGTTGCTGCAGTTTGCCCAGCCATCGGCCGGTGAACTGTCGAAGGCCGCGCACGCACTGTCGACGGACATCGATCTGGATTTCCTCTGGGAATGCGCGCCAGCTGACGAGTTCGGCTTTACCGACCTGGCCGGCGAGTACTTCGGCGCGGGCGCAGATGCCACGCAACAGGCCGCGCTGGCGATTGCGCTGCATGGCTCGCCTATCTACTTCCGCCGCAAGGGCCGTGGCCGCTACCAGCGCGCGCCCGAAGACCAGCTCAAGGCGGCGCTTGCCGCCGTGGAGCGCAAGAAGCAGCAGGCCGCCCTGCAGGCCGAGTACGAAGCCGAACTGAAGGCGATGCGTCTGCCCGAATCGTTCCGTGGCAAGACGCTGCAACTGCTGTTCAAGCCTGATAAGAACAGTCTCGAGTTCAAGGCGCTTGATGCAGCCTGCACGGCGCTGGGACTTTCGCCGATGCGGCTCATGGTTGCTGTGGGCGGTATCGCCAACGCACGCGCGCTGCACGAAGCGCGCTTCCTGTCGGAGTGCTTCCCGAAGGGCACGGGTTTCCCGGACGTGACCGTGCCGGAGCCCGCGCTTGACCTGCCGAACGCTGATGTGCGCGCCTTCTCGATCGACGACGTGACCACCACGGAAATCGACGACGCCATCTCCGTCACCCCGATTGACGATGCCACCGTGCGCATCGGCATCCACATCGCGGCGCCGGGTTTTGGTATCCAGCGCGGCGATGCGCTGGACGCGATTGCGCGCCAGCGTCTGTCGACCGTGTACTTCCCGGGCGACAAGATCACGATGCTGCCGGAATCGGTGGTCGATCGTTACACGCTGCAGGAAGGACGTGCGTGTCCAGCGCTGTCGCTGTATGCAACGGTCGACCGCGCCACATGGACGGTCACCGCCAGCGAGACCCGCTGCGAATCCGTGACGGTGGCGGCCAACCTCCGCCACAACCTGCTCGACGATGTGATCACCGCCGAGGCGCTGGCCGATGGCTCGGGGGACTATCCGTTCAAGGCCGAGCTGGCCGTGCTCTGGCCGTTTGCCTGCGCGCTGTACGACGGCCGTCAGCAGGCGCGTATCGCCAGTGGCCTCAAGCCCGAGGGCGCGCAGAAGGGCGACTACTCGTTCTATATCGACCCGATTCCCGAGGCCGAAGGCGGTGGCGAGCGCGTGCGCATTGAACAGCGCAAGCGCGGCTCGCCGCTGGACAAGATCGTCGCCGAGATGATGATCCTGGCCAACAGCACCTGGGGCCGCATGCTGGCCGACGCCGGCGTGCCCGGCATCTACCGCACGCAGAAGGCGTGGGGCATGCATCGCACGCGCATGCAGACATATCCCGCGCCGCACGAAGGCCTGGGCGTGGCGCAGTACGCGTGGAGCACGTCGCCGCTGCGCCGCTATGTCGACCTGGTCAACCAATGGCAGATCGCGGCGGTGGCACAGCATGGCGTGACGGCCAAGCTGATCGCGCCGTTCAAGCCGAAAGACGCCGACCTGCTGGCCGCCGTGGCCGACTTTGAAGGCACCTACGCCGCCTATGCCGACCATCAGTCGACCATGGAGCGCTATTGGTGCCTGCGCTGGCTCAAGCAGGAAAACCGCACGCGCATGCAAGCCGTGGTGCTCAAGGAAGGCGCGGTGCGCTTTGCCGAGATTCCGCTGGTGACCAAGGTGCCGGAGCTGGCACAGACGGCGCGTGGCACGCACGTCGTGCTCGACATTCTCGACACCGACGAGATCAGCCTGGAAGTGTCGTGCCGCGTAGTGGAAGTCCTGGCCCCGGCTGCTGGTGCGGAGGCCGAAGCCGCGGCCATCGAAGAAGAACTGGCCGAAGCGGAAGCCGCGGCTGCCGAGGTGGATGCGCCGGCTGAACCACAACCGGCCGCTGATGAGGAAGAGGCCCGTGCGGAAGCTGATCCTGCTGTGGCGTCGCCGCCGCAGGACGGTGAGAGCGGTGGAACGCCTGCCGCTGCCTAACTACAATCGCAGTCTGATTTTCCTCTCGCGCGTTACCCTAGGAACCACCCCTCATGGCCGCCCTCGCAAACCGTCCAGACTGGTCCGGCAGCAGCACGCTCACCAAGGCATTGGTGGTGTCGCTTGCCGTGCACGTTCTGCTGCTGTTCGTGCGCGTGGTGGCGCCCGAGGCCTTCGACATCAAGCGCGATGATCCGGGGCTGGACGTGGTGCTGGTCAACGCCAAGTCGTCTACCGCGCCGGCCAAGGCAACGGCGGTGGCGCAGGTCAATCTGAACGGCGGCGGCGAGTTTGATCAGCAGCGCGCCACCACGCCGCTGCCTGCCGATACCAACGAGCAGACCGGCGATGCCATCAAGCTCACGCAACGCCGTGTCGAATTCCTGGAGCAGGAACAGCGCCGCCTGCTGACGCAGTCGAAAGACCGCGCGCCGATGGTGAACGATCGCCAGGTCAAACCGGGTGAGCGCCCGGTGCCGTCGCCCACCAACGGCACGGATGACCGCACCACGCAGGACGAAATCGCGCGCCTGCAGGCCGAGATCGATCGCAACCTCGAGAACTACGCCAAGCGCCCGCGCCGCAACGTGCTGACCGCCGCCAGCGCGCGCCAGGTGGATTACGCCCGCTACTACGATGCCGTGCGCCGCAAGATCGAAGTGCGCGGCACGGCCAACTTCCCGAGCCAGAACGGTCGCCCGCTGTATGGTGAGCTGATCCTCGTGATCAGCATCAACCGCGAGGGCCAGCTCGGCTACAACCAGGACGGCTACAAGATCGAAGGCATCGAGATCGCCAAGAGCTCGGGCAACCCGGCACTGGATCGCCAGGCGGTGGCCATCGTGCGGTCGTCCGCACCGTTTGGCGGCTTCCCGGCGGAGATGCGCAAGCGCGTCGACATCCAGGATGTGGTCGCCACCTTCAAGTTCACCCGCGCGGGCCTGGAAACTCACTTGCAGACCCGCTGAGGTCGTTGCTTATGCCGTCGTCGTTTCAAGAGGCCATCCTCGCAGCCGTCAATGCGCCGCCCACAGACCGCTATGGCGTGATCGGCAATCCGATTTCGCACAGCAAGTCGCCCACCATCCACGCCGCATTTGCGCAGCAGACCGGCGAGCTCGTCCGTTACGACCGCATCTACGCTGAGCTGATCGCGTTTGAAGAAACCGTGCTGACCTTCGTGCGAGAAGGCGGCAAGGGGCTCAACGTGACGGTGCCATTCAAGCTCGATGCGTATTCGATGTGCACGTCGTTGTCGCTGCGCGCCGAATCGGCGGGGGCAGTCAACACGCTCAAGTTCGACGGCGACGAAGTCTTCGGCGACAACACCGACGGTGTCGGCCTGATGCGCGATATCACACACAACATCGGCAACGACCTCTCGGGAGAGCGCGTGCTGCTGCTGGGTGCCGGCGGTGCGGCGCGCGGCGTGCTGCTGCCGCTGCTGGAACACAAGCCGTCGCGCGTGTTCATCGCCAATCGCACGGCCGATCGCGCCAACATGCTGGTCGATCGCTTCGAAATTTCGGCCAAGCTGCACGATGCGGAACTGGTGGGTGGTGGCTATGACGAGCTTGCTGTCGATGACGTGTTCGACGTCATCATCAACGCCACGGCCAGCAGCCTGCAGGGCGGGGTGCCGCCGATTCCGGGTACCGTGTTCGGCCCGAACGCGCTGGCCTACGACATGATGTACGCCGCACAGCCGACGCTGTTCATGCAGTTTGCCAAGCGTTACCACGCCCGCACCTGGGACGGCCTGGGCATGCTGGTCGAGCAGGCGGCGGAATCGTTCTTTGTCTGGCGCGGCGTGCGCCCGGACACCGCGCCTGTGTTGCTCGGCATGCGTGAAGCGCTGCAGGGCGAGGCCGTCGTGGCTGCCCGCGCGCGTCGTTGAGCGCCCGCTCAGGATACGCACAATGATGCGCTGGCTCGGCTACGTAATCGGTTGCTTCGTCGCAGGCGTGGTCGCACTCAATCTGTACTTCTTTGCCGCCATTGCGAGCTGGCAGACGTTCGATCCGTCTTCCACCGCCTTCATGCGCGCCGAGCGCATGCGCCTGTGCGGTGCCAATGTCTTCACCTGCAAGGTCGACCACCGCTGGGTCGACTACGACCAGATCTCGCGCAACCTCAAGCGCGCGGTCATCGCCAGCGAAGATGCCGACTTCGTCTCGCACAGCGGCTGGGAAGTCGACGCCATGCTCGACGCGTGGGAGAAGAACAAGCGGCGCGGTCACGTGGTCGCCGGCGGTTCGACCATCACGCAGCAGCTTGCCAAGAACCTGTTCCTCTCCGGTGAGCGCCACTACCTGCGCAAGGGCGAAGAACTGGCCATCACCTGGATGCTCGAGTTCTGGCTCGACAAGGAGCGCATCCTGGAGATCTATCTGAACTCGGTGGAGTGGGGCGAAGGCGTGTTCGGCGCAGAAGCCGCTGCGCAGCACTACTTCAAGCGCCCAGCTTCACAACTGACGGTGGGCCAGGCGGCGCGTCTGGCGGCGGCGCTGCCCGCACCCAAGTGCTTCGACAAGAAGAGCTACTGCGCCAACGTGCACGTAAACTTCACGCGCAAGGCCACCATCATCGCCAACCGGATGGGCTCGGCAACGCTGCCGGATTGAGTGAGTGGCCGGCCTACCTGAGCCAGCCTTTGCGACGGAAGTACACCAGCGGAATCGCCGCCGACACGATCATCATCACGATCGCGTACGGATACCCTTCGGCCCAATCCAACTCCGGCATCACCTTGAAGTTCATGCCGTAGATCGAGGCGATCAGCGTGGGCGGCATCAGTGCCACCGATACCACCGAGAACAGCTTGATGATCTTGTTCTGGTTGATGTTGATGAAGCCGAGAGTGACGTCCATCAGAAAGTTGACCTTGTCCGACAGGAACGCTGTGTGGTTCTCGATCGAGTCGATATCGCGCAGCACCTGGCGCGCTTCGTCCTGCTGATCGGTCGAGAGCATCTGGCTGCGGAGCAGGAACGACAACGCGCGGCGCGTATCCATGACGTTGCGGCGGATGCGGCCATTCAGGTCTTCCACGTGGGCGATGATCTCCAGCACATCGGCGGCGGCCTTGTCAGTCACTTCGCCAGCCAGCACCCGTTTGCTCGCGTCTTCTAGCCGTTCGTACACTTCTTCGATGGAGTCCGCCGAGTATTCCGCGTCGGTGGCGTACAGGTCCATCAGCACGTCCTTCGCATTGCGTACCGAGCCTGGGCGCAGCCGCGCACGCATGCGCACGAGGCGGAAGGCGGGCAGATCTTCGTCGTGGATGGAGAAGAGCACATCCTTGGTCAGCACGAAGGCCACCCGTACGTTGCGCGAGGTGGTTTCTTCGTCGAGCAGGAAGTCGGTGCGGATGTGGATGTGGCCGTCTTCGCCCTCAAAGTAACGCGCCGACGCTTCCAGGTCCCCTAATTGCTCCAGTTCAGGCAGGACCACGCCATAGGCTTCCTTGATCCAGGCAAGCTCTTCGTCGTCCGGGTCGATTACGTCGATCCAGATCGGCTTGTGCTGCAGCAATTCGCTGCGTTCTTCGACCTGTTCTTGCGCGAGACGGCCTTTTTGCACGACGAACAGGTTGATCATGGGTGTTCCTTGAAGCGGGTATTGAGCGGGCAGGGCGAAAAATCGCGCCGAGTGTAGCGTAAAGATGCAGCAGGTTCAGCCACAAACAGTGGCTTGGCGCGCACGCGTCGGATCAATGCCACGTCCGGAAGATCGGGCCGCCGGATCGCCCGACGGGTAAAATGCGGTGAAGTCATGCGGCAGTCCGGCCGCGCCCTCACATTCCCGACATCATGCGATTTACCGAACAACTGGCTGCCGCCTGGCAGCGCAACAACTCCCTGCTGTGCGTCGGGCTCGACCCCGATCCGGCGCGCCTGCCGGCGTCGCTCACCGGCACGGGCGGGGCGATCTTCTCGTTCTGTCGCGCCATTGTCGATGCCACGGCGGATCTGGTTTGCGCATTCAAGCCGCAGATCGCCTATTTCGCCTCGCAGCGCGCCGAAGACCAGCTCGAGCAACTTATCAACTACATCCACGAGGCGTATCCGGGAATCCCGGTCATCCTCGACGCCAAGCGCGGTGATATCGGCTCCACTGCCGAGCACTACGCCAAGGAAGCCTTCGAGCGCTACCAGGCCGACGCCATCACCGTCAGCCCCTACATGGGCTTCGACTCGATGCAGCCGTATCTCGCGCATGCCGACAAGGGCGTGATCGTGCTGTGCCGCACCTCCAATGCGGGCGGCAGCGACGTGCAGTTCCTGGAAACCGGCAGCCGTCCGGTCTACCAAGTCGTGGCTGAGCGCGCGCGCAATGTCTGGAACACCAGCGGCCAGATGGGCCTGGTGGTGGGCGCGACCTTCCCGCAGGAGATTGCCAAGGTGCGCGAGATCGTCGGCGACATGCCGCTGCTGATTCCGGGCATTGGCGCCCAGGGCGGTGACATTGAAGCGACCGTGCGCGCCGGCCGCACTGCAGATGGCACCGGCATGATGATCAACTCGTCGCGCGCCATTTTGTACGCCAGCAGCGACAGCGATTTCGCCGATGCCGCGCGCAAGGTTGCAGAGGCAACGCGCGACCAGATCAACCAGTACCGCAACTGACCTGCCTCACGACACGGTGGCGGTCCGGTTGCCCGGTTTAGGTGAGGACACCATGACCACGCATTCCCAGCACCCCGTCACCGGTCTGCGCCGTGAAGAAGAGGGCAAGGACCCGGACCGCAAGTTTGAGAAGGAACGTGACGACGAGCGCGAACACGATCGTGACCGCCGTCGTGAACATGACCACGAGCACCAGCCGGAGCACGAGCACGAAGAGCGCCACCGGCCGGATCATCCGAGCGAAGCCCGGGTGTAGGTCCAGGGATTAGGACTCCGCAGAGTCCAGGAAGTCGAGCAGGCCCCGCAGCGCGTGCTCGGCGGCCTGCAGGCGTACCTGCTTGCGGTCGCCCTTGAAGTGGCGTGTTTCCACACGCGTCTCCAAGCGGTTGCTCCAGCCAAAGCACACCATGCCAACGGGCTTGTCGGGCGTGCCGCCGGTCGGGCCGGCCACACCGGTAATCGCTACGGCCACCTGCGCGCGGCTGTTGAGCACCGCACCTTCCGCCATCGCGTGCGCCACCGGCTCGCTCACCGCGCCGCGTTCGCGGATCAGCGCGGCCGGCACTCCCAGCATCTGCGATTTCGCCTCGTTGGAGTACGTGACGAAGCCGCGCTCGAACCACGCGGACGAACCCGACACATCGGTCATGGCGGCGGACACCAGCCCACCCGTGCAGGATTCGGCGGTCGCCATCATCAGGCTGCGCTTGTGCAGCGTGTCGCCGACCAGTTCGGCCAGTTGGGCCAGGGCGCGGGATTCAGCCATTGCAATACCTTCGGGGCTTCAAGACTTCAAACGTCAGAACGAGCGCCACAGCGCAAACACGAGCAGCGTATAGAACGCGGCCAGGATGTCGTCGACCATTACGCCGTAGCCGCCGCGCACGCCAAAGCCTTTGAGCGTGCGGTCGTAGTAGCGGATGGGCGCCGGCTTGACCATGTCAAAGAAACGGAACAGCAGGAACGCCGCGAACTGCCCGCCCAGCGTGGTCGGCGTCACGAACGCCAGCACCAGCCAGAAAGCGATCATCTCATCCCACACCATCGCACCGTGGTCAGCCACGCCCAGGTCACGCGCCGTGCGGGCACATGCCCAGATGCCGATCACGAACCCGACGGCGGCGATCAGCAACCAGGTCGGTCCGGCAATCCAGCGCGCCAGGACAACGTAGATCAGCCACGCGTACAGCGTCCCCATCGTGCCCGGCAGGATGGGTGACAGGCCCGAGCCGAAGCCCAGCGCCAGGATGCGCGCCGGATGGCCGAGCATGAAGCGTGCGGTCGGGCGGCGGACTTGAGCGGTTTGCCCGGCTTCGAGCGTCACGGTCTCAGGTTGGCCCGGCGGGTTGGAGGGCGGAAAGGGGGCAGAAGACATCATGATGCGGATGAGAAATGATCGAAGCTGCCGTGCGTAAAGGTGACTGGCGCACCCTGTGCATCAACAAGTCGTAGGCCGGATTCGGCATCGATGCGACCGATGCGTGTAACGGCAACCCCCGCGCGTTGACCCGCTGCGAGCACGGCGTCGCGCGCCGCGGCGGGCGCGGTAAAGCAGAGTTCGTAGTCATCTCCGCCGGCCAGCGTACATTGCAACTGGCGTGCGGCCGGTTGCGCGGCGAGCGTGGCGGAGCGCGGTACGCGATCGACCTCGATGGTGGCGCCCACACGCGATTGCGTCAGGATATGGCTCAGATCGCCAAGCAAACCATCGGACACGTCGAGCGCCGCACGCGCAACGCCGCGCAGCGCCAACCCGAGCGCGACGCGCGGTGTCGGCATGTCCATGCGCGGCTGCACCTGGGCGAGTGCCTCGGGCGTCAGTGGCCATTCGGCACGCAGCGCACCCAGCGCGAGTCGTGCATCGCCAACGGTGCCGGACACCCATAGGTCGTCGCCAGCGCGGGCAGCATCGCGGCGTAACGCCGCAGCGGCAGGTACATCGCCGAAAACGGTCAAACTGAGCGTGAGTGGCCCGCGCGTGGTGTCGCCGCCGATCAGCTCGCAGTGAAAGGCATCGGCCAGCGCCAGCAGGCCTTCGGAAAACGGCTTGAGCCAGGCTGCATTGGCTTCCGGCAACGCCACGGCCAGCGTGAACGCACGCGGCTCGGCGCCCATGGCGGCCAGATCGGACAGGTTGACAGCCAGCGCTTTGTGTCCGAGTGCTTTTGGCTCCGCATCGGCAAAGAAGTGACGACCGGCGACCAGCATGTCGGTGGAAATCGCTAATTCATGGCCGGGACGGGCGCCAAGCAGGGCGCAGTCATCGCCGACCCCCAAAATTGCTTGTCGGGCCGGTCGCGTGAAATAACGGCGGATCAGTCCGAATTCGGACAGTTCAGCAGCGTGATCAGCGGAGTTGTCGGAAGTGGCGGGCTTGGGCACGGCAGCGGCAATGGTAAAGAGAGGGCAAGCCCGATGGTGCCGTGGTAGGGCGGTGGAATATTGTAGCGGTTACGCACAGCACTCCCACCCAAAATCCCGTTGTGAGATCGCTTTTCACTATATAAAATGACGGGCCCAAGGAGGCGGACCGTAATACCGTGACCCTCATGTGGTTTCCCGGTGGCCCGCTAGATGCGACGGCCGGCGCGCGCGCTGGCCACCCATGACGAGAGACACCCCATGACCACGGTGGATACCCAGCCTCAACAGCCCGCCCGCACGGACGAAGAACTCAAGGCGCAGCAACGCGCCGCCCTGCGTAAAGCCGCGCTGGAGTATCACGAGTTTCCGACCCCGGGCAAGATTTCCGTCACGCCGACCAAGCCGCTGTCGAACCAGCGCGATCTGGCCCTGGCGTACTCCCCCGGCGTGGCCGCAGCCTGCGAAGAGATCGTCGAAGACGTCGCGAACTCGTTCCGCTACACCGCCCGCGGCAACCTCGTCGGCGTGGTGACCAACGGCACCGCCGTGCTCGGCCTGGGCGACATCGGCCCGGAAGCCTCCAAGCCGGTGATGGAAGGCAAGGCCGGCCTGTTCAAGAAGTTTGCCGGTATCGATGTGTTTGACATCGAGATCAACGAAAAAGACCCGCAAAAGCTGGTCGATATCATCGCCTCGCTGGAGCCGACCTTCGGCGGCATCAACCTGGAAGACATCAAGGCTCCGGAGTGCTTCTTCGTCGAGCGCGAACTGCGCAAGCGCATGAAGATCCCCGTCTTCCACGATGACCAGCACGGCACGGCCATCGTCGTGGGCGCGGGCATCACCAACGCGCTCAAGGTGGTCGGCAAGGACATCAAGAAGGTCAAGCTGGTGGCGTCGGGCGCGGGTGCTGCAGCGCTGGCCTGCCTGGACCTGCTGGTCGACCTGGGTCTGCCGCGTGAAAACATCTGGGTGACGGACTTGGCTGGCGTCGTGTACGAAGGCCGTACCGAACTGATGGACCCGGACAAGGCGCACTTCGCACAGAAGACCGATCTGCGTACGCTGGCTGAAGTCATTGACGGCGCTGACATTTTCCTGGGCCTGTCCGCTGCGGGCGTGCTCAAGCAGGACATGGTCAAGAAGATGGCCGACAAGCCGATCATCTTCGCGCTGGCCAACCCGAACCCGGAGATCCTGCCGGAGCTGGCCAAGGAAGTGCGCCCGGACGTCATCATGGGCACCGGCCGCACCGACTATCCGAACCAGGTCAACAACGTCCTGTGCTTCCCGTTCATCTTCCGGGGCGCGCTGGATGTGGGCGCGACCACCATCACGCGTGAGATGGAAGTCGCCGCCGTGCACGCCGTGGCGGAACTGGCCCGCCAGGAGCAGAGCGACATCGTCGCCTCGGCCTACGGCATCCAGGACCTCTCGTTCGGCCCCGAATACCTGATCCCGAAGCCCTTCGACCCGCGCCTGATCGTTAAGATCGCGCCGGCCGTAGCGCAGGCCGCCATGGATTCCGGCGTGGCGAAGCGCCCGATCGAAGACATGGACGCCTACCGCCAGCACCTGCAGCAGTTCGTCTATCACTCGGGCACGCTGATGAAGCCGATCTTCTCGGCCGCTCGCAAGGTGCCGATGGCGAACAAGCGCATCGTCTTTGGCGAGGGTGAAGAAGAGCGCGTGCTGCGCGCCGTGCAGATCGTCGTGGATGAGCAGCTTGCCAGCCCGATCCTGATCGGCCGGCCGAGCGTGATTGCCCATCGCATCGAACGCTTTGGCCTGCGCCTGCGTGAAGGCGTGGACTTCACCGTGGTCAACCCCGAACACGATGAGCGCTTCCGTGAATACTGGGAGACGTACTACAAGCTGATGGCCCGCAAGGGCGTGACGCCGCAGTATGCCAAGATCGAAATGCGCCGCCGTTCCACGCTGATCGGCGCCGTGATGATCCACAAGGGCGAAGCCGACGGCATGATCTGCGGCACGGTCAGCAACACCGCCGCGCACCTGCGTTACATCGATCAGGTCATCGGTGGCACGAACTGCGTGTACGCCGCCATGAACGGTCTCGTACTGCCGGGCCGTCAGATCTTCCTGACGGATACGCACGTGAACGTTGACCCGACCGCCGAGCAACTGGCCGAGATCACCATCATGGCCGCTGAAGAGCTGTGCCGTTTCGGCATCAAGCCAAAGGTCGCGCTGATGTCGCACTCGAACTTCGGTTCGTCGGAAGCGCCTTCCGCCGTCAAGATGCGCGAAACACTCGCCATCCTGCGCGAACGTGCTCCGAACCTGGAGGTCGATGGCGAAATGCACGGCGATGCCGCACTCGATGAGAAGCTGCGTGATTCGCTGGTGCCCGACTCGACGCTCAAGGGCGAGGCCAACCTGCTGGTCATGCCCAACATCGACGCCGCCAATATCGCCTACAACCTGCTGAAGACGGCTGCCGGCAACAACATTGCCATCGGCCCGATCCTGCTGGGTGCCCAGAAGCCGGTGCACATCCTGACGCCGTCGGCCACGGTGCGACGCATTCTCAACATGACGGCGCTGACCGTCGTGGACGCCGCCGCGCAAGCACAGCGTTAATTCCGCACTGCACGAAAAAGGGGAGCGCACGATACTGCGCTCCCTTTTTTTGCCCGCTAAGTTTGCGTGCGCTCACATTTGCGCAAAATTAGTCTTGGCTTCAAAAACCCCTTCAAACATTGACCGCCGGTTGATTGTTGTCATCGATGAGCGTACCCTTACGGGCTGAAGGGGTGCTTCTGAGCACATGAGGCCTGCATAGGGCCAGGCGGGGGTAGAAAAGCGGTTTTTTGACCTCACGTCTGACTAGGTTTGCTTCATTCTGGTGCGTGCAATTGGTAGGTGTTTGCAGGCGGAAGGATTCCCCAAGTCTTCGGCAGTCGCCCGACTTGTCATTCTCCCTGCAAGCCTCTCAAGCATTGAGCCGCTTCGATTTCAGCTGCAAACCGGCCGTCCGGATCATGGTCTGGCGGCCGCCTGCGCTTGTGACCTGTGCCAAGCTGTCCGCTTAGCACGATTCTCCCGTTAGGGCTTGCTGATGACCAAGCGACTTGGAGCGTGGATTGGCCGCTCCGTATCTCAGGCAATAGCGCGTGGCGCGCTGGCGGCGACGCTCGCGTTGTCCGTGGCCGGCCTGCCGGTCAACGCGATGGCCCGGGACACGACTGGGTTGGCGGCCGCCGCGGGAACCATTCGTGCAGCGGATCTGCCCAACGAGGCACAGCGCACATTTGCACTGATCGAGCAGGGCGGCCCGTTCCCATATGCGAAAGATGGCAGCACGTTCGGCAACTATGAACGACGTTTGCCAGCGCAGCGACGTGGCTATTACCGCGAATATACGGTCAAGACGCGTGGCGCGCGCAATCGAGGCGCCAAACGCATCATTTGTGGCGGCGACCAGCAGGCGGCAAACGACTGCTACTACACGGAAGATCACTACAACAGTTTTCAACGGATACAGCGATGACGACCAACATGTTTGGGCTGGACGACTCGCTCACCGCACGCGATGAGCGCGTGGCTCGCGAAGCGTGGCACAAGGCGCAGAATCTGTACGATGGCGTGGTGGGGATGCAAGCCCTGGGCGCCCGCGTTGGGGGCGCGGCAGCAAAACCGCAGCAGAACATCATGACGCAGGACATTACCAAGACGGACGACGACGGAGGTCGCGAAGACGCCATGAACCTGTTCAAGACGGTGCGTCCGAATATCGTGCAGTCGATCCGCGCGTTTCGCGTGGCGGATCTGGCGGAATCGGCGGCCAGCCTGGGCCAGCATTTCCTGTACGCCAACTGCGCTGCGGCGACCACCAAGAGCGAAGTGCTCGACGTGATCGCACGCGAATTCCTGTTCCCGAAGCATTTCGGCAAGAACTTTGATGCGCTGGCCGATTGTCTGACCGACATGATCTACAAGGCTGGCCCGCAGCCGGGTTTCGTGATCGTGCTCGAAGGCTTGCCGTGCCAGCCCAAGTTCGACAAGGAAGCGCGGGAGGTGCTGCTGGACGTGTTCCGTGACGCCGCCGAGTTCTGGGGCGAGCGGAAGGTGCAGTTCCGCGTGTTCTACTCGTTCGCGTGAACTTAAGCTGATTCAGCGCTGGTTGATCGGCGTTGCTACAAAAAAGCCCGCAGATGCGGGCTTTTTGCCTTCTTGCGGCGATGCTCAGGCTGCTGGCAGTGTGCCTTGCGGGGTCAGGTGATTCACGGCCTCCGGCAGGCCTTCTGCCAACTGATTGGCGAGATCGCTTTCATTGATGCCGAAGGTGGAGGCCAGCTTTGACACTTCCTCCAGTGCGCCCGTGCCGCTCAGGGCTTGCGTGATCTGCTCGCCGGAGACGGGCAGGTTCTGGCCGTTGCCGATCCAAGATTTGACCTGTTCGCCCAAGCCGGCTTGTTCCAGGATCTGCTGCAGGGGCCCCAGGCCAGCCGGTGCTGCTGCGTCGACCGCCGCGGCGTGATCCGAATTGCCGCCACCCAGCAGACCGCCAAGCAGGCCGCCAAGGCCACCCGCACCGCCCGCGCCACCCAGCAGGCTGCCGAGTGCGCCGGCGCCGCCGGCTGCGCCGAGCAGGCTACCCAGCCCGCCCAGCGAACCGAGCAGACCGCCGCCCTGATCTGCCTGCGGTGCCGCATCGCCGGCGCCTTGTGCGTTGCCGCCGCGCTTCATTGCCAGATAGGCCAGCACGCCCACGGCCAGCAGCACCTTCTTGTTGCCCAGCAAGGACGATTGGCCGCTGCTGGCGTCATTGCCGCCGCCGAGGATCGAATCGAGTAGACCCATGATGAAGCTCCTTTGATTGATGGCGGGAAAGGGGATGGGCCCGCCGGGTGGGATCAAACGGTCAATCTGTAGTCGTCAACATTCAGAATTCACCAAGAACGGCGTGTAGCGCAGACACCGCAACAAGCGCCGCCGACTCCGTTCTCAGAATACGTCGCCCGAGTGTCAGCGGTAAGAAACCCGCACTTTCGGCCAATGCCTCTTCATCGGGCGAGAGGCCGCCTTCCGGGCCGATCAGCAATTCGACGCCAGCGCTCTCGACGCGCTCGCGTGATTGCACCGCCCATTGCGTGAGCGACTGCGTGCCGCGCGGTGACAGCAGGACGCGTGGTGCATCTGTCGACTTGGCCGTCGCCAGCCACTCGCGCAGCGTGGCGACGGGTGCGACAGCGGGCACGCGTGCGCGACCGCATTGTTCGCAGGCAGCCTGAACGAGGGCTTGCCAGTGCTGCACGCGCTTGGCGGCGCGTTCACCGGAGAGCCGCACCACGCCGCGCTCGGTTTGCAGCGGGGCGATAGCGTGCACGCCCAGTTCGACGGCTTTCTCGATCAGCCAGTCCATTTTGTCGCCGCCGGCAATGCCTTGGGCGAGCGTGATGTTGTAGCGCGCTTCGGTGTCAGGGCGCGTGGACTCAGCGAGGCTGGCGGTGGCATCGCGTTTGTTGATGGCATCGAGCCGCGCGTGGAATTCGTGGCCAGAGCCATCGAACAGGCAGACCTCGTCGCCGACGGCCAGGCGCAGCACGTGGATGTGGCGCGTGACGGTTTCAGGCAGGGTGACGGCGGTGTGCGGGGCCAGTGATGTGTCGACGTAGAAACGGGGAAGCCCCATTGAAGCAATCCTTGTGGTGAATCGGGTCAGGCGAGGCGATCAGCCTTCGGTGGCCGGCCGGCAGGCGAGGCCCCAGCGGTAGCCGTCGGGGTCGCGCACGGCGGCGTAGCGCTCGCCCCAGAAGACGTCAGCCGGCGGTATGAGGGACGTGGCGCCCTGGTTTAGCGCGCTCTGGTAGACGGCGTCGACATCATCGCAATACAGGTGAAAGCTTTGTGGGCATTCGAAGCCCGCGGCAGCCGGTGTGCGGGCCGTGGAGCCGAATGCGCCTTCGGGCGCGAACATCAGGATCAGCTCGCCTTGGTAGGTCATCTCGACATGGATCGGGCGGCCGTGGTCGTGCACTTCATCCTGCACCCCGAAGCCGAAGGCATTGCGATAGAAGGCGATGGCGGCCGACGCGTCGTGCACGGTCAGGTACGGGACGAGCCACGGTGTGTTGGCGGGGCGGGGGAAGCTCATGGTGTTGCTCCTGCAGCC
>RepKanNP_Acetate_BrdU_F21BDRAFT_1000167_pt1 | contig 34365 bp, 25 predicted proteins | sample RepKananBrdUF21B_FD_10624 | JGI IMG/M metagenome (IMG submission 10624)
CGATGTACCGTCGGGCCGATTCCCGCCGAGATGCCGTTCTACTCGGTCGAGTGGCTGGACCAGACCGCCATCTATTACCTGGGCCGCCCGATGACGCTGGTTTCCGGCTTTGACGAGCTGGAAATGGGCGCCGGCCTGGAGCCAAACAAGGTGGTCGCCACCACGGACGAATGGATCCAGCGCTGGACCGACGGCCCGCCCGCTTACGCCTTCATGCGTCGCATGACGTGGCAGAAGTTGCAAGCCGCTGGCGTACCGATGCGCCTGGTGGCCGAATCCGCCGACAAGGTGGTGGTGGCGCGCCGGTAAGCTCGCGCGACACCTCGCGAACGCAAAAGCAAAGGGCCGCAGATGCGGCCCTTTTTCATGGTGCGCGGCGTCTTACCACGTGCAACTGCCGCGCAGGAACGCCCACTCCTCGCACTCATCTCCACCAGGGCTCACACAGGTGCCGACTTCGGTGCCGTTGGCGCGGGTGGAAAACTCAAGCTGCCCACCACGCTGCAGGCAGTATTCCGAAGCAGGATTGGCCATGCCGACATTGGAGCGCGGCGGCTCGGTTGCTGTGCCAGCAGGCGGCGTGGCCGGTACCACCGGTGAAGGCCGCGCAACCGGCGGCTGCGAAACAGGGGACGACATGGGCGGCGGCGCCGGCTGGATGGTCGTGCGCGGCGGCTGCCAGGGCGGCATCGGCGACGAGCAGGCCGCCAGCCCCGTTGCCAGCATCAACGCGGCAACAACGGCAGCGCGGCGGCCTTGGCCAGCATCCTCAACAACCGTGGCGAGACAGACTGCGCGATCCATGCGTTTCCTCCCGAGGTTCCAGTGCTGCGCACGCAACCAGCGTGCTTGACCGCCTAAGGATAGCGTACGAAACCGCCGGCCCCTATGTCAGGCGGTCAGACGGTCAGGCCGCCACAGCCGGCACGGGAAACCGCATGGTGACGCGAAAACCCGGCGTCGGCGCATCGCTCGCAGCCGGCCCGATCGACAGGTCGCCGCCAAGATGCCGCACCAGCCGATCGACAATCGCCAGGCCCAGCCCGCAGTGCGCATTGCCGCCGCGCGCCGGGTCCAGGCGGACGAACGGGCGCATCACCCGATCAATATCGGCCGTGGGGATGCCCGCGCCGTGGTCTTCCACTGTCAACGTAAAGCCATGCTCATCCGATGCCGTGCAGACGTTGACGGGCGCCGCGCCGTAAGCAAACGCGTTGTCGAGCAGATTGACGACGATGCGCTCCAGGTGCGTCGGCTTGAGGCGGAAGCGATCCCCGGCGTGCAAATCCAGCGCGACATGCTTGCCCTGCTCCGCAAACGGCTGCACCAGCCCACGCAGGTGGCGATCGACCGTCACCTCGCGCGCCTCGCTGTCACCGCTCTGTGCATAGGCGAGAAACTGCTCGACGATGGCCGACATGGATTCGACATCGCGCTCGATGCCTGCGCCCGCCTTTTGGTCTGCCAGCATCTCGGCACGCAGGCGCAGGCGTGAGAGCGGTGTTTTCAGATCATGCGCAATGCCAGCCAGCATGGTGTTGCGCTCTTCGTCCGCGGCGGACAGGTCGGCGGCCATGTGGTTGAACTGATCGGTCAACTGGCGCAGCTCGTACGGGCCGCGCTCCTTGAGCGGCGCCACATAGCGGCGCCGTGCCAGCGCACCGGCAGCCTCGGCCAGCGCGCGCACCGGGCGCTGGATCTGCCAAGCCGCAAACAACGAGAACGCAATGGCAATCGCCAGCACCACCATGATCCCGGGCACCACGGCCGAGATGGTCGGCGGCGCATGCACCCACACGAGCGGCATTGCGATCCATTTGTCGCGCTGCGGAAAACGCACAAACACCCGGGGAGTCGCCGCCGCTTCCAGCCGGAGTTCCGTGCCGGCCGGCAGGCGGCGGGCAAGCTGGCGCGCAAGCTCGGCGGATTTGTCCGATGCCGACAGTGCATCACCGGCCGGCGCCTCATTGGTTTCGATCACCAAGTCAGGCAACTTGGCGCGCAGGTGGCCATCCATCACCGCCTGGAAGGCTTGCAACTGGAACGCCATCTGGTCGACCGACGCCTGGTACTGCCGCTCGCGCCGTTCGGAGCGCAGCACGCCAAGCCACGAAAAATGGCTCAGCACCAGCACCACCACGATCAGCCCGGCCAACCGGCCAAAAAGGGTGTCAAACCGCGGCGTATCGAATCTAGCCTTGAACTTCATCGCGCACTTCCTGCTCTTCCCGCTCGTCCGGCACAAAGGTGTAGCCGCGGCCGCGCACGGTCTGGATGTAGCGCGGGCGCTGGGCATCCTCATCCAGCACGCGGCGCAGGCGCCAGATCTGCACGTCGATCCCGCGGTCGGACACACCGCTGCCCGGGCCATACATCAATTCGACGATGTGCTCGCGCGTCAGCACCTGCATGGCATGCGCAATCAGCAGCTTGAGCAGCGCAAACTCGGTGTCGCTGATGGACAGCGCGCGATCGCCGCGAAACAGCGTGCGCATGCGGAAATTGAGCTTGAACGGGCCGAATGCAAAGCTGTCGCGGTCTTCCGGGGCGGAGGCCGGCACCGCCTGGCGGCGGCGCAGCACGGCGTTGATACGCGCCAACAACTCACGCGGCGAGAACGGCTTGCCCAGGTAATCATCCGCGCCGATCTCCAGGCCGATGATGCGGTCGATCTCATCGCTGCGGGCGGTGAGCAGGATAACCGGCACGTCGTCGTTGCGGGCGCGCAGGTCACGCAGGGCCGACAGGCCATCCACCTTGGGCATCATCAGGTCAAGCACCACAAGTGCTGGGCGCTCGCGCTCGAGCCGGGCGGCCAGGCCATCACCGTCGTGCATGACGGACACGGCAAAGCCCTGCTGGGTCAGGTATTCGCGCAGCAGGTCGCGCAGTTCGACGTCGTCATCGACGACCAGGATCTTGGTGCCGCTCATGTCTGGGGGAGGCGCTTGAAAGTGTGCTCATGATAACGATTGTCACGCGCGCGAAGCGTCTATGCATTGACGTCATATTGTTTCTCGCGGTAACAGCAGAACGGGTTTGTAATCTGACGTAATACAACCCGCTGCGCGACTAATTCTGCGCAAAGACGATGCCTTTAAGCTGCGGTCTGACTGGAATAAGCGCCGGGTATCATGTGCGCTCATCCCCATATTGATCCAACCAGGAAGCACGACATGTCCGAGGCGATGGACCCTGAACGCGGCAACAATAAGAACGCCGGCCACAAAAATGCGGAGCACGGCACGCAAGAGATGCGCGATGGAGTCTCGCCGACGCTGCTGCCGCCTCCGCGCGAAGGTGGCAAGCGCCGCCGCTGGGGCATCTGGGTGGTGCTCGTCATTGTGGTGTTGATCGGCTACGCGGTCTGGCACGCAACGCATCGCAACGCCGGCGGCCCTGGCGGCGCGGGCCGAGGTGGCCCAGGCGGACGCGGCGCAGCCATGGCCAACAAGCCGATGCCCGTGATGGTGGCCACCGCCGCCAAGGGCGATATCAATGTGGTGATCTCGGCATTGGGCAACGTGACGCCCGTGGTCAACGTGACCGTCAAGAGCCGTGTGGACGGCCAGCTTGTGCGCATCCACTTTACCGAGGGGCAGAACGTGAAGGCCGGCGACCTGCTGGCTGAAATCGACCCGGCCACTTACCAGGCGCAACTGCTGCAGGCACAGGGCCAGCTTGCCCGCGATCAGGCCCTGTTGCAGAACGCCAAGCTCGACCTGCAGCGTTACCAGACCTTGGCTGCGCAGGACTCCATCGCCAAGCAACAGGTCGACACCCAGGCCTCGCTGGTGCGCCAGTATGAAGGCACGGTCAAGCTGGACCAGGGCAACGTCGACAACGCCCGCGTGCAACTCTCGTACACACGTATTACTGCGCCAGTGTCGGGCCGCGTGGGCCTGCGCCAGGTGGACCCGGGCAACATCGTGCATGCGTCGGACACCAACGGCATTGTCGTCATCACGCAGATCGACCCGATGACGGTCATCTACTCCATCCCCGAAGACAGCCTGCCCAAGGTCATGCCGCGCCTGCAGTCCGGTGACAAGCTGCCGGTGGATGCCTGGGACCGCGCACAGACCACGGTGCTTGCACACGGCGTACTCATGACGGTGGACAACACCATCGACAACACCACGGGCACGGTCAAGCTGCGCGCGCAGTTCCCGAACCAGAACGCTGCGCTGTTCCCCAACCAGTTTGTGAACGTACGCATGCGCGTGGATACGTTGCACGACCAGGTGATCGTGCCGGGCGCCGCCATCCAGCGCGGCACGCAAGGCACGTTCGTCTACATCGTGGGCCAGGACAGCAACGTGACGCTGCGCGTGGTCAAGCTGGGCGTGACCGAAGGCGAGCGCGTCTCGATCACCTCTGGCCTGCAACCCGGCGAGCGCGTGGTCATTGACGGCGCCGACAAGCTGCGCGACGGCGCACCGGTGGAAGTGATCCAGCCCGGTGCGGCCAACGCGGCAAGCGCGCCCGCTGCGGGCCAGGGCCGCCAGGGTGGGCAGGGTCAACGCCACCACCGCGGCCAGGGTGGTGCATCCGCGCCTGCGGCAAGCGCGCCTGCCGCCAAGCAGTAAGCCGTGCCTCGCGCACTCGCCTGACGAAGTCTTCTGTTTGAGCTGGCATGAATCCCTCACGAATTTTCATCCTCCGGCCCGTGGCGACCACCCTGCTGATGGTCGCTATCCTGCTGTCGGGCCTGGTGGCGTACCGGATGCTGCCGCTCTCCGCGCTGCCTGAGGTCGACTACCCGACCATCCAGGTGACGACGCTGTACCCGGGCGCGAGCCCGGACGTGATGACGTCGGCCATCACCGCGCCATTGGAGCGGCAGTTCGGCCAGATGCCGGGTCTGAAGCAGATGACGTCATCCAGTTCGGGCGGCGCCTCGGTCATCACGCTGCAGTTTGATCTGTCGCTCTCGCTCGACATTGGTGAGCAGGAAGTGCAGGCGGCCATCAATGCGGCCGGCAACCTGCTGCCGACCGACCTGCCGATGCCACCGATCTACAGCAAGGTCAACCCGGCCGACGCGCCGATCCTGACGCTGGCGATCACCTCCAACACGATGCCGTTGCCCAAGCTGGAAGACCTGGTCGACACGCGCATCGCACAAAAGCTGTCGCAGCTGCCGGGTATCGGCCTGGTGAGCATCAGCGGCGGGCAACGGCCGGCGGTGCGCATCCAGGCCAACACGTCGGCACTGGCGGCGCTGGGGCTGTCGATTGACGACATCCGCACTTCCATCGGCACGGCTAACGTGAACGGCGCCAAGGGCAGCTTTGACGGCCCGATGCGCGCGTCCACGATTGATGCCAACGACCAGCTCAAGTCGGCCGCCGAGTACAGCAAGATGATCGTCGCCTACAAGAACGGCGCGCCCATCCGCCTGTCGGATGTGGCGCAGATCATCGACGGGGCCGAGAACAGCAAGCTGGCCGCCTGGGCCAACGCCACGCCCGCCATCATCCTGAACGTGCAGCGCCAGCCGGGCGCCAACGTGATCGAGGTCGTGGACCGCGCCAAGGCACTGCTGCCGCAGTTGAAGGACACCCTGCCCGGCAACGTGGACGTGGCCGTGCTGACCGACCGCACCACCACCATCCGCGCCTCCGTCACCGATGTGCAGCACGAGCTGATCCTGGCCGTGGCGCTGGTGGTGATGGTGATCTTCCTGTTCCTGCGCAATGTGCCGGCCACCTTGATTCCGGCCGCGGCAGTACCGCTGTCGCTGGTGGGCACCTTTGGCGTGATGTACATGGCCGGGTTCTCGATCAACAACCTGACGCTGATGGCGCTGACCATCGCCACCGGTTTCGTGGTGGATGACGCCATCGTCGTGATTGAGAACATCGCCCGCTACATTGAAGACGGCGATCCGCCCATGGAGGCCGCGCTCAAGGGCTCCAAGCAGATCGGCTTCACCATCATCTCGCTCACCTTCTCGCTGATTGCCGTGCTGATTCCGCTGCTGTTCATGGGCGACGTAGTCGGGCGGCTGTTCCGCGAGTTCGCTATCACGCTGGCGGTGTCGATTTTGATTTCGGCCGTGGTGTCGCTCACGCTCACGCCGATGATGTGCGCGCGCTTGCTCAAGCATATTCCCGAGGCTGAGCAGAGCCGCTTCTACCACGCCGCCGGTGCATTTTTCGACAACGTGATTGCGCACTACGGCCGCATGCTGCAGTGGGTGCTCGACCGCCAGAAGAGCACGCTGCTGGTGGCGATCGGTACGCTGGTGCTGACGGGCGTGCTGTATGTAGTAGTGCCCAAGGGCTTCTTCCCGGTGCAGGACACGGGCGTGATCCAGGGTATTTCGGATGCGTCGCAGTCGATCTCGTTCTCGGCCATGGCCGAGCGCCAGCAGAAGCTGGCCGAGGTAGTGCTGAAAGACCCGGCGGTGGAGAGCCTGTCGTCGTTCATTGGCGTGGATGGCACGAACACCACGCTCAACAGCGGCCGCATGCTGATCAACCTCAAGCCGAAGGACCAGCGCGACGCCGATGCGAGCGAGATCATCCAGCGCCTGCAGCCCGAGCTGGCCAAGGTGGCCGGTATCTCGCTGTACATGCAGCCGGTGCAGGATCTGACGATTGAAGACCGCGTCAGCCGCACGCAGTACCAGTTCACGGTGGAAGACCCGGACCCTGCCAACCTGTCGAAATGGGTGCCCAAGCTGGTCGAGCGCCTGAAGCAGACCCACGAGCTGCGCGACGTGGCAAGCGACCTGCAGGACAACGGCCTACGCGCCTATGTGCAGGTGGACCGCGACAAGGCAGCGGTGTACGGCATCACGATGGCGGCGGTCGATAGCGCGCTGTACAGCGCCTATGGCCAACGCCTGGTGTCGACCATCTTCACGCAGTCGAACCAGTACCGCGTGGTGCTGGAGAACGACCCCGGCATGCACGCCGGCCCGCAATCGCTGTATGACCTGCATGTGCCATCCAGCAACGGATCGCCCGTGCAACAGGTGCCACTGGGGGCCTTTGCCACGGTGATCGAGCAACCGGGCTCGCTGGTCATCAACCACCAGGGCCAGTTCCCGTCGGCCACCATCTCGTTCAACGTGGCGCCGGGTGCATCACTGGGCGCGGCGGTGGAGACCATCAAGGCCGTCGAGCAGGAAATCGGCCTGCCGCTCAGCATGGCAACCAGCTTCCAGGGCGCGGCCCTGGCATTCCAGGCTGCCCTGTCGAACCAGCTTTGGCTGATCCTGGCCGCCATCATCACGATGTACATCGTGCTGGGTGTGCTGTACGAAAGCACGATCCACCCGGTGACGATTCTGTCGACGTTGCCCTCGGCCGGCGTGGGTGCGCTGCTGTCCTTGCTGATTGCCGGCAAGGACATGGGCATCATCGGGATCATCGGGATCATCCTGCTGATCGGTATCGTCAAGAAGAACGCGATCATGATGATCGACTTCGCGCTGGAGGCCGAGCGCGAGCAAGGGATGAAGCCGCGCGACGCGATCTACCAGGCCTGTCTGCTGCGCTTCCGCCCGATTCTGATGACGACCATGGCAGCCCTGCTTGGCGCACTGCCGCTGATGCTCGGCTCGGGCGTGGGCTCGGAGCTGCGTCAGCCGCTGGGCATCACCATGGTGGGTGGCCTGCTGTTCAGCCAGGTGCTGACGCTGTTCACAACGCCGGTCATCTATCTGGCGTTTGACGGCCTGGGCGAGCGCCTGCGCGGTTGGCGTGAGCGCCGCGCTGGGCGCAATGCGCGCGGCGGCCACAACGCACCGGACGCCGATCAACCGGGCGGCCAGTCATGAACCTATCCGCCACCTTCATCGCGCGGCCGGTTGCCACGGCACTGCTGACCATTGGTGTGGCGCTGGCGGGCATGGCGGCATTCCGGTTGCTGCCGGTATCGCCGCTACCGCAGGTGGATTTTCCGACCATCTCGGTCAGTGCCTCGCTGCCCGGCGCCAGCCCCGAGACCATGGCCGCCACCGTGGCAACGCCGCTGGAACGTTCGCTCGGCCGCATCGCCGGCATTACGGAGATGACATCGTCCAGCTCGCTGGGCTCGTCACGCATCACGCTGCAGTTCGATCTTTCACGTGACATCGACGGCGCGGCGCGCGATGTGCAGGCCGCCATCAACGCGTCGCGCAGCCTGCTGCCGTCTGGTCTGCCGAGCAACCCGACGTACCGCAAGGTCAACCCGGCTGACGCGCCGATCATGATTCTCGGGATGACGTCAGACACCATGTCGCGCGGCGAGCTGTACGACGCGGCATCGAGCATCCTGGCGCAGAAGCTGTCGCAGATCTCGGGTGTGGGCCAGGTGACCATCGGCGGCGCGTCGCTGCCAGCGGTGCGTGTGGAGCTGAACCCGACGGCATTGAACAAGTACGGCATCTCGATGGAGACCGTGCGCACCATCATCACCTCCACCAACGCCAACCGGCCCAAGGGCATGGTGGAATCCGGCGATCGCGTGTGGACGATCTTTGCCAATGATCAGGCCAAGAAAGCTGCCGAATACAAGCCGCTGATCATCGCCTACAACAAAGGCGCCCCGGTACGGCTGTCCGACGTGGCAGAAGTCACCGATGGCGTGCAGGACATCCGCAACTACGGCTCGGCCAACGGCAAGGCCTCAGTGCTGCTGATCATCAGCCGGCAGCCGGGCGCCAACATCATCGACACCGTCGACGCCATCAACGAGACGCTGCCCTACCTGCGCAACACCATTCCCGCCCAGATCAACCTGGATGTGATGATGGACCGCACCCCCACCATCCGCGCTTCGCTCAAGGACGTGGAGCGCACGCTTGTGCTGTCCATTGCGCTGGTGATCATGGTGGTGTTTCTGTTCTTGCGTAACGTGCGGGCCACGCTCATCCCCAGTGTGGCCGTGCCGGTATCGCTCATCGGCACGTTCGGGGTGATGTACCTGTGCGGCTACAGCCTCGACAACCTGTCACTCATGGCGCTGACGGTGGCGACCGGCTTCGTGGTCGATGACGCCATCGTGGTGCTGGAGAACGTCTCGCGCCACATCGAAAACGGCATGCGGCCCATGCAGGCAGCGCTCAAAGGCGCACGCGAGGTCGGCTTCACGGTCGTGTCGATGAGCTTCTCGCTGATTGCCGTGTTCATTCCGCTGCTGCTGATGGGCGGCATTGTCGGCCGGCTGTTCCGCGAGTTTGCGGTCACGCTGTCGGTGGCCATTCTGGTGTCGCTGGTGGTCTCGCTCACCACCACACCGATGATGTGTGCACGGCTGCTCAAGCCCGCCAACGAAGAGGAATATGGCTGGTTCCACCGCAAGACCGAAGGCTTCTTCACCTTCCTGCTCGACCTCTACCGCAACTCGCTGGCCTGGGCGCTGCGCCATAGCTGGCTCACGCTGCTGATCCTGGCTGCCACCGTCTGCCTGAACGTCTACCTGTACATCATCGTGCCGAAGGGCTTCTTCCCGCAGCAGGACACGGGGCGCGTGATCGGGTTCATCCAGGCTGACCAGGCGATCTCGTTCCAGGCAATGCGCACCAAGCTGACGGACTTCATCACCATCGTCCGGCAAGACCCTGCCGTGGAGAACGTGGTGGGCTTCACGGGCGGCAGCCAGCGCAACACCGGGCAGATGTTCCTGCAGCTCAAGCCGCTGGCCGAGCGCAAGTTGTCGGCCGATCAGGTCATCAACCGGTTGCGCGGCAAGCTTGCGCAGGAGCCCGGTGCCACGCTGTTCCTGCAGTCGGTGCAGGACATTCGCGTGGGTGGCCGCGCCAGCAATGCGCAATACCAGTACACGCTGCAAGCCGATGACCTGGACGAACTGCGCACCTGGGATCCGAAGATCAAGCAGGCGCTCATGCAGGCCAAGTCGCTGACGGACGTCAACACCGATACGCAGGACAAGGGCCTGCAGACCACGCTCGTGATCGACCGCGACAAGGCCAAGGCGCTCGGCATCAATCCGGCCGATATCGACAACGCGCTGAACGACGCGTTCGGTCAGCGCCAGGTGTCCACCATCTACAACCCGCTCAACCAGTACCGGGTGGTGATGGAAGCCGCGCCGCAGTACTGGCAAAACCCCGAGGGCCTGCGCGACATCTACGTCATCACGTCGTCCGGTGCGCAGGTGCCGCTGTCCACCTTCTCGCACTACGAGCCGACCAACACGGCGCTGGCGGTCAACCACCAAGGGCAGTTTGCGGCCAGCACGATCTCGTTCAACCTGGCACCCGGGGCGTCACTGTCCACCGCCACGCAGGAGATCCAGGACACGATGAACCGCATCGGCGTGCCGTCCTCCGTGCACGGCAGTTTCCAGGGCACCGCCAAGGCGTTTCAGGATTCGCTCTCCAGCCAGCCGGTGCTGATCCTGTTTGCGCTGATCACCATCTATATCGTGCTGGGCATTCTGTACGAGAGCTACGTGCACCCGATCACGATCCTGTCGACGCTGCCGTCAGCGGGCGTGGGGGCGCTGCTGGCACTGATCATTACCGATACGGACTTTTCGATCATCGCGCTGATCGGCGTGATCCTGCTGATTGGCATCGTCAAGAAGAACGCGATCATGATGATCGACTTTGCGCTGGAGGCTGAGCGCAGCCAGGGCATGAGCCCGGCGGATGCGATCTTCCACGCCTGCGTGCTGCGCTTCCGGCCAATTCTGATGACGACGATGGCCGCACTGCTGGGCGCCCTGCCCCTCGCGCTCGGCCGCGGCGACGGTGCCGAACTGCGCACGCCGCTGGGTATCTCCATCGTCGGCGGCCTGCTGGTCAGCCAGATCCTGACGCTCTACACCACGCCGGTGGTCTACCTGGCGCTGGACCGCCTGCGCCTGCGCCGCGCCGGCCGCACGAAAGACACACCGTTGCCCTCTTTGGGTTCGCAAGGAAGCTCGACATGATGAAAAGAGGCCATCAAGCCCACCGCACACCCCGCCTGCTGCCGCGCACGTTGCTGAGCGCGACGGCGCTGGCTGCCTGCGCACTGCTGAGCGCCTGCGCGGTCGGCCCCGACTACAAGCGCCCCGACACCGAGGTGCCGCAGCAGTACAAGGAAGCCGGCGACTGGAAGGTCGCCAACCCGAGCGACGCCATTGCCCGCGGCAAGTGGTGGGAGATCTTCAACGACCCGCAACTGAACGCGCTGGAAGAACAGGTGGCCGCGGCCAACCAGAACATCGCGGTGGCGGATGCACAATACCGCCAGGCGCAGGCGCTGGTGCAATCGGCGCAGGCATCGTTCTTCCCGACCTTGGGCGCAAGTGCCTCGGCCACGCGCAGCCGCTCGGTGCGCACCACCGTCAACCCGGACGGCAGCCTGTCGGTCGGCAACCCAAGCCTGCAGAACTCACAAAGCCTGTCGCTCAACGCAAGCTGGGAGCTGGACCTGTGGGGCAGCATCCGCCGCAACGTTGAATCCAACAAGGCCAGCGCGCAAGCCAGCGCGGGAGACCTGTCCGCCGCCCTGCTCTCGGCACAGGCAACGCTGGCGCAGGATTATTTTCAATTGCGGGTCACGGATACGCAGAAGGCGGTCCTACAGCGCACGGTGGCCGACTATGCGCGTTTCCTGAAGCTCACGGAAAACCAGTACGCCGTGGGCGTGGCGCAGCGCTCTGACGTGCTGACCGCGCAAACGCAGCTCAAGCAGGCGCAAGCGCTGCTCCTGGACACCGAAGTCACACGCGCCCAGCTCGAACATGCGATTGCGGTGCTGATCGGCAAGCCGCCGGCAGCGTTTTCGCTGGCGCCGTCAAAGGCGACCAACGTGTATGAACTGCCGGCGCTGCCGGCGATTCCGCTGGAGATTCCGTCTGCCGTGCTGGAGCGCCGCCCCGACGTGGCCGCTGCCGAGCGCCGCATGGCCGCCGCCAACGCGCAAATCGGCGTCGCCAAGGCGGCCTTCTTCCCGACCCTCACGCTGGGTGCTTCGACTGGCCTTGCGGCCAACACGCTCACGCACCTGGCGACGCTGCCCAGCCGCATCTGGTCGATCGGCCCGACATTGGCCGCGACGCTGTTCGATGGTGGTGCACGATCGGCCGCCCTGGATAAGGCGGGTGCTGCCTATGACGGCTCGGTGGCTACGTACCGCCAAACCGTGCTCGGCGCTTTCCAGGACGTTGAAGACAACCTGGCAGCCCTGCGCTGGCAGACCAAGGAATTCGACGTGCAAGCCGATGCGGTCAAGGCCGCGCAAGAGGCCGCGCAGCTCTATCTCAACCGTTACCGCGCGGGCACCGTCAGCTTCCTCGACGTGATCACCGCGCAAGGGACTGCCTACAACGCCGAGCGCACGCTGCTTACCCTGCAGGGCAAGCAGTATTCGGCGGCGGTGCTGCTGGTCAAGGCACTGGGCGGCGGCTGGCACGGCGAGGTGCCAGTCGTCGGCCAAGCCGCGCTGCAGCCGGCTTCCGCACCCACTGCGCAATAACCCCACGCCCTCCCCCGGTGTTGCCGGCGACTGACATTTCGTCGCCGGCAACACTGCCTTGTGCATAGGCGGCCGCACGCGGTGCGGTCATTCGCCCTATAATCGACGGAATTTTTCGGCCTAGTCTGATTGCCTCGGGCGCGCACATTGCGTCAACCACGTCGCCGTCTCGGCTATCCGTTTATCTGCCGCCATGTCCGCTGCGCGCGTGGCCGGCCGCTGCCGTTGCCGTAATCGCGCGCTGCACAACTGCTTCTGCCGCTCTCTCTGATGACCCGATCGACACTTCCCCGCTCCGCCAAGCTGATGGCTGCCGCACTTGGCGCCGCATCGCTGTTCGCCGCCCTGCCCGCCCAGGCCGATCCGTCCGTGCGCGTCATCTACGGCAAGGACAATCGCCATGGCATCGAGAAGTACGGCGTGGATCTGGATTTCGATTCGGGCTTCCACTGGGGCAACCCGGAAGGCTGGTTCGTGAACCTGGACTGGGAAGTGGCACTGGGCCAATGGCGTTCGACGAAGGGCACCAACCGTCAGAACCTGACTGAATTTGGCGTGACGCCGCTGTTCCGCATTGAAAAGCGTGGCAGCTCCTGGGTGCCGTTCATCGAGGCTGGCGTCGGCCCGCGTCTGCTGTCGCACACCCGCACGTCGGACGAGCACAACTTCAGCACGGCCTTCCAGTTCTCCGACATGATCGGCGTGGGCGTGGCCTTCGGCAGCAAGCAGCAATTCCAGGTCGGCTACCGCTTCGAGCACCTCTCGAACGCGTCGATCAAGCGCCCGAACCCGGGTACAGACCTGAACGAGCTGTACCTGCGCTACACGTTCTGAGTGGTGTGAGCGGGCTTATGCCCGCCCCGGCACTTGGTGAAAGCGGCCTGCCCTTGCGGCGGGCCGTTTTGTTTTTGCGCGCTGGATTGACGGCAGATCAGCGCGCGTCAGCTTCGCCGTCGAGATCGTGGTCGCGGTCGCGCGATCGCATGCCCATCAAGCGCTCGTAGTTGAGCGAGGCATGGAAGCCAAAACCGTTACCGCCGGCACGCTTGACCTCGTACATGGCGGCGTCGGCATTGCGGATCAGCGTGTGGGCGTCGTGGCCGTCGGCTGGGTACAGCGCCACACCGGCACTCACGCCCATCGACAGCACATGGCCTTCCACGCGGAACGGCGCCTGCAGTTCATTGATCAGGCGCTCGAGCGTCTGCTCCACATCGTCGCGCGTGGCGCAATGCGTGAGGATGGCGACAAACTCGTCGCCACCCAGTCGGGCAACCGTGTCGGACGCACGCAAGCCGCTGCGCAAGCGCATGGCGGTGGCCTTGAGAACGAGGTCGCCCACGCCGTGACCATACTCGTCGTTAACGGGCTTGAAGCGATCCAGGTCGATAAAGACAACGGCCACCTGGCCGCGCGCACGACGTGCCGCTTGAATGGCGACAAACAACCGGTCGCGCAACAGGCGTGCGTTGGGCAAATCGGTCAACGGATCATGCAGCGCAAGGTGATGCGCCTGGTCAAGCATGGCACGGCGCTTGGTCACGTCGAGCAGCGTGCCGCTCACGCGCGTGGCCATGCCGCGTGCGTCGCGCTCGGTCACCCGGCCGCGCGCGGCAATCCAGATCCACTGCCCGTGGCTTCCGCGCATGCGCTGCTCAACCTCAAAGCTCTCGACATCACCGCGCAGATGACGATAGATGCGCCGAGCACTCAGCGCGGCATCCTGCGGATGCACCATGGAGAACCATGCGTCGGGATCGTTGGGCAGATCCTCGGGATCGTAGCCGAGCATGTCAGCCGTGCGGCGGTTGAAGGACACGTGCCGCGCCCGCGTCGACCAATCGAAGGTGCCAAGGCCGGCGCCATCGAGCACATAAGACAGGCGCTGCTCCGAAGCACGCAATGACTCGAGCGCCAGGCGCCGCGCAGTCACGTCCTGCACCTGCACGATGAGATGCTTGCCTGTGCTCGCACCGCTGTCCTCGTGTGCGAGCGCAAGATCGGCCTGTACCCACACGGTACTGCCGTCCTGGCGCACGAAGCGGGTTTCCATCGACAGCGCTTCGCGCTGGCCGGAGAGCAGCGCTTCAACGCTATCGCGCGCGCGCTCGGTGTGATCGGGGTGGCAGAGATCGAACAGACCGCGCGTGCGCAGCGTCTGCGCCTCATGGCCTGTCAGCGCGCACAGCGCACGGTTCACGTCGAGGAAGCGACCCTCCGGCGCGCACAGGCCAATCCCTATCGGCGAATGTTCGATCGCAGCCTTGTACAAGTGGTGGTCCTCAAGCATGGCGATGCATTTTCGCGAATGCGGCAGTCCGGGGGTGGCTGATGTGATAACGGCCGTCCCGCCCCAGAGTGCTCAACAACGCATGCATTGCGTCGGGCGGGTGCGGTGGCGGCCGGCGTGATCCCCGTAACCGGTCTCGTGGTCTGCAACGCCGGCGGTGGCTGGCAGACCGGTCCGCGCGCATTGCGTGCGCGCGAATCGAGGCGGACTATAGAAGCCGCTGGTTAACGGGGCAATCCCTTCCCGCGAGGGGACATGGACCATGCGCTCACTCTGGCCCCCTCGTACTCGAAGTCGACGCGAAGGAAACGCGCCCCGCGTCATTCCCGTCAGCGTTTGTCGCTGTCGTTTGTCGACAGCCGCCCGGCGACGCCGGACATCCGACAACTGTACACCCGGGGCCTGTCGCAGAGCAGCTAACCGTTTGGTTAGGTCGAAAGGATGCCACGCGCGCCGCAATCGTTTGCCTGATATACGCGCAGGCTTCTCCACATTGTGGATGTCTCCACTTGCAGACAAGCCTTAGGCGATCATCCAGAAGAACGAGGTCGCGCAAAAAGGGAGCGCACTCCATTACTATTCTTGAAGATCGCTTCGGGGGGCGAGTGAACACGGCGAGCCGATGCGCGTCCAGACGGCGTGCGCGGCAAGTGGGAGGTTGTATGGAATTGAGTTTTGTCGCCCCCGGCACGCAAACGCACCGCTACGCCTTGAAGCTGGCGGGCCTGCCCGAAGGGTCTGAAGGCACCGAGCCCATCGATCCGGTCTGGATCGACGATGCCCTCACCGCGGCCGTGCGTGTATTTGACGCACACCGCGTGCACTTTGCCGATGCGTACTTCGCCTATCGTGCGCGCGATGCGGCGCAGCACCCCGCACATGCAGCGGACGTCGCTCAACCCACACGCGTTGCTGGCGATCTGCACGATGCCACACCGCTGCTTGCGGATACGTTTGCCATTGCGCAGCTTGCCGCACTTGTCTCGCTAGAGGCCGCGGGCGTAGCCGACATCATCGATGTGCATCTCGTGGTCGAGCGCCTGCGCGACGATGGCCCAACGCCACCCGCCGACAGCATCGGCGAAGTCACATTCACCACCGACAGCCTCCCGAGCCTACGCAGCGTCGCCAGGCGGCACTGATGACGGTGACGGCCGGGGCGACCTGCCCACGGCCGCGGCATCCCGAAAGGTCCGGTGTCGGTGCACCAGAAAATTGACGACGGTGGTGACGGCCGAGGCAAACATCTGCGCCATGAGAGACTACGGCCCGCGTGCCAAGCCGATTGCCATGATGGTGGCATTGCGCCCCAGTGCCAGAAACACCACCACGCCAAGTCGCAACATCGCGCACGCTGCCCCAGCGACTGACGACTGACGCCCGCCAGGGCGACACCCCCATCTGCACGAGTCTGCGCCGAATCGTGGCAACGATGCGCACAACGCCTGCACCCACTCGCCCCGAAAGCGACGCCAAGTGCGCTTTGCGCTTAAAGTTGCGTGACATTTGGCCGTATAAAGTCGTGGGACCCGCGCGGGTGCGGGTGCGCCATTGCCATGCTTGAACTTCAACCTCTCGACATTCCGCTTGCAATCCCCCTGCCGTGGCCGATGCTGGACGCCGACGGGCAACTGCTCGTACCCAAAGGCGACGTCATCCACTCACCGGAGGAGATCGACCTGCTGTTCACGCTGCATCGTCCGCATCGTCAGGCGGATGGCTCGCCGCAGCCGGCGCCCGCTTTTGCCAACACGCAGTTCCCGAACTCGCTGTTCCCCGACATGGGAGGTGAGGACCCCGACGGAGAGCGCAACATCGCCATGGAGCTGCTGGGCCTGCGCCCAGGTGGCATGCTCACCGTACGCCTGACAGCAGGCGCTGGGCAAAGCAAGGGCGCGGCGCGCGTGATGGGCTACAGCCCGCAGCGCCACCTGCTCATCACCATGCCGACCGACAGCGGCCGCGCAGTCATGCCCGTCAAGGACGAACTGCTGGAGATCCACGCGTTCTCGGGCGAGGGCATCGCCAGTTTCGAATGCACGGTGATGGCGGTGTGCCGCATCCCCTTTGAATACGTCGTGCTGTCACCGCCGCGGCGGATCAAGAACCGCACGTTGCGCAAATCGCTGCGCGTACGCACCAACGTGGTCGGCAAGATGCTGGTGAGCGGCGAGCCGCCGCGCATGATTCATATCTCCGATATCAGCACGACAGGGGCGTCATTCCGCTCTGCACATCGGCTGGAAGTCAGCGGTGCGCCAGCGCGCCTGCGATTTCGGGTGAAGACGCGCGACTACCATTCAGAGCTGGTGGCCGCAACACTCATTCGCAGCGAGAAGCCCGCCGATTTGCCCAACACCTATCAATACGGCGTGGAATTCATCGAGTTGGTCGCGGCGCAAAAAATGCTGTTGCAGTGCTTCATCTACGAGCAATTGCTGTGGGGTGGTCAGCGCATGGTGTAAGCCGGGCGCATGCCTGCCGCGACAGCGAAAACGCGCGCCCAAGAAAGCAGCAAGACGGATGTCAATTTCACTTTTATCTGAATTAATTAACGCTAAATTTATAAAAACGGCGCATGTGATTCCTGCGAAAACCTACCGGGAGTCGGCCACCCGCGCCGGGTTTGGGCTTATGATGCCCAACGGTTTGCCGTAACAACGTTGCACAATTGACGGCATGGGCAAACCCGTGCATTTCCGTTTCAAAGGCATTTGCAAGACGATCCCTATTTATGAGTCGCGCAACATCTGTCGCGCCATCGGGTCTGGATCCCACCTCCGAGTTGCCGGACCGAGAGCGATTCGTCCAACTGTTGGCAGCGATGCCACACGCCGCACGGCCCAACGCCGCGCCTGCGAGCGGCGCATTGCTGCTGATTGGACTGGATCATTTTGCCGAGGCGACCAACACGCTGGGGCCCCTTGCGGCACGCGCGGTCATCGTTGAATGTGCGGCGCGTCTCAAGGCGCTGTGCACGCCCGATACCGATGGCAACGCCCCGATCGTCGGGCGCGTGGGCCACGAAACCTTTGCCATTGCCTCGGCTGAATTTGCCTCCGCGCAAGCCGTACACGATCTCGCACGACGTATCTCCGCAGCGCTCACGCGGCCGTTCATTGCGCAAGGGTACGAGCTGGTCTGCTCGTGCAGCATCGGCATGACGCTGTTCGAGAGCACACCCACGGACGCCGCACGGCTGATCGAGCAGGCAGACCGCGCGCTCTATCACGTGCAGCACGGCGGCGAGCAAAGCCCCGCACTGTACGCTCCTGCCGCAATGCCGCCGCGTGCCGACGGCGCAGCTGCGACAGACCAGACAACCGACCCCGCCGCCGAACATCCGCGCCTGGCGGCGCAGCTACGCCACGCGTTGGCACGCCGCCAGTTCAGCCTGAACCTGCAACCGCAGTTGAGCCTGGCCGATGGCAGGATCGTCGGCTACGAATTTCTCCTGCGCTGGATATCACCTGAACTGGGCGGCGTGGCGCCGGCCGATTTCCTGCCGATCCTGGAGCAGACCGGTGACATCCGCGAGGTCGGCCGCTGGGTGCTCGACAATGCCGCGCAGATGCTCGCCGGCTTGCAACGCGAAGAATCCGAGCGGTCAGGTCGTGGTGGCCAGCGGCATCAGTCCAGCGTGCATGCGGCGGTCAACCTGTCGGTGGCGCAATTGCTTGACCCGCAGTTGAGCAACATCGTGCTCGACATTGCTGCACGCCATGCGGTGCCAACGACACGGCTGGTGTTCGAGGTGTCGGAGCACACGCTGCTGCGTGTCAACGGCGCAGCGCGTCAGGCCATCGACGCGCTACATGCGTGCGGTGCGCGCGTGGCCGTGGAAGACTTTGGGGCGACGGCACACAGCCTGGCGTGCCTGGAAACCTTCCGCCCCGATCAGGTCAAGCTCGACCGGGGCGTCGTCAGTGCGGTGGCCGATGCCCACCACGATGGCGCGTTGCAAGAGCTTGTAGCTGCCGCCCATGCTGCCGGTGTGCCCGTTACCGCCACACGCGTGGAAACGGCGGCGCAGCTCCAAGCGCTGCGTGCCTGCCGTTGCGACGTGCTCCAGGGCTACCTGCTGTCACAACCGTTTCCTGCACGCTGGATCGACGATACGCAAGGTGTGATTGCCGAGCGCGCGCGCGATCTGATGCCTTAAGGCGTATTAAGGCACCACCGCAAAAACAAACGCCCTTCCGCGCAAACGGAAGGGCGTTGTTGTTGAAGGCTGAAGCGCACCGTTGAGGCGCGCGGCATTCAAGCGTGGTTCGTGCGGAAGACCGCAACGGCGCTGCGCAGCGCCTCCGCCTGCTCCTCCAGCGACTCTGCAGCGGCAGCCGCCTGCTCCACAAGCGCAGCGTTCTGCTGGGTCACCTGATCCATCTGCGTGACAGCCTGGTTGACCTGTTCGATGCCGCTGCTCTGCTCTTCCGATGCGGAAGAAATCTCGCCCATGATGTCCGTCACGCGCTTGACGGCCACCACCACTTCCTCGATCACCGTGCCGGCCTCGGCCACCAGGGTCGAACCGTTTTGCACGCGGCCAACCGAGTCGCCGATCAACTCCTTGATCTCCTTGGCCGCCGTGGCGCTGCGCTGCGCGAGGCTGCGCACTTCGCCGGCCACCACGGCAAATCCACGGCCCTGCTCGCCGGCGCGGGCGGCTTCCACTGCCGCGTTCAGCGCCAGGATGTTGGTCTGGAAGGCGATGCCCTCGATCACGCCAATGATGTCGGCAATCTTCTTGCTGCTGTCGTTGATGCCCGTCATTGTCTCGATGACGCGGCCCACCACCTCACCACCCTTGACGGCGATGTCCGACGCATTGACTGCTAGCGTGCTGGCCTGACGGGCGTTGTCGGCGTTCTGCTTCACGATGCTGGTCAGCTCTTCCATGCTGGAGGCGGTTTCCTCCAGCGAGCTGGCCTGCTGCTCCGTGCGCTGCGACAGGTCCGCATTGCCGGCGGCGATCTGCTTGGTGGCGCTGGCAATCGAGTCCGAGCCCGTGCGCACCTGGCCGATGATCTGTTGCAGACTCGTCTGCATCGAGGCAACGGCATGCATAAGGCGCGCGGTTTCATCGCGACGGCCGGCAGAAGTCTGCCCTTCCATGCGCGTGGCCAGGTCACCCGAGGCCATGCGCTCGAACACCTGGATGGCACGCTCCAGCGGACGCACCACAGTGCGGCCCAGCACACTACGCGCCACCACCGACAGCACCAGGGCTGCAGCCAGCAGGCCCCCCGCAATCCAGATGCTCATGGTGTAGCGCGACTGCGAGTTGTCAAAGCGCGTCTTGCCGTACTTGAAGCGCGCCCCAACCAGCGGCCCCAGCGCCGTGTCGTAGTCGACAAACAGCTTCGGTACCTGGGTCGTATTCAGCTCGCGGTAGGTCGTCAGGTCGCTGCGCTCGAGCGCCGCAATGGCGGGCTCCAACGCCGTCTTCACGAACTTGGTGCGCGCGGCGTCGGCGGCTTGCAACTGGGCGCGATCGGCGTCGGGAATCGGCAACTTCATGAACTCGGCCCACGCGTCGTTGGCCGTGTTGACCATCGTGTGCGCATCGGCCAGCAGCTTTTTCAGCTCTTCCGGCGACGACACCGAATCAAAATTGGTCAGGTGAATGCGTGCCCACAGCAGGTTGATGGTGTCCTTGGCCAACAGGTCGAGCCCCTTGGCGTCTTCCAGGTACACGGCACGCAGGTCGTCATTCGTCGCCCGGCCGGTGGAGATGCCCGCAAACCCCACCACCGCGATCATCACGGCAAACACCGCAACCAGCATCGTCAATCGCGTCCGAATGCTCGTATCCATCCACTTCCACATATGTATTCCCCCGTATGGTTGGCCGTCAGGCGCTGTCTTGTGCTCTTTTTTCCGGCTTCGAAACACCGGTTATCTGGCACCCGTTTCACTCCTGAAATGTCCTAACGGCAGGGGGCGGCGGAAGTAGAGACCTTCCCCACGAATGTCCGGGATACGCCGCAAGTGATACGAAAGACTGTCAAAAAGATGCGCCTGACGCACCCTCCGTGTGCGGGGTGGCACTAAAATGCGGGTTGCTCCACCGGATGGGTGGGCAATCACTGGAAACCGTGCAGGATTGCGCGGTAGGCCGCACTACTCACAAGGGGATCAAGATGAAGAAACTGATTGCACTGGTGGCCCTGGGCTGCGCTTTCCTGGCCGGTTGCAACACGATGGCTGGCGTGGGCAAGGACATCCAGTCGGGTGGCCAGAAGCTGGAAAGCGCTGCCGACAACACCAAGCAGAAGATGTAATGCAGGATTGGCCGGGGCGATTACCCAGCCAGACTTGAAAGATGCTGCAAAAAAGCGCCACACATCGTGGCGCTTTTTTTGCGCCCTACACGCTGCCTACAGCAGTTCTTCCGGCGTGAACGGCGCGAGCATCTGAATCCACATGCGCCGGCCCAGGCTCACGTCCGGCTCGTGGTCGGTCACGATCTCCTGGTCGTTCTCGTAGGTGGTCCAGCGCAGGCGGCCATCCACCTGGGTCACGTGGTAGGCGCTACTTCGGGTCGCCGCGTCGAACAACCGCGCCACCGCCTGCGACAGGACCGGGCTATGGATGATCAGCCCCGTTTCCGTATTGAGCCCGACCGAACGCGGGTCCACGTTCATCGACCCCACAAAGAGCGTACTGCGGTCAACAATGACCGACTTCACGTGCAAGCTCGCCTGCGACGATCGGAACGTGCCGAACATCTTCGGTCGATCACCCAGCGTCGGACGCAATTCATAAAGCTCGACACCATCGTCCAACAACGCACTGCGGTATTTGGCGTAGCCGACGTGCACGATGGGCGCGTCGGTCGCGGCCAGCGAGTTGGTCAGCACGCGCAAGTGCACGCCGCGCTCCTGCAGGCCCTTGGCCACCGCCATGCCACGCACACCCGGCACGAAATACGGCGAGATCAGGATCACCTCGCGCTGGGCCTGGTCAACCTCGTGCATTAGGGTTCGGGCGACGCGCTCCTCGCCGGCGGTAACGTCTTCGCCGGACACCTTGACCGGGCGATCGACCGTCACCCTTGCCGGTGCCCATTCGAGTCGTAGGCGGTTGCGGGCAATCTGATCCGCCAGGAACCAGTCGCGTGTGGCCGGGCGCAAGGGCAATGCGTCCGTCTGCGCCGGTGGCTGACCCGCCAGCGTGGAGACAGGCCCCTGCGGGCCGGGTGCGGCATCCATGTCGATGGGCTGTGTGGGCACCTCAATGTGTTGTGGCGGCGCGGCGGGCTGATCCGGCATCGTCACCGGCGGTGGATAGTTGCCTTCTTTCGGCTCGGGCGGGTGTGCAGTGCTCGGTTCGGGCGCCAGCGCCTCTACGGGATAGGCGAATTCGCTGTTCCAGTACGCATCAAACGCGGCCGACAATTGCCGCACCGCTGGCCCGGCTGCCAGCACATCCAGGTCGACGAAATTGGTGGTCTGGTCCTGCGTGAAATACTCCGCGCCAAGGTTACGGCCGCCCGTGACGGCCAACGCGTTGTCGGCGATGAACGCCTTGTTGTGCATGCGCCGGTTGACGCGGCGGAACTCGGCCACGCCGCTCAGGTAGCGCGTCAGGTTCGACATGCGGCCGCCCGGAAACGGGTTGAACAGCCGCACATCGATGTTCTTGTGCGACGAAAACTTGAGGAAGGCGAGGTCGCGCCCATCGCTGTGGAGGTCATCGACCAGCATGCGCACACGCACACCGCGCTCGGCGGCCGCCCGCACGTGGCGCATCAGCTCGCGCACGGCGTTGTCGCTCGCGATGATGAAGTACTGCAGATCCAGCGTGCGCTCTGCACGGTCAGCCAGCGTGAGCAAGGTGGCATAGGCTTCCTCCCCGGAGGGGATCAGCCGGAAGCCGGACACATCCGCCGACGGCGCCGCAGCCTGCGCCAGACGCCCGAGCGTGGTGGCCGATTCGGCATTGGGCAGCGCGTTGCTGACGGGCCGATCGACATGCTCAGGCAGGCTGGCGCAGCCCGCCAGCCACAGCGCAGCCACCCACGCAAACAAAGCCAGCCACGCGCGGCGAGTCGTGCACGATGGAATCTGCGGGGGCCCTTGCATGTTCGATGGTGTTCTTTTGCTACCGTTGGTCGACAAGACGGCCTCTGCACATCAGCATGCGGCGTGCCACGCCCGCGTGCCTGGTGAGCCTACGCCAGCCATACGGCGCCACTGTATCCGTGTTTGTCCGACGCCACCCGGGGCATGTCAAAATGCGCACATCGTCGTGTGCCGGGCCGAGCCTTCTTCTCCCACCTCAATGCCGACCAGTACCACCGCGTTTTTTGCCACATTCCTCTTCCTCGTCCACAGCGTGGGCGTGCTCGCGGCCATCCATGCGGTGCTCACCGTGCGCACCTCGCAGGGGGCCATCGCCTGGGCGATCTCGCTGGTCACGCTGCCTGAGTTCACGCTGATCCCCTACTTGATCTTCGGGCGCAGCACCTTTGCCGGCTACGTGGATGCCCGCCGCTTCCACAATGCCCGCCTGCGTGAGATCACCCTCTCGGACGATTGGCGCAGCCTGCGCGACCATGAATCCAGTGTGGTCGAGCCGCAGCACGCCAGCATGCAGGCCCTACCGCGCCTGACCGGCATGCCTTGCCTGTCGCGCAACCGCGTGCGCCTGCTGGTGAACGGCGCCGAAACCTTCGAGGCCATCTTTGCCGCCATGGCCCAGGCGCGCCGCGTGCTGATCGTGCAGTTCTTCATCGTGCATGACGACACGCTTGGCCGCCGTCTGGCGGAGCTGATGCTCGAGCGCGCCCGCGCCGGCGTGCGCGTGTACTTCCTGTTCGACAGCATCGGCTGCCATGCCCTGCCCCGCCACTACGTGCAGCGCCTGATCGAGGGCGGCATCCATGCCAAGCCATTTGCCACGCACGGGGGCTTCGTCAACCGCTTCCAGCTCAACTTCCGCAATCACCGCAAGCTGGTGGTGGTGGATGGCGAGCGCGCCTATGTGGGGGGGCACAACGTCGGCAACGAGTACCTGGGCGAAAAGCCGCCACTCTCGCCGTGGCGCGATACCCATATCGAGATCGTTGGAGCGGCGGTGATGGACCTGCAGCTCACCTTTGCCGAAGACTGGTATTGGGCCGCGAAGGAAGTGCCGCAACTGATCGTGCCCGAACAGCGTCCGGTGGAAGACATGGTCTGCCAGGTGGTCGCCAGCGGCCCGGCCGACAAGCAGGAGACCTGCTCTCTGTTCTTCATGGAGGCCATCCAGTCGGCGCGCAAGCGGCTGTGGATCACCACACCGTATTTCATTCCCGATGAGGCCGTGTTTGCCGCGCTGCGTCTGGCCGTGCTGCGCGGGGTGGATGTGCGCATCCTAATCCCCTCGCGGCCAGACCACCGCGTGGTGTTCCTGGCCTCGACGCTGTACGCACACCAGGCCATCCGCGCGGGCGTGAAAATCTACCGCTACCTGCCCGGCTTCCTGCACCAGAAAGTCGTGCTGATCGACGACGACGCGGCCGCCGTGGGCAGTGCCAACCTGGACAACCGCTCGTTCCGCCTGAATTTCGAGGTGATGGTCATGACCGCCGACCGCCGCTTCGCCAGCGACGTTGCACACATGCTCGACGCTGATTTTGCCGAAGCCACCCGCATCGGCCGTGACGAATACGAGCGCGCCCACCCGATGCGCCGCGTGATCATGCACGTCGCCAAGCTGTTCGCGCCGATCCTGTAGTCGCGCTTCGAATTCACCCGCAAGAAGCGGAGCGCCACAACGCAGCGCCCTCCCTAACCTGAAGCCCAGCACTTTCAGGACTAGGAGACGTGCGATGCCCGCCCCCCTTGATTCATCGATCGACCGCCTAACTGCCGGCTTCAACCGGCTGGCGGGTTCCAACCTCGCCGCGCAATCCGCCGAGCAGATCGCGCTGGCCGCCATGCCGATGGTGGCGGTGCTCACCCTGCATGCCGATGCCAGTACAGCGAGCTGGCTGCAGGTGGCGCTCACGCTGCCGTTCGTGCTGTTTGCCATTCCCATCGGCATGCTGGCGGACCGTTGGCCCAAACGCACGTTGATGGCCGGGGCAGAAGCGGTGCGTGCAGCGGCACTGTTCGGGGTGGCAGGGTTGCTGCTCGCTGGCCAACTGAGTCTGACGGCGCTGGTGGTGCTGGGCTTTGTGGCAGTCTGCGGCACGGTGGTGTTCAGTGTGGCGGCACCGGCGTTGGTGCCATCGCTCGTGCCACCGGCGATGCTCTCGCGTGCCAACGGGCGCATCGAACTGGCGCGCACCGTGGCGTTTGCCTGTGGCCCGGCCATCGGTGGCGCGCTGATCGGCTGGACCGGTGCCATGACGGCCTTCGTGCTGGCCGCTGCGCTATCCGTTGGTGCAGTGGCGCTGCTGACGGGCGTACCCTCACCCGCAGCTGCAGCTGCAGCACGGCATGCGACGCATCCGCTGCGCGACATCGCCGAGGGTGCGCGCTTCGTGTTCCGTCACCCGCTGCTGCGGCCGGTGTTCATCACGCAGTGTCTCTTCACGATGTCCTTTTTCATGGTGCTCGCCGTATTCGTGCCGTATGCGGCGCACCGGCTTGGGCTGTCGGCGCAGGCCATCGGGCTCACGCTCGGGATGTACGGTGCGGGCATGGTGATTGGCGCACTGTTCGCTGCACGCATCCTGGCGCGCTGGCGCTTTGGCCATGTAGTGGCAACCGGCCCGGTGTGCGGGCTGGCCGGCGGTGCGTTGCTGGCAGCGACGCTCTGGCAGCCGTGGCCGGCGCTCGCCCATGCGGGGTTCTTCATGCTGGGGTGTGGGCCGATCCTGTGGGTGGTCAGCACGACCACGCTGCGCCAGACGGTCACACCGCCCGCGCTATTGGCACGCGTGTCGGCGGTGAACGTGATGTCGTACGGTGCACGGCCGGTGGGTGCTGCATTGGCGGCATGGCTGGCGGCGCAGGCGGGTATGGGTGCGTGCCTGCTGATGGCGCTGGCCGGCTTTGCGCTGCAGTTGTTGTGCATTCTCCAGTCGCCAGCAGTCCGGCTCGCGCGTCAGCCGAGCCCGGATGACGCCGATGCCGCGCTCAACCCAGCCTGACGCTATGGCGTCTGCGCATCGCGCCATGCACGCGGCGTCATGCCGAAGTGGGCGACGAACCAGCGCGTGAATGATGCCTGCCGCGTGTACCCCAGCAGCGCCGCCACGCGGCCGATCCGGTAACTCGGGTTGGCCATGTAGCGGACGGCCAGGTTGTGGCGCACCTCCTCCACCAGTTCGGAGAACGTGGCGCCGGCAGACTCCAACTGCCGCTGCAAGGTGCGTGCGCTCAGGTGAAGGTGCTCGGCCACCTGCTCCACCGAGGCACGCTCCAGCGGCAACAGCAGATACACCGCGCGCCGCACTTCCTGCACCACCGCATCCGGCCCCGACACGTTGAGCGGCTCGGCCAGGCTTTCTGCATAACGCACGAGTGCCGGGTCGGCGGCTGGGTTGGGCGTCTCCAGATCGGCCGCCACGCAGACGATGCCGTTGAAATCGCTGTCAAACACGATCGGGCAACCGAACACGCGCCGGTGCAGGCTGACATCCGCCGGGGCTGCGTGCGTGAAGTGGATGCCGCGCGGCTTCCAATGCGTGCCCAGCAGCGCACTGCAAATGCGAGCCAGCACACCCACGGCCAACTCGTTGGCCTGACGCAGTGGCACGGGCGTCTCGGTGATGATCTCCTCGCGGATGACCACCATGTCGCCATCGGATTCCAGATAGACCGCCAGTGCCTCGTTCATGAGATGGCGGTACTGGATGATGGCCTGCAATGCCTCGCGCAGGGTGCGTTTGTGACCCAGCAGCAGGCCGAGCACGCCAAAGTCCAGCTCCTGCCGCGCCTCGGCCATCTGCAGGCCGAGTGTCGGGCATGGCGCACTGGCCGCCGTGAGCTCCATCAACTGGCAGATCGCCACCACGGGCACGAGCTGTTCCGTGTCGGCCAGCTTGGCGGGGTCGAGCCCCACCTGCCGCAACGCCTCCTGCGGGTTGAAGCCGAGCCGCCGCACGACCTGAAAATAGCCGTTCAGCGACCGGGCGCGCACCATTGTCTCCATGGATGTCCGCCAGTATCAGGGGCCGCGTGGGCCCTCTTGGTGTTTACACGGAATGGCGCACAAAGAGAAAAACTTGGCGCCAAATGAGAAATACAACCCTACCGTCTCCCTATAGTGGAGTCCACCAGAGACATCCCCTACAGGAGACACACCGTGCAATTCCTCGATGATTCGCTGCACCCCGAGAACCAGGACAAGGTCGTGATTACCGCGGCACCGTACGGCCCGGAATGGATGCCGGAAGATTTTCCGGAAGACATTCCCGTCACGATGGAAGAACAGGTGCAGAAAGCCGTGGATTGCTACAACGCCGGTGCCACCGTGCTGCACCTGCATGTGCGCGAGCTGGACGGCAAGGGCTCCAAGCGGCTGTCGAAATTCAACGAGCTGATTGCCGGCGTGCGCGCTGCGGTGCCGGACATGATCATCCAGGTGGGCGGCTCGATTTCGTTTGCGCCGGAAGACGAGGGCCAGGCCGCCAAGTGGCTGTCGGACGACACGCGCCACATGCTGGCCGACCTGACGCCAACGCCCGATCAGGTGACCGTGGCCATCAACACCACGCAGATGAACATCATGGAGCTGCTGTATCCGGAATATCTGGAAGGCACCTCCCTGTCACACCCCGCGCTGCAGCAGGCCTACCGCGAGATGACCGTGCCGGCCGGCCCGCAATGGCTGGAAGAACACCTGCGCCGCCTGCAGGCGGCCGGCGTGCAGCCGCACTTCCAGCTCACCGGCATCCACGCGATGGAAACGCTGGAGCGCCTGGTGCGCAAGGGCCTCTACAAGGGCCCGCTCAACCTCACGTGGATCGGCATTGGCGGCGGCTTTGACGGCCCCAACCCGTTCAACTTCTTCAACTTCATCCACCGCGCGCCGGACGGCTGCACGCTGACGGCGGAGTCGCTGCTCAAGAACGTGCTGCCGTTCAACATGATGGCCATGGCAATGGGCCTGCATCCGCGCTGCGGCATTGAAGACACCATCATCGACCAGCACGGCAACCGCATGACCTCGGTGCAGCAGATCGAGCAATGCGTGCGCGTGGCAAGGGAACTCGGCCGCGAAATCGCCAGTGGCAAGGAGGCGCGCCAGATCTACCGCATCGGCACCTGGTACGACAGTGCCGAGGAAACGCTGGCCAAGAATGGCATGGCCCCCAACCGCGCGCCGAATGTGAAGAACCTGCCGCTGCGCGCGGCCTAAACTACAAGTCGCACTTTCACCGGGCCCAACACAGGCGGCGCTCAACGCAAGCGCCGCCACTCGGAGACAACCATGAATCTGCATGCTGCCGACCAGCACACAGGTGACCACGACGGCTACCTCGTCAGCCGACCCCAGGCGTGGTTTGCGTTTGCGATGACTTTTGCACTGATGCTGTTCGACTACATCGACCGGCAAGTCATCGTGTCGCTGTTCCCGCATCTGAAGACGGCGTGGTCGCTGTCGGACAAGCAGTTGGGTGCGCTGGTGTCTGTCATCTCCATCGTGGTGGCGGTGGGCGGGCTGCCGGTGGCACTGCTGGCCGACCGCTTCAGCCGCGTCAAAAGCATCGTCGTCATGGCGACGGTGTGGAGCTTGGCGACGATCTCCTGCATGTTCACGCGCAACTATGCGCAGCTCTTTGCGGCGCGGGCCATGGTGGGCGTGGGCGAAACGGGCTATGGCTCGGTGGGCGCGGCGCTCATCGCCAGCCTCTTTCCCAAGCGCCTGCGTGCCACGTTGATGGGCGCCTTCTTTGCGGCAGCATCCGTGGGCTCGGTGCTGGGTGTATTGCTCGGCGGTGTGATCGCGGCGCGCTGGGGCTGGCAGGCAGCCTTTGGCGTGGTGGGCGTGCCGGGGTTGCTGCTGGCACTGCTCTACGTGTTTGTGCCGGACTACAAGACAGTGGCGATGGCACCCGGTGCGGCGCAGGCTCGGCAGTCGGCTGGCACGCTCCTGCAACGCGTGGCTGGAGCACTCACCACTTCACGCACGCTGTGGTGGACCTGCCTGGGCGCGGCCTTCCAGCTGATCGTCGTGTCGACCATCTGGTCGTGGTTGCCGAGTTATCTGAACCGCTACCACGGCACACCGACGGACCGTGCAGCCATGCAGGCAGCGCTGGTGGTGCTGTGCGGCGCGCTAGGGGCCTTCGTGTGGGGCGTGGTGGCCGACCTGGTGGCGGCACGCCGTCAGCGCAACCGGCTGATTGCCGTGGCGGTGCTGGCCATCGTGACGCTGCTTGTGTTCATGACGGCTTTCGGCACGACCATGCCGGCCAACCAGCAATTCCTGCTGATCGCCTTCGGTGGCTTCCTGATGACGTGCACGGTGGCGCCAGCCTCCAGCGTGGTGTTCGACGTGGTCCACCCGGGTGTTCGCTCCACAGGGGCTGCGGTGCTCTCGCTGTTCCAGAACCTGTTCGGCCTGGCGATCGGCCCGTTCGTGGGTGGCGCCATGTCCGACGCGTGGGGCCTGCAGACCGCACTGGCTGTCATGCCGATCTTCGGTGTGGCGGCGGCTGGCTGCTTCTTGCTGGCTGCGCGCAGCTACGAGGCCGAACTGCAACGCGTGGCCAGCGTGCAAGTGGATGCAGCGCCGGCCCTCAGCCCCTCTGCGGTTGCCTCTGCATGAGCACCTAGCCCGACTTAACCGCGCGTCGCCTCCCGAGGCACCTCCATCCCCTCTCCGCTTTGACCGCGGCTCGCCCAGCGAGCCGCGCAGGCGGCGCGCACCCAAAAACATCTGAGAAACACCAGGAGACACACATGGCAACAGCAGTCCGCTTCCACGAAACCGGCGGCCCCGAAGTCTTGCGCTGCGAGACCGTCGAAGTCGGCCGCCCTGGCCCCGGCCAGGTCCGCCTGCGCCACGAGGCCGTCGGCCTGAACTTTGCCGATACCTACTTCCGCTCTGGCCTGTATCCGGTGCCGTTGCCCGCCGGCATGGGTGTTGAAGCGGCAGGCATTGTCGAGGCCGTGGGTGATGACGTGACCAACGTCGCCGTGGGCGACCGCGTGACCTACACCGGCTTCGTCAACACGCTGGGCGCCTACAGCACCGAGCGCCTGATCCCCGCCGCACCGCTCATCAAGCTGCCCGATGCCATCGCCTGCGAAACCGCCGCCGCCATGACCATGCGCGGCCTGACCTCGGCCTACCTGCTGCGTCGCATCTATCCGTTTGCCAAGGGCGATACGGTGCTGCTGCACGCGGCTGCAGGGGGCGTGGGGCTGATCGTTTCGCAGTGGGCCAAGCTGCTCGGGCTGACGGTGATCGGCACGGTGTCGAGCGAAGCCAAGGCGGACATCGCCCGCGCACATGGCTGTGACCACGTCATCAACTACACACATGAAGACGTCGCCAAGCGCGTGCGCGAGCTGACCGACGGCGTGGGCGTCAACGTGGTGTTTGACAGCGTGGGCAAGGCCACCTTTGATGCGTCGCTCGATTCGCTCAAGCGGCGCGGGCTCATGGTGTGCGTGGGCACGGCCTCGGGCCCGATCCCGCCGTTCAATCCGCAACTACTGGCGATGAAGGGCTCGCTGTACATGACGCGTCCGGCGCTGGCGGATTACATCGCTGATCCAGCGGAGAAAGCGGCGCTTGCCGGCGAACTGTTCGACCACGTCGCCGCCGGCCGCATCCGCATCGAAATCCACCAGCGCTACGCATTGCAAGACGCCGTGCAGGCCCACCGCGATCTGGAAGCACGCAAGACGACCGGCTCGTCGGTCTTCGTCATCTGAGGCACCGCCATGCGAGTCGAACAACTGACCAACGCGCTGGGCGCAGAACTCATCGGCGTGCAACTGGCCGATGCCATTGAAGACCACGGCTTGTTCAATGAGATCCGCACCGCGCTGCTCAAGCACCGCGTGGTCTTCCTGCGCGATCAGGATTTAAGCCGCGCGCAGCACGTCGCCTTTGCCCGCCGCTTTGGCGATCTGGAGGACCACCCCGTCGCCGGCAGCGATCCGGAACACCCTGGCCTCGTGCGCATCTACAAGACGCCCGATCACCCGAACGACCGCTACGAAAATTGCTGGCACTCCGACACGACATGGCGTGAGGCACCGCAGTTTGGCGCCGTGCTGCGTTGTGTGGAATGCCCACCCGTGGGCGGCGACACCATGTGGGCCAACATGGCGCTGGCCTACGACAAGCTGCCGGATAACGTGAAGCGCGAGATTGCCGACCTGCGCGCGCGCCACAGCATCGAAGCGAGCTTTGGTGCGGTCATGCCGATCGAGAAGCGCCTCGCGCTCAAAGCGCAGTATCCCGATCCGGAACACCCGGTGGTGCGCACCCACCCCGAGACCGGCGAGAAGGTGCTGTACGTGAACGGCTTCACCACGCACTTCACGAACTACCACACGCCTGCACGCGTGCGCTATGGGCAGGACGCCACCAACGGCGCTTCAGAGCTGCTGCGCTACCTGATCAGCCAGGCGTACATCCCCGAATACCAGGTGCGCTGGCGCTGGAAGCCGAACAGCGTGGCCATCTGGGACAACACCGCCACGCAACACTACGCGGTCATGGATTACCCGCCGTGCCACCGGAAGATGGAGCGCGCCGGGATCATCGGCAGCAAGCCGTTCTAACGACCTCCGGGGCGCTTGGTACACCCAACGCACCCGGCGGCGACCACACCAAGAGGAGACCCTGCAACATGAAGAAGAAACACATCGCCCCCTTTGCGCTGCTGGCCTGCGCGGGCGCAGCCAGCGCACAATCCGGCGTCACGCTGTATGGCGTGGTGGACACCAACATCGAATATGCGACGAACTTGCCCGGCGCCACCCCGGGCAGTTCGGGCAATCGCGTGTCGATGCAGAGCGGTGGCCTGTCGGGCTCGCGCTGGGGCATGCGCGGGGTGGAAGACCTGGGCGGCGGCCTGAGTGCGCTGTTCGTGCTGGAGAGCGGCTTTGCGAGCGACACCGGGCAATCGCAGCAAGGGGGCCGCCTGTTCGGCCGCCAGGCTTACGTGGGGCTGAAGAGCAGCACGGTGGGGCAGTTCACGTTCGGGCGCCAGTACACCACGCTGTTCCAGTTGCTCGCCAACTTCGAGCCGATGGCGTATTCCACGCAATATGAACCGGCGGCCGTGCAGACTGGCGTCAATTTCCGCTCGGACAACACTGCCATGTATACCGGCACCTTTGGCCCCGTCACCGCACAGGTGCACTGGTCATTTGGCACCGGCGCGCCCAGCGCCAACCCCACGGGCGGCGGCAATGGCGAGGTACCCGGCCAACCCCGGCGCGACAGCGGCTACGGTGCGGGTGTGGCGTACTCCGCTGGCCCGCTGGGCGCCACGCTGGCCTACGACCAATACAACCCGAGCGTGGCACTGGGCGGCGGCGCCTTCAGCTCGGGCACTGTGCGCAAGGCCGCGCTGGCCGGCAGCTACCTGTTCGGCGATGTCATCAAGGTCATGGGCGGCTACCGGTGGGGCCAGAACAAGAACGCCAACGGCAGCGTGGCGCTGCGTGATGACTACTACTGGGCCGGCGTGAACTACCAGGCGACCAACGCGCTGACGCTCTCGCTCGAATACTCGTACCAGAAGATCAAGACCATCAACAGCGCGCCCTCCACGCAGGCCAATCCGTGGCAAGTCGCGTTCATTGCCGACTACACCCTTTCCAAGCGCACCGACCTGTACCTGACCACGGCCTACGCCCGCAACGCAGGGCTGGCTCTGGACCAGGCCTCGGTGGATCTGAACGCCACCGGTTACGGCTTGGCCACCGGCAAGACCAGCATGATCGGCGCGGCTGTGGGCATCCGTCACAAGTTCTGAACGACCTACACCACGGGAGGCGGTTGCCGCCGTCTCCCCGGTCGGCATTCGAGGAGGGCGACCTCCTCGTTTTTTTTTTCTCACCCTACGTTTTCTGGCGATGCAAACTCACACCACTCCGACGATCCTCATGGTGCCCGGCCTGCGAGACCATGTGCCCGATCACTGGCAGACACTGCTGCAAGCCGCGCTCCAGGCCAAGGGATACCGGGCAGACTCGGTGCCGCCGCTGGAGGCCGACAAACTCAGTTGCGCGGCGCGCGTGGCGGCGTTGGACAAAGCGGTCTCGGCCATCGATGGGCCCGTGATTCTGGTGGCACACAGCGCAGGTGTGATGATCACCGTGCATTGGGCGCAGCGTCACGCACGCAGCATTCATGGTGCGCTGCTTGCCACGCCGGCTGATCTGGATACACCGCTGCCGGCGGGCTATCCCACACACGACGTGTTGCAGAAGAACGGCTGGCTACCCTGCCCACGTCGTCCGTTACCGTTCCCGAGCATCGTCGCGGCCAGCCGCAACGACCCGCTGGCATCGTACGAGCGCATCGCGGGCATGGCCGCCGACTGGGGCAGCCGGCTGGTCGATCTGGGGGATGTTGGGCACCTGAACCCGGCAGCCGGATTTGGGCCGTGGCCGGAAGCGCATGCCCTCATCGATGCCTTGCGCTGAACCGGAGAGCGACATGCCACGCGCTGTTTCGATTCCCGCGACGGAGCTACCGCCGGGTCAGCGCAGGCTGGTGTTCGTAGAGGGCCGCAGCGTCGTGCTGTTCAACATCGATGGCACGGTCTACGCCATCGACAACACATGCCCGCATCAAGGGGCATCGCTGGCCGGTGGAAAGCTGGAAGGCACGTGGCTGCAATGTCCGGCGCACGGGCTGCACTTCGATTTGGCTGCGAGCGATACAGCCGCGCTGTGCCTCAAGCATTTTCCGGTCAGCACGGCTGACGGCATGCTGACCGTCAGGCTGGAAGACTCGCCACACACAACATAGCGCGGTGCGGCGAGCACAGCATCACACCATGCGGCGAATACCAAAGCGCTGCGCGCGGCGCCGCCACACCAAACCGTAGTACGCCCCCTGCATCACGAACATGGCGATGAACGCAGCGGGATACGCCGCCCAGATGCCATCGGTGCCGATGTGCCGGCTCAGCATCCACGCCACCGGCACTTCCACCGCCGCAATGGCAACGATGGAGATGGCCGTGGGCGCCATCACCGTGCCGCTGGCGCGCATCACGCCCGAGAACACACTCGCCATACCAAAGATGACGGAGCTCCACAGCGAGATATGCAGCAGGCTCTGGGCCAGGCTCATCACTTCCGTGTTGGTGGTGAACCAGCCGATCACCGAGCGCGAGAACAGCAGCGCCAACACCACCAGCAGCCCGGTGATCGCCACGTTGAGCATTAGCCCGGTACGCGTGATGGCATCGAGCCGGTCCGTATTGCCTGAGCCAATGGCCTGGGCGCCCAGGATCGACGCGGTAATGGCGATCGACATGGCCGGGAACTGCACGTAGCTGATGATCTGCGTGCCGGCGCCGTAGGCGGCCGTGGCATCCGAGCCGAAGCTGTTGACGAACGACAGCAGCGCCAGCTCGGCAATCGAGATCACCACAAGCTGAACGCCCGTCGGCACGCCGATCTTCAGGACGGTTTTGAGCACACCAAGATCGACCCACAGATGCCGCGCCAGTACCGCATCCGGCGCGAGCGGATGGTTGCGGCGGCGCAGGAAGAACGCCAG
>RepKanNP_Acetate_BrdU_F21BDRAFT_1000169_pt1 | contig 34323 bp, 34 predicted proteins | sample RepKananBrdUF21B_FD_10624 | JGI IMG/M metagenome (IMG submission 10624)
CCCGCCCATCGCAACCCGGCCTGGAGGGTGGCTTATGAAATCGACCCGCCTATGTCTCGCCTGTGGTAACGCGTTCGTCCCGTTGCCGCATGTTCCTCACCAGCGTTACTGCTCATCGGAGGCTTGCCAGCGTGCTCGCCGGCGCGACTGGCAGAACCACCGGCTCCGCATCGACAAGGACTACCGCGACAACCAAGCCCGGGCGCAAGCGAAATGGCGCGCCGGCCACTCAGGCTATTGGCGCGAGTATCGGGCTGCACATCCGGCGTACCGCGAGCGCAACCGCAGCATGCAGCGGATGCGCAATGCACGGCGGAGTTGCAGGCCGATTGCAAAGATGGACGTCATCGGGCGCCGTTGGCCGCTGGGTTCTGGCTTCTACGTGTTGTCTCATGCGGATGAAAGCCGCGTTGCAAAGATGGACGCGTGGACCGTCCACATCGCCGTGCTGTCTGCGCCGACAGGGCCGCCGGAGTGATTGCAAAGAGATGACGTGATTCTCATTGGCGCCGTGCCTGCTACGCTGGCCTCACCAAAGTTCGTTTTCGAACGCCACCGCCTGATGTGAAATCGTGGCGCGTGAGCATGAGGCCCCACACCCTCGGTGCCTGCCGCGGCCTATGCCTGAGTTGCGGAGTGAAAAATGTCATCCAATACCGCTGCTGCTGCAGTTGGAGCCGGCTCCTCTGGAGGACGGGCGGCGGAGTATGTCCGCATGTCGACTGAGCACCAGCAGTATTCGACCGAGAACCAGCGCGACAAAATCCGCGACTACGCAGCCCGCCGCGGATTCGAAATCGTCCGCACGTATGCCGATGAAGGCAAGAGCGGGCTCCGCATCGATGGGCGCCAGGCGCTGCAGAACCTCATCGCCGATGTGACCAATGGCAAGGCCGATTTCTCGGTCATCCTGGTCTATGACGTGAGTCGATGGGGGCGGTTCCAGGATGCCGATGAAAGCGCGTATTACGAGTACATTTGCCGCCGCGCTGGCATCCAGGTGGCGTACTGCGCCGAGCAGTTCGAGAACGATGGCTCCCCCGTTTCGACCATCGTGAAAGGGGTAAAGCGGGCGATGGCCGGCGAATACAGCCGGGAACTGTCCGCGAAGGTGTTTGCCGGCCAATGCCGCTTGATTGAGATGGGCTTCCGGCAAGGAGGACCCGCCGGCTACGGGCTGCGCCGGGTTTTGGTCGATGAGCACGGTCTCATGAAGGCAGAGCTGTGCCGTGGTGAACGCAAAAGCCTTCAAACCGACCGAGTCGTCCTGATGCCGGGCCCGGACAGCGAGGTGCGAATCGTCAACCTAGTCTACGACTGGTTTATCAATGCGTCGCTGGACGAACATGAAATCGCAGCGCGCCTGAATGGCATGCGTGTGCGGACGGACCTGAACCGGGAGTGGACGCGAGCTACCGTGCGGGAGGTATTAACGAACGAGAAATACATCGGTAACAACGTCTACAACCGGGTGTCGTTCAAACTGAAAAAACTACGCGTGACCAACACACCTGATATGTGGATTCGAAAAGAAGGCGCATTTCAGGGCATTGTGCCGAGCGAAACGTTCTACACGGCGCAAGGGATTATGCGAGCGAGAGCGCGTCGCTACTCAAATGAGGAGCTCATCGAACGACTGCGCAACCTGTACCGGAGCCGCGGTTTTTTGTCCGGCGTCGTAATTGATGAAACGGATGGCATGCCTTCCACATCCGTCTATGTGTACCGCTTTGGCAGTTTGATTCGCGCCTACCAGACGGTCGGTTTTACCCCTGGTCGAGACTATCGATACATTGAAACCAACCGTTTCCTGCGGCAGCTGCATCCGGAAATCATCGCGCAGACGGAGCAGAAAATCGCGGATTTGGGCGGCGCAGTCATACGCGACCCGGCGACCGACCTGCTGACGGTCAATGATGAGTTCACGGCCTGCATCGTACTCGCGCGTTGCCAGGCGCATGAAAATGGCCGAAATCATTGGAAGGTCCGCTTCGACACAAGCCTCCTGCCGGACATCACGGTGGCGGTGCGGCTCGACCAAGCCAACGCATCAGCGCTGGACTACTACCTGCTGCCACGCCTGGATTTTGGACAACCGCGCATTCACCTCGCCGACCAAAATCCAATCGAGTTCGAGAGTTATCGCTTCGACACGCTGGACTACCTCTATGGCATGGCTGCGCGCGCCCGGCTCAGGAGAGTGGCATGAACTCGCAGCAGCTCGGCGAAATCCGGATGGTCCCCGTCGCCCAAATTGAAGTCATCAATCCGCGAGAGCGCAATGGTCGAGTGTTCAAAGAAATCGTCGACAACATCAAGACCATCGGCCTCAAGAAGCCCATCGTGGTCACGCCGCGAGCGACGGCGGGTGGCATCGAGAAATACCTGCTGGTATGCGGTGAAGGACGGTTGAAGGCGTTCCGCTCGCTCGGCGAAGAAACTATCCCAGCACTCGTTGTAAGCGTGAGCGACGAGGACGCGTTCGTCATGAGCCTGACGGAAAACATCGCGCGCAGACAGTGCCGTCCGCTCGAACGGCTGGCCGGCATTCGGCAATTGCAGGACCAGGGATACGCGCCGAAGGTCATTGCCGAAAAGACCGGTCTCACGCCAACTTACGTCCAAGGCATCCTCACCCTGCTGCGCCAGGGTGAAGAGAGACTCGTGGTGGCGGTAGAGAAGGGGCTCGTCCCCTTGAACGCGGCCCTCACGATTGTCGGGGCCGGCAACGACGACGCTGAAATCCAGGCGGCACTCCAGGAGGCCTATGAGTCGGGAAAATTGCGGGGCAAGCAACTGATGAACGCTCGCCGCGTCATCGAGCGCCGAAAGGCACTCGGGCGAAGCGCAGCCCGCAATATGACGCACACGTCCGCCGCGGTCACGACGTCCAGCCTGGTGCGGACGTATGAACGCGAGGTGGAGCGCCAGAAGGCCATGGTGAGAAAAGCCGAGTTCACGCAACAGCGGTTGCTATTTGTGGTCGGCGCCTTGCGACAACTGTTTGCCGATGAGAACTTCGTCAATCTGCTGCGTGCCGAGGGCTTGGCTAGCCTGCCGAAGTACCTTGCCGAGCGCGTCTGGCCCGCCGGAAGTGGCACATGACTGGCATAACTCTCGGGTTCATCCCCGAGCCCTTGTCCGTGCCCGTGGCCAGCATCCTGCCGTCACGCAGAATACCGGCGCCTGTACTGGAATCGCGCAAGTTTCAACAGATAAGAACCTCCATTGCGGAGGTGGGCCTCATCGAACCACTCTCTGTCACGCCTGCAGACCAGTCTTCCGGGCAGCATGTCCTGCTGGATGGGCATCTGCGCTTACTTGCTATTCAGGACCTGGGATACGAGCAGGTGGCCTGCCTTGTGGCTACCGATGACGAGAGCTACACGTATAACAACCGTGTCAATCGCCTGTCGACCATTCAGGAGCACTACATGATACGGCGCGTCATTGACCGAGGTGTCTCGCCTGAGCGATTGGCGAAAGCGCTTTCCGTCGACGTCTCTCAGATTGTAAAAAGGATGTCGTTGCTAGACGGCATTTGCCCAGAAGCCGCCGAACTGCTCGGAGACCGTCAGTTTTCGCCGGAGCTCGTTCGTGCCCTTCGCAAAATGAAGCCCACGCGCCAGGTCGAATGCGTGGAGCTTATGGTGGCAGCGAACAACGTGTCCGTCTCCTATGCCGAGGCGTTGTTGGTGGCCACACCAGCGGCGCGTCTTGTGGAGGGAAAAAAGCCTCACAAGCTGACCGGAGTCAGCCCGGAGCAGATGGCAAAGATGGAGCAGGAAATGAGCAATCTGCAGGGGCAGTACAAGCTCGTGGAACAGACCTACGGTCAAGACGTATTGAATCTGGTGCTTGCGAAAGGGTATCTCGCGAAGCTCCTCGAGAACGAATCGGCGCGGCAGTATGTTGCCCAGCGCCATCCGGATTTGATGGTGGAGTTTGAATCCATCATCGCGACCATTTCTCTCGACCAGCAGCAATCCGGCGTGGTCCTTTAGCCTAGCGTTCGGACCTTCTCGCGAAGGAATTGCCCCGAGGCGGCTTTGACCTGACAGCCAAGCCTCGTGTAGCAGAATGGCCCCAGTCGCCCTGAGTTCTTACTGACGCTTGGGGAAAGCTGCGCCAGCCGTTGAAGATGGGTTCGTGGTTGCCACAGCCCACTTGTAGGTGCTAAGAACAGGTCTGAAGAAGATTCAATTGTCATACACCCCGAGCTGACTCACATTAACGGCCGCCGTTCTCGAGGACGGCAATCATTCCGGCGTTATGGAAGGCGGGGCTTATGTCGCGAGCGTGTGCAGTCGTCGGCGATAGAACGACAACAGGGGGCGTAATAATTACCGGCGGCGGTGGCTCATTCATGACCATCGACGGCAAGTCTGCTGCATTGTGGGGAGACGTCGCAACGTGCCCTGCATGCAAATCGACCGGGAAAATCACAGGGGAAACCTTCCCCATCCAAACCGTCCAGGGTGTTCCCGTCGCCCGACACAACGACCTTGTGCTGTGCAAGTGCCCGAAGAAGCCGCGGGTGATAGCTCCCGGCGTGAACATGGTCGCGGATGAGGTGCACGGCTCTGGTAATTCGGAAACTGCTGGCAGGACTGCGGAGCCGATAGCTTTGGTCACGCACGACTTCGACCAGCGCGCACAGTTGGTCGATGCGGAAACGCAGCAGCCGCTCATAGGCCAACGCTATCGGATGACGTGGTCAGGCGGTACGGTCGAGGGCATCACGAGCGCCTCGGGACATACGATGCTCATCCGCAGCGACCAGGCCGAAACCGCCGAGATTCACGTCTTGACGGACGAAGAGGCATGAGTCCAGTCCACTCCACCGACCTGCTTTTCACGCCCACTGAGGACCGCAACGCCATCAAGGTCGATGTCCCGTCGAAAAGACTCTACTTCTCTATCTACTACTACACCAAGGATGACGCGTTCAAACGTGCCTCCCAGACCAAGGAGCGCGAGATAAAGGGCCGTTCAGACTGGAAACCTGCCCGCGATACCTTCGTGGCCATTGAAGTGCGAACAGAGGCGGATTTCCGTGCCGCATGGGCAAGTGTGATGAAGCAGGCCAAGGACGAGGGCTATGTCGTTGCCGAAGGTCACCTGTTCACCCACGCCAGCAAGCCAAAAGGCGGTCGCGGTGGGCTCGAGTTCGCGGCCATCCCAGGAACCGGCGATGGCACCATTACGCGCGAGGAGGTGTCCCAGCTCGCCAAGCTCCCCTGGCAGAAGGCTGGAGAGCTAATCTTGTACGGTTGCAACACCGGGAGAGCAGGCGAAGGCCGCAGTTGGACTCCGGCACAGGCTTTCGCAGACGCCCAGGGCGTGAAGACCTCCGGCACGACTGGGTACGCATACTTCTCTACGTCCCGCGACAAGCACGTCAAAATCACCGACAGCTCCACCGAGGTCTATCTGCACCCTTACAAGTGGGGTAAGAACGGATATTTTGGGGACGGGGAAGCGATGCCAGACAAAATCTTCACACCAGCGAAATGAAAAATAAGCTATTGGCTCTGATTGCCGCCGCTCCAGCGCTCTTGTCTATCGTGTACGTGCTGTACCGCGCAGCCTTCGTACAGGTCAACCACGTTGGACTGACGCCTCATTTTCTGGACATCTTTTCCGTTGCGTCCGTGGTGCTGGCACTCACCTTTCGACTTGAGCGCCGATGGCTCTGGGCGGTCGTCGTCGTGGCCGCCGCGAACGTGCTGCTCGTCGTGTGGGCGATTGAGACCAACGTCCTGGTCGAGTACGAAGAATGGATTCGGCGTGGCATGCCGGAAAGAGATGCCGGCTTTGGCTTTACTAAGGCGGGGAGTTGATACAAGTGCTGAGGACAACCACATCAGCTATCCCCACAACTCTGCGGTGATAGTCGTCGAACGCCTTGTCTGCGACTTCGATGACCACGTGTAAAAAATGCTGCCTTGTTGGCACCAGAGGAAAGAGCTGCAGTTGGATGGCGAAACTGCAACGCCCCCAACCTCACAGAGGTTCTTACATGGTTGAAATGGGACGCGCTGGACCGGGTTAAGCCTCACCGAGATGCAGACCATCAATTCAAGCGGAAGCTCAGGATGACAAATACCGTTGACCACAAGCGTGAGGATGACGTCGTTGACCGCTTCTCCAGAAGGCTACACAAACGCTTTGGCGAAGTGTTCTCTCGTAACGAGGAGCACCCAAACTTCGCTGCCACACCCCTCGGAGGGCAAGACAAAGCGCTCGCGGACTACTTGCTGGCCGGGAAGGGACGATACTGCTTAATCGAGTTCAAAGCAGATGAGGATGCAGCACTCGCGGAGACCAAGAAACCGCTGCGGCATGCGCTATGCAGAACCTTCCAGAAGCGAGCTGCCACGATGGCACGCGCGGAGGACATTCACTTCATTGGTTGGGGCACGAAGCAGGAACTCCGCGCGCCGAGCCTGCCGCAACCCGAAACGCTCCTGGGAGTATCACTGTCAGCGTACCCTGGAAAGGTATGCCCGTTAATTGGCCATAACGTACGGGCGTCCGCCTTTGAAACGATGACGCAAGATGCATTTATCGACAAATTTATTGATGGCGAGGTCGTCGGCTCAGATGCAAAGCGATTTGATAAATACGTTGGCGAGCTGTTTAAGCTAGCCGAGACCGATGAAAAAAACGGGAAAGATGGCTTCCAAGGAACCGTCTACGTCTTCGTTCCACCATCGGACGGCGCACCCGCCGAACTCCTTTCCATCGAATTCACCGGAATAGAACATCTGTTTCGATTGACCAAAGAGCTAGCCGTCAGCCGGGAGAAGAGCAAAGTCAAGGACCGGGAGAAGACGAAAGATAACGATTTGGGAAAGGGATTTGGGCGCTAGACACCCTTTCCTTGCCGGCACCGCAATGTTCGTCAACGTACGCAACTAACATGGCACTATCGGACCAACCGCAGACGGACCTGCTCACGTCCCTCCAAGAACCGCAGAATCTCGAGCAAGTCTTCAGGAACTTGAGAGACATATCGCGCCTGCTTGCTCGAGATGTGGACAGGCTCGGTGACGAACTGCCACAGTCGGAGCAGCAGCTTCGCCTTGCCGGTGAGTTGGTGGCCAGAGCCCAGTCGGATATTCATGCCTTGCAGCAAAGTGCGAAAAGGCTCGGCGACATATGGGAGCATTCCGAGAGCCTCGCCAAGGTTGTGGGCGCAACCGCAGCCAAGGCGAGCACGGAAACGGTAAACAAGGCTGTGGCAGAGCTGAACACAAAGCTAACTACATCAGTGAATGCAGCAAATGACGCCGCCAACAATCTCCGAAGCGCAATGCGCATGAGCAAGGCGCCCTGGGTCATGGCGATATTCCTGAGCTTCGCACTGGCTATGATTGCCGCCTTTCTTACTTATAAGCTGACAAAGCCCGGCCCCCTCGCTGAGAAAGATATTCAGCGCATGCAATGGGGTATTCTTTTGGAGCGCATGTATCAAAAGGCGAGCCCGAAGGAGCGCGCCGTCTTGGACAAGTTGACTACCAGTGGTTGAGACCGCCAACCACTAGCGCACCACGCAGACCCAAGCGCCAATGTTGGGCTCGGGGCCGGCGCCCTTGCCCCGGTGTCAACGCCCGCCCGCAATATGCCCAAGCTCGGCCAGGACCGTATCTTTGAATACCTCGAAGATAATCCAATTCCTGAACTGAGCGTTCCAATATCCGCGACCTCGGCAAATTGGCTCGACCAGTTGCCGAACGGGCTCGCAGACTGGATGGAATACTGCGATGTTGTTTGCGGGCAATTCACGCACGTGAACCGACACGCCCAGAATAGAAAACGTCCATACTCCGTTTCGTTCGAACATGTTGACCTCCTGTGTTGGTAACGAGGCCAGCCTAGTCAGCACGAGTCATCGAAAACAGTCACCAACAGTGGAAGAAACTGTGCGAGACGGAAATATTTCCATTGAAATCAAAGACGTAGACACTGAAGCGGACCGGACGGATGCGGACGAAAAGCAGGGTGCGATTGACGCGTTCTTGGGCTTTCTCAAACTCCAGGGGAAAGAGACGCAGCCGCTGAGGGTCGCACGTGCGCTCGCGGAAGGCAGCTTGGAAAGACTACATGCTGGCAAAGTCCTGGTTGCCTACAACTCAGTCAACGTCGCTGGGATGGCCGGCCACAACGTGCCACCAGACCGGGCCACCGGCTGGCTCACCAGAAACTGGACCACTCTTGAAAAGCGCCTCGAAGAATGGGAACCCGGCATCCAGGAATTTGCCCGGCAGGCCGGTCTATCCATTTACGCGCGGCCCAGGAAGATTGCTGGCGCAGGTGGCGCTGGAAACAACTCCACGTATGACATCGAATTTCTCGACCTTCCCGCGTCGGATGCCGAGCCGGTTGCACCGGCACCGGGCGGTATCGCTTACGTGCCAGACCTGACATTGAAACCCGCCTTTTGGGTAAAACCGCTCATGCAGACTGGCTTTGCACTCAAGGGATGGCGACGTGTCGCCTTCCTGCTGTACGGCGTCGGCGGGATTGTGGTCATCGGGGCGTTCCTTATCCTGCTGTGGCTCGCGCTGACAACTCAGTCAGCGAGGATACGTACTGGAGACATTGTTACGCTGATTCTGTCCGCTGCTCTGGTCGGATGGCTGGGCTACGAATTACTGAGCCCCTTTTGGAGGCTGATTGATTTGCGCATCATCATGGCTCCCGACTTACTCCTGTCGTTCCGCGACCAACATGTTCAACTTGAGGCAGCAAAAGAACCGGCGGACGACGGCCAGCACGTCCGCGTCATACGGTTGGTGCGGTACTCGGCTCCCTGCCCAAGATGCGGAGAGACGGTCCATCTGCACGACGGTCGACGAGAGTTCCCCGGGCGCCTTGTGGGAAAGTGCGATGAATATCCTGCCGAACATGTGTACTCGTTCGACAGATTCACCAAGACAGGCAAGCCGCTACGATAGGCGCTCTCTCACTACCCCCCCGCGGGACAGATTCCTAGCGCAGATTGCAGCAACGCGCAGGCTCATGTTCAACGTGAAGGAATGCTCAGTTGATGGCCTCGAACGCATCGGAACTCAGCGAAGTTGGCCTTCACGCTCAGCGGCTACTGGACGACTGAAGCATGGCCTTAACCTCGACGCAAATCGGCACCATCGGCGAAAACCTTCTGGTCAACGCCGTCATGAAAGCGAGCGACGGGAGGCTGTCGCCTTTTCAGCCGTACGCTGATGATGACGGGCTGGATGTGCTGTTCTACGACAAGCAGACCGGAAACTCAGTAGCTATTCAACTGAAGTGCCGTACCGTCACGCTGTACAAAGCAGGAACGCGAGAAAGAGGGAACGTCGTTCACTTTGGCGTGCGGCAAGCAACGTTTCGTGCGACACGACACACCTATCTCGTTGCGGCTCTCATCAGCCCCGACTTCTCCAACTTCGAGGCGCTATGGCTAGTACCCATGGAGAGGCTCCCTGAGGTTGCGGGCAATATTTCCGGAAATTGGGTAGTTCGAGCGAATAAGAACCAAGCAACCGCTGACCGGTACTCCGCTTACCGCTGTCCGAGCGTCTCGGAGCTGGCCAGCAAAATCATTGCAGCGTGCGAAAGTCGCGGGTGAGCTGAAAAAACCCTGTTGGGATGGTTGGCGCTGGCGAGGGCTTGGGTCTAGTCGGACCAAACCGCATCAACCTCCCGGAGTAGATGACCACCCAAAATGTAGTCACCCAGCCGCTCCGCTTTTGCCTCGAGCAGTTCCAGCTCACCGGCCGACAATCGGTCCAAATCAAACTGACAGTAGAGATTCCTCTGTCGGAAGGTAGCTTTCACGCGCGCAAGACCAGCAACCAGTGCTGCTGGTGATTTCACGGCGATGCTCTCCTGGCCACGGAACTCCACACGAACGCCAACGGCTCGGCCGAGCCGGCCTAATTCAACAGCATCCTGCCAGCCAGATTCGTAGTCCAATTCGACCACCGCGGCAGCGCTCGTGCCCACCAGCCGTAGCGCCTCCTCGCGACTACCGGCGCGCGCAGCTCTTATCGCCGGTTCATCGTTCCTTGGGCGTCGCCAGCGCGCGCCTACCACCTGTCCCGTCTGCATCATTTTCTTCCCAAATGGGCTCCTGCTTGGTTATTTATCGAGTGAATCACCCTCAGGCCATCCACCACCTCACGGAGATGCCGGAAGCACTTGCGGAGCCGTCTTAGAGATGCATGCGCCGCTTTCCGCGGCAGAGGATTGACTGGATACGCCTGGCCACAGATACTGGATAAATATACAGTAGTTGTGCTCATGGCGGCAGGCAACTTTGCATCCCAAACACCCCACCGAAAGAAGCTGACGTCAGCGGCTCTCCGCGCCATGTGGCAGAGCAATTCCACGCCGGAAGTCCGCGAGTTGCTGTGGGAAATCTATCGACTGCAGGACATTGCGAGGCAGGCGCATGGTGTTCTCACGATTGCCCGGATGTGGGGTATCGATAAGCCGTTCCTTGCGAGATTGAACGCACTGGATTCGGCGTTGTTCGGGGAGCCGTGTCTCTGGGAGCGACCAGTAGATTGGTCCGCAGAAGAAGAACACGCCTTGAAGCGCCTGTCGCGCGGCCGCCGGTAGAGACGGTGGGAACAATCAGAAGATGCCGAGATAAGACCAGGCCAATATGCTCCAAGCCGAGCAGCAGCGGCGGCAGCGGCAGCGGCAGCGGCAGCGGCAGCGGCAGAGCACCGTCTTACCTCACACCTGCGGAGGACATGCCGCTCACGCCTCTGGCACCTAGAATGACCTTACGTGGACCAGACGGTAAGCAGATAGCGAAGCTGACCCTGGTGCACAAAAAGGGAGCACGACGATGGCATCCGAGAACGAAATCGACCTGGGCATCGCACTCCGTAAGTTTCACGAACTCGCGTTAGCGGACGGGGACCTCGGCTACGAGTATTGGTACGGGGTTGGCCAACTGCTCAAGAGAGCGGCGAGCATGCAGACAGAAATCGACGCACTATCGCGAGAGCTTGAAATCTGCCGAGCGAAGCAGCGTGAGCCATTCCGCAGTTCAGAAGAATAGGCCCTGGACTATCGCTATATTTGATATGACGCGGGGCCACGCACGGCCACAGTCATCAATCTGCGCATCATGCTCCCCCGCGCTGCATATACTTTAATGCAAGACGCTAACATGCTGTCCGCCGCGCAGAATGCCGCTGGACAGTGGGGCCGCCCCATCCAACTGATGGGCTTCGGTGATGTGGTCATTGCCGCCTGCGCGGGCGAGGTACGAGCACCAGCGCGCAGGGGACACCGGATTCTGGGGGGCAGTTCTGAGACATCCGGCACGCTGGCGAAGGCAGAGGCGTGGAACGAAAGTCTACCGGGCGAGGCCGGCTCCATACCGTAGTAGTCGGGGCGGCTGAGTGAAGGTGCGTCCCAGGCAATCCAGCCAGGGAGGGCTAAGCTCAGCCTCACCACCCGTAGCCAAACCATCAAGGTATGCATACGTTTTTTGGCTGAACCCTTGTAGGCGCAAACATAGTGAGCCATCTCTCGGTTCAGCCCTACATGCGGAAAGCGCAATGAAGGTAACCCTACGTCCAATCCATAAGCGCCTCGACCACATGCTCGTCCCGGTTAGCCTCTCGCTCATTCCCGCAACAAGACCGCACTGAGCGAATGCTTCAGCGATTGGGCTTTATCCGGACGCGGCGCCCGAAACCATCGCCCATCATCACACGCACGATTGACGGATTTGCCTGCGAAAGGTGCGGCAGTTCTGCATGGAAGCCATATAGCCTATGTAGCGCGACGGCAACCGCGCATGACCTCGAGTACCCGCCCTCGCAGTGAACGACTACAGACCTGATTTCGGCCGGCAGCGATTCGATAAACGAACAAATGGAATATCCCTGCTCTTCAGTGAAGGCGTATGCAAGCTTGCCGCGAGCGCGCTCCGACAAATTCGGATTGAGGAAGTCCACGTCGGCAAAGCTCATGCGCAGCACATGAGCAAAGCCGCCGAGATTTGCCGGTGGGCGCTCAGGTGCAGTGATTGAAATAATGGCAATCGATGGTAGCTGCGGTAGCCTTTCTGCGTCCGTCCTCGATAGCGCAAACACTTGCCTCACACCATCTAGCGGCGGCCTGTACAGCTTGCCAAGGACATCCTGCAGTCGCTGTGCCATACGCACCTCAAATGTCTTTCAGCATCCCGTATTTGCTCACCGAACGACGATAGGTCCACAAGAACAGGTCCACCGCGAGAGCGACATCCTGATACTCATACACGCCCAACATCGCTTGCAAGTAGTCGTCACGGTCAATGCCAAGGAAAGCAAGAGGAGCACAGCCGTGAAGCAACAGCGGGATATTTGCGACCAAGCGGCCTGTGCAGTTGTTGCCATCGTCGAAGGGCTGGAGGTACGCAAGATTTACCCACAAGAAGAAGGCGGCCTCGACCGGATTTTTGATGAGGGCGGCTTTGCCAACAATGGATTTCAGCATTCGCTCCACCTGCTCCGCATCCCGCATTGGCGAGTAGAGCGTCCCCGCAATGCCAAGCTGGCTGTTGCGGATGGCCCCCAACCTTGCACCGTCCGGTACCAGGTCGCGCATAAGCAGCGCGTGCAGATTCTGGACGACCAAGGTCGAAAGGCCCTCACGTAGAACGCAGTCCAGGAGAAACTCGATGGCTGCCCTGTGATTGAGCAGCATCACAGTGTCTATGTCACATCGAGGAGCGCCGCCATTGAGCAATTCCTCTGCGGCGTGCCGGCTGTAGCGATTACCGTCCAGTCGAGATGAGTTCCAAGACAGGTCGATGAGCAGACGCGGAAACGCCCTCTCCCCGTAGCTCCTCGCAGGTTGTGTTTTGCCTTGCCCGCACAGAGCGTAAAGCTCTTCGGCCAGTTCTTGCGGCAAGAGCCAAGCATGGTTGGGAACGTAGCGTTCGACGAAATCCTGCTGGTACGTGGCCGGACCACGCGCAGCCAAAGGGAGGTCAAGCCTGTGCGCAAGCTTGATTCCCGCTGGTGACATATTCCGCTGCAGCATGATTTCCGGTGTCGATAGCGTTCCGCATCTAAAGCCGCGGACCGCAGCAACGAGCCTTTAGGGTCCCCGCGATACGCTCGCCAGTCGGCTCAACTTTGAGCAGATATGTAGGAAAGTGACGTCTCACAGGACCCACGACGGAGCTCTCTCTTAGTGAACGGGCGAAGCGGACACGAACAAGTCCTGGCCCGCCCGTGCGCCGAGCACCGCGAGGCGACACAAGTCGGCAAGACGAATCAGCCCACCACGAACCGCGCCGCCAGGAAGTTGCTTCGCTCCCACCATATCGACGCCAGACAAAAGTTTTGACAGCGCGGAGGACTTGGAGCCGATGCCGCGAGCCAAGTCGGCAAGCGGCACATAGGTTTGCCGGAACGCCAACAGTTGATGCGGCAGCACAACCCGGCACGCCTGGCCTCGCAACACAATGGTCTCCGACTCCAACAGACCCTCGTCTATCCAGTGCGACACGCTCTCCCACTTCCAGCCAGTGAACTTTGAGAGCTGCTGAATCGACATCCCCGCCTCGAGCAGCGGAGTGCCGAAGTACTGCGACACGTCCGTCCTCAGGAAGGACATTTCGCCCAGTGTCCGACCGCGCGCGACGGCTCTCACCTTGCCTCCTGCGATGGCCTGCATCAGCGTCTCGATTGCCCGTCGGTCACCCATGCGCCGGCTCGTCAACTCCGCCCATGTGAGCGTCGAATCATCGGTCACCACAACGGATTGGGCCGACCGCTCCACACGCTCATGTAAATCCGAGATGGAATGGCGCTCGACCGGACCGCCCTTCATTAGGTCTTCGCGCCAGCGAACGTCTGACCGGATTACCCCAGCTGCTTTCATGCGTTCGAGCACGATGGGCGAAACGCCCGCCAGTTCGCAGGCAACGACGTCGGAAATCCACCCGGCGCGTAGTCTCTGGATGCGCTCAACCTCAGCGCATGGAATTTCGAACAGCTGACCACGCGTTCCAGTGCGCCGTGCACGGTGTTCGCACTCGCCCGCGGCAATCGAGTCATGCAGACGTGAAACGCTGACGCCGATAGCCTTTGCAGCATCAGACGCGCGCATGTATCCGGTCGCGTCCTCGGCCATAGCTTTGGCCGAATCCAGGCCCAGGACACAATCGGACTTCCGGGCAGCGACGTCGATGATGATTTGGAGAAGAGGCTCTAGCGTCGTGCCCTGGCAAAGCTTGCGCAGACTGATGTACCAGTCGCCGAGCAACGTGTTCAGCGTGCGGGCATCCTTGCGACCAGCGGCGATGCGCTGCTCGACGTGGGTCTGGAACCCTATTGGCCAATCGGCCAGCAAATCTTCGAGCGGCGAGAGATATTCGACCGCTTCAGTGACGAATTTCGGCAATGCCGCGTTGCGCGGCAACCCGGAACGTGTCGGGTCCGGGTATTGGCAGAGCGTGCGGATGACCTTCATCAGCACGTTGATGTCCATGCCGTGCACAAGCGGCTTGATACTGCCGGACTGCTGCCCGTCGCTCGCAATCAGCGTCGACAGCCACTGCTGTGCGCGGGTCGCCGGCACACGTGGCAGACTGCTCAGGTCGTGACCGCACGAGCACAATCCAATGTAAAGCCGCTCCGGTGAAAGATGCTTCCCGCAAGCGTTGCACTGGTCAACCAGCAGGATTCGATGTTGCGGACACGCCGTGACATAGGTGTGTTCCCAGCAGCTTCGCAGGTAAGGCGATTCAGCCATGCAAGCAGGACACACGGCGTCAGATTGCGCACGGTGCAGACGTCCCCAACCCCGGCAGAGGTTTTCCTGATGTCGGGCAAATTCGGTCCATGCCGGTTCCAGGCCGAGATTGCGGGCGACGTCCTCCGTGCGCGTGAGCAAGGCACGGCGATTCCGCTCGACGCCCGCCGTACTTGCCAGGTCGCGCCAGCTGAAAAGCGCATTATCGGCGGCGAGACGTCGGTAGTAACCCATCCCGGACTCGTCGTTCCTAGGTGCGTTGGCGAGAACAAGGCTCATTGTTTAACTCCGATTTTTTTGCGAACTGGTACCGACGCCGCGTTACTGGTCAGGACGTGGACATATGCCTGTTTCAGCGCCGCCGGCTCCACGCCCGCGTCGTCGATGCCAGAGTCCTGGAATGCCAGTCTGTGCGGTGACCCCGCGTGGCTGACTTCTTCAAGCGCCTTCTGGCAATCAGCGTATGTAATGGCGCGCGGCGCTTCGTGTGCCATCAAACTCGCAAGCTCGCGCATGAAGTCCGCAAGTACCCCTATCAGGCCCCCGGTAAGCAGGTAGCTTTGCTGCGTAAACACGCGGGCGGGCATGTCAATGGGATAGCCAGCCGCAGAGAACAGGCGCGCATAATTCGCGACACATGAGTGGTATGCCGCCATCTGTCCAGCATCGCTTGCGTCGTACGGCAAGAAAATGCGGGCTGGACAAGCCCGGTTGCGCAGCTGTTCATTTGCTGCAAAAAGCCGCTCGAGTCGCGGAATGCCGAACAGAATCAGCGTCATGTCGAGGGTGTCCATCAGCGTCTTGAGCCAGTCGCTGGCCGCGCGCGGAGGCACCCGCGAGCCTTCATCAACGAGGTGCGATATTTCGTCGAAAATCACAACGCGTGTGCGGGCCAGGCGCAGCTGCTCCACCATCAGGTCGAACATCGCGCCCGCCGTCATGCTGCCGGAAACCTGCATGCCCAACGCACGCAGCACACTTTTAGGAAGCAGTTTGGCCGTTGCGGATGGGGGCACCTCAACGAGTAATACAGGTACATGGCGCCGCCCTTCAATGCGGGCTTCAGGGTAGTCACGCGACAGTTTGGCGATGAGGGATGATTTGCCCACACGGCTCGGACCAGGAACGCGAACGATTTTTGGTGCAAAGCCAGCGAGAGCGTCATCGATGCGCCGCTTGAGCGCAGTGAGGTGCTCCATGAACATGAGATGCGGTAGTTCGCATTCCTCAATGTCCTTGCGCAATTGTTGGGCTGGCGTCACAGCAGTTTTTCTCCGGTGTTTCTGTTAACAATGTTCATCGACGGCGCGTCGTCGTATGAGATGACGCCGGACTGAAAATCTTCCGCTGGCAACGACGGATTGGCCGAAGGTGCAAGTCCAAATGGTGCTGCCGCTGAAAGTGGCCGGTCGATGGCCCGCTGGACAGCTGAATTGTCTTTGGCGCGACGCACGGTTTCCCTGTTTTCCTCACGCTTGCCGCGAGCCTTGGGCTTACCGGCTTTCGCGTTTCCGGTGACCGCCTCGTCCAGCTCCCGCTCGAACTGGACCTTTTCGTCCGGGACCGTCCAGTCAGCCATGCCCGAATCGAACCGGTCTTTGGCTTCAGCAAAGGTCCACGCCGGCGTGTCCGGACGAACGTGGTCGTGCGTCAGTGGGACAAGCGGAAGGTCACTTCCCTCGTACACGTACACCTGACGAAAATCGTCGGGGTTGTAAACCACGTGAAGTTGCGCACGGTCGCCGTACTTGGCCAGTAGATACGACTTCGCTTCGCCGTTGTACCTGAACCCATGCTCGAGCGAGATACCCGTCTTGGCGTTCAACGTGCGTATCTGGTGTTCGAAAAGTGCCGCCATCCATTCATGGCGCGGTGGCGGCAGAGTGATGGGTTGTCCCATTTCTTCGGTCTGGTAGGCCAGGCGCTCAAGCGGCGTCTTTCCCTTGACCGAATCGACCAAAAGTTCGTCCCAACGCAGCCGCTCGAGCGGGGTGTTGGCCCAGTCCCTATAGAGCCACCCAACAATCCACTTTTCGAGTGCTTCGACGCTCATCAACTCGTCGCCCAGTGCCTCGGGGTCGCGCTTGCCATCTTTTCCATCGAAGCGCGTGCATCCCGGGAGACGCTGCAGTGCTTCCTTGAGTGACCTGTTCAGGCGCTCGATGAATGGCTTACCTTGAGCTTCCTTTGCTTTGCAGTGCTTGACATCCATTCCTAGTCGCTCGAGTCGGACGATTCTTCCGCCTTTGGTCTCCGGACCATTATCAAAAATGACCTGTGCGGGCGTGCCGTAAATGTTCAGCGCGTGAGCGATGCCAAGCTCCGCGAAGCGGGCTGCCTTGGCGGGCGTCAGATACATCTCGAGGCACAACAGCGAATCCATCTCGCGCGGCGAACCGATGACAAGATGCCATCCCACCGGATACCCGGTGCAGACATCAATTGCCAGAACCAGATAGATGGTCCGGGCGATGCCATGGGGCGTTACTACAACGAACGGCAGGTGCAGAGCATCCTGCTCAATTCGGGCGAACGGAAACGCCGCCCGGATACGTTTCTTTGCATACGATTTACCTGCGACCCTATTGAGCGGGTCCATCCGGTCGTATTCGGAATCGGGGGTCAGCTCATCAATCCTGGCGCACACGAACTTGCGGCTGATGGCGTGGCTGGCAACATGCAAGCCGCGCCGACGAGCCTCACGGTTGACGTAATCCGTCAGGTCGAGGACCGTCCACCTGGATTCCGTGACCAGGAATTGGTCCTGGATGACGTCCTTGACGAATTCGACAAGGTCTTCTGAGTATCTGGCCGTCGCATTGCCTTTATTTTTATCACCCTTGAGAACCGGCAGGCCCAGCAGTTGATTCGTGTGAGCCCGGTACAGGGTTGCGGGCGACGGAAACGGGCAAACAAGTGCCTTGTCTGCGTTTTCCATCAGGTAAGCGTCGCGGGCCAGCGGTATCGCTGCGCTAAACGACAGACCGCGTTGGTCCCGGATGGCATCAATGCGCCGCAGTATGTCGTTCAGCAGGCGGACCTTACTGTGCAAGTCCTGATTGTCGTACTGGGCGGCAATGCTGACGCGCGGCATTCCCTTCCGATGAAGCACCAGACTGCCTTCCGAAATCCGGGCGCTGATGTCATCGTATTTGTCATACCTGGCCTCGCGCTTCTCGGCGTCGAACAGCTGGATGGAGCCAGCATGCAGGCGACCGTCCAGCACCTCGAAGTAGCTGTCAGGTTTGCCGGGCGGCGCCAGCTTGTCTCCAGCGCGCAGGTCGGACATCATGGCCGCAGTTCCTCAATCAAACAGAGGTGGGCCAAGTCACCATATGCGGCTGTCAGTTCCAGCGTGCCGCAAATATGGTTATGCGCGAGGTCAGCCTGAAGAACGCCCCTAGCGAGCAGCGGAGGAATCAGGCCGGTCGGAATCTGGAGTTCGGCGCACAGCGTGCGCTGTAGCACCGGACCCAATTCGCAATAGCGTTCGACCCGGTCGATGATGTCCGGCGTGAGGTATTCGCGAGCACGCGCTATCGCCGGCTTCAACAGCTGCACATTGACGACGACCGGGTGCCGTTCATTCGCAGGCACGACTACCGTGGATAGCGGATAGCAGTTCGCTTCCATGATTTCCCGGGCCCGCTCGACCTTCGCCCAGTACCGACCATCGCCCTCGAAGCCTTGGAGCTTGACCTCGTATGCGCGCTGCAGGCCGTCGACCTGAACGGTGGCAAAGTCTGGTGTGTATTCCGCCTCCCCGGAGCGACCGCCACGCATCCTGCGCGCTTCTGACAGTTCCTCGGGCGTGAACAGCAGCCGCTCTCCGAGCAGGTCGACGGTAAACGGTTGCTGCCTGAAAGAGCGCACTCGCGGGTCAACGCACAGCATATGCGCGACCAGGCGTTCCGCGTCGGACTCGACAGTGATGTGGCCATCGGCCTTTTCGGCATATGTGCCGATGCGAGCCTTGCCATACGTACGGGCCGTAAGCCGGACGCCGGCGTGCGCAGCGCTCTGGCGACTACGGACGCCATAGGACGGTGCGCTCCTCATTTCGCGCCTCCGTCCGGAGTCTGCAATGGGCAGCTAAGCTGGCTGGTCGTCTTGGTTGCAGTTGCGGCCCGTCGGGCCGCCAAACTGCGTTGTAGGGTTATTGTCAGCATTCTGTTCTCGCAAAAAAATGGCTTGCAGAGAACGTGTAGTGCTCCCCCAGATGGAGCCGGTCGTATACGACCGAAATTTACCGTGCGAGAATCGCGGCACCAGAAAAATAGAGGCTCGAACAAGGTCGAGGGGGAACGATGGAAGAACTGCCACACAAGCGTGGTCGGCTGCCGGCTGAGCCGTACGAGCGGTGGGAAGAAGAGGCGAAGGGGCTGGTAGAGGAAGAGATGGCACGGCGCGGCATTCGCTACAAACAGCTTTCGCGGATGCTGGAGGCGCAGGGCATCTACGAGTCGCCGGACCAGATAAACCGCAAAATCAATCGCAGGAGGTTCTCGGCAGCCTTCCTGATTGCCTGCCTGCGTGCGATGGGCGTGGAGACCATCGCACTCGTCCCCTTCAAACCGGGACAGAATATTGGAGGTTAGGCGACTGACTACCCACGTCGCAAAATTCGCCCGCAGCCAGACCAGTTTCATCGCCTGCTCCCGCCATACCCTCTCATAAATAGTCCAAGTTCGGTGGCGAGTTGCCGCGCGCCGAGCCGGTCGTTTCTGTCCGGATTGAATAATTCAGCCGTTCGATAAGAGCCTTTTGTTGCCCGGCCCTGGCTCTACAGTGCTTCATGTGGGCGCCGAGCGGCTCCAGGTTCTGGATGCGTCCGCCCTTGGTTTCGGGGCCGTTATCAACAACAAGTTGCCCAGGTGTGCCACACACATTCATGTCGTGGTCAATGTCGAGTTCGTTCATGGAGTTCCCCTTTCTTCCCGTTGCGCCGCATGACTGAAACGCGGCTTGCCCGCGCGAAGCAGCGTCCGTTTGCCTGCGTAGATGTCGTCATGAATGTCGGTGACCTTGATGCACCGGTCTGCGCGCTCGGCAGCATCGAACACCTTGATGCAGCCCCCACGCGGTTGGGCATCGAGCACCTCCCAGAATGCATGGTGATTTTTTGGCGGAGCAAGGCGGTCGTGGAGGAGCAGCTTAGGAATCATGCTTCGACTCCTTCAAGCAGGCAGAGATGGCCTAGGTTTCCGTACGCCAGGGACAGTTCGAGCGTCCCGCAGATGGTGTGATGAGCGACGTCTCCCGTGAGCACGCCACTGACGAGCGGAACTGGAATCAGGCCTGGTGGGAGTTGAAGGTCTGAGCAAAGCGTGCGAACCGAGACAGAACCCTCTTCACAGCGCTGCATCACGCGCTCAACGAGCTCGTCGGTCAAGTAAGTGCGCGCTTGGTAAGCTGCCTGCTTTAGCACCCGCGAGTTCATCCGCACCGGATGAACGGTATTCGAGGGAAACACCAGGGTGCGCAGGGGATAGCCATTGGCATCCAGAATGAGACGGGCGCGTGCAACCTTGCCCCAGTAGACCCCATCGCCTTCGAACCTCTCGAACTTGACCTCGACGGCGTGATGCAATCCGTCCAGCCATTCAACACTGAAATCAACGGTGTAGAACTTCGCGCCGGGTACATCGCGATGCTTGTGCCAGGCTCCACGCACCGCATCCCGCGTGAACAGCATGCGTTGGTCTATCAGGTCGACGCTAAACGGCTGCGGCTGAAAAGCCCTGACGCGTGGGTCAATCGTCAGCAACTGTGCGACGAAGCGTTCGGCATCGGACTCGACGTTGATGTGGCCGCCAGCTTTTTCGCTGTACGTGCCGAACCTAGCCTTGCCGTATGTTGATGCCGTTTGGCGGATGCCGGTGTTGGCGCCGCTCTGCCGGCCGCGACGGCCATAGGACACAGAAGCGCGACTCACAACGCACCTCGGTCTACTGCGGTCCGTTGGAGAGCGCTCGGAGAACGTCTCGCGACGGGCGCGATGACGCCTGAAAAACCAAGCGGGAACGGGAAATTGAGAGTGCTGTTCCTGTTCAGCATCATGCAGTCATTTGCGGCTTCGACTGCATAACTTACGGACGCGTTTTGGCGAAATATAGGCCTGGTCTGACCGGCGTTACAGCGCCATTCGCGAATATCGCTTGGCGCGCATGGGCTCTTCCTACCGGAATTTTTTTTCGCGTTACACGCCTGTAACGTTAACGTTACGGCGCACTGCTGTCGCGTGCGGAGAGGCAGGAAATTCGCACTGCCGCTGGTCGCACGATGAGCGCGAGAACGGGCGTCGGGGTGACTAGCAAGGGAAATGGCAACCCGCGTTTGGCAGCACTTCCAGGGGGGGCACCTAGGGGAAAACCGGCCTCCCCAATCCGATGTCTGCCGCGGACTGCAAAGACCGGTCCATAATGCAGGACAGACCAGACACCCCCTCCGCGAGATAGGCAGACGCTCACCGCTCTCACCAATCCAAAACCGGATGCGGTCTGCTTTCGGTCGCCAGAAAGTGGTCTGCTTCATCACCCGCTCCTGCGTCGTACCCTCTCATAAATAGGGCTCGCCGCGGAAGCGCGTCAGATTTGCGAAGGCAGGTTCACTCTCGATACCGCGTCCCAACGTTGCATTGAGACGGAGTTACCGTAGTCAACGCGGACAGAATTTTCAAGCCGAAAACTATGTCTGGAATTTCCGCGTCCGCCCGGGCGAATTGCATTGCGCACGCACGGCCCACCGTGTTCGCTCATGGCGCACCCTTCTTTACTTGCAGTCTGCACGATGAGTGATATACGAATACGAATACGCCTCGCGCCGCACGCTCCGCATCGTGCCGCCCTCACTTCGAGGCATAGTTGTCTGGGAGCCCCGAGGCTAGAATCAGATAACAGCGAGCGGCCGTACCATGGTCATCGGCATATACCAGTACAACTGTAAAACCTATCAAGAATGACGACCTTGCAAGACCTGAAACCAACGACGAAACAACTCGTCAAGGACATCACCGACAGGCTCGGCATCGCAATGTCGTCGCAGTACGACTGGTGTTTCGGCGATACCGGTGGCCCATATCTTGTCAACATTTGGCACGACAACATGCTCGAAGATGACGGTGAGATTTATTTCGTCAACCGAGCATCAGACTGGGCCGAGGAAAACATCGCGACAGCCCCCCAGGTGCAACTGAACCGTGCGGCGGCGATGTCCGCTCTCATTCAGACGGCCTACTACCGTAAGGAGCCTGTTCACGTCGCCATCCTCAGTGGTGTACGCAGAAGGGTTGGGTTCAGAGAAACCAGCGAAGCGCACCAAAGGGAGCTAGACCCAGTCCTCTGGTATCCCCATCACAAGGACGAAGACGGTCGTATTCACGTCATTAGAGGTAAGCCGCAACCGGAGGACTTCGACCCATCTAACGACGACCATCCGCGCCAGACAAAAATGCACAAGCCGTTGCCACCGCCGCCGAAGAAAGTGGAGGTGTCAGGCACAACGATTTTTGAACGCGACTCGGAAGTGGTAAAGACGGTGAAGCGCCGGGCGGTCAACGGATGCTGTGAGCTTTGCGGCAAGGAGGGCTTCCGAACCGCGAGCGGCGGGTTCTACCTTGAGGCCCATCACGTCATCCCACTGAACTGCGGGGGACTGGACGACGTTCGCAATGTGGTGGCCATCTGTGCTGATGACCATCGACGCGCGCATTTCGGTGAGGACCGCCACGCCGTCCGCGACAGGATGATTTGGGAAGTACTTGCCGCCCACTATCCCAACGACATCAAGCTTTTCGAGACGATGGACGAGAAGTCCCATGAGATAGAACGCAGCAACTCGGGACAACGCAAGCTGGAAGAGCACCGGGTAGATAGCTAACACCTTCATGTGCGCCTGGCACTTCGCTCCATCCAGCAGAGACCTGCCGCACCGCGGCCGATTCTCCGAATGAAGTGCCTGCCGCCTTTGCCAACTGACAACAGCTTGTAGCATTGTCATCCAGCTGGGCTCGGCGAGCTGGGTAGGGAGGTGAGAGCATCCTGCGAACTGCTTGGCTGGTCAAACTAGACCATGACGTAAACTCCCAGGGCTCCTACCTAGCCATCCACCGACAAGTCAAAACACCGCCGCATTTTTCGACTACCACTGCGGGATAGCGTTAAATTCACGCCCCCTCGCAGATAATTGATTAGAAATCCGTTATTCGATGTTTAAAGAACAGAAAGCAAAGAGCCAAGAGCCAGAAAACGCATCCGACACCACCCTTTCTGCATTCATCTGGAAAAACGCGGACGACCTGTGGGGCAATTTCAAGCACACTGACTTCGGAAAAATCATTCTACCGTTCACGCTGCTTCGTCGTTTGGAATGCGTTTTGGAACCGACGCGTCAGAAAGTGCGCGAAGCGGCGGACAAATTCAAGAACAAGAATATCCAGCTTGACCTGATTCTTCGCCAAACGGCTGGGTTGCCCTTCTATAACACCAGTCAATACTCATTAGGCACGCTCGGCGCAACGCGTACCAAGAGCAACTTGGAAGCCTACATCGCTGGCTTTTCCGACAACGCCCGCGTCGTGTTCGAGCAGTTCAATTTTTCCGACACGATTGCACGCCTCGCTCGCGCTGATGTGTTGTTCAAGATTTGCCAGAACTTTGCCGCCACCGAGTTGCACCCAAACGTCGTGCCCGACCGGGTGATGAGCAACATCTATGAGCACCTGATTCGTCGCTTCGGTGCCGAAGTGAACGAAGCTGCTGAAGACTTCATGACACCGCGCGACGTCGTTCACTTGGCGACCACGTTGCTGCTCGACCCAGACGACGCGCTGTTCAAGAACAATCCAGGTCTGATTCGCACCCTGTACGACCCGACTTGCGGAACCGGCGGCTTTCTCACCGATGCGATGAACTTCGTGGAAGGCTATCGCGACCGCAATAAAGTACCGCCAGTGCTGATTCCATACGGCCAGGAATTGGAACCGGAAACCCACGCCGTCGCGTTGGCGAACATGCTGCTGCGTCGCCTGGAATCTGAACCTGCACGCGACCTCTCTCTGAACATCAAGGGACCAGTCAGCACCTTATCCAAAGATGGCTACGCCGGGCAAAAATTCCATTACTGCCTGTCCAATCCTCCCTTTGGCAAAAAGTGGGAACAGGACCAGACATTCGTAGTGCGCGAGCATGAAGAAAAAGGCTTCTCCGGTCGCTTCGGGGCGGGACTGCCCAGCGTTGGCGATGGCTCGATGCTGTTCATTCAGCACCTAATAGACAAGCTTGAAGACCCGGCCAAAGGCGGTGGGCGCGCCGGCATCATCCTTTCCGGCAGCCCGTTGTTTACTGGCAATGCGGGGCAAGGTCCAACTGAAATCCGCCGCTGGCTGCTGGAACAGGATTACATCGAAGCCATCATTGCCCTACCTACCGACATCTTCTTCCGTACCGGCATCGGCACCTATCTGTGGCTGCTGACAAACAAAAAGTCGAAACAGCGCAAGGGCCAAGTACAGTTGATTGATGCCACCGCCATCCATTCGCCGATGCGCAAAAGCGAGGGCAACAAGCGTCGCCGCATTAGTGATGAGCAAATCCACGACATCGCCCGCCTGTATGCCGACTTCGAGCCGGCGGAAAACGTGCGCATCGTCGATTACCGCGATTTCGGCTATCGCCGCATCAAGGTGCAGCGCCCGCTGCGCCTGGTCATTTGCATCACCCTCGAAGCCATTGAGGCGTTCAGAACAAGCAAGCCTTTCGTCAAGCTCGACGAAAAGGAACAAACCGCGTGGCTGAAGTTCCTCGCCAAGCAGGACGACACCGCCCACCCCTATGAATGGCTGGACACACTGGTGGAATCGGCAAAGAAAGCGGGTGTCGGCAAGGTCGGCAATCCGCTGGTAGCCGCCCTGGAAACCGCCTTCGGCGTGCGCGAAGCAAACGCACCGCCGGTCCTGGATGGCGCCGGCAATCCAAAGCCTGACAAGGAACTGGACGATTTCGAGAACGTACCGCTGCAAATGCCCGTGGCCGATTACATGAAAGCAGAAGTGCTGCCACATGTGCCGGATGCCTGGGTAGATGAAGCCTATGTCGATGAGCGCGATGGTGGCGTTGGCAAGGTCGGTTATGAAATCAATTTCAATCGATATTTTTATAAGTACCAGCCGCCGCGTGACTTACACGAGATTGACACGGAACTTAAGGCAGTGGAGAAGGAAATCGCTGCACTGCTGGATGAGGTGGCAGAATGACAGCTCACAAGCGTCATGCGGCCATGAAGGATTCCGGTGTGGCATGGCTGGGGAAAATCCCAGCGCATTGGGATGTTGTGCAGAGCCGTCGTATGTTCGACCAGCGCAAGGAGAAAGCACGCCCTGGCGATGTGTTGCTTACAGCATCACAGAAGTACGGAATGATTCCGCAATCACTGTTCATGGAACTGGAAGGAAGGCGCGTCGTTGAAATCAACAAAGGTGCGGACAGCTTGATTCACGTCGAAGCAGGAGACTTCGTGATTAGCCTTCGTAGCTTTCAAGGTGGGTTGGAATTCAGCCGTACCGGGGGCTCAATAACTTTTCACTATGTTCCCATTCATGCAGTGAAATGGGTTCACGAGCCTTTCTTCGCTCATTTGTTCAAGAGCAGCACGTACATACAGGCATTGCGGGCTACCGCAAATCTCATTCGAGATGGCCAGGACATGCGTTTCACGCACTTTGCGCAGGTGCCGTTGCCGAAAATACCACTGGATGAACAAGTCGCCATCGCCGACCATCTTGACCTCGAAACCGCCCGCATCGATAAACTTATCGCGCGCAAGACCCGCTTCATCGAACTGCTGGTCGAAAAGCGCCAAGTTCTCATCACCCATGCTGTGACCAAGGGCTTGAACCCGAAGGCGAAGATGAAGGACTCCGGTGCGGAGTGGTTGGGAGAGGTACCAGAACATTGGACCGTGGGTGCATCTCGACGCTTCTTTGTTTTTAATCCATCGAAGCGGGAAATCGCAGATAGGGAAAAATCTGAGCAGGTTTCTTTCCTGCCGATGGAAGCGATTGGCGTAAATGGTGAACTTGACCTTTCCAACGTACGTCAGATTTCGGAAGTCGAAAGCGGGTACTCCTATTTCGCCAACGGCGACATCGTGGTCGCCAAAATCACGCCTTGCTTCGAGAACGGCAAGGGTGCTGTCATCAGAAATCTGGTAGGTGGTGTTGGTTTCGGCACAACCGAGCTAATCGTAATGCGTCCGTCGGAACAGATAAATGCCGCATATGCCGGATGGCTTTTTTCTTCTGTTGCACTCCGCGGCTACTCCGAAGGTTACATGCAAGGTTCTGCCGGCCAAAAGCGCGTTCAAGACGAATTTCTGAAAGAGCTGCATATTCCTGTTCCAACCTTGGATGAGCAGACCCAAATTTCGGTTTTTCTGGAAAATCGTACGTTTCGAATTGACACGTTGATTACCAAGACAGAGCATTCAATTGACCTGCTGCGCGAACACCGAACCGCTCTCATCACTGCTGCCGTCACTGGCAAAATCGACCTGCGAGACAACGCGTGAACGATACCGCCCACCGCGAAAAGGAATTCCAGAACTACATCATCAAGAAGCTGGTTGACCAGGGCTGGCAGGTAGGCGAAAGCCAGCACTACGACCGCGAATACGCTATCTACCCGCAGGATGTGCAAGCGTGGCTGCAAATTACTCAGCCCCAGAAATGGAAACGTCTGGCATCCCTAAATGGCGCAAAAGCGCTGGACACGGTGATGGCGCGCCTTGCCGATGCGCTGGAGCAAAACGGCACCGTGCAAGTGCTGCGCAAAGGCTACAAGATTGCGGGCGGCGGCGAACTGATTGCCAGTGAGCTGCAACCAGAAGATGTACGTGACCCGGCAAGTTGGGAGCGCTACAAGGCCAATATCCTACGCGTGGTGCCGGAACTGGTTTACAACGGTGTCAACGATAAGCACCGCATCGACCTGGTGTTCTTCGTCAATGGCATCGCCGTTGCAACTGTGGAAATCAAAACAGATTTTACTCAGGACATCAACGCAGCGGTGGAGCAATACAAGAATGACCGCAAGCCATTCGACAGGGCCACCGGCAGGCGTGAACCGCTACTAACGTTCAAGCGCGGCGCCGTGGTGCATTTCGCCCTGTCCGAAGCGGACATTCAAATGACCACCAAGCTGGATGGTGAAAACACCTTCTTTTTGCCATTCAATCAGGGTAACGCAGGCCATGCCGGGAATCCGGCACGCACGGACGGTGAGTATCCGGTGGCCTACTTCTGGGAGAAGATTTGCCAGAAGGATTCGTGGCTGCGTATCTTCCACAACTTTGTCTATGTGGACAAACGGCAGGTGGCCGACGCACAAGGCAACTGGTCTACGCGGGAGACGCTGATTTTTCCGCGCTTCCACCAATGGCGCGCAGTGAATCGGATAATTGACGACGCTAAGGTCAAAGGTGCAGGGCAAGCCTACTTGTGCGAACACAGCGCAGGTTCCGGAAAGACCAGCACGATTGCATGGACAGCGCATGATTTGGTCAGGCTGCGCCACGGCGACGGCACAGCAATTTTCAATTCAGTCATTGTCGTCACCGACCGTACTGTGCTCGACCAGCAGTTGCAAGATGCCATTCAGCAGATTGACCACCAGCAGGACATGATTGCGGCGATAGACCGCAAGCTACTCGGCGGGCGTTCCAAGAGCGACGTGCTGGCTGAGGAACTTGGACGAGGCACGCCGATTATCGTAGTCACCATCCAGACCTTCCCATTTGCGATGCAGGAAATCCTGACCAACGCGAATCTCAAGGATAAAAACTTTGCCGTCGTCATCGACGAGGCGCATACCAGTCAGACCGGTACGGCAGCTAGCAAGTTGCAGGCGTCGCTGGCCTTGGATGCAGCGTCGATGGAAAACCTCACCGTGGAAGAGCTGCTAGAGAAAATCCAGGTTTCCCGCGTGCGCCCGAAGAACGTGTCGCACTTTGCTTTCACCGCTACGCCCAAGCACTCGACCATGATGTTGTTCGGCACTCGCCCAGACCCGTCGCGTCCGCCGCACAAGAACGACAACATGCCGACCGCATTCGACCGCTATCCGATGAGACAGGCGATTGAAGAGGGGTTCATTCTAGATGTGTTGGAAGGCTACACGCCGTACAAGACGGCATTCAACATCGCCAAGTCGGACATGGATGAAAAGCGCGTGGACAGCAAGGCAGCCAAACGCGCGCTGGCGAAATGGATGAACCTGCACGCGACTAACGTGACGCAGAAGGCGGAATTCATCGTCGAGCATTTCGCGCACAACGTGGCTAGGCTACTGAACGGTTCAGCCAAAGCAATGGTGGTGACATCTTCGCGCGCCGCCGCCGTGCGTTACAAAAAGGCCTTTGATGCCTACATCACCGCACATCCACAACACAAGCATTTGCAAGCTTTGGTGGCGTTTTCCGGCAAGCTGACCGGCAAGGACATCAGGCATGCAACCGACGAGAGTCTCACGAACGACACATTTGTGGCGAACGACGATGAGGTGTTCACGGAAACCTCGCTCAATGTTGGCGCCCCAGGCAGTGATTTGCGCCTTGTGTTTGACCGCCCGGAATACCGAGTGATGATTGTCGCGGACAAGTTCCAGACCGGCTTCGACCAGCCCAAGCTGTGCGCGATGTATCTGGATAAGAAAATCGCCAACGACGTGGAAATCGTGCAAACGCTGTCGCGCTTAAACCGTACAGCAGCAGGCAAAGATACGACCTATGTGATTGATTTCGTCAACGAACCGAATGCGATTCTGACCGCGTTCGCCAAGTACGACGCTGGCGCGCAGATTACAGAGGTACAAGACCTGAACGTGGCGTACAAGCGCCAGGCTGAACTAGACAAAGCGGGCATCTACACTACCATGCACCTCGAGGCGTTCAAGGCTGCACGCTTCAAGACGGCAAAGGATTTGCAAGACCCAGACACGCGCAGTCAGCAACACAGGCAGCTGTACGCAGCTACGCAAATTCCGACCGACATCTTCAACGGCAAGGTCAAGAACCTGCGTGAAGCCATTGCAGCTTGTGAAGCAACTTTCACACAGGCGAAAAAGAACGGGTACGAAGATGCGGCGAAACAGGCTGATGCACAGCGCAACGAACTTGACCAAGAGCTGAAGGTGTTGCTGGACTTCAAAGGTGGGCTGGTGCGCTTCAGCCAGCTTTATGGATACATTGGGCAACTGATTGATTTGGGTGACCCCGAACTCGAGAACTTCGCCGCCTTCGCTAAATTACTGGCGAAGCGGTTGGATGGCGTACCTCCGGAACAAGTGGATGTTTCCAGTCTTGTACTGACTGGCTATGACATTAAGGTGCGGGAAACGCCGGATGACGAAACAGAAGATGTCGATTTGATTCTTCAACCGATTAGAGCAGGTGGTGGAGGGAAAGCCACCCCGCCAGACTACCTGAGCGAAATCATCGGCAAGCTGAACAAGTTGTTTGGTGAGGCTACGCCGTTAGCGGACCAAGCCGCGTTGGTCAATCAAGTAATTAAAATCGTCGGTGAAGACAGCACGACGATGGCGCAAATCCAGCAAAACTCGAAAGAAGATGTGTTGCGTGGCAACCTGCCCGGCGCCGTAGGAGGCGCAGTTGCCCGCGCATTGACTTCACACCAATCGTTGGCTGAGCTGCTTCTGCAACAAGACCGTCAAACCATGCGGCCTTTCATTGAACTGATTTACCAATTGGTGAAAGAAGGCAAAAGCATTGATTTGGGCGACACCAGGATATAACAGAGCTCCAGGTAATTTTAAATCAAAAAGAGAGCTATCCCGTGGCGGGGTGGACTAGAGAGAGGACGGTTTCTCGCCATGTTCCCCGGGGGATGCGCCCGCCAGGTTACGTCATCGTTCACGAGCTTGTCACACCATCGAGATGAACCCACCCAGGACTACTGGAATCTGATTGCCCCAGATAATGCCGGGGTGGCGGCGTGAACATGATGCGTTGGAGAAGGCGGTGTTTGGGATGCAATCCAGCTACGATATACAGCCGCGTCTTTGCCTGCAGATGAGGAGGAAGCAGCATCATCTAGCGGAGTGGATTGAACGGGCTATCACTTCTCTCGGAAAGCGTGGCTTGTCCAAGTCCTTGCGTTTAATAACCTCTCCAGTTCGTCAACTCGACAGCGAGATAATACGCGCGTCACACGGCAATGCCCTTTAGAACCAGAAGCTGACTGAGCTATTTCTGCGGGTCATGCCGAAGGTGGACCATCATATGTCGGACCTTGTACGGCAGGCCGGTGCCCGTGTGAACCGCGGACGTCGAAAAAGCTAATCCAGGCCTTCCGGCGTCCGCGCGGTCACATGCTATGCCTTGCTCCCCCTCCAGATGCTTCGCCCATTGGTCCAAGCGTCCCGTGGCATTGTCATAGTCTTGCAGGTAGATAAGGATGCCGCCAGCGTCTGCATCCTTACGAGCGACGCTATAGCGAGTGGTCAACTGCTGAAAACCTCCCCAGCAGTATGCGGGCCCACGGTCAATTTTTGCTTCCCCGAGCCAAATGAAATTCGGCTTGTGATGCACCTCGACCGTGATGTCTACGTGGCCGCTATGGTCCTTATCGTGACTTGCAGCGTAGCCGTATTGTCGCAAGCTCGACACTATAGAGTCCGTTATCTGGTCTTCCGTAGACTCAGTGAAATACTTCTTTCGCCCCTCTAGGTCGCCAATGATTTCGTCGAAATCCTCATACAAGAGTGACACGAACTCTTCGTAGGTTCCGGTCGTCATGCGACGAATCACTCGATTGCCGCCCGCAGCTAAGGTCATCAACCCCTCGTATGCCTTGAGGCTAACCTTCTGACCAGAATCACCGTCCGGCAACAGAAACCTGATTTCACTCATTGGACGAGATTTCCTTCGCCAATGAGGAGGGCACGAAGGTCGGAAAGACGCGTTCCTCGAAGTTGTCTATTCGCTCGCCAGTTTCGGGATGGAAGAGGCCGTCGTGGCGCGCAATGTTGAGGTCATCGACATTGAAATAGAAAGTTTCTTCGTTTTCGTCGATGAACTCGAATTCAGTGTCAAGCAGATGAAGGTCATGCCCAGTTAGATACTGAAGCGCTCGAGCAATGTCTTCCTTAGAAGCATCACTCTTGGTGGCAAGCCCGTACAGTTGACCGAAAGTAAGGCGCTTGAGAACGCCTTCCGCTAATTGCTCGACAATCGCAACGCAGAGCGTGGCGGCAGGGCTCTTGTCCCACACCGCCTGAACCCGCTGGATTGCTTCGGTTCTGTTCATATCAAGGCTAAACATGCCCAAGGAGAGTCTGCACCGCAGCTTCGAAGTCTTTTTCGTTGACGCACCCGCTAACGGAAGCCACCTCAAGTCGTTGCGAAGGCTTCGCTAGCTCTCTGAACGAACCGGGCAGCGACAACTCTACAGGATGCTTCCCGACCGACGGAGGGAAACGTACCGAAAGACGATATGGGACTATCTCTGCAAGATTTTTTAGACCCACCTTACCAGCCTTATGGTACAGCTCCTCGCGCAAGTCTGAAGACTTGCCACGCATCTTCTCGACCTTGACAGAATCCGTCGGGGTTTCAAACCCGAGTTCGCTCACCCGCCCAAGGCCGGAAGTCCGATAGATGCTACCGATAGCCTTGAATAGGTTCACCCGGCCTCCAATGAGCGACGAGCCGTCAGCGCCCGAGAAATCCGCATGGAACGACTTGAGTAGGCTTTTGATGCAAATCTCCGCGTAGTCCGCGTTGGTGAGCGTTGGGAGGTCCATTCTCATTTGCACGGAGCCATCGGGATGGACAATGACGCTGTCCATGCATTGCTTGAACTTCAGCTTGACTGCGATGAACTCGTCGTAGTCTTGAAATGCCTCTTGAACAGCGGCATTCACTTCGTCACGCTTGTACTTGTCCCGTTCCTCGACGTATCGCCCAGACAGATAGAAGAGCGCGACCCTCTTATTGGCTGACACCAACCGCCCTACAAGCGTCGGCATCTGCGGAACATGGTCTTTGGCTTGCGCTTCAGGCACCAGCGCCGGGAAGTGCTTTTGTGCAGCGCTTTCCGACGGCTGGGCGTTGACGGCTCTATCGTAAAGTGATTTTTCATGCTCGTGCGGATGAAAGAACGTCACCACACGGTCGGCGGCCAACAGCTGCTGTACGTAGAATTGACGAAGCTTCTCGACGACTTTTAGCAAATCGGCGTCGTTGGTGTACCGCTCAAAAATGGCGACAATGAACGGGGCCCACGTGCGCGTGATGGGAAGCCCATTGGCCGACGCAAAGTCAGCCATCCGCCCCCACTTGGTGATTTGCCGCAAATCCCCGACGAGTCTCTCAATCTGCTCTTTTAGTTTTGCCATCCCCTGTCCCCCGGATTCTTGTACTCTTTTCGCCGTCGTTGCGACTACGCGCCAGTATACCTTCCAAAACGAATTGTCCTGTCTCCGGTCGAGCGACAAGCGGCGCGTGCCGGGGCTCATCTACCTACGGAAATGGCGGCACTTGCGCCCTTGGTCGTGAAGGTGAAAAGCCCCTGCGGAAGGTTACTCTTATAACTGACTTTCTCGCTGAACCGCTCGGGTCGCATCTCTGCCCCGTCGTGAGGCCATTTTACCCAGCCTTATCAGATGCCCCCCAGTAAGCATCGTCGTTTTATTGCAATTTAACATACGACGTCTACGACATAAGGTGCGCTCATCAAACTCCACACGCTTCGTTAATGCACCTCGCCTCCGCCCAATGGCATATGCCAGCACTTGGGCTATTAAGAAAAAGGACCCATAAGTTTTTCAACTTATGGGTCCCGGATTCTCAGGTTATGCGTCTATCTACACGACACTCAAACATCAATATTCCGCGCCACCAACGCATTGCTCTCAATAAAGTTCCGACGCGGTTCCACGTCATCGCCCATCAGCGTGGTAAAGATCTGGTCCGCGGCAATGGCGTCTTCAATCTGCACGCGCAGCAAGCGGCGCTGGGTGACGTCCATGGTGGTTTCCCACAGCTGCTCGGGGTTCATTTCGCCCAGGCCCTTGTAGCGCTGGCGGCTCACGCCGCGCTCGGCCTCACTCAGCAGCCACGTCATGGCGGCGTGGAAGTCGGCAACGTTCTGCTCGCGCACCTTGTCGCCCGTGCCGCGGCGCACCTTGGCGCCTTCGCCAATCAGGCCCTGGAAGGTGGCGGCGGTGCCCGACAGCGCGGCGTAGTCGGCGCCGGCCACAAAATCGGCGTCGATGTGGCTGAGGCGCTGGTTGCCGTGCTGGCGGCGCACGACCATCACGCGGTACTTCTCGCTCTTCTCGTCGTACTGCATGAAGGCGTCTGCGGTGGCGCCGCCGTTGGCGCTGCTGGCGTTGCCTTGCATTTCCAGCAGGCGGGCCTTGAGCGTGCGGGCGGATGCCTCGGCGGCGGCTTCGCTGCTGAGGTCCAGCACCACGCCTTCGGCAATGGCGCGCAGGGCGTCGGCGTCAATCACGCGGGATAGGCGCTCGATCACGCCGCGGCTCAGCTGGTACTGGCGAGCGAGTTCGGCCAGGGCGTCGCCGGCGATCTCGGTGCCATCGGCACGCACCAGCACGGCGGTGTCCAGCGCCTGGCGCACCAGGTAGGCGGCCATCTCGACGTCGTCTTTGATGTAGCGCTCTTCCTTGCCGTGCTTGATCTTGTAGAGCGGCGGCTGGGCGATGTACACGTGGCCGCGCTCGATGATCTCGGGCATCTGGCGGTAGAAGAACGTGAGCAGCAGCGTGCGGATGTGCGAGCCGTCCACGTCAGCATCGGTCATGATGATGATGCGGTGGTAGCGCAGCTTGTCGAGGTTGTAGTCGTCCTTGCCAATGCCGGTGCCAAGCGCGGTGATGAGCGTGAGCACTTCCTGGCTGGAGAGCATCTTGTCAAAGCGCGCGCGCTCGACGTTCAGGATCTTGCCCTTGAGCGGCAGGATCGCCTGGAACTTGCGGTCGCGGCCCTGCTTGGCGGAGCCACCTGCGGAGTCACCCTCGACGATGAAGAGTTCAGACAGCGCGGGGTCTTTCTCCTGGCAGTCGGCCAGCTTGCCGGGCAGGCCCATGCCGTCGAGCACGCCCTTGCGGCGCGTCATTTCGCGGGCCTTGCGGGCGGCTTCACGCGCGCGGGCAGCTTCCACGATCTTGCCGCAGATGATCTTGGCGTCCACCGGCGTTTCCAGCAGGAAGTCGGTCAGCGCCTTGGCCACGACTTCTTCCACCGGCAAGCGCACTTCTGACGAGACCAGCTTGTCCTTGGTCTGCGAGCTGAACTTGGGCTCCGGCACCTTCACCGACAGCACGCAGGTCAGGCCTTCGCGCATGTCGTCGCCCGAGGTGTCGACCTTGGCCTTCTTGGCGATCTCGTTGTCGGTGATGTACTTGTTGATGACGCGCGTCATCGCGGCGCGCAGGCCCGTGAGGTGGGTGCCGCCGTCGCGCTGCGGGATGTTGTTGGTGAAGCAGAGCACCTGCTCGTTGTAGGCGTCGTTCCACTGCATCGACA
>RepKanNP_Acetate_BrdU_F21BDRAFT_1000171_pt1 | contig 34085 bp, 29 predicted proteins | sample RepKananBrdUF21B_FD_10624 | JGI IMG/M metagenome (IMG submission 10624)
TGAGGCCGAAGTGCGCGAGCCGTTCTGCACCCACCGGCTTGCCGAGCATGATGATCTCGCTCGCCAGCGGACGCGGCAGGAAGCGCGCGATGTGCCACGAGCCGCCACCATCCGGCGTGAGCGCGACGTTCACGTACGCCATCACGAACTTCGCATCCGATGCCGCGATCGCAAAGTCGCACGCCAGCACCAGCGAGAAGCCTGCGCCCGCCGCCGGGCCTTCCACCGCCGCAATCACCGGCTTGGGGAAGGTGCGGATCGTCTCGATCCAGTGGTTGAGCGCGTCGATGCCTTCTTCCTGCACGCTCTTCGGCTTGCTGCGGTTTTCCAGCAGGCGGTTCAGGTTGCCGCCGGCGCAGAAGGCGCTGCCTGCACCGGTGAAGATGACCGCGCGGATCTCGTTGTCGTTGGAGGCGCGATCCAGGGCTTCCATCGACGCGGTGTACATCACCGGGTCCAGCGCGTTGCGCGCGTCGGGGTTGGACAGAACAAGCACTAGCGTTGAGCCGATGCGTTGGGAGAGCAGTTGCGCGGTCATGGCAATGGCCTCGTGTCGGGAGGTAAGGGGTTAGGCGTCCAGCGTCAGCAGTGACATACCCAGACGGGCGCGTCGCAGCAGCCACGGGCTCGGGCGATAACGCGGGTCGCCATAGAGCACGTACAGGTTCTGCAGCACTTCAAGGATGGCGCCCGTGCCCAGCGTGTCGCCCAGCGCCAGCGGCCCTTGCGGATAACCCAGGCCAAGCGTGACGGCGAGGTCGATGTCCGTCGGCGTGGCAATGCGCTGCTGGGCGATATCGCACGCGATGTTGACGATGCACGCGACGATGCGCTGCGCGACAAAGCCGCCCGAATCGCGGATCACCGTCACCGGTACGCCATCGGAGGCGAGCAGACCATGTGCAGCGTCGCGGTAAGCGTGGTCGGTAGCGGGCGTGGTCATCAGCGTACGGCGCTTGGTGGCCGCAAACGGATAGAGCGTGTCGAGCGCCACGGTGCGGCGCGCATCCAGCCCTTCGGCAGTCACGCATGCAGTGGCATCCAGCCCGCGCGGTGTAACGATGATGAGCGCATCGGCAGACGGTTTGGAACCTGCCTCGGGCGTGATGCCCAGGTCTAGCATCAGGCGTTGTGCCGCGGCGTGACCGGCTTCGTGCGCGCGGCTGATCCACACGGACGACGGGCGCGCGGTCGGCACCGGCGCTTCGGCCGGTACTTGCTTTTGCCCATCCGGGTAGCGATAGAAACCTTCGCCCGTCTTGCGGCCCAGGATGCCGCCGGCAAAGCGCACCGCCGTGATCTGCGAGGGGCGGTAGCGCGGCTCCTCATAGAACTGGCGGTAGACCGATTCCATCACCGGGTGCGAGACATCCAGCCCGGTCAGGTCCATCAGCTCGAACGGCCCCATCCGGAAGCCCGCCTGCTCGCGCATGATGGCGTCGATGTCGGCATAGGCGGCCACGCTTTCCTGCGCCACGCGCAGGCCTTCGGTGTTCATGCCACGCCCGGCGTGGTTGACGATGAAACCCGGCATGTCGATGCAGCGCACGGGCGTATGGCCCATGCGCTTGGCCAGTGCGGCCAAGGCATCGCCAGTAGCGGGCGCGCTGCGCAGGCCGTCGATCACCTCGACCACTTTCATTAGCGGCACGGGGTTGAAGAAGTGGAAGCCGGCCACGCGCTCCGGGTGCTTGCAGGCCGTAGCAATCGCCGTAATCGACAGTGACGACGTATTCGACGCCAGGATTGCATCGGCGCGGATGATGTCTTCAAGCTGGCGGAAGAGGTCGCGCTTGACCTCCAGTTTCTCGACGATGGCCTCGACCACGAGATCGCAGTCCGCCAGATCTGTGAGCGCGCCCGCAGGGATCAACCGCGCGATTGTGGCGTCGGCTTCATCCGCCGTGAGCTTGCCCTTGGCGGCCAGCTTGGCCAGCGTGTCAGCCAGTGCGGTACGCGCCGCTTCCACGGCGGGCGGGTTGGCGTCGAACAGCTTGACGCGCAGGCCGGCCTGCGCCGCGATCTGCGCAATGCCGCGCCCCATGGCGCCGGTTCCTACAATCCCGATAGTCTGCATATGAAATTCGCTTCGATCGAAAGAAGTCTGGCTAAAATAGCACGAGCGTGCGATTTCCGGCATCCGCACCGACCATAACAGGCAGCCACCCAACCCAAGGAGACTGGTTCATGCTGACGCTATACGGTTTTGCTGCGAGCAACTACTACAACAAGGTCAAGCTCGCGCTGATGGAGAAGGGCATTGCGTTCGAGGAAGCGCTGCGCTGGCCCGATCAGACCGACGGCGAGATCTCGCCGCTGCACAAGGTGCCGTATCTGAAGGATGGCGATCACGGCATGTGCGAATCGCAGGTCATTGTCGACTATCTGGAGGCGCGCTATCCGGAACATCCGCTTGTTCCGTCTGACCCGTTCAAGGCGGCCAAGGTGCGCGAGGTCGTGACCTTCCTAGAGCTGCACCTGGAGTTGGTGGCGCGTCAGCTGTTTCCCGAAGCGTTCTTCGGCGGCAAGATCAGCGACAACCTGAAGGTCAAGGTGCGCGAGCAACTGGAGAAGAACATCCCCGCCGCGGCCAAACTGTTCAAGTTCGCGCCGTACGTGGCGGGCGATACGTTCACCATTGCGGACTGCGCAGCCATCGTCCACTTCCCGCTGGTGAGCCAGGCCACCAAGATCATCTACGGTGAAGACCTGCTGGCGCAGGTTGAGGGCGTCAAGCCTTACCTGGCCGCGATGGCCGAGAACCCCAACGTGCAGAAGATGCGAGCGGACAGCAAGGCGAACCTGGAGGCGATGCTGGCGCACTACGCCAGCAAGCGCTGATCGCCAGTTCCAGCGTTAAACCTTCGACAAGCGCTCCAACGCCAGTTGGAGCGTTTCATCTTTCTTGGCGAAGCAAAAGCGCACCACGCCCGATTCGTGCGGCTGCGAATAGAACGCCGACACGGGAATCGCCGCCACGCCGATCTCGCTCGTCAGCCACTTCGCGAACTCCGCCTCCGGCAGGTCGGAGATGCCGCTGTAATCCACGCACTGGAAGTACGTGCCCTGGCAGGGCAGTAGCTTGAAACGCGTCTTCTCCAGCCCCGCGCGGAACAGATCACGCTTGTGCTGATAGAACGCCGAGAGATCCAGATACGGGCGCGGATCGGCCATGTAGTTCGCCAGCCCGTGCTGCACCGGCGTGTTGACGGTGAACACGTTGAACTGATGCACCTTGCGGAACTCCGCCGACAGCGCGGCGGGCGCGGCCACGTAGCCGACCTTCCAGCCCGTCACGTGATACGTCTTGCCGAAGCTCGACACCACGAAGGCGCGCCGCGCCAGTTCCGGGATGCGCGCGACCGATGCATGCGGCACGCCGTCATACACCATGTGCTCGTACACCTCGTCGGAGAGCAGCAGCACGTTGGTCGGCGCGAGGATCTCGGCCAGCTTCTGCATGTCGTCCGCATGCCAGACGGTGCCCGTCGGGTTGTGCGGCGTGTTGAGCATGATCAGGCGCGTGCGCGGCGTGATGGCCGCGGCCAGCGTGTCGAACGGGATGCGGAAGTCCGGCGCGTTCAGCGTGATCGGCACGACCTTGCCACCGGCCAGTTCGATCGACGGGATGTAGCTGTCGTACGTGGGCTCGAAGACGATGACTTCGTCACCCGGATGCACGCAGCACAGCACGGTGGTCAGCAGCGCCTGCGTGGCACCGGCGGTGATGGTGATTTCGCGGTCGGCGTCGTACGTATGGCCGTACAGGTTGGCGACTTTGGCGGCGATGGCCTGACGCAACGCGGGCACGCCCGTCATCGGCGGGTATTGGTTGAGGCCGGCACGCATCGCGTCCGACACCGCATCGACGATGCGCGGGTCGCAATCGAAATCCGGAAAGCCCTGGCCGAGGTTGACGGCCTGCTTCTCTGCAGCCAGCGCCGACATCACGGTGAAGATGGTGGTGCCGACATTCGGCAGCCGGGAGGGCGGCGGAGCGATGGGCGCGAGCGATTCAACAGTGGTCATGGCAATGCGACTTCAAGCTTGAACGAGGGGAGCAGTCTCCAACTGGACCAGCGCGACAAACTGCTTGGGCGGCAGCACCGCCACATCGCAATACTTGGCCATGCGGCGCTTGAGCTTGAGCACAGCCTTGTCCTTGGAGACGAGATAGGTGGCGTTGGCGGCATCGGCCAGCGCGAGGAATTTCTGGTCGTCGCGGTCTTTGCAGCGCGGGACGAAGGTTTCGCCTTGCGTGCGGGCAGCGTCTTCCGGATCCGCCACCGAGCGGGTTACGCGATCGACCCAGGCGAGGGCGGCTTGCGCATCGACGGCGTAGTGCGCGAACTGCGGATAGTCCAGCACGCGGCGCAGCTCTTCGCGGCACGCGGGGCTGATGATCGCATCCAGCCGGCCGGCTTCCAGCGCGGCACGGATGGGGCGCGCAACGGCGTCGTCAAAGATGAGGATGTCGACCCAGATGTTGGAGTCCAGCACCACGCGTGGGGCGGTGGCCTGGGTCGGGGCAGCAGTGTCTGCCATTCGATACAATTCCAGACTTGTGAACCGCGATTCTGACATGATCATCGTCCTCTCGCCGGCCAAGTCGCTCGACTACGACACCCCGCCGCGCATCAAGAACCACACGCTGCCCGATTTCATCGCGCGCTCCGCAGAACTCATTGAAGTGCTTCGTAAGCTGTCGCCGGCCCAGATCGGCACGCTGATGAAGATTTCCGACCCGTTGGCTGTGTTGAACGCGACACGCTACGGCGATTGGTCCACCGAATTCACCGCCGAGAACAGCAAGCAAGCCGCACTGGCCTTCGATGGCGACGTCTATGGCGGGCTCGATGCGAATTCGCTATCGGCGGATGATCTGCAGTTTGCGCAGAAGCATCTGCGGATTCTGTCGGGGCTCTATGGCGTGCTGCGCCCGCTCGACTGGATGCAGCCGTACCGCCTGGAAATGGGCACACGCCTGGCCAATCCGCACGGCAAGGATCTCTACGCGTTCTGGGGCGATGATGTGACGCTCGCGCTCAACAAGCTCTTCAAGCAGAACCCGTCCGATAGCGACCCGGTGCTCGTCAACCTTGCGTCGGAAGAGTATTTCAAGGTGGTGCGGCCCAAGGTGCTCAAGGCGCGCGTCGTTACGCCTGTCTTCGAGGATTGGAAGAATGGGCAATACAAGATCATCTCGTTTTACGCCAAACGCGCGCGCGGCCTGATGGCGCGCTACGCGATCGAGCATCGCATCACCGATCCGCGCAAGCTCAAGGCGTTCGATGTCGACGGGTATGCGTTTGACGCAACTGATTCCGACGACGAACGCTGGGTTTTCCGCCGCAAGCTCACTTGAGAACAGGACCCGACATGACTGCCACCCAACCGCATATCTCCAGTTCGTTCGACAGCGGCGCCATCGAGATCGTCGATGCCACGCGCGCGGATGCCATCCGCCTGCGCATCCGACGTGATTCGCACGCCGACTTCACGCAGTGGTTCCACTTCCGCCTGCAGGGCGTGCAAGGCCAGGCGTGCAAGCTGGCGCTGGAAAACGCCGGCGAATGCACGTACCCCGCCGGCTGGAAGGACTACCAGGCCGTCGCCTCGTACGACCGCGAGCACTGGTTTCGCTTGCCGACGCGCTACGACGGCAAGACGATGACCATCGAGGTGACGCCCGAGCACGACAGCATCTGGTTTGCGTACTTCGAGCCGTATTCGGACGAGCGTCACCTAACGCTGGTGGCCGCCGCGCAGGTCCGACCCGGCGTGCGGACGCAGCGCCTCGGCAGCACGGTGCAGGGCCGGGACATGACCAGCATCACCGTCGGTGAACCCGGCCCCGGAAAAAAGAACGTGTGGATCATCGCGCGCCAGCATCCGGGCGAGACGATGGCCGAGTGGTTCGTTGAAGGACTGCTTGCGCGCCTGACGCGTCAAGGTGTTTGGGGCGGTGATCCGATTGGCCGTGTGCTCGCCGAGCGCGCCGTCTTCCACATCGTGCCGAACATGAATCCGGACGGCTCGTCCCTCGGCAACCTGCGCACCAACGCCGCCGGCGCCAACCTGAACCGCGAATGGATGGAGCCCGACGCCCAGCGCAGCCCCGAAGTGCTGTGCGTGCGCCAGGCCATTGAGCAGACCGGCGTCGACCTGTTCTTCGACATTCACGGTGATGAGGCACTGCCCTACGTGTTCGTGGCAGGCAGCGAGATGCTGCCGGGCTTTACCGATGCGCAGCGTGCCGATCAGGACCGCTTCGTGGCAGCCTTTCTGCGTGCATCACCGGATTTCCAGACGCAATACGGCTACGAGGCCAGCAAGTACAACGAAGATGCGCTCAAGCTCGCCTCGAAGTACATCGGTCACACGTATGGTTGTCTGTCGCTGACGCTGGAAATGCCGTTCAAGGACAACGCCGATCTGCCCGATGCACGGGTAGGCTGGGATGGTGCCCGTAGTGCTGCACTGGGTGCGGCAATGCTGCAGGCGATCCTGGAATATCTCGGCTGAGCGATCGCGCCGAGGTCACCAATGCAAAACGCGCCGCCAGGGTTCTGGCGGCGCGTTTGTTTTTACTGGCCGGAGGTCGACTTCTTCGTCGTCTTCTTGGCCGTCGATTTGGCGGTGGTCTTGCCAGTCGGTGTCGACTTGGTCTTGGCCGTGCCGTTGCTCTTCGCAGACTTAGCCGTGGACTTCGTCGCGGCTTTGCCTTTGGCAGTGCTCTTGCTGTGGACCGCCGAGGTGGTTGTGCAGCGATGGCCGCGGCGGCAGTGCGTGCGGGTTGCCGTTGACGAAGGTGCGGCGGCCGGTGCTGCAAACGGCTGGCCATTGGCGTCGAGCAGTTCGTACGCCAGCATCATCCCTTCGTCATAGCCGCAGCGCACGCGCACCGGCTCCCATTGGTCATTGCCTGTGCCGCGCTTGTGCACAGCGGCATTGAAGCTGATGACGCTCGATACCTTGACCGCGCCTTGCTTGCTCAACGAGAAGCGCGAGTCCCATGGCTCGACCTTGGCTTGGTCATTGGACAGCGCGCCAGTCGGCAGGCGGAACTGATCGAAGTTGGTCGAGCGCGGGATGATCCAGCTCGCATGTGCGGCGCAGTCCGCCACGTCAGGGCGGGCACCTTCCGATTGGATCAGGCGGTCACGGGTTTGTGCGCGGTACTCGGACAAGCTCATCTTGTCCTTGGCCGGCAGGTTGACCGTGGTGGTCCCGCTGGCATCGGTCGAGCCGAAGACGATCGGCGGCGTGGTTGATACCGGAGGCGTGGCCGGTTTGGCCTGTGCGGCTGAAGTGCTCGGCGTGGCGTTGGTGGCCTGGGCCGACTGAGCCGACGCGTTGGTCGGTTCGGTCTGCAAGTTGGAGCAGGCGGCCAGCAAAGCGACGACGCCGAGACAAAGTAGTTTGGGTCGCAACATCACGAGTGTTACAGGGTGTCGGCGTGGAAAATCGCCATGATAGAGGAAAGCTAAGGCCGAAAGTTCCTGTAGCTTTCCCCAATGCGGCACATCAAGCGATTTTGCTGTAACAGCGCGTTACGGCACGGTGTTGGTTACCAAGTGATCATCATTGCTTGGTGAACAACCATGCGAGCGACCATTCGTCGGTGCGCGCCTCATAGCGGATGCCTTTACGCATTGCCCATGTAGCGAGCTGATGGTGCGACGGAATGATCGCGTAGTCGGTCTGTGCAAAGCGCGCGGCGGTCTTGGCAGCCTGCTCGTGGGCCTGTTCGCTCGATACCGTCGAGAGCGACGTCTGTACCAGCTTGTCCAGTTCGGGATTGCTGTAGCGGCCCCAGTTCCAGCTGCCATAGCCGGTTTGTGCATTCGGCGTGCCGAGAATGCTGCGCAGCGCCACATCTGCCGCTACCGAGCCCCAGCCCAACATCATGAACGAGAACTCACCCTGGCGCGCGCGCGTGAAATATGCCGCCACCGGCAGCGTTTCCACCTTGGTCTGAATGCCGACGCGCGTGAGCAGTTGCGCGGTGGTTTGCGCAACCTGCGCGTCGTTCAGGTAGCGATTGTTGGTGGCGTGCAGCGTGAGCCCGAAACCGTTTGGATAACCTGCCTCGGCCAGCAATTTCTTCGCGCGCTCCGCGTCATACGGAATCGGCTTGCCGCCCGGGTGCCCGAAGATCTGCGGCGACACGATGCTCGATGCCACCACGCCCTGGCCCTCGAGCACACGCGAGACGATGGCATCGCGATTGATGGCGAGTGCCACGGCTTCACGCACGCGGTGGTCCTTGAACGGGTTCTTGGCGAGCGGCTTACCGGCCTTGTCCGTGATGAACGGCGACACATCGCGGCTCTGGTCCATCTGCCAGAAGATCGTGCGCCACGATACTTGCTGCTCCAGGTGGAACTTCGGGTTCTGCTTGATGCGCGGCACATCCGCGGCGGGCACGGCCTCCACGACATCCACATCGCCGGAGAGCAGGGCCGCCGTACGCGCGGCGTTGTCGGTGATGATCTTGAAGGTGACCTTATCCCACTGCGGCACATGGCCCCAGTAGTTCGGGTTCTTCTTCAGCACGATCTCTTGCCCGCGCGTGAAGTGATCGAACAGGAACGGGCCCGTGCCGATCATGGCGCGGCCGGCATCGAAATCTGCCTGTGAAGCCTCTGCGACCTTCTTGGGGATGATCGGCAGGCTGTTCAGGTCGTTCGGGATGCTGGCGTAGTTCGGAATCGACACCTTCAGCCGCACCGTGAGCGGATCGACGATCTGCACGTCGGTGATCGACTTGGTGTAGCTCGTGAACGGGCCCGGGCTGTTGGTCAGGCGTGCCGGGCGCTCAATCGAGGCTTTCACGTCTTCACCGGTGAAGGGCGTGCCGTCGCTCCATTTCACATTCGGGCGCAGCTTGATCTCCCACGTGTTGGCGTCGACAGCCTTCCACGAGGTGGCCAGGCCCGGCGTGTAGCGGCCGTTCTTGTCGAGGAAGACCAGCGACTCGAAGACGTGCAGCGCCATGGCGTTGTTGGGGCCGGCGTTGTTCCATTGCGGGTCCATCGACGTCACGTCGGCGGACAGACCGATGCGTAGGTCGTCGGCCTGGGCGGCAGGCGACAGGATGCCGCAGGCAGCGGCCACGGCAAGCGAAGAGAGGGCGGGGGTGAGCAGCCGGCGCAGGAAGGGTCGCATGATGAAGAACCTTGTGTGATCTATCGTTGCGGGCATTGCCGGGCCTGAGTGAGAGTCAGGCGGGCCGGCATCGGGTTGCCAGTGTATCGCCGCTGCAGTGTGCTTGCAGCGCCGCAATTGACGATTCTTATGCAAATTTTGCTTTGTTCACGTCTCTTTTCTGGTTATAGTCGCGCCGTTTTCAACACTGCGGAGACCCCCTGTGGGCCCTTGCTCAATCGATGGTAGTTGTCCGGTACTCGGTACCGGTCGCCGTTCGGCAAGCTGACGCGCAGTGTTTCGCTGCTGTTATCTCGCCGGGCGCGGGATGATGGTGGCAACCGTAGCCGGTTCAGGCTGCGTGATTTCCCCCTTTCCTTTTCTTACCTGAAGGCAGGTGTGTGGACGGCGCTTGGCCGTAGCTTCCACCTGCAATGACGATGCCTGTGCAGCGTGCTTTGCCATGTTGCCAACGCGTCGACCTGTGTGCGTACGCAACATCACAGGGCAAGGCTTGCCTGCAGACAGGCTCCGCTCCTCATGTGCCAGGAGCGCCCGTCATGCAATCGACCCAATCACGCCAATCCACGCGGTATGGTGCCGCCTTTCCACCACGTGCCGACCATGTCCGCACGTTGATGGCGCTCGCCTGAGTTCATCTGCAACCCGAGGGCCCGTCATGATCTTCCAGGCACTGAAAGAATTCTTCGCCGGCTTCGTGCGCAACCGCGCGATCGGCCGGCATTTCCGGCGGCTGTTGATGCTGGAGTCATTTGATACTACGGAGCAGAACCGTGAGGTCGCGCAGGCCATTTCACAGTCGCTGATCGCCGCTTCGCGCAATGATGCGGACACCCAGATCAAGCTTTTGCGCTCGCACCCGCAGGGGCTGACGGCGCAGCACGCGCAGTCGCTGCTGGCGCGCGTGGGCCCGAACGAGGTCGAGCACGAGAAGCCGCTGTCGTGGTGGATGCACCTGTGGCGCTGCTACACCAATCCGTTCAACCTGTTGTTGACCGTGCTGGCAGCGATCTCGTTTGCCACCGACGACATGCAGGCCACCGTCGTGATCACCACCATGGTGGTGCTGTCGACCCTGATCCGCTTCTGGCAGGAGGCACGCTCCAACAAGGCGGCCGACAAACTCAAGGCGATGGTCAGCAACACCGCCACGGTGATGCGCCGCGAGGCCCCGGACACCCGCCTGCCTGCCGCAGTGCGCTGTGTCGAGGTGCCCATCCGGCAACTCGTGCCGGGTGAACTGGTGGTACTGTCCGCCGGCGACATGATCCCTGCTGACTTGCGCGTGCTGTCTGCCAAGGACCTCTTCGTCAGTCAGGCGGCCATGACGGGCGAATCGCTGCCGGTCGAGAAGTTCGCGGAGCAGAAGAGTGTGCAGACGGCCACCGTGCTGGAACTGGACAACATCCTCTTCATGGGGACCAACGTGGTTTCGGGTTCAGCGACGGCCGTGGTGGTGGAAACGGGCAGTCGCACCTACTTCGGCACGTTGGCCCAGCGGGTAACGGCAGTCGACCGCATGCCCACGGCCTTCCAGGCGGGCGTGAACCGCGTGAGCTGGTTGCTGATCCGCTTCATGCTGGTGATGGCGCCGCTGGTGTTGTTTATCAACGGCTTTACCAAGGGCGACTGGGTGGAGGCCTGCCTGTTCGCGCTGTCGGTGGCGGTGGGGTTGACGCCCGAAATGCTGCCGATGATTGTCACCTCCACGCTGGCCAAGGGCGCCGTGGTGATGTCGCGCAAGAAGGTCATCGTCAAGCATCTGGATGCGATCCAGAATTTTGGCGCCATGGATGTGCTCTGCACCGACAAGACCGGCACGCTCACGCAAGACAAGATCTGCCTGGAGCGTCATACCGATGTGTTCGGCGAGACCTCGGACGATGTGCTGCGCATGGCGTATCTCAACAGCCGATACCAGACTGGCTTGAAGAACCTACTGGATGTTGCGGTGTTGGAGCACGCGGAAATCTCGCGCCAGCTGGAGCCGTACGACTGGCGCAAGGTCGACGAGATTCCGTTCGACTTCACGCGCCGCCGCATGTCGGTCGTGGTGGCGCAAAACCCGGCCACGCATGTGCTGATCTGCAAGGGCGCGGTGGAAGAGATTCTTTCCGTGTGTACCCACGTGCGCCACGGCAACACCAGCGAGCCGATGACGGCCGCGCTGCTGGAGCGCATCGGCAAGGTGACGGCTGGTTTGAATGCCGAGGGCCTGCGTGTAGTGGCTGTGGCTATCAAGGAGACGCTGCCGTTCAAGGACACCTACGGCGTGGCCGATGAGAGCGAACTGACCTTGCTCGGTTACGTTGCCTTCCTGGACCCGCCAAAGGAAACCACCGCCCCCGCGCTGGCCGCTCTGCGCGAGCACGGCGTGGCCGTGAAGATCCTCACCGGTGACAACGCGCTGGTGACCGCCAAGATCTGCCATGAGGTCGGGCTGGACACCTCGCTGGTGGTGCTGGGTGCCGACGTGGAACGCAAGAGCGATGCCGCACTGGCGGAGTTGGTTGAGCGTTACAACGTCTTCGCCAAGCTCACGCCTGCGCACAAGGAGCGCGTGGTGCGTGCGCTCAAGGCCAACGGCCATGTGGTCGGCTTCATGGGTGACGGCATTAACGATGCGCCGGCGCTGCGCGCGGCCGATATCGGCATTTCGGTAGATACGGCGGTGGACATCGCCAAGGAAGCCGCCGACATCATCCTGCTGGAAAAGAGCCTGATGGTGCTGGAGGCCGGCGTGCTGGAAGGGCGCCGCACCTTCGCCAACATGCTCAAGTACATCAAGATGACGGCCAGCTCGAACTTCGGCAACGTCTTCTCCGTGCTGGTGGCGAGCGCCTTCATCCCGTTCCTGCCCATGCTGCCGATGCAACTGCTGGTGCAGAACCTGCTGTACGACATCTCGCAGATCGCCATCCCATTCGACAACGTGGATGCCGATCAACTGAAGAAGCCGCAGCGTTGGCAGCCCGCAGAGATTGGCCGGTTCATGCTGTTCTTCGGGCCGATCAGCTCGGTGTTCGACATCACCACCTTTGTGTTGATGTGGTTTGTATTCGGCGCCAACTCACCGGAGCATCAGACGTTGTTCCAGTCAGGCTGGTTTGTGGTCGGCCTGCTCACGCAAACGTTGATCGTGCACATGATCCGTACGCAGAAGATTCCGTTCATCCAGAGCCGGGCCGCAGCGCCGTTGCTGATGATGACGGGGATCATCATGGCGATCGGCATCTTTCTGCCGATGGGGCCGCTGGCGGGGTATTTCAAGCTGCAGCCGTTGCCGCCCATCTACTTCGCCTATCTGGTGGCGATCCTGGTGGGCTACATGACACTCACGCAGTGGATGAAGCGCGTCTACGTGCGCCGCTACGGCTGGCAGTAAACCGCGATTTACCAAATGAAAACGGACGACCGAGGTCGTCCGTTTTTTTTGCTCGCGAGGCCGTGTCAGTGGAACAGCGGCTGCTGCGTCGGCGCGTCTTCCGGCATCTCTGCATGCACGATTTCGGCAGCGCGGTCGGCATAGAGCGGCGCACCGCAGTCTTCGCAATATTCCGGCTCGAAGAGCTGGCCGTGGCGGAAGATGTCTTCGATGCCGCAGGCACGCAGCTCGTCGCAAATCTGCTCCAGCGGGCTGCCGGGCTCGCCTTCCGCGGCGACATCGGTGGCGCCGCCATCGCGGCCGTAGACGGGCCAGACGATGCCGTAGATCAGTTCTTTCTCACCGCGCACGGTAAAGGCCACGCGGTACTCTTCGATCTGCTCCTCCCCGAACGCGCCGATGATCGCGCCAAAGCGATTGGCCGGTAGATCCAGCGCACCTTGCAGGTAGTTGACGGCGGCACGCACGGTCAGCGGGCGGATCTGCTTGTCGGATTCGCGGCAGGACAGGAAGAAGGCGTCCGGCAGCAGCAGTTCGAACTCGCAGCCCGGCATCAGCGTGGAGATGGTCGGCGTGACTTGCTCGCGCCATTGCTCCAGGCAGGTGGAGCGCTCGGCGTGGTGTTCCTTGGCGTCTTCCTGCCAGCGGAACAGCGGTTGGCCGTGCTGAGCCACGACGATGGCGACCAGGTAGCGCGGGTCGGCCAGGATGGGCGCCGTTTCGGGCATGTCGCGCAGGTCTACCTTGGGCTGTTGGCCCGACAGCGCATACGCCGCCAGCTTGTGCGTGAGCGCAAAGGTGTCGGAGTGCGTGCGTGGGAGCTGGTCGATGCTGTAAAGATAGGGCGCGAGCGCCACGCGGGCGCCGGACGCCATCACGTGCGCCTGCAGGTGCACCTGCAGCGTCTGCGCCAGTTCCGGCTTGATGGTGCCCGACGGAATCATGTAGCGCGTGTGCGCGAGGATGGGCGCCGCAATCAGCAGCGCATCGTACTCAACACCCCCAGAAGTGAACACCGCCGATTCGGCCAGTGTCTCGGCCTGTTCGGCCAGCACGTCGGAGGCTTCCTCGTTGTGCTTGAAGAGATGGTCGAGTGCGGCGTCGAGTGCGGTCTGGCTGCCGTTCTTGAGCAGCCGGGAAAGACGTTCGGACAGCCGTTGTTCCCAGTAGACGTCTTCGATACGACTGCCTGACGCATCAAGCGCCAGGGCATCGGCGACGAGCCGTTCTGCATCGGGGGAAAGACGTTGGGGGGCCTTGGAGCGGAATCCTGCCATGCTGTGCCGTACCGGTCGATTGGAAAGAAGGGGCGTTATTTTACCCTTGGTCGCTGCTGTGTGATGCGTTGTCGGCGAAACTCCTAAGGCTTGGCAGCGGGCGCCGATGCATCGGTCGCCACGTCATGGGCTGCTGCCGGGGCGGATATGGCTACCGGTTCCGATGCTGCCGGTGCGCTCGCGGGGGCGGTAGGCGCTACAGCAGAAGCGGGGGTCTCCATCGGCGGGGGTGGCGGTACGGGCGCGGCCGTCACGGCAGGTGAGGTTGCTGTTGCGGCAGTCGGTGCCGGAGCATCGGTCTGAGGTGCCTTGAACAGGATGTAGAACACGGCGGCCGCCACGACGAGTAGGGCGAGGACCACTTTGGCCATGGGTGCGAAGCTCCTGCTGGTGAAACCATTGTGCGATGGCCGGGGGGACTGCCGGGGGGGACTGCTTTACGCGGCCTAATCGGCACACTCTACCAAAGCCCGGGCACGGATTGGGGCATCGTCACCTTGTTTGATTTCGTTCGGCAATAAAAAAAGCCGGCTCCTAAGAGCCGGCTTCCGATCGACAGCGCAGCGGTGGTTTAGGCCGCCAGCAGCTGACGCAGCACGAACGGCAGGATACCGCCGTGCTTGTAGTAGTCGACTTCGATCGGCGTATCGATGCGCAGCAGCACTTGCGCGCGGGTGGTCTCGCCATTGGCGCGCTTGATCACCAGAGTGACGTCCTGTTGCGGCTTGATTTCGCCTTCCAGGCCTTCGATGTCGAAGGTCTCGTCGCCGATGATGCCCAGCGATTGCACCGAGTCGTTGCCCTTGAACTGCAGCGGCAGCACGCCCATGCCGACCAGGTTCGAGCGGTGGATGCGCTCGAAGCTGCGTGCGATCACGGCCTTCACGCCCAGCAGTTGCGTGCCCTTGGCGGCCCAGTCACGCGAGCTGCCCGTGCCGTATTCTTCGCCACCAAACACGACCGTCGGCGTGCCTTCAGCGATGTACTTCATGGCGGCGTCGTAGATCGACATTTGCTCGCCGCTCGGCTGGAACAGCGTTTCGCCGCCTTCCACGCGCGAGCCGTCGGCCTTCGGCGGGATCATCAGGTTCTTGATGCGCACGTTTGCAAACGTGCCGCGCATCATCACCTCATGGTTGCCGCGGCGCGAGCCGTAGCTGTTGAAGTCGGCCTTGAGCACGCCGTTGGCCAGCAGGTACTTGCCAGCCGGCGACGTTTCCTTGATCGAACCGGCCGGGGAGATGTGGTCGGTCGTCACGGAATCGCCAAACACGCCCAGGGCACGTGCGCCCGACACCGATGCCGAAGCCGCGGCCGGCGTCATGCCAAAGCCTTCGAAGAACGGCGGCTCGGCGATGTACGTCGACTTCGGCCAGTCATAGACCTGACCCTTCGTGCCCTTGACGTTGGCCCACAGCTTGGACGGCTTCTTGACCTGCTCGTAGTTCGTGCGGAACGTGTCTGCGTTCATCGCGAACTTCATCAGCTTGGCGATCTCGTCCGAGGTCGGCCAGATGTCGCCCAGATAGATGTCGCGGCCATCGTTGCCCTGGCCAACCGGCTGGGTCATCAGGTCGCGCGTGACGTTGCCGGCGATGGCGTAGGCCACGACCAGCGGCGGCGAGGCCAGGAAGTTGGCGCGGATGTTCGGGTGGATGCGCGCTTCAAAGTTGCGGTTGCCCGACAGCACGGCAGCCGCCACGATATCGTTCTTCACGATGGTCTCGTTCAGCTCCGGCGTCAGGTCGCCGGCGTTGCCGATACACGTCGTGCAACCGTACGCCGTCACGCCGAAGCCCAGCTTTTCCAGGTACGGCAGCAGGCCAGCCGCTTCCAGGTACTTCGTCACCACGCGGCTTCCCGGGGCGAGCGAGGTCTTGATGTGCGGTGCGACCTGCAGACCGGCTTCCACCGCCTTCTTGGCCAGCAGGCCGGCGGCCAGCAGCACGCTCGGGTTCGAGGTGTTCGTGCACGAGGTGATGGCCGCGATCAGCACGTCGCCGCTCTTCACTTCGATACCGTCGGTCGTCGTGTAGCCCTTGTCGAGATCGTCGGCGTTCTTGTTGAAGCCGTTTTCGGCCACAGGCTTGGAGAACAGCGACGAGAAGGTCGACTTCACGTTGCCGATTTCGATACGGTCTTGCGGGCGCTTCGGACCAGCCAGCGACGGGGCCACCGTGGAGAGGTCCAGCGTCAGCGTCTTGGTGTAGTCAATCTCACCGGCCTTCGGCACGCCAAACAGCTTCTGTGCCTTGAAGTAGGCTTCGAACGCGTTGATTTCTTCCTTGGTGCGGCCCGTGCCCTTGAAGTAGTCGATGGTCTTGCCATCAACCGGGAAGAAGCCCATCGTGGCGCCGTATTCCGGGGCCATGTTGCCGATGGTCGCGCGGTCCGGCAGCGACAGGCTGGCCGTGCCTTCGCCGAAGAACTCGACGAACTTGCCGACAACCTTCTCCTTGCGCAGCAGCTCGGTAATGGTGAGCACCAGGTCGGTGGCCGTGCAGCCTTCGCGCAGGCGGCCCTTCAGTTCCACGCCCACCACGTCCGGCGTCAGGAAGTACACCGGCTGACCCAGCATGCCGGCTTCCGCCTCGATGCCGCCCACGCCCCAGCCCACCACGCCGATCCCGTTGATCATGGTGGTGTGGCTGTCGGTGCCGACCAGGGTGTCGGGGTAGTACACGCCGCTCTTCTTATGGACGCCACGTGCCAGGTATTCCAGGTTGACCTGGTGGACGATGCCGAAGCCCGGTTGCACCACGCCAAACGTGTCGAATGCCTGCATGCCCCACTTCATGAACTGGTAGCGCTCGTTGTTGCGCGAGAACTCCAGTTGCATGTTCAGATCCAGCGCCTTCTTCTCACGGAAGTGGTCGATCTGCACGGAGTGGTCCACCACCAGGTCGACCGGCACCAGCGGCTCGATCTTCTTGGGGTTCTTGCCCATGCGCTCGGCCACGTTGCGCATGGCGGCCAAGTCGGCCAGCAGCGGCACGCCGGTGAAGTCCTGCAGCACCACGCGGGCGACCACGAACGGGATCTCATCAACGCGCTCGGCGTTCGGCTTCCAGTTGGCCAGTTGCGCGACGTGCTCTTCGGTCACCTTCTTGCCGTCGCAGTTGCGCAGCACCGATTCCAGCACGATACGGATCGACACCGGCAGGCGCTCGATCGCCACGCCCAGTTCCTTGCCCAGTTGTGGCAGGGAATGGAACTTGCCGGTCTGGCCGCCGTTGATCTTGAATTCCTTGAGTGTTTTTTTCAGGTTGTGGGGCATGGCATGACTCCAGGCTTGAGGATGCGCAGGGCACCGGGGTGCCCCTTGCGGATACATCAGATCGACCAACTCAAATTTAAATCACATACAAATCGACATACGCATTGACCGGCATCGCTTCCAGAGCCTTCTGGTCCAGCGATACCGCCAGGATCGCGTCCTGCTGCCTGGCCGGGAAACGGCGGGCCAGGTTGGTCCTGAATTTCTCGACCAATAGTGGCATGCCTTCCTTGCGCCGCCGCTGATGGCCGATCGGGTACTCCACCACGACTTCCTTGAGCGTCTTGCCATCCTTGAACTGGACAGTGATCGCATTGGCGATCGAACGCTTCTCGGGGGCGTGGTAATCCTGAGTGAACTGCTTGTCTTCCACGCAGACGATCTTCTTGCGCAGCGCATCGATGCGCGGGTCGCGGGCGACGTTGTCTTCGTAGTCTTCCGCCGTCAGTCGGCCGAAAATGAGCGGCACGGCGACCATGTACTGGATGCAATGGTCGCGGTCTGCCGGGTTGGCGAGCGGCCCTTGCTTGTCGATGATGCGCAGCGCCGCCTCGTGCGTGCGGATCGTGATCTTTGCAATGTCGTCTACGGTCTTGCCGGCCTTCGCAAGTGCCTTGTGCAGTGTCATGGCCGCTTCCACAGCGGTCTGCGCATGGAATTCGGCCGGAAAGCTGATCTTGAACAGTACGTTTTCCATCACGTACGTGCCGTATTTGCGCTGGAACTTGAACGGCTGGCCCTTGAAGGACACATCGTAGAAGCCCCAACCCTTGGCAGTGAGGGCAGAGGGATAACCCATTTCGCCCGTTTGGGCCATCAGCGCCAGGCGCACGCCGCGGCTGGTCGCATCGCCTGCCGCCCATGATTTGCGGCTGCCGGTATTCGGCGCGTGGCGGTAGGTGCGCGGCGCCTGACCATCGACCCACGCCAGCGACACAGCGTTGATGATTTCGTCACGCGACAGCCCAAGCAATTGCCCGACCACCGCGGTGGTGGCGACCTTGACCAGCACGACATGGTCCAGCCCCACCTTGTTGAATGCATTTTCGAGCGCGATGCAGCCCTGGATCTCGTGGGCGCGGATCATCGCGGTCAGTACGTCTTTCATCACCAGCGGCTTCTTGCCGTTAGCGAGGTTTGTGCGGGACAACCAATCCGCCACGGCCAGAATGCCGCCGAGGTTGTCCGACGGGTGGCCCCATTCGGCAGCCAGCCACGTGTCGTTGAAATCCAGCCAGCGGATCATGGCGCCGATGTTGAACGCTGCCTGAACCGGATCGAGCTGGAATTGTGTGCCCGGGACCTTCGCGCCGTTCGGCACGATGGGCCCCAGGAGCTTGGTGCACGCCGGATACGACAGCGCCTCCAACCCGCAGCCCAAGGTGTCCAGCAGGCAATGGCGGGCCGTTTCATAGGCCGTCTTGCTGGTGAGCTTGGACTCGGTCACGTAGTCAACGATGTCGACGATGACCTTGTCAGGTTTCGGGCGGATGTTCGCAACCGATGCGGACATGGGGGGCTCCTACGGGCCTCTCGCGTTGATTCTCGTTACTGCTTGGCCGGCTGGGCAGCGTCCGGCGCGGGGGCCGGTGCCGGAGCAGCGTTGTCTTGCAGCATCAACGGCAGGCCGGCCGGAGCGCGCAGGGCGCCGGCTTGCGTGGGCGCCGGTGCGCCAGCGGCCATTTCGGCGGTCTGGCACTCGTCGGCCAGGCGGTGGCCTTCGTTGCGGTCAAACAGCATGGCCTTGGCCGGGATGACCACCAGGTCGAAGCCGGTCTTCTGGTCGAAGTAGCGGTCGGCGCCGGTGCGGGTCAGCTGGCGCGGCAGGTCGTAGTTCTTGCCCTTCCAGTGCAGCTTGATGATCTGATCGCGCGTCATGTCGCCGGCGACGTAGAACTCGTTGCCGAGTTCGCACTTCCATTGCACGCCATCCGGCTTGGCTGCAGCAACGGGCGCCGCCTTCTTGGCGGTCTTCTTGGCCGGGGCCTTCTTGGCAGCCGGCTTGGCGGGCGTGGTGGTCTGGGCGGCTGCGTATTGCGACGCGGCCAGCGAAAGAACGCCGGCGCAGGCGCCCACGATAAACTTGTTCATAAAGTTTCCTTCGGTAGAACAGGATGGGGGAGGCGACAGCCGCAGTCTGGGATTGCCACGGCATTTCGCGCACCGGCCGGTATTTTGACCGATTTGCACGCCGTGCCCAACGTTCTGTTACATGGCAACGCAACCCTTCGCCCAAACGGGGGGGTATTGGCCACGCACAGCCCGGTACCGGGCGATGTTCCTCTTGCCTTTCTTGCCCTGGCCGCTCTCCTTGTCGATGTGTGGTGATGGACTCGAGCAAACGTCGCTCAGCCGCGGTTCTGCGCGAACAGCGCGTCCAGCTTGGCTTCGTACTCGTGGTAACCAATGCTTTCGTACAGTTCCACGCCGCCGCCCGACAGGGTGATCACGCGGTAGCCGGCCCGCTTGGCCAGCAGGGCATGGTTGGCGTTGATGGTGCCGACAACCTGCAACGGTGCTTCTTCGACCAGGGCCTGGCGGAAGCGGGTGCCTGCGCCGGTTTGGTTGTTGTCGGTCATGGCCATTTCCTCTTACTCGAAGAAGCGCTTGGCGGCTGCAGGCGGCATGTCGACGCCGGTGGTGTGCGCACGTTGCAGCACGGCCCACCAGTAGCGGTAGCTTGCGCGGTCATGCAGACGCCCGTCGTGCTGGATCGGGCCCCACGACGCATCCTGCGCCGCGGCAAGAATGGCGGCTGCCTGTGTCACTTCTTCGTGCGACGGGCGGAACGCGGAAACGATTGGCGCGATCTGGTCCGGATGGATGCTCCACTTGCGCAGATAGCCAAATTCATTTCGGGCGCGTGCGGCATCGCGGCCGGCGCGGTCCGGGTGCTTGACGTCGGTGCTGACGTTGTGCGACGGGACTTTGCCGTGGGCGTGGCACGCAGCGGAAATGTCGGTCAGTGCACGGCGGATCAGCGGATGCTCGAACTGCTCCGGAGAACCCATCGCCGCACCCGGAATCGCGCCGTTATGTGCCGAGACAAAATCCATCAGCCCGAAACTCAGGCATTCCACCTGCACCAGCGATGCAATGTCGAACACTTGCGCCAGCGCCCCATGCGTTTCGATCAGCACGTGGATCGGCAGGTGTCGCGCGATGCCGGCTGCACGCGCGGCCTGATTGACGCGATCGGTCACGCGGGCCACCTCCACCACGTCGCGCACCTTGGGCACGGTCACATAGGCGAGGCGGCTGCCGGCCTGGCCGACAAGGATGTCGACGTCTTGCGTCCACGCATCGTGGTTCGGGTCATGGATGCGTACGCCGACGCGATTGAAGCGGTTGTCGTCGCTGTTGATGAGCGCGGCGGCCAGTTCGGCATGGGCGCGTTCCTGGCCGACGGCGGCGCCGTCTTCGCAGTCAAACGTGATATCGAAGACGGGGCCAAGGGTTTGTTGCAGGGCAAGCGATTTGCGCATGAGTTTCTCTGCGCCTGCATAGTGATCGCAGACCGGCAATTGGGCCGGGGCGGCGTCGTCCTGGAACAAAACCTCGGTGGGGTGCACTGCGTCGTATCGGGTTTGTGGCGTGCGTGACGCCTTGTTGGTGTAAAAAAACCGGAGGGTTCGTTGCCGATCCACTCCGGTTTTTCGTCAGATCATGCGTTTCAGCCCAGCAGGTGCTGCACGCCAGCGCGCTCGCCTTCCAGCTCGTCGAGCGTGATCTTGATCTTGCCTTGGCTGTACTCGTCGATCTCCAGACCCTTGACCACTTCGTACTTGCCGTTGGCGGTCGTGACCGGGAAGCCGAACATCACGTCTTGCGGGATGCCGTAATCGCCGTTGGACGGGATGCCCATCGTGACGATCTTGCCGTTCGAACCCAGCAGCCAATCGCGCACGTGGTCGATGGCAGCGCCGGCAGCCGAGGCAGCCGACGACAGGCCGCGTGCTTCGATGATGGCAGCGCCGCGCTTGCCGACGGTCGGCAGGAACACGTCGTTGTTCCACACCGGATCATTGATCATGTCCTTGACGCTCTTGCCGTCGATCGTGGCGTAGCGGTAGTCGGCGTACATCGTCGGGCTGTGGTTGCCCCACACGAACAGCTTCTCGATGCTCGACACCGGCTTGCCGGTCTTGGCGGCGATCTGCGACAGGGCACGGTTGTGGTCCAGGCGCAGCATGGCGGTGAAGTTCTCGCGCGGCAGGTCCGGCGCCGACTTCATGGCGATGTAGGCGTTGGTGTTGGCCGGGTTGCCGACCACCAGCACCTTGACGTTGCGCGAGGCAACGGCGTTCAGGGCCTTGCCCTGGGCCGTGAAGATCTGGGCGTTGGCGGACAGCAGGTCTGCACGCTCCATGCCCGGGCCGCGGGGGCGGGCGCCCACCAGCAGGGCCACGTCCACGTCCTTGAATGCGGTCATCGGGTCGGAGTGCGCTTCCATGCCGGCCAGCAGCGGGAAGGCGCAGTCGTCGAGCTCCATCATCACGCCCTTGAGCGCCTTCTGGGCCTTCTCATCCGGGATTTCCAGCAGTTGCAGGATGACGGGCTGATCTTTGCCCAGCATTTCGCCGGACGCGATACGGAACAGCAGGGCGTAACCGATCTGACCAGCCGCGCCGGTCACTGCGACGCGCATGGGTGCTTTTGCCATGAGAACTCTCCAAATGGGTGTGAAAAGCGGATCGCACTGCGCGCGGCGGGGCATCCTGGCGGGATGTCGGTGCAGCCTCGCAGGCATTGCCGGCAACGGTCGGCGCCTCGTGGGCGGTCGGCTCGGATTGGGCAAGAGCCTCGCAGTTTACTGCGTCCGCATGACGATGTGGAAACACCCTTGCGATGGATCTTGAAGCCTGCCGACGCAAGTGCGAAGCCCGTCGTCCGGAACAGGCGCGAGTGTAGGGCTGGCCTCGTTTGAAAGTCAATTGATCTTCTGTCTTATATAAGACATAAGACATTCTATAAACGGGCTGGACGCGTTTGCGGCTTTTGTGGTGAAATCGCCAGTTATGTCGAGTACATCCAGCCCTCAATCCGTCGTCGTGCCGCCGTCCAGTGGCGGTGAGGCGAGCGCACAGCCTGCGTCTGCGGGCGCTGGGGGCGGGTCACCCACGTTCAGCCCGCTGTATCAGCAGATCAAGACGCTGATCCTGCAAAGCCTGCAAGCCGGCGAATGGAAGCCGGGCGAAATGATCCCCAGCGAAATGGAGTTGGCTGCCCGCTACAAGGTGAGCCAGGGTACCGTGCGCAAGGCGATCGACGAACTGGCTGCCGAAAACCTGGTGGCACGCCGGCAGGGCAAGGGCACGTTCGTCACCACACATTACGAAGAGGGTGTGCAGTTCCGCTTCCTGCGATTGATGCCGGAGCAGGGCGAGCAGCACTACCCGAGCAGTCGCGTGCTGGAATGCAAGCGCATGCGCGCCCCGGCCGAGATTGCCCGTCTGCTCGATCTCAAGGCTGGCGACAGCGTTGTGCAGATCCGCCGCGTGCTGTTTTTCTCCAGCGAGCCGACGGTGTTTGAGGAGATTTGGCTGCCGGGTGCCAGTTTCAAAGGGTTGACGGCTGAAAAGCTGACCGAGTGGAAGGGCCCGATGTACGCGTTCTTCGAGGCGGAATTCGGTGTGCGCATGTTGCGTGCCACCGAGCGCATCCGCGCCGTGGCGGCCGATGCGGCCACGGGAGAGTTGCTGTCGGTGCAGGCAGGATCGCCGCTGTTGTCGGTGGAGCGCGTGTCGCATACGTTCGGCGACAAGCCGGTGGAGCTGCGCCGTGGCCTGTACGTCACGACGCGGCACTACTACCAGAACGAGTTGAATTGATGGCGCGCCGCCAGCCTGCCATGCGGGTTGGCGGCGTCTTGATTTGTGAGGCGCGCAACGGCGTATTGCGCGTCACGAAGAAGGTGTAGAACAGATAATTGCCCGCGCATCACGCCACTGGCAGGCGAGGGCAGGAAGCACAAAAATGGAGCGCGCCGAGTGGAATTATTGGTGCGCTGCGCAACAAAAGCGCGATAGAATCGTGCGGATTTTTGCAAAGCAGTTTTGTTAGTTGATTAGCCAATGGGGTCTGACATGGCAGAAGCCGTCAAGAAAGCCAGACCGGAATTCAGGAACATCGGTTTGGGCGATCTCGCCCGCTACCGTTTGCCCTGGGCCGGTAAGGTGTCCATCCTGCATCGTGCCAGCGGTGCACTGATGTTCCTTCTTCTTCCGTTCGTGCTGTACTTGCTCGAGCAAAGTCTCACGTCGGAAATCAGTTTCGCCAAGTTCACGGCGCTTCTGTCCGGTGGCTTCGCCAAGATTGTCGTTCTCGCACTGATCTGGGCTTACCTGCACCACTTCTGCGCCGGCATCCGCTACCTCCTCCTCGATCTGCATGTCGGTATCGACAAGGCCACCTCGGCCAAGTCGGCTGTGAGCGTGCTGATCGTCAGCCTGCTGCTGACCGTTGTGTTCGGCGCCAAGCTGTTCGGCCTGTTCTGAGGAGTTCCAGATGGCAAATAACAATATCGGTCCCAAGCGCCTCGTCGTTGGCGCGCACTACGGCCTGAAGGATTTCCTCGCGCAACGCGTCACTGCCGTGATCATGGCGGTCTACACCGTTGTGCTGCTGGCCGCGTTCCTGCTCTCGAAAGACACGTCGTATCAAAGCTGGGCTGGCCTGTTCGCCAACCAGTGGATGAAACTGCTGACGTTCGTAGCCTTCCTGTCGCTCACGTATCACGCCTGGATTGGCGTGCGTGACATCTGGATGGACTACGTGAAACCCGTGGCAGTGCGTTTGACGCTGCAAGTGTTGACGATTCTGTGGCTCGTTGGTTGTGCGGGCTACGCAGCTCAGATTCTCTGGAGGGTTTAAGACATGGTCGCAGTCAAGACTGGGCTGCCGCGCCGCAAGTTCGACGTCGTGATCGTCGGTGCGGGCGGTTCGGGCATGCGCGCATCGCTGCAGCTCGCTGAAGCCGGCCTCTCCGTGGCCGTGCTGTCCAAGGTTTTCCCCACCCGCTCGCACACCGTGGCGGCGCAGGGGGGTATCGGTGCTTCGCTGGGCAACATGAGCGAAGACAACTGGCACTATCACTTCTACGACACCATCAAGGGTTCCGACTGGCTCGGCGACCAGGATGCGATCGAGTTCATGTGCCGCCAGGCGCCGAACGTGGTCTATGAGCTGGAACACTTCGGCATGCCGTTCGACCGCAATGCCGACGGCACGATCTATCAGCGTCCGTTTGGTGGCCACACGTCGAATTACGGCGAGAAGCCGGTGCAGCGTGCCTGCGCCGCCGCTGACCGTACCGGCCACGCACTGCTGCACACGCTGTATCAGCGTAACGTGCGCGCCAAGACGCACTTCTTCACCGAGTGGATGGCGCTCGACCTGATCCGCGATCAGGAAGGCGACGTGCTGGGTGTGACCGCGCTGGAAATGGAAACCGGCGAGGTCTACATCCTCGAAGGCAAGACGACGCTGTTCGCCACGGGCGGTGCCGGCCGTATCTATGCCGCTTCCACCAACGCCTTCATCAACACCGGTGATGGCCTGGGCATGGCAGCACGCGCTGGCGTGCCGCTGGAAGACATGGAGTTCTGGCAGTTCCACCCGACCGGCGTGGCCGGCGCGGGCGTGCTGATCACGGAAGGCGTGCGCGGCGAAGGCGGCATCCTGCGTAACAAGGATGGCGAGCGCTTCATGGAGCGCTATGCCCCGACGCTGAAGGATCTGGCACCGCGTGACTTCGTGTCGCGCTCGATGGACCAGGAAATCAAGGAAGGCCGCGGCTGTGGCCCGAACGGCGACTACGTGCTGCTCGACCTGACCCACGTCGGTGCCGAGACCATCATGAAGCGCCTGCCGTCGATCCGCGAAATTGGCCTGAAGTTCGCCAACGTCGATGCGATCAAGGAACCGATTCCGGTCGTGCCGACCATCCACTATCAGATGGGCGGTATTCCGACCAACTATCACGGCCAGGTCGTGGTGCCGAAGAACGGCAGCCCGAATGAAGTCGTCAATGGCTTCTACGCCATCGGCGAGTGTTCGTGTGTGTCGGTGCACGGTGCCAACCGTCTGGGTACGAACTCGCTGCTCGACCTGGTGGTGTTCGGCCGTTCGGCGGGCAACCACATCATTGCGCAGAACCTGAAGAACCGCGAACACAAGCCGCTGCCGGCTGACGCCGCTGACTTCGCACTGTCGCGCCTGGCCAAGCTGGATTCGTCAAGCTCGGGCGAGTACGCGCAGGACGTTGCCAACGACATCCGCCGCAACATGCAGTCGCACGCGGGTGTGTTCCGCACGCAGGCCCTGATGGACGAAGGCGTCCAGCGCATCATGGAAGTGGCTGAGCGCAGCGCCAACATCCACCTGAAGGACAAGTCCAAGGTGTTCAACACCGCGCGCGTTGAAGCGCTGGAAGTGGCCAACCTGGTGGAAGTCGCCAAGGCGACGATGGTGTCGGCTGCTGCCCGCAAGGAATCGCGTGGCGCCCACGCCCACAGCGACTTCCCGAACCGCGACGACGAAAACTGGATGAAGCACACGCTGTACTACAGCGAAGGCAACCGTCTGGAATACAAGCCTGTGACGATGAAGCCGTTGACGGTAGAAAGCGTGCCGCCCAAGGCCCGTACGTTCTAACCGGAAGGACCCACAAAAATGAAGCGTATTTTTGAAGTCTATCGCTACGATCCGGACAAGGACGCAGCGCCCCGCATGCAGACCTACGAGGTCGAACTCGACGGTCACGAGCGCATGCTGCTCGACGCGTTGGTCAAGCTGAAGAAGCTGGACGAGTCGATCGCGTTCCGTCGTTCGTGCCGTGAAGGCGTGTGCGGCTCCGACGCCATGAACATCAACGGCAAGAATGGTCTGGCCTGCCTGACCAACATGCGTGAGTTGCCCGAGAAGATCGTGCTGCGTCCGCTGCCGGGGCTGCCCGTGGTGCGCGACCTGATCGTTGACATGACGCACTTCTTCAACCAGTACCACTCGATCAAGCCGTTCCTGATCAACGACGAGCCGCCGCCCGAGAAGGAGCGTCTGCAGTCGCCGGAAGAGCGCGAAGAGCTGGACGGTCTGTACGAGTGCATTCTGTGCGCGAGCTGCTCGACGTCGTGCCCGTCGTTCTGGTGGAACCCGGACAAGTTCGTCGGCCCGGCTGGCCTGCTGCAGGCTTACCGCTTCATCGCCGACAGCCGTGACCAAGCGACCAACGAGCGCCTCGACAACCTCGAAGACCCGTACCGCCTGTTCCGCTGTCACACCATCATGAACTGCGTCGATGTGTGCCCGAAGGGTCTGAACCCGACCAAGGCCATCGGCAAGATCAAGGAACTGATGGTGCGCCGCGCGGTGTAAATCGCAACGCACCCAGCGTCGCCGGAGCGGTTTTCCGGCGACGCGTCCTTTTGAGAAGCATGACCGCTGTGACTACCCCGACGTTCTCTCACCAATCCGATCCGCACAAACGCGCGCGTTTGCGCTGGCGTGCCCGACGCGGTTTGCTGGAGAACGATATCATCGTCGAGCGCTTCTTCAACCGCTACGAGACGGAGCTGTCAGATGATGACGTTGCTGCACTCTCGCAGTTGTTCGAGCTGCCCGACAACGACCTGATGGATCTCCTGCTTGCACGCAAGGAGCCGGAAGGTGATCTCGACGTGCCGGAAGTCAAGCACGTCCTGACCTTGCTGCGTTCGGTCTGATTGTTCGACCGCAGGCCAACGCGCGAGAGGTTGCCGCAAGACGAATCGGTCTAGCCGCCCCCACGGCACCCTGCGATCCGTCTGGCGGGAATCTCCCGACTTCATTTTCATAAACAGCAGAGAAGGAAACCGACATGACGCCGTCCGAAGTGAAAGCCACCCTATCGTTTTCCGATGGCTCGCCCAGCGTTGAGCTGCCGATCTACAAGGGCACGGTTGGCCCGGACGTGATCGACATCCGCAAGCTGTACGGTCAGACGGGCAAGTTCACGTACGACCCCGGCTTCATGTCGACCGCGTCGTGCAACTCCAAGATCACCTACATCGACGGCGACAAGGGTGAGCTGCTGTACCGCGGCTACGCCATCGACGATCTGGCTAGCAAGTGCGATTTCATGGAAATCTGCTATCTGCTGCTGAAGGGCGAACTGCCCAACGCCAAGCAGAAGGAAGAGTTCAACCATGTGGTGACGAATCACACCATGGTGCACGAGCAGATGCAGTTCTTCCTGCGCGGCTTCCGTCGTGACGCACACCCGATGGCCGTGCTGACGGGCTTGGTCGGTGCGATGAGCGCGTTCTACCCGGATGCTGCCAATATCAACGACCCGCGCGAGCGCGAGATTTCGCAGATCCGCCTGATCGCCAAGCTGCCGACGCTGGTGGCCATGGCGTACAAGTACAACATCGGCCAGCCGCTGATCTACCCGCAGAACAACCTGTCGTACACCGGCAACTTCATGCGCATGATGTTTGCCACGCCGTGTGAAGACTACAAGGTGAATCCGGTGCTGGAGCGTGCTCTGGACCGCATCTTCATCCTGCACGCCGATCACGAGCAAAACGCGTCGACCTCGACGGTGCGTCTGGCCGGCTCGTCGGGCACGAACCCGATCGCTGCCATCGCTGCCGGTATCGCTTGTCTGTGGGGCCCGGCGCACGGTGGTGCGAACGAAGCCGCACTGAACATGCTGGAAGAGATCGGCTCGGTGGACAAGGTTCCCGAGTTCATCAAGCAGGTCAAGGACAAGAACAGCGGCGTGCGCCTGATGGGCTTTGGCCACCGCGTGTACAAGAACTACGACCCGCGCGCCAAGCTGATGCGCGAAACCTGCCATGAAGTGCTGAACGAGCTGGGCCTGCACAACGACCCGCTGTTCAAGCTCGCCATGGAGCTGGAAAAGATCGCGCTGGAAGACGAGTACTTCGTCAGCCGCAAGCTGTATCCGAACGTCGACTTCTACTCGGGTATCGTGCAGCGCGCGCTGGGCATCCCGTCGTCGATGTTCACCTGCATCTTCGCGCTGGCCCGTTCGGTGGGCTGGATCTCGCAGTGGGAAGAGATGATTACCGATCCGGAATACAAGATCGGCCGTCCGCGCCAGCTGTTCAACGGTGCTGCTACGCGCGAAGTGCCGGCGATCGACAAGCGCTAAGCGAGTCTTTCCGCATCACAAGAACCCCGCCCGGGAAACCGGCGGGGTTTTTTGTCGCCCGAAGATTGCCCGGGCGAGCTTTCGCGAAATGACGAAACCCCCTTTCGCCAGTCACGTCCGGTGCGCAATGCACCGGGTGGCATAATCGATCACTCCCCACGAAACTGCTCGCGCAGCCGCCAGACATGGCGCGTTGTGCACGGATCGCATCATGGCCAAGACGCTCTACGACAAACTCTGGGACGATCACGTCGTTCATACCGAAGATGACGGCACGACTGTGCTCTACATCGATCGTCAACTGCTGCACGAGGTGACGAGCCCGCAGGCGTTCGAAGGCCTGAAGCTGGCGCAGCGTTCGGTCTGGCGCATCAGCGCCAATCTGGCCGTGTCGGACCACAACGTGCCGACCACCGACCGCTCGCATGGCATTGCCGATCCGGTTTCCAAGCTGCAGGTCGACACGCTCGATGCCAACTGCGACAGCTACGGCATCACGCAATTCAAGATGAACGACAAGCGTCAGGGCATCGTGCACGTGATCGGGCCGGAGCAGGGCGCGACGTTGCCGGGCATGACGGTGGTCTGCGGTGATTCGCATACCAGCACGCACGGCGCCTTCGGCGCGCTGGCGCACGGCATCGGCACGTCCGAAGTGGAGCACGTGCTCGCCACGCAGACGCTGCTCGCCAAGAAGAGCAAGAACATGCTCGTGAAGGTGGAAGGCACGCTGCCGCGCGGCTGCACCGCCAAGGACATCGTGCTCGCCATCATCGGCAAGATCGGCACGGCGGGCGGTACGGGTTATGCCATGGAATTCGGTGGCTCGGCTATCCGTGCGCTGTCGATGGAAGGGCGTATGACGGTGTGCAACATGGCGATCGAAGGTGGCGCACGTGCCGGCATGGTCGCCGTGGATGACGTCACGCTCGAATACATCAAGGGCCGCCCGTTCGCGCCGCAGGGCGTGGAGTGGGAGCAGGCCGTTACGTACTGGCGCACGCTGCATTCTGACGAAGGTGCGCACTTCGACCATGTGGTCGAGCTGCGCGCTGAAGAGATTCGCCCGCAAGTGAGCTGGGGCACGTCGCCGGAAATGGTGGTCAGCATTGAAGACCGCGTGCCGGATCCCGAGAAGGAAAAGGACCCGAACAAGCGCAACGCCATGGAGCGCGCGCTCGAATACATGGGCCTGCAGCCGAACGTCGCCATCAGCGATATCAACATCGACAAGGTCTTCATCGGCTCGTGCACCAACAGCCGTATCGAAGACATGCGCGCTGCTGCGTGGGTCGTTCAGAAGCTGGGCAAGCGCATTGCCTCCAACGTGAAGCTGGCGATGGTTGTGCCGGGCTCGGGCCTTGTGAAGGAACAGGCCGAGCGCGAAGGGCTCGACAAGATTTTCAAGGCGGCAGGTTTTGAATGGCGCGAGCCGGGTTGCTCGATGTGCCTGGCGATGAATGCCGATCGCCTGGACCCTGGCGAGCGCTGTGCATCGACCTCCAACCGCAACTTCGAAGGCCGTCAGGGCGCGGGTGGCCGCACCCACCTCGTGAGCCCGGCGATGGCCGCTGCGGCCGCGCTCGAAGGCCACTTCGTCGACGTGCGCAAGCTCGCTTGAGCGGCAGGATAGAGAGAGCAATCATGGAACAATTCACCATCCACACCGGCCTCGTGGCCCCGCTCGACCGCGAGAACGTCGACACCGACGCCATCATCCCGAAGCAATTCCTCAAGTCGATCAAGCGCACGGGCTTCGGCCCGAACCTGTTCGACGAGTGGCGCTACAAGGACGTTGGCGAACCCGGCCAAGACAACAGTAACCGTCCGCTGAACCCGGACTTCGTGCTGAACCAGCCGCGCTATCAAGGCGCATCGGTGCTGCTGGCGCGCAAGAACTTCGGCTGCGGCAGCTCGCGTGAGCACGCACCGTGGGCGCTGCAGCAGTACGGCTTCCGCGCCATCATCGCGCCGAGCTTTGCCGACATCTTCTTCAACAACTGCTTCAAGAACGGGCTGCTGCCGATCGTGCTGACAGAGTCGCAAGTCGACCACCTGTTCAACGAGACGCAAGCCTTCGTCGGTTATCAACTGACCGTTGATCTGGACAAGCAGGTTGTCGTAACGCCGGGTGGTACGGCCTATCCATTCGACATCACGGCGTTCCGCAAGTACTGCCTGCTTAACGGCTTCGATGACATCGGCCTGACCCTGCGCTATGCCGATCAGATCAAGGCCTACGAAGCGCAGCGCCTGGCCAAGATGCCGTGGCTTGCACACAAGCTCGTCGGCTGAGCTCGTCAACAGAACACGCAGAACAACAAGGACATACGCATGACCAAGATTGCAGTGTTGCCGGGTGACGGCATCGGTAAGGAAATCGTGGCCGAGGCCGTCAAGGTGCTGAATGCACTGGGCGAGTCGTTCGAGATGGAATTCGCGCCCGTTGGCGGCGCCGGCTATGAAGCCAAGGGCCATCCGCTGCCGGAAGACACGCTCAAGCTTGCCAAGGAAGCCGACGCCATCCTGTTCGGCGCCGTGGGCGACTGGAAGTACGACACGCTGGCGCGCGAACTGCGCCCCGAGCAGGCGATCCTCGGCTTGCGCAAGCATCTGCAGCTGTTCGCCAATTTCCGTCCGGCGATCTGCTATCCGGAACTGGCCGGCGCATCGAGCCTGAAGCCGGAGATCGTCGGTGGTCTCGACATCCTGATCGTGCGTGAACTGACCGGTGACATCTACTTCGGTCAACCGCGCGGTGTGCGTGCCGCACCGGACGGCCTGTTCGCCGGCGCGCGCGAAGGCTTCGACACCATGCGCTACAGCGAGCCAGAAATCCGCCGCATCGCGCACGTCGCCTTCCAGGCCGCCGCCAAGCGCGGCAAGAAGCTGTGCAGCGTCGACAAGGCCAATGTGCTCGAGACGTTCCAGTTCTGGAAGGACATCGTCACCGATGTGCACAAGGAATATCCGGAGGTCGAGCTGTCGCACATGTACGTCGATAACGCGGCCATGCAGCTCGTCAAGGCGCCGAAGAATTTCGACGTGATCGTCACCGGCAACATGTTCGGCGACATCCTGTCGGACGAGGCTGCCATGCTGACGGGCTCGATCGGCATGCTGCCGTCGGCGTCGCTCGACGCGAACAATAAGGGCCTGTACGAGCCGTCGCACGGTTCGGCACCGGACATCGCAGGTAAGGGCGTGGCCAACCCGCTGGCGACGATCCTGTCGGCGGCGATGATGCTGCGTTACTCGCTGGGCAAGGCCGAGCAGGCCGATCGCATCGAGAACGCCGTCAAGAAGGTGCTGGCTCAGGGCTATCGCACTGGCGACATTCTGACGCCGGGCTGCAAGCAGGTCGGCACGGTGGAAATGGGCGAAGCTGTGCTGGCAGCGCTGTAATTCATCGCGCACGTTGCGGTGCCGTCACCTAGTTGTGTCACGTGCGGCGCCGCAACGTTTTTTTTTTCGGCGAACGCATGTTGCAGCGCATTGTGTGTCCGCCAAATCGTGTATATTTTTACGAATGATCTCGACCGCGCTCCTCTTCGGCATTCTGGGTACCCTGGCTCTCGCAGCTACGGGCACCGCCGCACGCGCACGCATTGCGACTGTCGAGATTCGCACGACCACCAAAACCATTACGAAAAAAACGATCTCGTAGATCGTCCGGTCGTGTCCGCCTGCCTTCCCCGCGCGGTCACCGCCGGGCGCACGAGGCGGGGAAAATCACTAAGGGTTCCACATCATGAAGGTAGGTCTCGTCGGTTGGCGCGGCATGGTCGGCAGCGTGCTGATGCAGCGCATGCAGGAAGAAAAGGATTTCGACCTGATCGATACGGTGTTTTTCAGCACCAGCAACGCTGGCGGCAAGGCGCCTGCATTCGCCAAGACGGATGCGCCGCTGGCTGACGCCAACGACATCGAAGCGCTCAAGGCCTGCGACACGATCATCACGTGCCAGGGCGGCGACTACACTACCGAAGTCTTCCCGAAGCTGCGCGCTGCCGGCTGGAACGGCTACTGGATCGACGCCGCTTCGACGCTGCGTATGGAAGACGACGCCGTGATCGTGCTGGACCCGGTCAACCTGGGCCTGATCAAGAACGCGGTGGCGGCCGGTACCAAGAACTTCATCGGTGGCAATTGCACCAACTCCATCCTGCTGATGGGCGTGGGCGGTCTGTTCCGCGAAGGCCTGGTTGAGTGGGTCAGCTCGATGACCTACCAGGCGGCTTCGGGCGGTGGCGCGAACCACATGCGCGAACTGCTCAAGGGCATGGGCGTGATCCATGGTGCCGTGGCTGACGAGCTGGCCAACCCGGCATCGGCCATTCTGGACATCGATCGCAAGGTCGCCAAGACCATCCGCGAAGATGTGCCGACCGAGTTCTTCCCGGCACCGCTGGCGGGCGGTCTGATCCCCTGGATCGACAAGCAGCTCGACAACGGCCAGTCGAAGGAAGAGTGGAAGGGCCAGGCCGAGGTCAACAAGATTCTGGGCAACGCGCAGCCGGTTCCGGTGGATGGCCTTTGCGTACGTATCGGCGCGATGCGCTGCCACAGCCTGGGCCTGACGCTCAAGCTCAAGCGCGACCTGCCGCTCGAAGAGATCGAGCAGATCATCCGCTCGGGCAACCCGTGGGTGAAGTGGGTGCCGAACGATCGCAGCGTCACTGAGAAGGAACTGACGCCGGCGTCCATCACCGGTGGCCTGCAGATCGGCGTGGGCCGCGTACGCAAGCTGAACATGGGGCCGGAATACGTGAGCGCCTTCGTGATCGGCGACCAACTGCTCTGGGGCGCGGCGGAACCGCTGCGTCGCACGTTGCGCATCCTGCTGGGCAAGTGACCCCGGCTTTGCATTCGTTGTCGGGTCAGGTGGCGGCGATTGTCGTTGCGGCCTGACAACAGAAAGTGCGCTTTTTCTACCAACGCCGCGCGGCCTGCGCGGCGTTGTGCCATCTGGCCGCCCACGGGCTGTAACGTTGGTACACAATAGCGGCCAGAATTGCGGTATGAAAGCCGTCCACCCTTTCGTGGGGTGGACAGTTACGGGGAATAGTTAGCGCCACGTCGAAGCATTCGCACTCCGGGGGGTACGTCGGATGCTTCAGAATCTCGCCAATTGTGTCGTTTTGATAAAAGTCGACGGCGGTTCGAACCCTCAGCTTTTCGCCTATTGGGTGAACTTGCTGCGCTAACTCGTTGATGTTAAGTTCGTTTGCACATTAAAAGATAACGGAGTCGAAGGTGAGGGTGAGCCAATACCGCCGGAGAGAAACGTCCCATCGCAGTCCTAGCTGGTCGGCCGTCGCCATTGCTGCGGCAAGCCTGTTGCTGATCCAGCCCGCAGCGCATGCAGCTGGTTTCGGCGCGCTGCATGTGCGTTCCAGCCTTGGCCAGCCGCTGCAGGCCGAAATCGATCTGACCGGCGTGACGCCCGAAGAGGCGCAGAACCTGGTCGCCAAGCTGGCTACTCCGGATGCTTATTCGCGCGCCGGTCTGAGCTACAACCCGATCGTCTCCTCGCTGCGTGCGTCGCTTGAGCGCCAGTCGAATGGCAACTACGTGGTGCGCCTGCGATCCACCCAGCCCGTCGCCGAGCCGTTTGTTGACGTGCTGGTCGACCTGAACTGGGCAAGCGGTCACGTTTCGCGCGCCTATACCTTCCTGTTGGACCCGGTGGGCTCCAGCAATACCGCTCAGAATTTTGCGCCGACGCCGGTGGTTCAGGCTACGACGCCAGGCGCCGCTGAGCCTGCCGCGCCCGCACCGGCCGCTCAGCCGCAGGCCGCGGCCCCGGCGGCAGCA
>RepKanNP_Acetate_BrdU_F21BDRAFT_1000172_pt1 | contig 33509 bp, 28 predicted proteins | sample RepKananBrdUF21B_FD_10624 | JGI IMG/M metagenome (IMG submission 10624)
CCCGCCGGTGGCGAGCCAGCCGGGGCGGGTGGGGTGGAGGTGTTGAGCGGTGCGTTCATGTCGGCAATCGACGTCGGCAGGCGCAGGCCGCGCAGGCCCTGGCCTTGCGGCGAGTCGGAAGCCGTTGTGCCGCCGGTCTGCGGGCTGCTGATGATGCGCAGGCTGATGGCAACCGTCAGGCCGTCCTTGGTCCACGACAGATCAAAGGCGCCATCCGGGCGACGCTTGCGCTGCGCGGTGGCTATCAGGCGCTCCAGGCCAAAGCGGCCCGGCTCGTTGAGCAGTTCCACCGTGCGGCCGTCAAACGTGGTGGCCGTGACCTTCGCCCCAGGCGTGCCTTGCGGGTTCGGCCACACGAAGTTGGCCCACTGCGGCGGCGTGTTGCGATAGCGCAGTTGCTGGCCGTCAATCTCGATCGTGTATTCGGTGGCGCCTTGCGATGGCACCGGCAGGATCTGGAACACCGTCTGCGGGGCGGCAGCGGCTGCACCTCCGGCACCGCCACCCGCTGCGCCGCCCGTGAGCGGCGCGATCCAGCGTGTAAAGCCAGTCGTGAACTCGGGCACGAACGACAGCCCCAGGTCACCCCACGTGCGGGCGGCAAGCATGTCGCCACGGCGCACCGACAGCGGGCCGATGGTCGTGCTGGCGAACTTGGCAATCGAGCCATCCGGGCCGAACACCTGGCCGATTTCGGCTGCGCTGGCTTCGATCTTGGCGTTGGCCGAGAACGGGTACTTGTCAGCCAGCGTGGTGGCAAACGTCTGGTAGACCTGCGCGTTCCACACCTTATTGATTTCTGCCGTGGCCGGGCGGATCACCACCGCATACGACTGCAGCAGCGGACGCACCAGCAGCGGGCGCAGCGTTGCGCGCTCGCTGTCGGTCATGCCGGTCAGCATCTGTTCGTCCACGTACTTGAGTGTGTCGGCCAGCTCGGAGCCGCTGCCGTCCAGCGTCTGCTGCATGAGTTGGCGCGCACCCGGGCCTGGGTCGCCCTGGTTCTTGATGAGGTTGAAGCGCGTGCGCACCTTGGACAGCGAATCCATGTAGCCACGCAGCAGCGACTTGTCGTCACGCACCATCACCACGCGGGCCAGGCCAGAGAATTCCTTGCCCACAGGCCCCATCGGGATCGCGCCGGCATCGGCGATGTTGCCCGTGTCGACATTGATGTTCACCTGCGACGGCGTCTGGCGTGCGAAGAGCTGCTTGAACCAGCCCAGCACGCCGGTCTTGGCCTGCTTCAGCCCCGCATTGAGCATCGACGGGTTGTCCCACGAAGTCTGGTCGTAGGCGGTGTCGAGCACCTTGCGGATCGGCGAGTTGGTCGGGTCGCCCAGCAGGTTCATGCCGGTGACGGCCTGGTCGAAGCCGGTGAAATCCTGAATGGCCACGCCCTGCATGAAGCGCTGCCACTCGCGGGCGTACTCGGTCTTGTACATCGTGACCAGCGCTTTCTGGATCTGCTCGGGGCTGCCTTCCAGCGTCAGGTCATCCCGTGCCGCCACGTTGAGCACCCAGTCCTTGGTCTGCAGCTCCTTGTTGGCGGCTTCACGGATGGCGGGCTGCACATAGCCGAGCCACGCTTCCTTGGTGAAGGTGCCGGGCACGGCGTAGCTGCCGGCCACCACACCCGCGCCGGTTTCACCGACGATGCGGGCGACCGTCATCGGGGCGTAGCGCGTGGAGGCGCGCGCCTTGATCTCGGCGTAAGCGCGTTCGCGGGCCGGCATGCCGCGCACCACGCGGCGCAGGTTTTCCCGCGTCTGGTCGACCAGCGAGAGGTTGCCCTCCAGCATCGGCCAGTTGTCGTCGTTGACGTGCGCGAGGAAGAACGACAGGTTGCGTTCCGCCGAGCGGATCATCTGCTCGCGCGGCATGTTGCCCCGGTTGTCTTCCAGCCAGCCGCGCCAGAAGCGCGTGACCTGGTCGGTCAGGTGCGCAATTTCCACATGGCGCTTGTCCGACAGCATCAGGTAGGTCTTGAGCGCGTTGTAGCCGTCTTCCACGTTGGTGGGGGAGGCATCGGTGTAGCGCTTGGCACCGGTCGAAGCGGTGGCTTGGTTTGGCGCGGCCGGCGCGTTGGCGGCAGCACCCGACGCACCACCCACTGTGGCAGTTGCCGTCGTCACAGACGAGGTCATCACCGCACCGGTTTCCGGCGGGCGCACCATCGGCGCGAGTTGATCCGGGTGGGCGTTGACTTCGGCCAGGAAGGTTTCGATGGCGCCGCCCACCGGCTTGAGCATGACCTGGCGCAGGCCGTTGTAGTACTCATCCAGCAGCTTGTGCTGCAGCGTGTCGCCCTGGTACAGGCCCAGCGACAGCGCGAGCGGGTGGTCGTTGCGATAGCGGTCGAGCTGCTCGATGCGGTCTTGCAGCATGTCGAGCGCTTCCAGGCGGGCCTGCAGGTCGACGCGGTTCTGCTGCATCTTCACGATCTTGTCGAGATCGGCCTGCACGTTGGCCGTGAGCGTGCGGTTGCCCATGTAGGACCACGTCCAGCCGCCCAGCATCAGGCCCAGCGCCAGCACCAGCCCGAAGAAGGTGGCGATGCGCAGGCGCGTCTTGGCGGGGCTCGCAAACTGGCGCACCGTCTGGCGGTCCGCAAAGATCACCTTGGAGAACAGGTCGCGCAGGAAGAAGCCGTTCTTGGAGAACACCTCGCGGCTGCGCGCAGCGCCATCGGTCGACAGGCCAAACCGGCGAGCAATGCGCTCGGCCGACGCGCTGTTGGTCGCACCTTCCTGCAGTGCGCTGGTGAAGTAGAAGCCGCGGAACACCGGCTTGTACTGGAACGGGTTCTCATCAAACAGCGTGACCAGGAACGAGCGCAGCGTCGGCTTGATCGACGCGAACTCCAGCGGGAAGCTCAGCAGCCCCGGCGAAAGCTTGTTCTTCTGATGCAGCGCGATCTGCGCCACGCTGATCTCCTTCAGGCCGTCGCACAGCTCGTCAAAGCGCTGGTCGAACATGGCCGCCACATCGGGCTTGGCATCCGGCTCGAAGGGCAGGGAAGAGCCCCAGACGCGGTCGCGCTCCTGTTTCTCGCTGTCGCCAAAGAATTCGGTAAAGCCGGTGATCAGGTCGGCCTTGGTGAACATCACGTACACCGGGGCGAACACTTCCAGGCGCTCCGTCAGCTCTTGCACGCGTTGGCGCAGGTTCTTGGCCAGGTTGATGGCGAACTCGGGGCGGTTTTGCGTGAGTTCCGACACGCTCACCGTCACCACGATCCCGTTGATGGGGGCCTTCGGGCGATAGCGTTTGAGCAGATCCAGGAAGCCGAGCCATTCGCGGCGGTCTTCTTCGTGCACCGAGTAGCGGCCGGCGGTATCGAGCAAGATGCCTTCGGTGGTGAAGAACCAGTCGCAGTTACGCGTACCGCCGATGCCCTGAATGACTGCGCCGCCCTTGTCGGCAAACGGAAACTGCAAGCCCGAATTCAGCACCGCCGTGCTTTTGCCCGCCGCCGGGTTGCCGATCACGATGTACCACGGCAGCTCATACAGCGCGGCGTCTCCCGACAGTTGGCCGAGCTTGGAGCGCTTGATGGTCTTGACGGCTTCAGCCAAGCGCACGCGCAGGGCTTCAACTTCCTCGCGCTTGTCGGGCGTGGCGGCCTTGTCGGGCGTGGCGGCCTGCTCCAGCACGCCTTCCAGCTTCTTGCTGGCCTGACGCGCGCGCCAGCGCTTCCAGAGGTAGGCCACCAGCCACAGCGCCAGCAGCACACCCAGCGCGATGCCGGCCCAGACCAGGCCAATCTCGAAGGTCTGCGCGATCAGCAGCAGAAAGATGGTGAGCACGATCACGCCGAGAACCGACAGCGTGCGTGAGTTGGTCAGGAAGTTTAGGAAGCGTTGCATGTTGCCTTCGGCTCGCGAGCGGACAAAGTCGGATTCGGGATTCGGGGTCAGGTCAGGCGCGGCACCACCGCAATGGCGCCGCGCTGCTGGATGTCGTTGGCGGTGATGGCCAGCACCGGCTTGCCGCTTTGCTGGCTCAACTGGTGCGCCACCACGACAGGCAGCAGGGCACCCGCCGCGCCGACGTAACCGCACGGTGTGCCCAGGGGCAGCAGATCGGCGGCCACGTCCAGCGTGGGAAAGCGTTCAGAGACGATGCGTGCGACCTCCACGGTGCGCACGGGGTGCATGCCGGTGTCGGTGACGACGCTGGCGACGAGCGGTTCCGCATCGGTAGCGGCCGGCTTCGCATCGGCAGGTGGCGTCTTGCTGTTGGCTTCGGCAGGCGCGGCAGCGGCAGCAAGGGTCTCCAGCACGTGACGTACTGCGCCGTTAAGGGCTTCCAGTTGCGGCTGGCCGCGATCGGGCGTCGGCGCCTCCAGGCGGGCCACGCTGGCGCGGGTGATTGTGATGGCGGCCGGTGGCGTGTCGTCACCCGTGCCGTCAACAGACGGCGTTGCCGGAGCAGCAGCAAGGGCCGGCGCGCAGAGCAACACGCCAGCGGCGGCTTCGCCCGGCACGCGGCCATGCTGGCGGTTGGCCTCGAACAACTGCTCCTGTTGCGTCAGTTGCTCCACTGCACTGGGGCCGACCAGCGAGTCGGCCACCACCAGCATGCGCAGCACGCGCTCGTCGCTTGTGCGGTTGACGGCCTGCGTGGCGCGATCAAGCAGCAGCAAGGCATCGGCATCACCCTTGGCGGTGATCGGCTCAAGGGTGAGGTGATTCGTTGGCCAGATCACGCTGATGCGCTGGCGCAGCCAGGCATCTGCGATGGCCTGTTGTTGCGGTGTCCATTCGCGCGGCAGCAGGGCGGTGATGACGAGCCGCGTGGCATCCGGGCCGGCGGGTTCTGGCTGTTGCGCGACGGCATGGGCCGCAAGTTCTTCGGCAACCTGCCCAGCAAGCGTCAACGCGCGCAGCTGTTCGTCCAGCCAGTCCACGTCTGGGTGGCGCTCCGTCAGCTCGGTGCGCAGGTCTTCGATGTCGAGGCCATCCACGGGTGCTGCAAAGATCGGTTGGCCAAAGCCTTGTACATCCGTCAGGCCTGGCTGGGTGCTGGCCTGCACGGCGTCCACCAGCGATGCCGCATCGCTGCCGCCCGGCGCGCGCAATGCACTGGCCAGCAGTACGGCACGCCAGTGGCGCGTTGCATCTTGCGGGTCGGCCGGTGTGCCATCGCTCTTGGCGGCAGCAGCGGGTGCTGCGGCCGAGAGCTCACGCCCGGCCGCCACGTTGGAGCGGATGCCGTCCAGCGCGCGCTTGATGACCCAATAGCCAATCACCATGCCCAGCGGCAGCAGGAACAGGTAGGTGACGATGTCGGCGGTGCTCGGCATGCGGTTGGTGGACTGCCACCACACGATGACGGCAATCCACACCACCACGAACGCTGCCAGCAGCGTCAACCCGGACCGGAAGAGTCGTGCAGCCATGTCGTTCTCAGATGCTGCCCGTGTTGCCTTGGCTCGACAGGAGCGTGGCGCCGCAGGCGGTCTTGTCGCCGTGGCGCGCGGCCTGCTTGCCGTCGATGATGACGTTCGGGTCTCCGGTGACGATGACGGTGGTGCCGCCATGGCCTTGCTTGGGGCAGGTGACCTTGTCGCCCACACAGGCGATGCCCTTGCCGCCCGTGGACGTGTTGCCCGACGCGCTGATCACCACACCGCCGTGGTCCGTCTTGTCACCCAGCAGGATGAAGGGACGTGTCATTGCATGCTCCCCGTATGTGTTCGATTCATCGATTCGTCATTGGCCTGGCGCGTCGGGACGCTTGCCGAGTACGCCCTTGCGACGCAGCTCCACATGGCCCAGGTCCATCATCTTCCAGCGGCCGCCCCACACGAGGCCAACCGACTCCGCCGTTTGCCCATACAACTCGTAGCCGCGCATCGCCCACGGGTCTTTCTCACTGATCACCAGCTTGCCCTCGCGGAAGAACGCGCTGTCTGCTGCCAGGCCGTACTGGTGGTAGCTCTGATACGCCCCAGCCTGTGTGACGTTGCTGCCCATCGCCGCCAGCTTGGCTTGCCGATCGGGGCTGCGGAAGCCTTCGAGCAGCGCCATCTCGTAACCGTGTTCGTCGCGCATGATCTTGTAGACGAGCAGCAGACGCTGGCGGAAATCGGCGTCGAGCAGGTTCCAGTCACGGCTCGCATCGCGGATGGCCGGGCGGATCAGCTCGACCTCGCGCGTGGTGAACACCTCGGGCGGCAACGGCGGCGGCGGGATCAGCCGTTCACCATTGAGCAGCGCAGAGATGTGCGGGTCCGGCTCACGCACCTGGTCATCGTCAAACTCGAACGACTGCTGCTCGCGCAGCGCCAGCGCCACAATGGGTGGCACCGACAGCACACCCATAGCCCCCAGCAGCAACAGTTTCCGGCGCGCCACGAACCGCTTGAACGCAGACGCATTCGACGCTGCGCTGTCCACCGACCCGCGCAACGAGCCCGCCGAGCGCGCACCAACCACGGCCGCACCGGTGCTCAGGCGCTGCCACTGCGCGCGCACAACCGCAGCGCAGCGTTGCCGAACCGACGGCAACAGCAACACGGCAGCCACCACCACCATGGCGACGAAGTAGAGAGCGAGAACAACGAAAACCATACCGACCTGCGGAGCGTAGGCGTTTACATCAATTCAGCCTGATTTATATCTGTATTCAGGAGTTGAAAATATTATGAAACGATAAAAATTCAGCCGATTTTAGGCCCCGTTTTATTAACAAACGATAAAGAAAGAGCGTGTCTTTCCTAAGCATTTGTCTTTCAGCTAGGCCAGACTTAGAATCAGCAGCCACAACCGGAATCGGCATGTTTTGTTGTACCTGATGCTCGGACGTTGTTTTTGAACCGCATACGCTCGCCGCGCATTCTATTTCAATTCTGGACCCGTGATGAGTAATAACGGCGATTTGAAAAAAGAAGGGCCTCCGACGCTCTTCAATTCCCAGTCTGAAACTGATGAGGCTGGTCATACACGCATCCTCGCGAGCCTGGAAGGCAGGGTCGGGGCGGGTGGCAAGCCGCCCAAGCGTTCGGGGCGTCGCTATGGCATCGCTGCGGTCATCGCGGTGCTGGTGGCGGGCGTCGGTGCCTGGGTGGTGCTGAACCCGTCGGGCGATCAGAGTGCACCGCAAGTGGCCGAACACGCGACGCCTGCCACCCCTGCAGCCGCACAGCAGGCCGCAGCCGAGCCCGCACAGGCTACGGCGGCCACGCCTGCAGCGGCTGCCAGTGAGAGTGCCGTAGCTCCCGCGGCCACCATCGTCAACGTGGCCCCCAATGACGAGCACACGCTCGACAAGCTGGGCAAGGATGAGCAAACCGCCAAGGCAACTGCCGATGCTCCTGCAAAGGATGCCCATACCTCGACCACGGCGCAGCAAGCCGTGACGGCCAAATCGGGTGATACGCCGCAAGCCAAGGCGGAAACCGCCAAGCTGGTTGCAAAATCCACCAATACGCCGGTCAAGGTTGCACAAGTTACAAAGGCAAAACCGCAAGCCACGACAAAAGCCAAGAACCGTAAAGGCGGATTGGCGGCGGATGATCCGGATGCCGATTTGCTGGCGGCATTGCTTGCACCGCAAAACGCCAATCAACCAGCCAATCAACCCAATTACAAGGGGAAATAGCCGCTCGGTGGATGTCCGGAAGGGCAATCGCCAGGCGATGTTTGTGTTGCCGGGCGTTAATCAGGCGGCTGGCGCATTGCGAGACAATGCGCCGCCCACACAATGCATGCGCGCCGGCTTCACGTCATCGTTCTTACGTGATGCGCCCGTCGTTGCAGTATCGGACAGCGAATGGACGTAACGACCCTTCTCCAGAACCTCTTTGCGCCGGCGCATCGTTTGTATGCCCTGGAAGGCGAAGGCCCGCTGGCAGACCTGGCGGTGGAAGCGTGGCTCGGCCGCGAGGCGCTCTCCGATTTGTTCGAGTGGCGCGTGGTGGCGGTCAGCGCCAACGCGCGCATTGCGCTCAAATCGCTGCTCGGCCAACGCGTGACGTTGGTCACAACCTTGGCCAATGGCACGCAAGCCAAGCGCACCGGGCTCATCCGCCTGGCTGAGAAGCGTGGTGCAGACGGCAGCCTGACGCGCTACCGCCTGACCGTCGTGCCCTGGTTCTGGCTGGCGACGCAGCAGCGCCACAGCCAGGTGTTCCAGAACCGGCCGCTGGCGGACATCTTTGAGCAGGTGCTGAACCCGTACGCACCGTATGCATCGTGGCGCTATGCCGCCGGCGCCGAGGCGCGCATGAACGACTTCGGCACGCGCAGCCACATCGCGCAGTTTCGCGAGACCGACTACCACTTCGTCACACGTCTGCTGGCAGAGGCCGGGCTCGGCTTCACCACGGTCGAAGACGAGCAGGCGCATGGCGGTCATACGCTGGTGATCTTTGCCGACAGCACCCAGTTGGCGGAAGACACGGAATCGGCTGCTGATGGCGGCATTCGTTACCACCGCGCGCACAGCCAGGAAGAAAGCGACGCCATCCAGCAACTCGCCTGCCACAGCCGCACGACCGTAGGCGGCGTGGCCGTGGCCGCGTGGGACCCGGAAGGCAAGAGCAGCGTGCGTGGTCATGCGCCGGCACGCGCTGGTGCCGTATCGGGCAGCCCCGACGCGTATCTGTCGATCAGCCCATCGCTGGCGCCCGATGCCGCCAACGCACAGCGCGTTGCCGAACAAGTCATGGAAAGCCTGGAGGCGCGCGCGCTGCTGTTCTCCGGCCGTGGCACGGTGCGCACGCTGCGCAGCGGCACGCGCTTGCAGTTGCGCGACTGCCCGCATCTGCCGAACAACGTAAATTCGGACCCCAATGCCGACGCCAGCGCACCGTATCCGCTGCTGATGGATCTGGTGGAGCACTGCGGCATCAACAACCTGACGGCCGACACGCACCTCGCGCTGGGCCAGCGGTTGGGTGGGGTGGACGCTTCACTGTTGTTTGATACGCCACCTGATGCGCCGGAATCCGGCCCGGGTGTCTTCGGTTTCCAAGAGGCGGACGCGCCCGTCGAACGTTTGACGCCCACCGGCGAGCTGCTGGCCGCAGCGCGCAAGCATGGCTATGTCGGCCTATTCCGCGCCGGCGATGCCCGCCGCCCCTGGCGTCCGGCCGTGACGGAACCTGACACCGGCCGTTTGTACTCACCACCCACGGCACAAGGCGTGCACAGCGCCATCGTGGTCGGCCCCGACGGTCAGACGCAAGCCGGTGGCGATGGCGAACACCACACCACCCCCGCCGGTGAAATCCGCGTCCGCTTCCCCTGGCAACAAGGCGAGCGCGCTGATGACCGCAGCACTCGCTGGGTGCGTGTGGCACAGCGCCAGGCAGGCTCGGGCATGGGCTGGCAGTGGCTGCCGCGCATCGGCCAGGAAGTGCTCGTCAAGTTCAGCGAAGACGACATCGACCAACCAGTCGTGATTGGTGCGCTGTACAACGGGCAAGGTGAAGCCGGTATCGCGCCCACGCCGGGCGGGCAGGGTGCCTCTGGCCAGAGCGACGGCGCCGCGCTCTACAAGCAAGGCAGCGACAGCGCCACCAGTGCGCAGGGCAACGTTGCCGGTGGTCACAGCCCCGCGTGGCACGGCATGGGTACAGAAGCCGAGGGCCACCGCAACGCTGCCGCACACACCGGCTTCAAGAGCGCAGAACATGGTGGCAGCGGTTACAACCAGCTCGTCTTTGACGACAGCGACGGTCAGCTGCGCACACAGCTTGGCACCACGCAGCAGCATAGCCAGCTCAACCTCGGCCACCTCGTTCATCAACAAGACAACCGGCGCGGCAGCTTCCGCGGCCAGGGCTTTGAGTTGCGTACCGATGGGCACGCCGCCGTGCGCGGTCAGGCGGGCCTATTGCTTACCACGTACCGCGATGCCAGCAACGGCAAAGCCCTGCCCACGGGTGACAACGCAGCAGGCATCGCGTTGATCAAGCAAGCCAAGTCACTGACCGCATCATTGGGGCAGGGCGCTGTGACACACCAGACCGCTGCACTTGCCACCGCCAAAGACGACGACGCGCCGCTCGGCAAGCAGGCCAAGGCTGCTGCCGGCATGGTCGACGGCAAGGCGCTGGATGCCGCCAAGCAAGACGCCAGCGCCGGCAACACCGCCACGCAAGGCAAGGTGCCGCACCAAGGTGAGGCCATGGCGCACCTTGCCGGCCGTGCTGGCCTGGTGATGGTGGCGGGCCAAGACTTGCAGTTCTCCAACGGCGAAAGCATCGCCCTTGGCAGCGGCCAGGACACCAATCTCGCCATCGGCAAACAGGCGCGCCTGCACGCGGGTCACGCCATCGGTGTAGCAGCGGGTTTGTCCAAGGCAGGGGACAACAACATCGGGCTGCAGATCACCGCGGGGCAAGACAACATCGACGTGCAGGCCCAGCACGACGTGCTCAAACTGATGGCCAAGCAAGACCTGAAGCTGGTGTCGGCCAACATGAACGTGGATTTTGCGGCGGCCAAGCGCATTCGCATTGCCACGGCGGGCGGGGCGTCGATCACGATTGAAGGCGGGAACATTACGGTCGAGTGTGCTGGGCCGATTACGTATAAGGCGGCGCAGCGGCAGTTTCAGGGGCCGCAGGGCACGAGTTACAGCCTGCCGAACTTCCCGCAGTCTCCGTTTAACCTCAAGGGCGCGTTCCCGTTCTCCTGATTTTCTTGCCTAGCTTTCATGCTGATCAGCTACCCCATTCTGGAAACGCCGCAGGCGAACGATACCGAGGAAACGTTGCTGGCTCGTATGCTGGCGCGCGCAACAAGTCCTGCCGGGCAGTATCCGGCGAACACGATTAGGCAATACAAGGTGTGGCACGGTGGTTTGCATTTGGAGGCGACGAACGCCACCCCGATTCGGGCCATTGCTGACGGAACGATCGTCGCGTATCGGCAGGCCGCAGCCAGTGAGCAGTACCAAGGCCAGCTGTACGACACTAGCTTTGTCCTGATCAAGCACGAGACTGAGAGCGGTGAGAACACGCCTGTTGTGTTCTATTCGCTGTATATGCATCTTGCGAGCCGTGATGCGCTGACAACTGATCAAGTATCCAGTTTGCCGTCGCTTTTTCAGCAGGCGGCAGCGATTGGACCGGACGCCAAATCGCCACCGGTCTCCTCGCCGGCTGAACGTAAGCAGGCTCGCGTGTACCGCAAGGACATTCTGGGCTATCCGGGGTTGCAGTATGGGCAAACCGATCGGCGGCTGCACTTTGAGGTCTTTACCACGGAGGAGCATCTGGGCAGGTTCTGGAAAGACAGTTCCACCGCAACCAACCAAACCGCCAGTGTCGATTTCTATGGCGATGCGCACTTCGTTATTCCGGCAAGCACGACGTTCACTGACCGGCATCCGAATGCAAGCCCGCCGCATCGCATCGTCTTCAGCGCACCGTATGACTACGCGCCGCACGATTTCCCGTTGGACGTTGGTCAAGCCGGTGCAAACAGTGATCAGCTCTTTGTGACCGTACGCTTAGACAGGGGGAGACGGATTGCGACGACATACTCAATGCAAGGCGGGGTGTGTCAGCAAGTCGGTCCGGCTGTCGAGCAGGCCAACTATGAGTATGAGCTTTTCAGACTGGCTACGACCCTGTATCCAGATCGCCCGAGTGCCGGATTCGAGTGGCTGCGCTTCGGTCGAATACTCTCTGGCGAGACGACCACCACCAACCAGAACTGGCAACTTGTGCGTTACAGCGACGCTGCCGTCGGTTACGTGGATCTAGCGCAAGCCAATGTCGTCAAGCTTTCCGATGCGGATTTCCCATACTGGCGAGGATGGGAAAAATTTGAAGAAGGCGAACTTGCAAGCCCGACGGATGCGTTCGTTGACGATCAACGTGCGTTGCAACTACTGAATGACCCGAGCGATGTTGGCCAACAGAAGCTTCGGCATCTCGTTGTCAAGCACCCCAGTGAATGGGATGCTTCGGATCTTGGGGCCCGGTATGCGAAGCTCAGGCAGCAAGGTGAACCCCTAGAGTCCGAGGAGAGTTGGCAGCCGTTCGAGGCGCATGTCCAGAAGTTAGCGTTCTGGGAAAAAACTGGTGGACTGGATCGCTCAGTGTGGCACTTCCACCCACTGGAATTTATTTCCCATTTCAGAAGATGCAGTTGGCTCCACAAATCAGAATTGCTGCAGCTACTTCCAATGAATTCTTTGAGAAAGGCCGGGGCAGCGTGGGTGTGGGAGCCGGTTCATTTATCCGGTGCGGCAACGTTGTTGGGAAGCACGCCCGGAGCCGCATCGAGAAGACTGGCGCTGAATAAGGCATTGAACAAGTACGGCATCGGAACTACCGTCCGGAAGGCATGCTTTTTTGGAAACGCAACTCAGGAAACCCAATGGTTTTTAAAGTTTCATGAGGGGAGTCCTTATTGGTATAAGCCATGGGATGGCCGCGGTTTTCTGCAATTAACTCACGCCACCAATTATTGCAAATACTGGAGCTTTAAAGGTGAGCCGGTGTCTGCTCAAGTCAAGTCGGTGTTAGATGTGGCTACTACAACCGCCAACAACAATCGGCCGCTTGTTAATGGACATAAGTTGATGACGGATCCAACAAACTCCCTGAGTGATGCAAACACACACATCCCTCAAGAAGTCATAGATAAGAGAAACGCTGTCGCTGAGGCTTTTGATGCGGCGAACAGCGCAGGTGTTTATTGGGCGTGGTCATCCGCATCAAAGTCGGCTGATGCCTTTATCCTTCAACCACAAAACACAAGGCGCCAGGTTAACACCGGACAAGGGGTCAAGTATTACTACGAAAATCAAGCATTCGGAAGTGTCGCCGGAACGGTGAATACGGGGTCACCATCAAGTTCGTACTCGTCTATTTGGGGGGTTCAGGCCCGCTTCCAGGCATTCGCAAACGCGCAAGTCGTGTTATTGGATACACCGGCATTCGAGCACACGGATGGTGTTACGCGTGATATACCTCAAGGCTTTGAACGGAGGGAGATGGAATGAGCTATGCGAACGCGTGGGTTCTGGCGATCGCTGGGCTCATCTTTCAAGCACCGTGCCTAGGTCAGTCATTGGTGACAGTGGGAAACGCTCCAGGGGAAGTTGCGACAGTGATTGGCCCAAGCAAATTTGCCGTGGACTTGGGGAAGTGTCGGTTTTCCGTTGATCTTCTCCCTAGCCAACGCATGACCTTCAATGACCCGGATCTGGTTGTTTATTACTCCGGATCGAAGGAGGGGGGAGAGGCGCATTTGCGGCAGGCAGAGACGAATTTTGGTGCGTCATGGAGTTTTGAGAAGAAAGGGTCTCGTCAAGAAAAGTGGCTGGGGATGATGTGTGAAAGCGCTGAGAATTTTTCAGCACAGACCTTGGGGCGGAAAACGATCGAGGGGGCAGAGGTTAGCTCAGCTTTAAGCGATGTGCGCGAGAGTAACGATTTGCGTTGCCCAGCAGATCTGAAAGATGGGAAATGGATTCCAAGGCCAATTCTCAAAAAAGGCGAGAGTTATGTGTTCGCGGAGATATCTGGAGCGGGTTGGGTTGGATTTTTAATCGGATATAAGGCGTCGAAGAGTCGTAAGGAATTATCTTCTTTGCGATTCTGCGCTTTGAGCGGTGATAATGTTCTGATGGGGGCTGCTGAGAACTCGGAGCAGCCATTGGCGATCCCAGTTGGTGCTATGGGTGAGATTATAAAATCTTTGTCAACTATCCGATTTTCGGATTAATTTCATTTTCCGTGAAGAGGTGTTGGAGGTTCTAGCAACCAAGATGTCCAATCTTGCTTCGGCTCAGTTGGAGGGGCTGGCGGCTTGCCGGCGCATCAACAGTTCTTCCGCTATGCGTATTTCATTTTGAATGACATGCTAACCATGCCGGACGAAAATGGCTTACGCCGCCAGGTGGAGGATATCTATTGATTCGTTGCATTGTATTTCTTTGGACATTTCTCATTTGCATGAGTGTCAGTGCTCAATCGGCAATGGATACTGGAAATATTAAGAGCATAGCAACCAATGTCATGGATCCGGATGTCGTGCGGCAATGCGGGATGTCAGTGCGTGTTCCAGATCTTAAGTATGTATATGATCAGCCAATGGGCTTTGGGTGTACAGGATCGTATGAAAATGGTGGGCAGGCTGTTTTGGATATGGATATTCAATATGATCCGAATCAAAATAGCGAGGGTGCGCGTATCAGCTTTGTGATTGAGGGCGTCGGTGTCGATAAGAAAATCGGCGATGACGCTGATGGAATATTTCTCGTAAGCGGAAGCGGTGCTCCAGCGTTACGGCCTGCGGCAGCGTATGGCGAGTCAAACTGTGGGCCGGTAACCGATACAAAGGTCACGCCAATTCACGGGGCTAACTGGCACGGGTGGATTGCAGAGGAGACATTTGGGAAAGTGCGTCCGGGTTGCAAGCCATCGAGAGAGTTTACAAAGGCGTATCGCTGCGTTCATGTCATGGTAGGTAATGACGCAGTGACAGCTCAGCTTACCGGTGTCTGCCTTCTGAGGAAGCGAGAGTTCAGTCTGGAGAATGGGTTAAGTTACGATTTATTTATGGATATGATGCATTCTCTGCGGTTCGTTGGGAAATAGTGGCAATAAATTTCTGCCGAACATTAACCGACGCATACAACCCTACGTGGTGCAGAGCTGGCAGTGACGTCAATCACGACGGTGAATACAGGTGATGCGTAAGTGAACAGCGGTGCGCACCTAAGCTGCAGAGCCTGCATGAGGCTAGCGGCAGTGTCGATGCCTCAGCTCGCACTGCGTACTTAGAGAAGGCACGGTGTCCGTCTCTGGCGCCTTACCGGTATGGCATCGCCTATACCCTGATTGGCGTGGGCGGTGTGATCGTGCTGGGTGCCATGGCGCTGGCATTTCTCTTGGTCAGCCCCTTCTTCTAAATCAACCAACCTCTCTCAGAAAGATGCAATACAAAATCGCTGTAGCTCTTCTCACCGCCGTCTGTATGAACGCTGGCATCGGCGCTCAGCTCACCACGCCGTCGCAGGACTCTGCCAACCCCGTTCAAGTCAGCACAAAGACCAAAGCTCAGGCGAAGAAGCACGTAAAGAAGCGCTCTAAGATCGTGCGGTCCCGCAAGAACAACGCGGCACCGGCGCGCGATTCCGACGCGGATGTGCTCGCGCAGGTGCTGGCCTCGGATAACAAGAGTCCGCTGTGGGCAAAGCCGCAGCAGTAAGGGTGCAGTGGGCCGTCAAAGTTTCGCTGGCTAGGTGTGAGCCTGCCGTTATGCCAGGCCTTGCTACGAACTGAGTGTGCATACGTAGCAACTGAGCCATGATGAGTCTTCGTTCGCGTGCCGCCGGCAAACGGAAGCCCACCTGGAGAAAACTTGTCTTTGCTCTTTCCTTTGTGGCGGGACCGGCAATCGGTGCCACTTCGGCGGGCCTCTTCTTTGTGGTGGCGGTTCTCGTTGAGCAACCGTCGAAGTGCTGCGGTGTAGAAGATCTGTTGTTGGGCATCTTGCTGCTTGGCATTTTTGGTGCACCAGTTGGACTGGTGGTCGTGCCTCCTTTGGTTTATTGGTATTTTCTTTACAGACCCTATCGTTCCCAGTCAGCCCACCGCGTGCAGCACTTCAATGAGGCACAAAATCGGCCGGACTGCGCCGATCGCTAAGCAGCGAAGGAAGAAAATGAGGACGCTTGCGTTAGACAAGTCTTGGCGTGCCAGCCTTCTTGCGATCGCGGTGAAGGTGGTTTGTGTGCTGGCGATTTGTCATAGGAGCAGCAGTGCGGCCTCCATCGCAGACGCGATGCCGAATGCAACTGAAGCACAGCGCGAGATGATCCGGCGGATGGAGAAGAGCGCACCGCCGACACTCAATGGCATTCAACTCTATACGGGACCCGAGCGAACCCCAGCGTTTCTCAAAGGGCTGACGATTGTCGGCTACAACTACACCGACACGGCGATTGCCAATTTCTCGGTTGAAGGCGCAGGCGGCGGAAATATTGAAGTGTCTTCGCGTGGGTACAGCTATGGCGGTGGCACGTGTTGCGCGCCGATTCCACAGGAGACGCCACTGCCGGTTCCGGTTGGCATTAAATGGCAACGCGACGGCATTGGGGTTCGTCCATGGTGCGAGCAGACTGTGTTGCTGAAGGGGCCGATGCCGAGAGATGCAAACTTCTTCGAAGTGCATTTCTATCAGGACGGCACCATTCAGGTTGCGATCACAGACTATCCGTCACGACCTCGCGTGTCGATGGATCGATACAGCCCTGCACTGCGGAAGCCCAGCGGAAACATAGACAACGATAGTCAGCACGCAAGGTGCAGCGACAAATGAACGAGACTGTCAGCGATAGCGCCGAAACACGAAAGCGTGACTTCATTCGAGGCGCAGCCGTCTTCCCGGTTGCAGGACTGGCATGCTGGGCCATCCTGAAAGTTGGTGGCAATAGCCAGGATTGGGGCGTCGGGTTTCTGACGGTACTCGTCGGAGTTGTCCTCGCTGTCGGTGGCACGATCTGGGCATTGGTCGCGGGGCTAGTGCACAAAACGTTCAAGATCAGCGCACTCGGATTGCTGGCTGGGCTCTTGCTAGTTGGAATCGTCAGAGGCCATTAGATGCGCCGCTGAGAGCCCTTTGGATTTGCAGGAAGGTCGCCGGCGCGATGCAGATATCCTCCGGGAGCACGAATCTCCTCAAGAGATAGTCGGCCCAGCAATCGCCAGGCTGCCTCCCAACACGTGCCGGATACCCAGTCTGCGATAATTCTGATTTTGGCCAGACAGCCTTGTAGGCTCCAGCCATTCATCGCTAGACTCTTGCCCATCCCTTTCAGTGCCATAGAGAAGGGGATCGAGGCGTGGAACCCTCGTGCATACCGGGCAAGAGTCGAGCATAGATTCTTGTCCTCTTTCGCTATGGCCCGGCTTCGTCTCTATGGGCGAGCTGGGCGAGTGCGGCTTCGGCCGCCCCGACTGGTATGCATCGGTGTTCCACCTCGTCCGTGCTCGCCCACCCTCATTCGTGGTGGCGCGCAGTTCTCGTTCAAAGGAGACCGAGCGTGACCCTTCCCATTTCTGATCTGCATTCCGATTCGTACATTGCATTGCGCCTGGAGGCGCATGCCGAACTGTTCGACAAGCTTTCCAAGCTGCGCGCGTTCCTGGGCATGCTGCACACGTACGGTCTGGAACACTTCTTTACCCTGGATGAAGCCCGCAAGGCTGAATATCTCGGCACGTGCTTGGCGTGGGCAGACGAAGCATTCAATGCGCTGACAGTGTGGGATGGGGCGAACAGCTAGCTCGCCCATGTGCTGTCTTCGAGGCGTCCATCGCTGCCAACTCTGAAGCCTGTCGAAACTGGCTAGCGGGGAGACTTGAAGCGTGGGTAAGCAGATATTGCTGGTCGAACAAGACCAAGCGGAGCGGGAACGACTGTTGTCGTCCCTGCGCGGTGGTGGGCATGTTGTGCAACGGGTTGACGATGTTGAGCGGGTATCTGCAGCCGCTCAGTTCGCGTCACTCGATCTATTGGTGATGGATTGGGCGCAACCGAAAAACGTGTTGATCGATACGTTGCTAGCGTTGCGTACCAGCAAGCATATTTGCAGCCTGCCGGTCATCGTGCTCTCGCACTTTGACGATATTCACACCAGGATCGCCGCGCTCGACGCGGGCGCCGACGACTACATGGTCAAGCCTTGCGACATGGGGGAGCTGCACGCTCGCATTCGTGCCGTTTTACGTCGTCGCATGCCACAACCACCGGTCGACGAAATCCCGCAGGTCCGTGGGCTGCAGCTTGATCCACTTACGCTTGGCGTGACAGTGCAAATCGAGGCAGGGATACGAGCAATCTCGCTCAGTCCGCTGGAATTCCGCCTGTTGCACTTCCTGGTGATGCACCCGAACCGCGTACATGCCCGTGCGCAACTGCTTGATCGCGTTTGGGGTGAGCACATCTTCATTGGTGAGCGGACGGTCGACGTGCACGTGCGCAAGTTGCGTGCTGCCCTGGCGGGCACCGCGTGCGATGGCCTGATCCAGACGGTTCGAGGCGGCGGCTATCGTTTGGTGGCGGATGCTGATGCTGGTAGCGAGGTGCAGTCGAAGCAGGTCATCGGCGTGCAAGCAGAAGTCGTCATGGACCAACCTGAGTTGCGGCATGCCGCTAGATCCGTGCCGGATGCAGTGAACGTTGCTGTGCAGAAGGCGGCGGTGACTCGCTGGGGCAAACCTAGCCGTAAAGCGGCCACGGGAGCACGTCACCACCCGGACTAGATGTAAACGACAACACCCCAGTCCGGCCCACCCCCCACCCAATGTGCTATCGTCCCCGCCACACAAATTTCACAAACACCGGGTATGCACGACGTTGTTATCAGCGGCACGGGCCTGTGGGTCGCGCCGGAGGTCATCACCAACGAGGAGCTTGTCGCCTCCTATAACGCCTACGCACAACGCTTCAATGCGGAACACGCAGCAGCCATTGCTGCGGGTGAGCTGGCGCCGTTGTCGGAATCATCGGCGGAATTCATCGAAAAGGCTTCAGGCATTCGCCAGCGCTACGTGATCGACAAGGCTGGCGTGCTGGACCCGGCGCGCATGCGTCCGCATCTGACGCAGCGCCCGGATGATGCGCTGTCCTTGCAGGCCGAGATCGGTGTGGCGGCCGCGCGCGATGCCCTGGCTGCCGCCGGCCGCGATGCTGCGGACGTCGACATGCTGCTGTGCGCAACGTCCAACTTCCAGCGCCCGTATCCGGCGCTGGGCGTTGAAATCCAGAACGGCATCGGCGCGGGCGGTTATGCGTTCGACATGAACGTTGCGTGCTCCTCGGCCACCTTTGGGCTGGAGCAGGCCATCAATGCGGTGCGCAGCGGCACAGCGCGCGCCGCGCTGGTGGTGAGCCCCGAGATCACCTCGGGCCACCTGGATTGGAAAGACCGCGACTGCCACTTCATCTTCGGTGACGTGTGTACGGCCGTGCTGGTCGAGCGCGCAGAAGACACCCGCTCGGCCGATGCCTGGCGCGTGCTCGGCACCAAGTGCGCAACCAGCTTTTCGAACAATATCCGCAACAACGCCGGCTACCTCTCGCGCAGCGAAGACCGCAACCCGGACGACCGCGACCAGCTCTTCCGCCAGGAAGGCCGCAAGGTGTTCAAGGAAGTCTGCCCGATGGCCGCCGAGCACATTGCCGCCCATCTGCAGCAACTGGGTCACACGCCGGCAGACGTGCGCCGCTTCTGGCTACACCAGGCCAACCTGGCGATGAACCAGTTGATCGGCAAGCGCTTGCTGGGCCATGAGGCCTCGGCTGATGAGGCGCCGGTCATTCTGGATGAGTTCGCCAACACAGCCTCGGCGGGTTCGATCATTGCGTTCCACCGTCACCGCGCCGACATGAAGGCGGGTGACCTGGGGCTGATCTGCTCGTTTGGTGCGGGCTATTCGATCGGCAGCGTGGCGCTTCAGAAACGCTAAGCCGCCGGCGGGCGATGCTCAGGTTTTGGCCGGCAGCGTCGCCCGGAAGAAGTCCAGCGCACGGCGCACAGCCTCGGCGTGGACGACGTCACGATCGACGCCTGCCTTGTCCTGGCACAGCAGTGGCAGGTGCGGTATCGCCCCCGGGTGGCACGTATCGATGAAGGTGTAGTGCGACGCGCCCGGAACCAGCACCACATCGGCGTTCGGCACCAGGCCGGCGATGCGGCGCACGTTGCTCTCCACGGGTACCGTCACATCGGCGTCACCCGCCATCAGCGAGACCGGCAGCGCAATACTGCGCAGGGAGTCTGCATCCAACGCCATGCCCAGGGCTGGTGCGATGGCAAAGACGGCCTGGATGCGCACGTCGCGGTAGGAGGCGCCTGAGCGGGCAAGGGAGGCTTCCGTTGCTGCCGTTTTCGGCGCATTGGGTCCGGGGCTCGGCTGCAAGCGATCCATTTCTGGCGGCCGGCAGATCGCGTCGCCTTGTGGCCCGCCGCAGAATGCTTCGAACGCCGCCACATTGGTACGTGCGCCTGCTAGCTCCAACACCGTATAACTCCCCAGCGAGAAACCCACTGCGCCAATGCGTGTGCGATCGACATGCGCGCCCAAGACCGGGTCGGCGAGGATGCTGTCGAGCGCCTCGCTCACATCCGTTGCGCGTTCCCACCACAGCATGAAGCCGTCGCGCGTGAGGGGCTCCAGCGCGTTGTTCCCCGGATGGTTCACACCCGCGACGATATAGCCGTTGGCGGCCAATGCGGCGGCCAACCAGTCGAGGCTGTCGGCTGTGCCCCCGGTGCCGTGCGACAGCATGAGCAGCGGGTAGGTGGAGTGGGCGGGCGCCAGCGCCGCTTCGCCGGCCGATGGATGGCCGCGAAATGTTGGCCGACCGGGCTCGCCGATGTTGCGCGGCGTTTCAGGCACTGACGCATCCACCGGATACCAGATGTTGGTGACAAGCGCTTCCGTGCGTGCGCCACGCCAATGCCGCTCGACTTGGGGATGGAACACGCGGGAGGTTTCGCCCACGTGATAGGGCGCGGCGGGCTCGGCCGCACAGGCGGCGCCCATGACAAAGGCCGCCAGCGCGGCGGCAACGCAATGACGCAACATCGTTACTCCTTGCGGATGGGGATCATCAGGTCGGTCACGCACGCACTCGGCACAGGGTGGCGGGCGGGACTGCGATACAGCTCCAGCGTCGGCCGGTCATCCGGCTCGAAGCCGTAGCTGGGCAGGCAGCGGCCATACAACGCTTGCATCGTCGGTGCGATCAAGGCGTAGGGGCCGATGAGGCGGTGTGAGGCATACAGGCCGCCTTCGATGCGCATCGGCTGCAGGCCGCCCGTGATGGCGCGTGGCGTATCGAGAATGACGCCCGCAAAGTACGCAAACGAGCCGGGCGTTTCCGGATCGCCATAGCAGATGCCGATGCGATCGGGTGCGTCTAGCGACGTGCTCTCGATGCCCAGCGCCTCCCATAGCGCGATGAAGGTCTGGCGGATGGTCGCGATCGGGCCTTCGTGCCGCAGGCACAGGGCGTTCAGGGGCGGCTGCTCGACCAGTTCGAGCGGCGGCAGGCCAGCGGCTTCCGTGGTCGGCACGATCAGTTCCTGCTGCCGGGTTTGAAAGGCGCGCGGGCTGACCCCCGTGAACTCGCGAAACGCACGGGCAAAGGCCTGCGGGCTGCCATAGCCGACGTTGATGGCGACGTCGGTGACGGAGTCTTCCGCTCCGGTCAGGCGCTGGGCCGCCTGCGCCAGCCGTACGCGCTGCACGGTCTCGAACACACCTTCGCCGGTGAGTGCGCGATAGATGCGGTGGAAATGAAACGGCGACAGGTGGGCGACCTCCGCCAGGCTCTGCACGGTGTGCGGGGCGGCGGGATCAGCCAGGATCGCCTCGATCACGCGGGCGATGCGGCGGTGGTAGTCGCGAATGGTGCGGGGTTTCATGCGACAAAGCATAGTCGCCCGGCGTACTGCGCGCGGTGCAGCGATTGCGCAAATGTGCGCCTGCAGCGTTATCGCCCGGCCGTTGCGCGCAGGGTGGTGGAGAAGGTGCGCAGCGCCTTTTTTGCCACCGGATCGGCCACCCGAGAATGCAGCACCACGCTGCGCGGTGGCAGTGGCGGCAGGCCGAGCGATTCGCCCACGTCGATGGTGCCGGGCGGTGCCACGCGCCGGCTGAGTGCGGCGACAGCCAACCCGGCCGCGACGGCTGCGCCGATGGTGCCCACGCCGCCGCCAACAAACACTTCCTGCCACGCAATGCCCGCCGCATCCAGCACGTTGACGGCCATCTCGCGCACGCGGCAGGGCTCGGACTGCGTGGCAAGGTAGAGCGGTTCTCCGCTGCGGTGTTCGAAGTCGGGGGCGGCCATCCAGCCGAAGGGCTCTTCCATGAGGACTTCGCCATCGGTGCGGCGGCTGTCGTGGCGCAGGATCACGGCCGCATCCAGTGCCCCGTCTTCAAACGCATCGAGGATCTCCCGCGAGCTGTCGATGCGGATTTCCAGCGTCAGGGCAGGTTCGGCCCGGCTCATCTGGCGCAGCAGGCGCGGCAGCTCCGCCCCGACGATGTGGTGGCTCATGCCGACCGACAGCCGACGCCGCTCCAACCCGAACGAGCCCATCGCACCCTCATGCGCGGCCACCAGATCGCGTGCCGGCCCGAGAAAGGCGCTGCCGTCCTGCGACAGCCGCACCAGGCGCGGCGTGCGCTCCAGCAGGCGGCGGCCCAGCGTGTCTTCCAGCCGCTTGATCTTCAGGCTCACGGCGGATTGAGTGGAATCCATTGCCTCGGCGGCACGCGTGAAGCTCTTCAGGTCGGCGGTCAGTACGAAGGCCTGTACGGCCTCCAGATCGAGCATCCTCATGGTTCAGTCATTTTGAAATCGAATGATTGAAATATCTTAGGATGTCTTTTTGAAATGAACAACCCGAGGCATGCTGTGAGCACGGTTCATCACCCAACACGGAGTCCACCATGCCCCTCGTTCAAGTGTCATTGCGGCGCGGCAAGCCCGCTGCCTATCACCAAGCCATTTTCGACAGCGTCTATCGCGCCATGCGCGAGACCTTCAACGTGCCGGAGGACGATCGCTTCATGGCGATCACCGAGCACGACGCCAGCACCTTCAGCGTCAGCCCCACGTACTTTGGTATTGCGCGCAGCGACGATGCGATCCTGCTCCAGCTCACCGTCAGCAACACGCGCTCGCGCGAGCAAAAGCAGGCGCTCTATCGCCGCATCGTGGAGTTGCTGCAGGAGAGCCCCGGCCTGCGGCCCGAAGACGTGTTCATCAACCTGGTGGAAGTGCTGCCCGAGAACTGGTCGTTCGGCCACGGCATTGCGCAGTACGTGGCAGACAAAAGCTGAGGTGTCGCATGTTGCTCGCTCACTATGCTCACCATCTGCCCGCCGACTACGACATGGCGCGGCTGCACGTGCGCGCCAGTCAGCGTGGTCCGCTATGGGATGACGCACCGGCCCTGTTCTTCAAAGCGTTTCTGCTGCGGGAGAAAGGGAAGTTTGGCGCGACTGCCAATGAGTATTCGTCGCTCTATCTTTGGCAGCATGACGCCGCCTTCCGTGACTTTCTCGTCAACGGCCGTTACCACGTCGTGACCGAAAGCTTTGGCCGCGCGGCCATCCGCACACATGTGGCATTGGATGCGCGCAAAGGACCATCGAATACGGCGCGCTTCGCATATCTCGAAGAGAAGGACATCGCACCCGATGGAGATCTGACCGATGTCTTCCGGCACGCCATTGAACGCAACCGCGAAGCTGCCGCACTGGCAGGGACGGCGGCGGCCGTTATCGGCGTGGACACAGTGGCGTGGCGGTTGATAAGGGTACGCCTGTCGGAGGTGCCGCCTGCCGACAATGAAACCGCCACGTGCCACCAACTACTGCATCTCGCGCAGCCGCTGCTGGAGACGTTGCCATGACCACGCGCCAGATCCTGTTCGCCTATGTGGGCGGCGTGCTGTGGGGCATGGGGCTCATCGTCGGCGCGGCGGTCACGTTGGCGACCGTCGCGCGCGATGTGCTGCGGGTGCTCAGTCCTTGAGCGAATTGCCCAGCATGTCCAGCAGGAACTGCGAGCCGCGTTCGCGCGAGCCGGCATCGTCGTAGCCATCCAGGAAGGCGCCTTGCTCGGTCATGACGAGGCGTGTGCCATTGCCTGCCTCACGCAGTTCCAGCGTGGCCAACGAGGCCGAGATCTTGCGGTCGTCCAGGTGCATTACGTACGAGTAGACAACGCGTTCGTTGGGGATGACGTCGTGGTACAGGGCCTCGAAGCTCGACACCACACCGCTGTCCCATCGCCCTTTGACGACTTCACGGCCGCCGGGGGTGGCATCCATCTCGCGCACCAGCAGCGTGTAGCCGTTGCCGCCGGCAAACCACTTGGCCTTGGCGGCAGGGTCCGTCAGTGCCTTGAACACGCGTGAGCGCGGCGCATCGTACGTGCGCTCGATGGTGAATGTGGCATGCACGACCGAGCGCTTGATGCCGTCGGCCAGCGGCACGCTTGCGGCTTCGCGCTCCAGCTTGTCGAGGGTTTGCTTCCAGCCTTCGGGCGCACCCTTGATCATCATCTCGGCAATCGGGGCGAGCGGCGTGTGGGTCTGCGTGACTTCCATGCGCGTGGCTTTCGCACCCTCGCCCCCTTCTTCGGCAAACGTGACGACGGTGTGCGCGTTCATCAGCGGGCGGTTGTCGGCATCCACCACGTTCATGTCGATCACCAGGCGCGCATTGGGCACGATCTCGACAAAGTGGCCGCGCGACCAATGGTCTTGCCCCTCGGGCGAGCGCATGCAGACGTCAAACTTGCCGCCCACGCGAAACTCGACCGTCGCGTCCGGCACCGTGTAGTGCGTCGGGCAGAACCAGCGCTTGATGTGTTCAGCAGTGCTCCACGCCGTGAAGACCCAGTCGCGCGAGACGGGAAAGGTGCGTGAGATCACGAGCGGGCGCAGGGTCGTAGCGGTGGGGCTGTCAATGGTCGTCGTCATGCGGGTCTCCTTGGGTTTTGAGGGTATCCAGGTAAGCGCCGAGGCGGTCGAAGTGTTGCTCCCACTCCAGGCGCCGTTGGTTGATCCACTGCTCGGCCAGGCTCAGGGCCTCGGGTTCGATCCGGCAGGTGCGCACGCGGCCCACCTTTTCCGATCGCACGAGACCGGAGTTCTCCAGCACGGACAGGTGTTGCATCACTGCCGGCAGCGAGATGTCGAGCGGCTGCGCCAGTTCGCTCACAGAAGCCGGGCCACGCACGAGCTGGACCAGCATCGCGCGCCGGTTGCCGTCTGCCAGCGCCTGGAAGGCGAGATCGAGAGAAGTGTCATGGTTAAGCATGTTGTTAACTATAGCGACTCTGAATAGTTAAGCAAGTACTTTATCTTTCGGTGGTTGACACGTCGATTTACTTCGCATACAAAGTAAAACACTTCGCATGCGAACTAAATCGATACGATGGACAGCACACCTCAAACCATTCCCGCCACAGACGGCTACCCCCTGGGCGCCACGTTCTGGGCGGCCGCCGGCACGCCGCAGGGCGTGGTCGTCATGCACCCGGCCACGGGGGTGCCGCAACGCATCTATCAGGCCTTTGCGCAGTTCCTGGCCGAACGCGGCTTCCACGCCATTACGTACGACTACCGCGGCATCGGCGCATCCCGGCCGAAGACCTTGCGCGGCTTTGCTGCCCGCATGCGCGACTGGATGCTGCTCGACGCGGAAGGCGTGACGCGCCGGGCGCGGGCGCGCTATCCGGAACTGCCGCAACTGGCCGTGGGGCATTCAGTGGGCGGCCACGGCATCGGCATGAGCGGTGCGGGCTGGGGGCTGGCCGGCGCGGTGCTGGTGGCTTGCCATACCGGCAACTCGCGCTTCATTCGCCAGCGGGGAGAGCGCTGGCGCGTTGAGTTGATTCTGCGCGGCGTCGGCCCGGCACTGGGGCGGTTGATTGGCTACGTGCCCGGCAAGCGCCTGGGCCTGGGCGAAGACCTGCCGGGCGGCGTTGCCATCGAGTGGGGCGCGTGGGCAGGCATGCAACGCTACTTCTTCGATGACCCCACGCTCGGCGCTGTCGAGCGTTTCAACCGCGTAACGAACCCCCTGCTCGTCTACGGCTTTGACGACGATCCCTGGGCCACACCGCCCGCCATCAACGCGTTGACGCAGCACTTCACCGGCACCTGGGTCGAGCGTCGCCAGATTGCGCCGGCGGAGGCAGGCGGTGCCGTCGGGCACATGGGTTTCTTCCGCCCCAAATTTGTCGACACGCTCTGGCCGGGTCTGGCCGATTGGCTTGCCGCGCAGGCAGCGGCTGCACGCGTGCCTGAAGCTGCGGAGGCTGCATGACCGCACCTGATCGCCGCCTCGTCTATCTGATCAACGTCGGGCAACGTCGCCTGCAGCGCTGGATTCAGACGCGCACCGGGGAGGGCGTGACCGCTGCGCAATCCGGTCTGCTGTTCTTCCTGGAGAAGAAAGACGGCGCGCTGATGCGTGAGGCCGGTGCCGCGCTTGACCTCGGGCCGTCCGCCATGAGCGGCCTGGTGGATCGCACCGCCGACGCCGGCCTGATCGAGCGCCGCGCCGATGCCAAGGACGGCCGCGCCTGGCAACTCTGGCTGACACCCGCCGGCCGCGCCGCGGCGGCTGAAACACGCACCGGCCTGACCGAGCTGAACGCACGCCTGACCGAAGGTTTTACCGACGCCGAGATCGACGTCGTCGCACGCTGGCTGACCAGCCTGCAAACCAAGTTCCCCACAGGAGACGAGCAATGAGTGAACCCATCCAGAGTCATATTCAAAGCCATATTGCCGACGGCGTGCTGACGCTCACGCTGGCACGTGCTGACAAGAAGAACGCCATCACCGATGCCATGTATGGCGCGCTGGCCGATGCGCTGGACGCTGCTGAGCGCGACAACACCGTACGCGTGGTCCTGCTGCGCGCCGAGGGCGACATGTTCTCGGCCGGCAACGACATCGGCGAGTTCGCCTCGGTGGCCATGACCGGCGGCAAGAGCGATGGCGAGCGCAACGTCATCCGCTTCCTGCATGCGTTGGCACGCGCTACGCGCCCGCTGGTGGCGGCGGTGCAGGGGCGTGCGGTTGGCATCGGCACGACCATGCTGCTGCATTGCGACTTCGTACTGCTGGCCGACAACGCACAGCTCTCCACGCCGTTCGTCAATCTGGCGCTGGTGCCGGAAGCCGCATCGAGCCTGCTGATGCCCGCGCGACTGGGCCATGTGCGCGCGTTCGAGATGTTTGCGTTGGGTGATGCGGTGAGCGCGCAGTCTGCGCTCGCATGGGGGTTGGCGAACCGGGTGGTGCCGCTCGACAAGCTCGGCGACGAGGCACAGGCGATTGCGCAGCGTCTTGCACGTCAGCCGCTGGGTGCACTGACCGAAACCAAACGCCTGATGCGCGATGCTGAACTGCTCAAGCAGCAGATGGATGTGGAGAGCGCCTCGTTTGCCAGGCGTTTGCAGTCTCCCGAGGCGCATGAAGCCTTCCGGGCGTTTGTCGATCGACGGCCGCCCAATTTCAACGCCGTGGCGCACTGAGCGCGGCGGTGTCTCCTTCGGCGGCCCTGGTCTGGCCGCCTTTTTTCTTTCCGAATGGCCCGATCGACCAAGCTGCGGCCGTGGTCTCCCCACGCACCCTCAGCCCGCATGGGGGCGATTCAAACGCCTGAGCGTGCACTTGCTCTGCACCCCCTCCAACGGGTGCTGTAACAGAACAGTCACGTTGCATTACTACCCTACGCGCTTACTTCACACTTGCGCGTTGTGAAACACGTCCGCACACCGGGCGATGTAGCACGCGTCTCTCACACTGACCGGGTATGGCTGGAAACGTCGCATCGGGTGGTGCGCGGCGGATACTGCCTTGGTGCATCGCGATGATCGGCGTCTGCGTTTTCCATCCTGCCGTGTCTGCCGGCCCTGTCGAGCCGGAGCCGGCCGTCATTGCCGGCGCGCCGCCTCTGGATGTCGAGCGCTGGTTCGACATCGAGCCGCAGCCGCTGCAGCGTGCGCTGGAGCACTACGGTGCTGTCACCGGCATGTCCTTGCTGTATGACAGCGCGTTGACGGCGGGCCGTGCTGCGCCTGCCGTGCGTGGTGCCATGACGCCGCACATGGCGCTGTTGCGCTTGCTGGAGGGCAGTGGCCTGGCCCCGCGCTACACCGGTGCCGACACGCTGGTGCTGCTGCCCGTGCGTTCGCAAGCCAGTGCAGAGGCAAACGAACCCGATACCGCCAACCAGCCGGCACAACGCTGGTACTACGGCCTGATCCAGCACCGGATACGCGATGCGTTCTGTGCGAACCCGATCCTCGCGCAAGGCCGGCACCGCATTGCATTGCGCCTGTGGGTGGATGCGCGGGGCAGCATAGGCCCGGTGCATCTGCTCGATTCCACCGGCGATGCGGTGCTCGATCGACTGGTGGTGAGCGCGCTGCAGGGCGTGTCGGTGGGCGAGGCGGTGCCGGCATCCGTGGCGCAGCCATTCACCTTTGTCGTGATGCCGCGCGCCTCGGGGCAGAGCTGGGGCTGTGTTGCACCGGCTGCGTCCGTCTCCGTCATCTCAGCCGGAGTGCGCCATGGCTGACGGCAGCCGCGCCGTACTGCGCGATTTTCTGGTGGAGCGCTACAGCCACCTGAAATACCTGCTCGCTCGCCGGCTGGGCAACCCGGATCTGGCCGGCGACGCACTGCAGGACATCTGGCTGCGCCTGGAAGGCAACGGCAACACCGATGCCATCGAGCCGGTGCAGAACCCCGGTGCGTATCTCTACCGCATGGCCTTTAACGCGGCGATTGACCAGCAGCGTGCCGAAGACCGTCGCCTGAGCGTGGGCGAGGTTGAGACCATGCTCGAACTGGTCAGCCCCACACCCGGCCCGGCTGAAGTGGCCGAAGCCAACTCCGAGCTCGACGCGCTGATCCGCGCGATGGAGCAGATGCCCCAGCGCCGCCGCGACATCCTGCTGGCCGTGCGCCTGGAGGGCACGCCGCAGCGGGAGGTGGCCGAGCGCTTTGGCATCTCGCTGCGGCTGGTGGAGCTGGAGCTGCAACGCGCCCAGGAGCACTGCGCCGCCAAGCTTGGCCGATAACCATGCGCCTTGGTGCGGCGGACTTTGCCAAGGCAATGGACGTACAAAAGAAATCTTCCGAAAAGCTTGCGGGTTTGTGTGGCGGGATTCGTCATACCGATAAGACCGTCGGAGTGGCGGCAGAGGCAAGCCGTGGCCGTAGAGAGAACGGCGGTATGACAGATGGTTGAACGCATGAAGGCAGCACCCGAACCCCATAAGACGACATTGAAGATTCCGCACACGCTGCGCCGCGATGCGCACGCGTGGGTGCGTCGTCTGACCTCGGGCGAGGCCACCGTGGCCGACGCGCAGGCACTCAAGCGCTGGTGCGATACGAGCGATGCGCACGCCGCCGCCTTTGCCGAGGCACGTCAGTTGTGGAAGGACTTTGGCCCGGCGGGTGAGGCTGTACGGCGTCGCCAAGCCGCCAAGGCGCGCCGCGCGCCCACGTTGGGCCGTCGCGCCTTTCTGGGTGGCGCTTTTGCGACGGCGGCCGGTGCTGCCGTGGCTGTGGTTGCGCCGGCTGGCCTGTGGGGTGCGTTCCCCTCATTGGCCGCAGACCTGCGCACCAAGACCGGCGAGCAGCGCCAGGTGGCACTCGGTGCTGACGTGACGATCGACATGAACACGCACACCAGTGTGGCGCTGCGTCGTGATGCGGGCGCGCTGCATGGTGTTGATCTGCTCGATGGCGAGATCGCCGTCAACAGCGCGCGCGGCGCGGCACAGCCGTTTGTTGTGGCAGCAGGCCCCGGCCGTGCGATTGCCACGCAGGCCAGCTTTGAGGTGCGCAATCTCGATGCGCGCGTATGCGTGACCTGCCTGTCGGGCGACGTGCGTGTGGAAGTGGGCGGCCGCAGCCTGACGCTGGCAGCCAACCAGCAGGTCACCTACGACAAATACATGCTGGGCACCGTTGCGCAAACCGATGTGGCCACCGCATCGGCGTGGCGCAACGGTGTGCTGGTTTTCCGCCAGACGCCGCTATCGGATGTGGTGAGCGAGATCAACCGCTACCGCCCTGGTCATGTGCTGGTGGTGGACGACAAGCTCGCGCGCAGCCGCCTGAACGGGCGCTTCCGTATCGACCGGCTCGACACGGTGTTCGCGCAGATACGTGAAGTGCTGGGTGCCAGCGTGACGGAGCTGCCGGGCGGCATCGTGCTGCTGGGGTAACGTGCGCGAGCATCGTGCATTGCCATATTTCTGTCATTGCGGGTTCGGCTTGTGACCTTCGTCATAGCAGGAGAGGCCGCACGGATGTGAGCGACGCGGCCGCCGTCCGATCGTCCGTTTGCCTCCTGACATGCAGCCGAGCCAGCCCGCCAAGTCCTCTTCCGTTCCGTTTCTGTCGCATCGCCGACGCGCTCATGACAAGCGGCCGGTGCACACGTGGCGTATCAAGCCGCTGGTGCAGGCGGCGGCACTCACGCTGTTGGCGGCGAGTGCGCACGCGCAAACGCGCGCCTTCAGCGGCGCCTGGTTTGCCGAGCGCGGCGCGGCGCAGAACACGGCAGCCGCCACCGGCCGGTTGCCCAACGGCACGCCGGTCGCGCTGATCAACGACCCGCAGCAGCAATCGCAGCAGGCACGTCAGCAACTGCAGCAGTCGCTGGCCAACCTCAACGGCGTGGCGGCAGCCATTGCGGCACAGCAGGCTGCGCAGAATGCAGCGCGGCAAGCCGCACTCAGCGGTTCATCAGATGTGCCCGATGGCCTGGCCGATGGCGGCCTGAAGGTCGACACGAATTCGCTCACGCGCGGTTGGGTCAACGCCAACGCGCCGGTGCAGTCCAACAAGGACGGCCGCGTGAATGTGGCCATCCAGCAGACCGCCGACAAGGCCGTGCTGAACTGGGAGACCTACAACGTTGGCCGTAACACGACGGTGGAGTATCAGCAGCAGTCCAACTGGTCGGTGCTCAACCGCGTGAACGATCCGAACGGGCGGCCCAGCCAGATCCGCGGCCAGATCAAGGCGGACGGCACGGTGCTCATCGTCAACCGCAATGGCGTGATCTTTACGGGCAGCAGCCAGGTCGACACGCGCAACCTGGTGGCCGCCGCTGCCAACGTCACCGACGACCAGTTTCGCAAGGGACTGTACGGTGACAACGCCACGCCCACGTTCACCAACGCAGGCGGCAAGATCAAGGTGGAAGCGGGCGCGCAGATCAGCACGCGTGCGCCGCAGTCCGTTACGCAGGGCGGCGGTTACGTGCTGTTGGTTGGCACTGAGGTGGAGAACGCAGGCACCATTACCACGCCCAAGGGCCAGACGCAGTTGGCCGCGGGTGACAGCTTCATCATTCGCAAGGGCGTGGGCACGGATGGCAACTCCACATCCACCACGCGCGGCAACGAGATCGCGCCGCAGTTCGTGGCCAACAGTACGGCTGGCTATGTGGTCAACAATGGCTTGATCGCCGCCAACCAGGGCGATATCACGCTGGCCGGGCGCGATGTGGCGCAGAACGGTGTGGCCATTTCCACCACCACCGTCAACACGCGCGGCACGATCCACCTGCTGAACTCCGCTACCGACACCAAGGGGCGTGTGACAGTGGGCCCCGGTGCAACCACTGCCATCCTGATCGAACAGGACGCGGCCACGGCACTCGATAGCCAGCGCAACGCGCTGCTGCAGGAGTCCGCCACGCAAGACAAGCTGCGTGCGGACACGGCGCAAGGTGTGTTCGACAACCTTTCGCGCTTGTCAGACCGGCGCGACCTGTCGCGCATCGAGATCGTCTCGGGTGGCGATGTGCTCTTCGCAGACAGCTCGCTGTCGCTGGCCACCGGTGGGCAGATTCAGGTGAGCGCCGCGCGCCGTGCGCTGGTGACCGATCGCGCCAGGCTGGATGTGGGCGGTGCGGTGGGCGTGCAAGTGTCGATGGAATCGAACAACGTTCAGGTGAACGTGCAGGGCAACGAGCAGCGCGATGCACCGGGCAATCGCGACAGCGGCGTGCTGAACAACGCCAACGTATGGATCGACCGACGTCGTCTCATCTACGTGCCGGCCAAGCCCGGCGTGTATGACAAAGACCGTTACTACACCGCCGGCGGTCTGCTGGAAGTGGGGGGCTATCTAGACAATACCGGCCACAGCATCGGCGAGTGGGCTGCGCAGGGCGGCACCATCATGCTGGGCGGCAAGGAGGTCGTCACGCAGCGCGGCTCGTCAATCAACCTGTCGGGCGGCTCGCTTGATGTGCAGACGGGCTTCTTGCGCCAGACGTTCTTCAAGGGGCGTGACGGGCAGCTCTACGATGCTTCGTCAGCACCGATGGACGTGCTCTATACCGGTGTCTACCAAGGCTTTGAAGCTGCGCACCCGCGTTGGGGCAACAAGACCACCGAGTACTTCTACAGCCCGCTGATTGCGCCGCGCCAGAAGCTGGAGAACGGCTACACAGCCGGACGTGACGCGGGGCAACTGATTCTTTCGACGCCCACGGCGGTGGTCGATGGCGACATCGTGAGCGCGGTCTATAACGGCCCGCGCCAGACCCAGGCGCGATCGACGAGTGCCACCGATGGCTACATGCAGGCACAGACCGCGGTGGCCATTCCGGCTACGCTGCGCATTGGCCGCTACGATGGCTACGGGCTTGCTGGCGCGTACGACACGCAGGTGCGCATTGGCGACGTGGCCGCGATTGACCCGATCACGCTCAAGGATGCGCTGTCAGCCGATCGCATCAACACGATCCAACTCGATGCGCAACGCCTGAACGACATGGGGCTGGGGGGGCTTTCCATAGCGTCGCAGGGCAATGCGACCATCGATAAGCGTCTTGCACTGGCGGATGGTGGCACGGTGTCGGTGGCGGCATCGTCCATCGATGTGAATGCCGATGTGGTTGCGCACGGCGGCAACGTGAGCCTGAGCAACGTGCTGCGTGTGGGTAATCCGACCGCGCAACCAACACCGCTGGCCAAGGACGGCAAGTCGCGTATTGCGCTGGCACAGGGCGCAACGGTGGACGTGAGCGGTCTGTGGGTCAACGGCGCGCTTGATCCAGCAACCGTGGCCGGCATGGCATGGCTTAACGGTGGCAGCGTCAGCATGGAGGGTGTGCAGGGCATTGCGCTGACGAGCGGCAGCACCATTGACGTGTCGTCGGGCGCAGGCATTCTTGCCAATGGCAGCGTGCGCGGCGGCAAGGGGGGCAACGTGACGCTCACGGCCAACACGCCGCCCAACGCGCCAGATGTCGCCGACGGCAGTTCGCTGCAACTGGGCAGCACGATCAAGGGCTACGGCGTCAACGGTGGCGGCACGCTTACGGTGGCCGCCGACAAGGTACTGATCTCCAACGGCAGTGGTGCGCAGGCGGGGCAACTGTTGCTCACGCCGGACTTCTTCCGTCAGGGCTTCTCGGCGTACGACGTCAATGGGTATCGCGGCCTGACCGTTGCGCCAGGCACGGCGTTGAATGTGGAGATGCCGGTCTACTTCGTGCCCGATGCGGCGCGCAGGGTCGGCACCGGTGTCCGCCCGGCCGACGTGCTTACGCTCTGGACACCGCCGGTTTACCAACAGGATGCGGTCAACGCCAAGCTGATCCAGCGCGGTGGGGCGAGTCTGACACTGCAATCAAATCGACTTCTGAATCAGTTGGTCGGTTCGCAATTGCAGGTGGGCCAGGGTGCACGCATCGTGGTGGACCCGGGGCAGACGGTGACGCTGCAGACGCCGGGGCAGATCACGATGGATGGGGCGATTACCGCGCCGGGCGGCACGATCAAGGTGCTGCAGATGAACCAGGCCACCGTTAGCCCCGCCGATTACTTCGATCCTCAGCGTTCTATCTGGATCGGTGATCATGCCGTGCTGGATGTTGCGGCGAAGGCGGTGACCGCTGTTGATCAGTTCGGCCGCCGTTACGGTGTGGCAGGAAATGGCGG